>Ga0187888_1000680_pt1 | contig 36204 bp, 30 predicted proteins | sample June2016WEW_7_40_FD_132987 | JGI IMG/M metagenome (GOLD analysis project Ga0187888, IMG submission 132987) | Peatland microbial communities from SPRUCE experiment site at the Marcell Experimental Forest, Minnesota, USA - June2016WEW_7_40 | ecosystem: Environmental > Terrestrial > Soil > Wetlands...
CACCCGGCATCCGGTGAAATCAGAATCCCACATCTGCTAACCGCGGCAGATGTGGGGCACCGTCGGACCCGATGGGAGATTTAGGCGACTAACCCGAACTGCACGGCGCGGAACCTGGGGCACCCAGCATGACAGTAAGAATCCTGGAGCGGCGCGGGAGCGGGACAGTCTCATGGGATGCTTCGCTCCCCACCCCAGCAACGGCAAAAACGGCCGTCGCCGGGGACCCCGGCTCCGCTCAGCATGACAGCATGGCGCGGCTAAAGTCGCGCCCCCCAACGGCCCGTATGATTTCTAAAGCAGTTAGATGAGCCGGGCACGGCGAAGGACTTTGCGGGCGAGTCCGGTCAGTGGCAATTGGGGAATGCGCTGGAGCGCCACCCAGCGTCCGCCGCCGGGCTTGCCGGCAGCATCAAAGACGGCAATATCATAGTCCGTGACGGTGATGGAGTGCTTCAGTCTGAACAGCGGCTCGCGTCTGGAGGGCGGAAGCGGCAGGCGCGGAAGCTCCCACATTCCGGGCATCACCTTTGCCCGCGAGTCCCGGCGAACGAGATAGACGGAACGACGGCGTTGCGCGAGCAGATACGCTTCATCCTTATGGCGCTTTCGTTGTGGCCGAGGGGAGCCGGCGCGCGCGAATTCGCGTTTCCCGCGCGGGCTTTCCGCCCCAGCAACGGCAACCGCAGCGGGCGACGACTTGCACCAACGCTTCAGCGGACATTGGCCGCATTGGGGCGCGCGCGGCAGGCAGACGGTGGCGCCCAGCTCCATCATTGCCTGATTCCAATCGCCCGGACGGCTGCGCTCTAATAGCGATTCGGCGAGCGCCCAGTAATCGACTGCCTGAACGTTGGCGGCCAGCAAACGCGCGATTACGCGCTCGACATTGCCGTCGACGACCGCGACCGGCACGCCGAAGGCGATGCTGGCCACGGCCGCGCTGGTATAGCGGCCAATGCCGGGCAGGGCGCGGAGTTCCGGCACCGTCCGCGGCAGGCGGCCGCCATGGCGACCCACGATTTGTTGCGCGGCGCGGTGCAGCGAGCGGGCGCGCCGGTAATATCCCAGCCCGCTCCAGGCGGCTAAAACGCTCTCCAGCGGCGCAGCGGCAAGCTTGCGGACGGTGGGAAAGCGAGTCAGAAAAGCGCGGTAATGCTCGAGGACGGCGGCAACGCGGGTCTGTTGCAGCATGATCTCCGACAGCCAGATGCGGTATGGGTCGGCGGAGCGGCGCCATGGCAGATCGCGCCGGTTGGAGTCATACCAACGCAGCAGGCTTTCATGTCCCACATCTGCTGACTGCGGCAGATGTGGGGCACCTTCGGTCATTACTAACCTGACGAGGGCATGACGCATGGGCGGATGCACAAGTATATCGCCGCTCGCGACCCGCACTATCCAGGGGACATCGGCAACGCACGAGAGTACACTGTACTCGCGTCAGCACCGACATGAACTATCGCGGCAGCTTTCATCGTGGGGGCAGCTTCCCCATGAAGAAAGAGCCGGGAGTTTTTGAGACGGACATCCTGGGTCGTTGCCGGGATTGACGCGTATTCACGCCGCAGATTTATCGGCAACCACGATTGCCCTTACCCCCAAGTGCGCGGTCCAAGCAGGTTGCGGAGGACGAGAAGCATGTCCATTGAGGTCAGCATCATCATGCCCTGCCTCAACGAGGCCGAGACCATCGGCACGTGCATTCTTAAGGCACAAAGCTGGTTGCAGCGTTCCGGCGTGAGTGGAGAAATTATTGTTGGCGACAACGGCTCGACGGACGGATCACAGGAGATTGCGCGCAAACTTGGGGCCAGGGTTGTCGACATACCACAGCGCGGTTATGGAATCGCGTTGCATGAGGCGAGCCTGGCTGCCCGCGGCAGCTTCTGCATCATGGGCGACTCCGACGACAGTTACGACTTCTCGGATCTGGATATGTTCCTCATCAAGCTGCGGCAGGGGTATGACCTGGTAATGGGCAACCGTTTTCTGGGGGGAGTGAAGCCCGGCGCCATGCCGTGGAAGAATCGGTACATCGGCAATCCGGTTCTTTCGGCAATTGGAAGATTCCTGTTCAAGGCGCCCGCGAGAGATTTTCACTGTGGCCTGCGGGGCTACTCGAAAGAGGCGCTGCAAAAGATGGATCTGCGCACCACCGGCATGGAATACGCTTCGGAAATGGTGATCAAGGCGACTCTGCTGGGACAAAGAATCGCCGAGGTGCCGACGACCCTGAGCCCGGATGGACGCACGCGTCCGCCACACCTTCGGCCGTATCGCGATGGCTGGAGGCATCTGCGCTTCATGCTGATCTTCAGCCCGAACTGGCTGTTTCTCTATCCAGGTTTGATCTTGATGGCCGTTGGTCTGCTGGCAGGGGGAGTGCTGCTGGGCCAGCCCATCCGTCTGCACGGACTGAGGTTCAGTGTCGACACTCTGATCTATTGCAGTGCGATGGTGGCGACCGGTTTCCAGGCGGTTTTGTTCGCCATTCTTTCCCGTTCCTTTGCCGTGCAGGAGGGACTTTATCCCAGGAAGAAGACCGCCCTTTTCATCCCCACCCTGATAAGCCTGGAGAAATGGCTCATCGCAGGAGCCGCGGCCTTCATCGCCGGCATGTTTCTGGCGTTTTATGCCCTGCACATCTGGCAGCAGGCCGGCTTTGGCGAATTGCAGACGGAGATCATCGCGCGTATCGTCGTCACCTCTTCGCTGGCAATCATGCTGGGGCTGGAAACGGTTTTCTCGGGTTTCTTCTTGAGCACTCTGCAATTCGGCGTTCGTCACTACCCCTCTTCAGCAACGGCGGAGGGTCTTGAGAGCGCGAGGATCGACCTGAATGGAAACATGGATGAAGCAGGCGGGGCGGCATACGCGCGAGGTGGAGGAGAATTGATGGAGGTATGTCCGCCTGCGGCAAAGTAAGCTGGCAGCGTTGGCGCCAGCGGCCAGCAAGGCCGTGACAGCGGGCGATTCGCCGATTCGAAGTTTGAGAGTTGCAGCTCCAGGAAACTACCCCACGTTAGCCCAGTCACCCCAGCGAGCTGAGCCTCGCCGGGGACCCCGACGATCACCCCAACAAACGCTAAAGACGGCGTTTGTCGGGGACCCCGACGCGGGCGAGGTGGGGCACTATCGCTCTCGCTTGTTCTGACGCCCGCTACGCGGGCTGGTTCACGCAAATCTGACGTTTACCCCAGGCTTGCGCCGTGGGGCTACCGTCTTTTGCCCGCTGCGCGGGCTGGGTTGCGTGAATTCCACGCGGACGAACGTGGAGCACCAAGCCGAAAGATTCATCAATAAAACCCAGAACGGCACGGAGTGGGACAGTGTCCTGGGATGCTTCGCTCCCCTACCCCAGCAACGGCAAAAGTAGCCGTCGCCGGGGATCCCGGCTCCGCTCAGCATGACAGCACAGAATCTGTTCTTCGCTACGCTCAGGATCACACTCACGAAGGTTTAATTATGCGAGATCGTTTTGGGGCGCTAACGGAGAACTACCCCACGTCAGCCCTCGGGCGGGACGTGGGGCACCCACCTGGGCCACCTGTGATCTTTCAAGAGGTTGTCCATTCGATCGGAACCAGAGAAGCTGATTGTGCTGAGCAATCCAGTTTCCGAGGAACAACCGAATGGACATCCACAAGAATGCCCGACTTACGCCTCTGGGTCGAGAGGCTCTAGCCCAAAAAGTTCTTTGCCGACACGGGACTTTGAACTCGGCTGCAGCCGAGTTCAAAGTCAGCGCCCGCACCGCCGCCAAATGGGCGTATCGTTATCAGGCCGAGGGGACGGCCGGCTGGACTGGCACGGGCACTGCGATCGCGGACTGGCGGTGGCCAATGCCATTTCCGCGCTGGTGGCGGGCGCCGAATGCGTTCACGGCTGCGCCATCGGCATCGGCGAACGCGTCGGCAATACGCAGATGGACCTGATGCTGGTGAACCTGAAACTGATGGGCGTTGAGCCGTGGGCTTCGCAGGATCTGACGGCCTTAAAAACGTACTGCGAGGCAGTGGCACGGGCGACCGAGATGCCGATTCCGCACAACTATCCGGTGGTTGGCAGAGACGCCTTTCGAACCGCCACCGGAGTGCATGCGTCGGCGGTCGTCAAGGCCTGGCGCAAGCAGGACGCGGAGCTGATGAATGCGGTGTACAGCGGCGTCCCCGCGCATTGTTTCGGGCTGGAGCAGATCATCGATGTCGGTCCCATGAGCGGCCGGTCGAACGTCATCTACTGGCTGGAGCGGCGGGGCATCGCCGCCGATGACGACCTTGTGGAAGCCATCCTGTCTAAGGCCAAGAACTCGCAGCGCTGCCTGAGCGAGAGCGAAATCCTGGAGACCATCGAGGGCCGGCGTCAGAGACGCGCCGCCTGACGCTTCGGGCCGCTACCTCTATGAGTGTTACGGCGCGGACTTGAGCACAGCCGAAGGACTACCTCACCCGAAGAAACTACCCCACGTTAGCCCAATCACCCCAGCGAGCTATGCTCGCCGGGGACCCCGAACGCCATGAGCTTATTGCTAGAGGCGGCACAGCCAGCCAGGCTGCAAGGATTGTCTCAAAAGAGTTCTTGGCGGGCGGAACGTGGGGCACCGTCGAACCCAACAGATCGGAGCCGATTGCAGCTTATTCGGAAACTGACCCGCTGTCCTGTCCCTTAAGTGTTACCGGACGCTGGCGGCTTTCGTGTACCATTCAGATTCTTCTTCTGACGCGCATGAATTTTCACGAGCAAATCGATCTTGTCAATGGATTCGGGGGATTCGGGCCGCGGCAGACGCGCAAGGAGGTGACGCGGCTGGCCGGGGTGAAGTGCGTCCACGACGCCTTCGGGTGGTTCGAGACGCACGAGCGCGAAATCGCCGACCGGCAACTCGAGGTCACGGCCATTCCCGCCCCGCCCTTCCGCGAGCGGCAGCGTTCCGAGTGGATGCTGAGCAAGTTCATCGAATGTGGTTTGCAGCAGGCGCACATGGACGCCGTCTGCAACGTCATCGGCTTGCTGCCGGGCACTGCGCAGGGGCCGTATGTGCTGATTTCGGCCCACGTCGATACCGTGTTCTCCGAAACTCAGTTGGAGGTGCGCCGCGATGGCGAGCGCCTGGTAGGTCCCGGAATCGCCGATAACGGCACGGGCCTGGTGGCGCTGCTGGCGATCGCCGCGGCCATGCAGGCGGCGGGAATCAGAACCCGTCTGCCGCTGTTGTTTCTGGCCAATGTGGGCGAGGAGGGCGAAGGCAACCTGCGTGGAATGCGGCACTTCTTCGAAGATCCGCAATGGCGCACGCAGATTAATTGCATGCTGGCCCTGGACGGCGCCGGCACGGACACGATCGTGACCGAGGCACTGGGCAGCCGCCGCTTCGAGGTTTCCATCAGCGGACCGGGCGGGCACTCCTGGAGCGACTTCGGCACCGCCAATCCCATCGTTTTGCTGGCGAGAGTGATCGAACGGCTCAGCCGGATTGCCCTGCCGGACAATCCCCGGACGACGGTGAACGTGGGCATCATCGAAGGCGGAACATCGGTGAACGCGATTCCGGAATCGGCGCTGATGCGGGTCGATCTGCGCTCCACCGATCCGGCCAGGATCACTGCCATCGAGGCACAACTTCAGGCCATCCTGAAAGAGGTCACGGATGGAGTGGGAAGCTCTTCCGGAGTGCAATCCCGAGTGCGCGTCATCGGTGATCGTCCGGCGGCCGAGCTCAGCGATGGAGCCTTCATCCTGGAAGCGTTGCGCGCCGTCGATTCGCAGTTAGGCATCAGGTCGCACGTGCATTGCGCCTCCACCGACGCCAATATTCCGCTGTCGCTTGGGGTGCAGGCTCTGGCGATCGGCGCGGGCGGCACGGGAGCCCGGGCGCACACGCTTCAGGAGTGGTTCATTGCCCGCGGACGCGCCGTCGCGCTCAAGCGCATTCTGCTGACCGTACTCACCCTTGCCGGCCTGGCGGAGTGAGGCTTCTGATTTCAGCATTCTTATTCTCCGCACGGTAGTGTCCTAATCTGCTGCCCACTGCTCGTCCGAATGGCAGCCGAATTGCTTATTGGCACTGTCCTAAAGTTGCGTTGGAGGCTGGTTATCACCCTGCTGCCGTTGACGCCGCGCTGTTATTCACTCAGGAGACGGTAGCGATGTTGGGACCGTGCTGAGCACGCACAAGGACTGCCATCGGCCCCGAGTTTACAGATCGCGTGTTGTTATGGCAGAGCATAAGCAAGTCTATTTGATTCATGAGTTTAAGCTGAGATAGCAGGAGAATCGGCAGTATTGCCAACAATTGTTCGATCCCCTGCATCTTTTTCCTTGTGATATCGTTTATTGAGGGTATTCTGCACTCAAATGGCTGAGACGAAAAAGAAGCTAACCCTGCTTGGAGCACACGTAGACGTTTCTGACGTGCCAATCGTAAAGGCACAAGAACATTTTAATCACTACGTACTGGAAGACGGGACAGTGCTCAAAGTTAAGAGTGTCGCTACGTCCATGATGCGGGTTGAGGGGCAATATCTTCCCGATGGGAATCCGATTTATATTGTTCTGACCAGCCCGGCCGTAAATGTGGAAAGTTCTCCCCTGAAAAAGGAATCAGAACAAGGGGAAGAGGCAAAGGTTAACTAATGTTCTGTCATCCCAACCAAGCACAACAAAACGTCCTCGGTGTCATGGCGGCGTTGGGATCGACCGCTGAAGCGCATTTCACTTCGGATTCCCCTATTTGTCCCCCAGTGTCGAAATACATTATCAATCTTGGTGAGATCAAATTCGATGGCACGACGTTCGAATTGAATGATCCTATTGGGGTGAGTCTCTATCAAGAAGATGATCTTTGGAATTGCGAATATGCGGCGTGCGGCATCCTCTCTGTGGGCAACACGATGGTTGAGGCAGTTCGCTCTTTCTCTGAGGATTTCCTTGTTCTATGGGATGAGATTGCTCAATGCTCAGACGATTCTCTGACCAAAGAAGCTCAGGCGGTAAAGCGTTGCCTTCTGTCTGTCGTTAAATCAGTCAAGACGAGGTAAAGGCGTTGCCACAGAAGGCGCGGGACGTAGAAGCAGCCTTAAAATCAAAGGGCTTCCAAGACAGCAAGAAAAAAGGAAGAGACCATACCTACTATTTTTTCCATTACAACGGGAAAAAGACCAACATCTTCACGAAAATCAGCCACGGAGAATCCGAGATACACGACAAGAATTGTTCGTCTATGGCTAAACAGATCAAGCTGGACAACACGCAGTTCAAAAATTTTGTGAATTGCCCGCTAACAGAGCAGGATTATCTGAAAATTCTTGTAGATTCCAAACACCTGGAAAAGCCGTCCAGTAGTTAATCGGACAGTCCTGAGTTGATCGCCGTGATTGTTCTTCGGTTTTCTGCAAATGAATTAAGCCAGTAACTTCCCACTCAAATTAGGACACTACCCTCCGCACGGTAACTGCTCTGGTCATTGAAGACGATTTAAGATGGCAGATTACGAGGCTCAGGCCTTCGATCTGAAATCTTCGAGTGGAAAGGCTTTCCCTGTCGCGCTCGCTGAAAGCTCACGTTCTGCTGGTGTTCATCACCTTCGTCTGGGGCTCGACGTTTGTGTTGGTGAAGAACGCCCTGCTCGAGGCCGCACCGCTGACCTTCAACGCGGTCCGATTCACGACGGCGGCTATTATTCTGGCGGTGATTTTCCGCAGGCATCTGGCGAACCTGAACCGCCAGACGCTGTTCGCCGGCATTAGGGTCGGGTTCTGCCTGTGCGCGGGCTACCAGTTCCAGAACCTGGGATTACGGCTCACCACGCCCTCGAAGTCGGCCTTTCTGACCGGCATCGCTGTCGTCCTGGTTCCGGTCTTCCTGGCTGTCTTTTGGCGGCGAAGGGTGAATGGCTGGACGCTGGCGGGAGTGGCGGCGGCTTTTTTCGGGTTATATCTACTGGCGGTTCCCGGCGGGGGTGGGGGCCTGGGCGGAATCAACCTGGGCGACCTGCTCACACTCGGCTGCGCCGTATCTTTCGCCTTTCAAATCATCGTTTTAGGGCGGGCCACACAGAAGCATGCGTTCGCCCAGATCGTAGTGGTAGAGATCGCCACCTGCGCCGTGGTGATGCTGGTTTCGGCGCCGCTGCTGGAGCCGGTTCGCATCGTGTGGTCGGCGACGGTGCTTTGGGCGCTTGGGATCACCTCGCTGGTTTCGACCTGCATCGGATTCGTGGTGCAGGGTTGGGCGCAACAGTTCACGCCACCGACGCACACGGCTTTGATTTTTTCGGTTGAACCGGTTTTTGCCTGGGTGACGTCGTATGTGCTGCTCGGCGAGCGGCTCGGGCTGAGGGCGGCCATCGGAGCCGGCTTGATCCTCGCCGGCGTGCTGATCAGCGAACTGCTCGGGCAGGTGCGGCAGCCGGAGGCAGAACTGGTGAATGAGGTCCGGTAAGATGCAGACGCGGCGGCATCGGGCTACAATTCTTTTGGTAACGAACGTGCCTATGTGCGCGTCTAAACAGAGGGAGCACTCTCCGGCGAGGTACCCGATCGCGCCAAGGATCAAGTCTGGAGAATAATCTGCCAATAGGCACGGGAACTATAATGCTTGCGCTGTCATGAGCCGGGCTGAAGACAAGTGTGCATCGATCCGCTGAACGGAGGCGGCTTTCGCAAAGATGAAAACTAATCGTTATGCTTCGACACTGGTGATCCTGGTTACGCTGGCTTTGGGGATACTTATCGGCACGGTTGTCGCCACAGGCGTAAAGGGCAAGACCGTCGATTCGACCGACGCCAGCCCACTACAGGTCACCAACATCAATCCACAGGCGTTGTCGAACGCTTTCACCCAGGTGGCAAAGCAGATCGAGCCCGCCGTGGTCAACATCAGCACTGAATCGACGGTCAAGAACCCACACCGCCGCTTCCGCCGCGGCGTGCCGCCAGGCGATGACAATCAGGACAACGGACAGAGCGGCGAGGAGAATCCTTTCCAGGACTTCTTTGACCGCTTCTTTGGCGGACAGAATCCCAATACTCCGCCCGAGGGGATGCGTCAGCGTTCGCTGGGTTCGGGCGTGATTGTCGATCCGCATGGCTACATCGTCACCAACTTCCACGTGGTCGACAAGGCCGACCGCATTCGCGTCAACCTGATGGGCGATCCGCCGTCGGTGAGCTACAACGCCAAGGTCATCGGGACCGACCGTGAAACCGATCTCGCGGTCCTCAAGATCGATGTCGGCCGTAGCCTGCCGGCAGCAAAATTCGGGAGCTCCCAGCAGTCGCAGGTTGGCGAATGGGTACTTGCCGTCGGCAGTCCGTTCGGCTTGAACCAGACGGTAACGGCGGGCATCATCTCCGCCATCGGCCGCAACAATATCGTGCCGCAGCGGCAGTTCCAATCGTTCATACAGACCGATGCCGCCATCAACCCCGGCAACTCGGGGGGGCCGCTGGTGAACATGGCCGGGCAGGTGATTGGCATCAACACCGCCATTTACACGGAATCTTCGGGTTACCAGGGCGTAGGCTTCGCCATGCCTTCCGATACGGTGGTCAAGGTCTACAAGGATTTGGTCGGATCGGAGCACAAGGTAGTTCGCGGTTCCATTGGCGTCATGTTCAACGCCATGCCTGACCCGGCGGTTGCCCGCGTCTATGGCGTCAACGGCGGCGTTACCATCAGCGACGTCGAACCCAGAGGTCCGGCGGGTCAAGCCGGTCTGCAGTCCGGGGATACGATCATCGCCGTCGAAGGCCAGCCGGTGAAGACGGGCGACGATCTGGTGAACGACATCTCGAACCGCAAACCTGGAGCCAAAGTGCGCCTGACAGTCGTCCGCGGCGGCAGCAAGCAGGATTTTACGGTAACCATCGCCGATCGCGAAAAGCTGTTTGGACGGCAACTCGGCCTGACCGAAGACCAGGGTGAAGCCGAGCAGCCAAAGGAAAGCAAACTCGGCGTGAGCGTGCGCACAATCCCGCCGGAAATCGCTCAACGCATGAATCTGCCGAAGGGCGAAGGAGTTATGGTTCAGGAGGTTAAGCCGGGAGGCTTTGCCGACAGCATCAACCTGAGCCGGGGCGACGTGATTTTGCAGATTAATCGCCAGCCGATCACCGATGAAAAGAGCTTCGACAAGGTGCAGTCGACGTTGAAGTCCGGCCAGGATGTGGTGTTCCTGGTTCGTCCGAATGGACAGGGTCGGAACGGCTCCAATGTCTTTGTGGCTGGTACTCTACCGTAACCTGCGGTCACTCATCTTGCGACTGGTACCGAAGCATCTAATATGGCATGATGTTCGGTACCGGCCGCGGATGTACGCCGGAAGGCTCCGACATCCTAGTTATGCTATGACCCGCTCCTGGTTTTGGCCAACCGAGAGTGGGTGTTGTCGTTACCCCAACAAATGCCAAGCGTTTGCCGGGGACCTCTATACGATTTTTTGTCGCTGAGGTGTTATTTGCGTTCGGATGCATCTTTTTCATGGGCGGCCTTTGTTTTAGCGGTTTGCTCGATTCTTTTCTTGGCGAGCGCCGCCGCCGCCGAGGCCAGCCGTGAGAGCGGCGCGCCACAGTTTTCGGGACATCCCGGACGCCAGCATAACCACACTTCCGTCGAGCTTGCAAAAGTGCGCCACGCGGCTAGCTCCGCCAAGAGCCACGTGCGCACCGCCGCCGCAAAAGGCAAACGCGCTGCACGCGGGGTCCATGGACAACAGGTCATCAGCTCCGAGCGGGCTGGGCAAATTCAGTCCGCGCTCATTCGTGAGCATCGTCTCGATGGCGAAGCAACCGGCGTTTGGGACCAGCGCACAAAAGATGCGATGATCCGCTATCAGGCGGAAAACGGCTGGCAAACTAAGATCACCCCTGATTCGCGCGCTCTTATCAAACTCGGCCTCGGCCCCCGGCACGAAGGATTGCTGAACCCAGACAGCGCGGCGCTCGCTTCCCCACATGAGCTCGGCGCGGAACGGGAAATCCCCGGCGGACACTAGAGGGCCGCGCATCAACGACATCAGACGGCCCCTGAATTCAACAGCTACCGGCTAGCGTGTTCGCTGCCACCGTGCGATTCGCCACCGCCGCCGTGAGAGCCGCCACCACGCGCCACTGTGGCATGTGAGGCACCATGAGACGCGCCACCACGTGCTGCCGCGGCATGGGAGCGAGAGGCATTACCGTGGGGTCCGCTACTGCGGCTAGCGCGTACTGCCGATGGGCGACGTGCACCGGCGTATCCACGTCCACCGGCGTTTCCACGGCCACCGACGTACCTACCTCCTCTACTACCGCTGAAGCGATGATCGCCCCAGCCGTGGCTATAGCCCCAGTTCGACCATGGGCCTATGCCCAGGAAGATGCCGTTATAGAAATAGCCCGGCCCATAAAAGCCACTGGGCGCGCAGGCGTACGGTGAATAGCTGTAGTAGCCGTAGGAACAGACGGGCGGATTTATGCTGATGACAACTTCTGCGCTAACCTTTGGCGCCAAGACCAAGACAGCGAGCAAGGTTGTTGTGCCAGCCAGAAGTAGACTGCGCATTGCGAACTTGTGAGCCCATAGAGCCACGCTCTTGACTTGCAACATTGTGTTATTCCCCCGGAATTTCCGCTTTCGATCGGAAGCTATACGATCTCGAGTATCAGCTCATGGCTCATAGATAGCTGGTCAACATTGACCGTCGTCCGCAGGATTCGTATTTCCACAGTAAGTGCGTCTCGGCACGCTCATCCGTAAGAGTTCGAGATTTGCAATGGGAAAGGGCCGCTTGCGCGGCCCTTTTTGAGTTTGCTTTCCGCACCTAACTGGCCGTGGAAAACAGGTTTCAGGTGCCTGTAGAGCAATTCCATAGTCGGTATACCCCTGTATATCACCGCCGGGCTGGATGTCACCCCGGCAAACGCTAAAGGCAGCGCTTGCCGGGGACCCCGATACGTCCGGCTCCTTGGCGGGGTATACCTACCGCGAATCTGGTCAATTCGCGGTCACCGTCAAGGAGGTGGAGTGCTGAATGGCGCCCGCCGATGCGTTTACCGTGATGGTATAGCTGCTGCCGCTCACCGCAGGGGAGGTTTGCGCGGCGGAGGTGGTCGTGGCGGACTTGCCGGCGCCAGAACCGCCGCCGCAGCCGATGCTCACCGCACCGAGTGCGAGGACGAGCAACAGCACTACCCAGAAGGCGGTCTTCTTTTTCGCTTTGCCGCCAACGGCCAGTGATCCGGCGGCGAGGGCGAAGAAGGGCAGGGTGAACGCAAACAGCGGCTTGGTTTGGCGTGCCGGAGTCGACGAAGCGGCGGACGTGGGCATGTTGATCGTCAAGGTGACGCTCGCCATCCCGCTGGACGGCGTTACCGTTTGAGGCGAAAACGAGCAGGTGGCGCCGGCCGGCAAGCCGGAGCAGCTCAGGGTTACCGCGCTGTTAAAGCCGTTTTCCGGGGTGATGGCGATTTGCGAACTGCCAGTCCCGGACGAGCTGAGAGTGACGTTCTGGGCGGGTGCGGTCAGCGTAAAGTCCGGCGATCCGTTGCCGGCGGAGCCGCCACCGCTGGCGGTAGGCACGAAGAAGTCGGCCATGTCGGCGGCAGTGGCAATCGCGCCCGGGAACCCCGTGCTGCTCAGACCCAGCGCCTCGAAGATGGTCCGTCCCAGGTTCTGGTGCTGATAGAGAATGGTCGATTGGTATCCGGGCTTCACGTTGGGGCCGACCAGCACCACGGATATATGTCCGCCGCCATGGGTAGAGTCGCTGGTTGCCGCCTCGTCAAAGGCGATGATCAGCAAGCCATCTCCGCCCGGCTGGAAGGCTGGGCTGGCGAGCAGGGGCGCGAGGTTGGTCTGCAGAAAGGCGTCTGCCTGTGCCGGGGTGCCGTCGTGCGCATCGTGCAATCCGTCGGGAACGATGTAAGTCAAGTTGGGCAAGTTGTTGGCGGCCAGGTCGGTGGCGAACTGCGTGAAAGGCACGAGATTGGCCGCCTCGCCGGTGCTGTTTCTTACGTCGGAGAAGTAGGCAAACGGGTTGTGGCGAATGTAGTACGTTCCGTTGCTGCCGCTAGCGGCAATGTTGCCGCCCGTGTAACCCACGGAAGGAAGCGACTGGGCATAAGATTTCCAGGTTTTGCCGGCTGTCATCATGTGACGGACGATATTGTCCGCGCTGACCGTCGCGGTGAACGAGTCATTATCATTGGCGGGGTTAGTGCCGGTGGTGATCATGAAGTAGTTGTCGATCGAGGGATGGTAGTTGCCGTAATAGTTGGCCGCCAGACCATACTGCGTCGCCAGGCTGTTCAAGTAGTGCCAAACCGAGCCGCTTCCGATTACGCTGCTGGCGCTCTCGTTCTCTTCCATAACCAAAACCACATGATTGCTTGCTGGGACCTGCGCAAAAGTTGCGGTAACCAACAAGACAACGGCTGCCAGCGTCGCGAAGGTCGTTAGTTTTTTCACTGCCACATCTCCGGGAGTGGAAACTCCAATGTCCGGAGACTACGAGCGCGCGGCGGGTGAGAGAATGAGGCGCTGTTAGTATTCGCGCGGCTGAACTTACCTAGTTTTTCAGCCGCGAAATACCTAGTTAATTCCTAAGGTGCTGCCCGTTTAACGCGAAGCCGCTAAGGCTAAGCGGTTTGCGGGCAAGCAGAGTTTCCGCCTTGAAAATAAACGACCAGAGATGATGCTGATGTAAAAAGCCCGGGGCAGAGTTCCGCAATGCTCGACTAAGGTGCTTGGTGGAATCGAGGTTCCGACGCTGCTTAAATGCGGCTACACAGCCGCAATCGAATAGGCTCTTTTGCTGAGGAGCAGAAAACAACCCCACGTTAGCCTAGTCACCCCAACGAGCCGAGCCTCGTCGGGGGCCCCGACACGGGCGAACGTGGGGCACCAAGACACTTCTGTTCGAACCCCACATTCGCCAACTGCGGCAAATGTGGGCCACCGTCGGAACCTGGGGCACCGAGACAGCGCCCTTTTCGATTGACATCAATTGCGGCCTTTGGGATATTGCTTTCGGTTCCAAAAACGCACATACCGCTCATTTCCCGCGACTCGGTCTAACAGGAATCCGCGTCTACGGCAAAACCAGGGATACTATGTCCCTTTTCGTTTCGTTCAAGGTCGCCGCTCCCTGATGGTCGCGTCGACTGGGGTGCTCTGACTCCGGGATACATCATCCCTGGTTTTGCTATAGTCGTGCGCCTGTGCGCCGATTGGGGAATAACTGCAATCAAAGCGCCTGGCGGCATATTCATAACATTATCGTGAAGTCGGTAACAGGAGATCCGATGAATCCAGTGACACAGCCAGCAGCTGTTTACAAAGAAATATTGTTCGAAGTGAAAAACGGCGTGGCGTGGGTGACGATCAATCGCCCGGAGGTGTTGAACGCGTTTCGCGAGCAGACACTCGATGAACTAACCGACGCGCTACGGTCGACCCGTAACGACCCCTCGATTGCGTGCGCAGTCGTGGCGGGAGCCGGCAGAGCGTTTTCGGCCGGCGGCGACTTTTATGCGATGATGCGGCTGAACCGCGCCAATTCAAGCCATTGGAACGACCGCATGCTCGGTCTGGCGATGACGATTCGCGGGTTGGCCATCCCGGTGATTGCCATGGTTCAGGGGGCTTGCATGGGTGGCGGCCACGAACTGGCTTTGTGGTGCGATCTGGTGATCGCTTCCGACGATGCGGTGTTCGGTCAGACCGGCGCGTCCGTGGGAGCATGTCCTACGGTGGGCGCCACGCAGTATTTGCCGCGAATTCTGGGCGAGCGCGTGGCCAAGGAGATGATCTTCCTGGCGCGTAAATTCAGCGCCGAAGAGGCTGTGCGCATTGGACTGATCAACAAGGTGGTTCCCAAAGCGGAGCTGCGCAAGGCTACGGAAGAATGGTGCGAACGCATAAAGTCCCACTCTCCGCAGACGCTGCGCGCCACCAAGAAGGCTCTCAACTTCGAATCCGACGAGCTGTATGCCGCATGGCAGCATGGGATGGAGTTGCTTGCCGAGATCTGGGGCAGCGAGGAATCGATTGAGGGCATGAAGGCGTTCCTCGAAAAACGAAAGCCGGACTTCAACAAATTTCGCATGCGGAATAAGAAGCTGGTCGAGGAGTATCTGGCGGGACTGGCGGCGGACGAGAACCAGGCGAGGAAGAAGTGATGGACGAGCCCGGCGATGGCCGAAAAGGCGCTTTGGCGAAGCTGCGGGTCCTCGATCTTACCCGGGTGCTCGCCGGCCCGCGCAGGTGGTAAAGGAGATTTGGCGATGCAGGATAAGGTGATCTTAAACGAAAAAGATGCTCTCTTTTATGCAGTAGACTGGGGACGGACCAAGGGCCTGGTGGCGAAGGAATCGGTTGCGTGCTCCGACAAAGTGCAAGTGAGAATTACCGAGTACTTGCCGGGTTACGTTCACAAGCTTCACGTCCACCCTACGCAGGATGAGATCATCTTCGTCCTGGAAGGAAAAGGCGCATCGGAAACCGCCAGCGGGAAGAGAGAAATCGGGATTGGCGATGTGGTGTTGGTTCCTGCTGGAGTGGAACACGCCACCTATAACCCGAATTCCGAAGTCATGAGAGCGATCATTATCAAGTCGCCACCCGACAGTCCACCCCAGCGAGCGGTGCTCGCCGGGGACCCCGGCAAATGAGCTTGAGGTATTGCTGCGCTGAACTTGCCAGGTCAACAAGCTGACGGAAGAGTGGCGAAGGGATGGCTATTTATCATGCCGTGCCCCTTGCCCCGGTCTTTCAAGGAGTCATTAGTTTATGGAACACGCAAGCGTAAGCAGCACCGATGTTGGTTCCACTGTTTCGAGCGATGTGCAAGACCAGAAACGGACCAGCTATCGTTGGGCAGTTCTGTTCATGATTGCCATGATGGCGCTGATCACGTTTATGGATCGGACCAATATCTCGATAGCGGCGCCGCAGATGTCCAAAGATTTTGGCCTGAGCAAAACCCAAATGGGATTTGTCTTCAGTGCATTTGCCTGGGCCTACGCGCTTGGGCAACTTCCCGGCGGATGGATCACCGACAAACTGGGCTCGCGGAAAGTATTGACGATTGTGGTGCTGTTCTGGTCGCTGATGACCATGGCAACTGCCCATGCGCTCGGATTTATCTCTCTCGTCGTGATTCGCTTCATCTTCGGTATGGGTGAAGCTGCTTCCTGGCCCGCCGGGACGCAGGCAATGCAATTCTGGTATCCAAAGTCGGAGCGCGGCCTGGTCAATGGCGTTACGCATAGCTGCGGCCAGTTTGCAACGTCAATCGTGCCGCTGCTTGGCGTGGCCATCATGACAGCCTGGGGCTGGCGCTCCATCTTCCACATTTTCGGCACAATTGGCATCGTGTGGGCGATTGGCTGGTGGGTGATGTATCGTGAGCGGCCGGAGCAGCACAAGCGAGTCAACGCGGCCGAGGCGGCATATATTCGGGATGGCGCGCCGACCACTACCCCAGCAACGGCAAAAGCGGCCGTCGCCGGGGACCCCGGCGCCCAGGCAAAGAAGAAGGCCGACATTCCGTGGAAACTGATTTTGACGTGTCCCGCGACGTACATTCTGGGAATAGCGTGGAGCGCATATACCTACACCGCCTATTTCTTCTGGTATTGGATGCCGACCTACTTATTGGAATTTCGGCACATCTCGCTGAAGAACATGGGCTACCTCGCTCCCCTGCCGCTGTTTGCGGGCGCGGTTGGCGTGGTGGTGGGCGGCATCATAACCGACTACGCCTATAAAAAGACGGGAAATCTCAAATGGTCTCGCCGCGGCATCTGTATCGTCGCGATGTTAGGCTCGGCGCTTTTTGCCATACCCGCGGGCACGATGGATAAAGCGGTGCCGGTGGTGATTTGCCTGATTCTGTGCAATTTCTTTGTCTCACTGTGCTCGGCGGCGACCTGGGCTGTCTCCATTGATATCGCGGGCGGATATGCCGGTTCGGTATCGGCCATCATGAACATGATTGCCCAGTTAGCCGGCTCGTTATCGGCGATTATTTTTGGAATGCTGGTGCAGAGAGGTTACTGGGTGGCGCCGTTCTACCTCACCTCCGCAGTGACGATTACATCCGCACTGCTGTGGGCATTTGCGATTAATCCCGAACGGACGGTGCTGGAGAGGAATTGAGATCACCCCAGCGAGCTATGCTCGCGGGGAACTTCGACCGTTCGAACCTGGGGAAGCAGTGAATCGAATCCAAGTCCCACATCTGCTAACCGCGGCAGATGTGGGGCACCGTCGGGCTCGATGGAGAATCTGGGCGCGATGCCAGGAACCCCATATTAGCCAACTGCCGGCAAATGTGGGCCACCATTGGATTCATTGGAGGAAATTGTGAGTGAGATCGTCGCACCCGTCCAAAGGAGCGGAGTGTCCCAGCCGACGAAGACGCGTTGGTGGATTCTGTTCCTGATCAGCCTGATGTACCTGATCTGTTATATGGACCGCGGCAATATTTCAGTGGCCGCGCCGGAGATCGCGAAAGAATTCCATTTGAGCAAAACTCAGATGGGGCTGATCTTAGCGTGCTTCACCTGGGCCTATGCGGCTGGACAGGTACCGGTGGGCTGGCTGGGAGATCGCTTCGGCCCGAAGAAGGTGCTCACCCTCATCGGATATGCGGTTGGCATTGCGCCAATTCTCAACGGCTTGACCATGGGCATGCACTCCTTGATGGGAGCGCGTCTGTTTCTTGGAGCAGCGGAAGCGGGCGCATTCCCGGTGGCCAGCCGAGGCATGCAGACGTGGTTTGCCAAGTCGGAGCGTGGCCGCATTCAGGGCATTACGCACCTTTTCAGCCGGGCTGCGGTTGCGATCACGCCCGCCATTGCAGCGGCCATCATGCTGGCCTTTGGCTGGCGCGCCATTTTCTATGTGTTCGGATCGTTCGGGATTCTATGGGGAATCGGGTTTAACTTCTTCTACCGCAATAATCCCGAAGAGCACAAAGCCGTGAATCAGGCTGAGTTGGCGCACATACGAGGGCTGAATGCGGACGGCACGATTAAGACTTTCGATGTGAGAGAACGACTGAAGACTCCATGGCGGCGGATTCTGGGCGCTGCCAACATGTGGTATATCGCGGTCGGTTGGGGCTGTTTCTTTTTTGGAAGCAATTTCTATCTCACCTGGTATCCGACATACCTGCGTGAATATCGCCATATGTCATTAAAAACCCTCGGGCTGCTGGGCGCGCTTCCACTGATTGCGGGGATGCTCGGAGATGTTGTGGGGGGCGGCATAAGCGACGCAATCGTGAAAAGAACCGGCAGCGCCAGGCTTGGGCGTCGCATCGTGGCCGTGCCAGGGTTCCTGCTGGCGGGGCTTTTCGTCATACCGGCGGCAATGACGACCAGCCAGTTGGTGTCCGTCCTCTGTCTGACGGCATCGTTTTTCTTTCTGGAAGTGGTGCTTGGACCTGCATGGGCGGTTTGCATGGATGTGGGCGGTCAATTCAGCGGTACCGCTACCGGCATCATGAACATGGTGGGCGCCTTGGCAGCTTCGCTGACCGCAGTTATCTATGGAGCCCTTTTCGACAGAGGCATGTGGATTGCTCCTTTCTTTGTTACCGCCAGTGTGATGGTTGCGGGCGCCCTTATCTGGATATTCCTGATTGATCCGGAAAAGTCCGTGGTGGACGCTCCGGCCCTGAAGGGATAGGACTGAGGCCATTCCCGGCATCCCGCAACACGGGATGCGACCATTTCAGGCAGCTCACCATCTACAATAGAGTTGCATGGCCCATCACCACCAATCGCAAGGCAGTCACGAAGAAGAGGTACTCGGCAAGGCTTACGACGCCCGGCTGATGCGGCGGCTGCTGGCTTATCTCAAGCCCTACCGTCTCCAGGTCGTGATCGCGCTGGTGGCGATCGTGCTCAAGGCGGGAGCCGACGTGCTCGGTCCCTATCTGACCAAAGTTGCCATCGACAAGTATCTGGCGCACAAGCCCGGCGCCGGGCATTCTTTTCTCGACCGCTTTCTGAGTTCGCAGCCGCTGACGGGAATCGCGCAGATCGGCATGGCTTACATCGCGCTGCTTTCCTTCAGCTTCCTGCTCGAGTTCGCGCAGACCTACCTGATGCAGTGGACGGGCCAGAAGGTGATGTTCGATCTGCGCAGCCAGATCTATCGCCATCTGCAGCAAATGCACGTGGCCTTCTTCGACCGCAACCCGGTGGGCCGGCTGGTTACGCGCGTCACCACCGACGTGGATGCGCTCAACGAGATGTTCACCGCCGGCGTGGTGTCCATCTTTGAAGATGTTTTCGTGCTCGCCGGAATCATAGCCATCATGCTCAACATGAGCTGGCAACTGGCGCTGATCGCCTTCGCCGTGCTGCCGCTTATCTATATTGGAACCGCGATTTTCCGTAAACACGTGCGCGACAGCTACCGGCGCATCCGTGTGGCCATCGCGCGCATCAACGCCTACCTTCAGGAGCACATAACCGGCATCGTCCCCTTGCAGTTGTTTAACCGCGAGGAGAAGGCCTTCGCCGAGTTCAAGGCCATCAACGCCACGCACATGCTGGCGTTCAAAGACGCCATCATGGCCTATTCGCTTTATTACCCGATGGTGGAAATTCTTTCGGCCACCGCCGTTGCCTCCATCATCTGGTACGGAGGACACAGGATTCTCGCCGGAACGATCACGCTCGGCGTGCTGGTTGCCTTCATGCAGTACGCGCAGCGCTTCTTCCGGCCGATTCAGGACCTGAGCGAGAAGTACAACATTCTGCAGTCGGCCATGGCATCCAGCGAGCGCATCTTCAAGATGCTGGACACCAAGCCGGAGATCGCGTCGCTGCCCGGTGCCAGGCTGCCCGATGGCCCCGGACACATCGAGTTCGAGCACGTATGGTTCGCCTATCGGCGCATCCCGCTGGAAGACCCGAAGCGATCGGGGGCTGAACCAAAGCTCTACCCCCAGGTTAGCGCCGAACAGCCCAAGGAGCTATTAACTACAGGCGGCACAGCCAGTCAGGCGGTGCCGATTGTCTCAAAGGAGTTTCTTGGCGGCGCGGAACCTGGGGCACCCGTCACCGGCGGTTGGGACTGGGTGCTGCGCGATGTCTCGTTTACGGTGAAGCCCGGCGAAACCGCCGCCGTGGTGGGCCACACAGGCGCGGGCAAAACCACGCTGATTTCGCTGCTACTGCGCTTTTATGACGTGCAGCAGGGCGCAATCCGGCTCGACGGCGTCGATATCCGCCAACTCGATCTGCAGGCCCTGCGGCGCAAGTTCGGCGTGGTTCTGCAAGACCCGTTTCTGTTCTCGGGCACCATCGAGAGCAACATCCGCCTCGGCTCAGACGATGTCGATCTGGCGGCCGTGGAACGCGCCGCCGAAGAGGTGAATCTCTCCGAGTTCATTCGCTCGCTGCCCGAGGGCTTCCAGTCGCACACCAAGGAGCGCGGCAGCACGCTCTCCACCGGCCAGAAGCAGCTCATCTCGTTTGCCCGCGCCCTGGCGCACAATCCCAGGATACTCATCCTCGACGAGGCGACCTCGAGCGTCGATACCGACACGGAGTTCCGCGTGCGCGAGGCGCTCTCGCGCATGGTCGAGGGCCGCACCTCGCTGATCATCGCGCACAGGCTTTCCACCATTCAGCGCGCCGACAATATCATCGTGATGCACAAGGGCAAGGTGCGCGAGATGGGAACCCACCAACAACTGCTCGCCCAGCGCGGCATCTACTACAAGCTTTACCAGCTCCAGTACAGAGACCAGGAGCTGGCAAGCGTGCCGGTGCCGCCGCCACTGGAGACCCCGCGCGAGGTGGGGGCGGGAGACGACTAGCCGGCGAAGGCCTGCTGTCACTGGTGAGAATGTGGGTGGCCCACATTTGCTGCAGTTGGCAAATGTGGGGTAGTTGCTTGAAGGGTTCATTTCGCCAATTCGCCGGAAAGCAGGGTGCCCCAGGTTCCGCGCCGCCAAGAAACTTCTTTGAGACAATCGGCACCGCCTGACTGGCTGTGCCGCCTGTAGCTAATAGCTCCTTGGGCTGTTCGGCGCTAACCTGGGGTAGTTTCTTGGGTGGGTGGCCCATTCAAGCTTCTTTTGCTTGAGTGGGGCAGTTCTCTGGTGGGTGGCCCATTCAAGCTTCTTTTGCTTGAGTGGGGCAGTTCTCTGGTGGGTGGCCCATTCAAGCTTCTTTTGCTTGAGTGGGGCAGTTCTCTGGGCTAAGCTGGCGACGTGCCTTGGGGGCTGAAGCGTTTTCACGAATCCGGGCAGACTCACTTTGTGACGTTCGGCTGCCACCATCGCCGACCGTCGTTCACCGAGGCGTCGGCGAAGTGTGCCTTCGAGGCCGCGCTCGAACGCGTTCGGCGCAGTTTCGGGCTTCGTGTCTACGGCTACGTTGTGATGCCGGAGCACGTTCACCTGCTCATCGGCGAACCGTCACGTGCGACGCTCGCGGAAGCGCTCAAGTCGCTGAAGCAAGGCGTGTCGCGGCGATTGATCGGCGATGCCGAGCACTTCTGGCAAAAGTGGTACTACGATTTCAACATTCGCAATGATCGGCAGTTCGTCGAAAAGCTTCGCTACATCCACCGAAATCCGGTGAATCGCGGGTTGTGCGAGCGTGCGCAAGACTGGGAGTGGAGCAGCTTTCGCCAGTACGCGGCAGGCTGCGGAGGGCGCGTGGAAATTGAATCCGAGTGGGCTGCAAGAAAGCGCGAACGAGCGACTGGGCGGCTCTGCCCAGCAATGGAACTGCCCCACTCAAGCCAACAGAAGGCTTGAATGGGCCACCAGCCCAGCCAGCCAGCCATCCAAGAACTGCTAACGGTCGCTTAGAGAGACAAAGAAAGAAACGCAACCGTTGGACGCCGCGAGGAATCCAATGAACTGGGATTTCTTGATTTAACAAACCTTTTACTTGTATATCCTTAACGCTTTGTTCTATATATGGGGCATGTTGACCAAGTGCTCTAATCACAATACGATGTGCATTCCGGCAGTTTCTCAGAACAACAAGTCAAGTGGTAGTCCTTTCTGGTCGACGAGAAAACAAAATGGCTAAGCGCACAATCAATCTTGGCGGAAAGCAGTTTAGCGCTGAGGACATACCGTTTGAAGCTGAGCGCGAATCTTGGAATGTCTACGTCTTGCATGATGGCACGACACTCAAGATAAAGACGGTTCTGGCAGAAGTGTTAAGGGTTGAAGGCGCGTGGGCACCGAACGGTGATCCTCTATACGTCGTCAATGCGTCCCCCGTTGTATCATCAAATTCACCAGACAGCTTAAAGAAAAAGGCCGAGCAATGATGAACGGTTTCACAAGCAATGCAGCCGAAATCACCATGGAGAGAATTCTCCCGTGGGATGAGTTTCTGTTTACTAAGAGCGGGGACAAACTGGGCAGCAATAAAACGCTGTATCAGTGGAAGAACGATAGCAAGATCACAATGTTCGTCAATCCTGAGGTTTTTATCGGGCTAGAATTGTCGCTTGTCCCTGAAGTGGAATCTGTTTTTGTAGAACGAGGTAACGGAAAAGAATTGCGCGTCCTGTCCATAGTAAACGAGCGTGATCCCGCTATACGCGCAACCATCTATGCTAGAGAGCAGGCAATCATCGATGCTTATCCAGACCTCGTGTTTGATTTTAATATCATAGCTCGAAGGAACCGTGATCTGAAAGACGTTGTCACTGAGGCTGGGAAACTTGCATTTCAAAGGTAATTCGCGTTGCCAAACCCAACTGAACATAAGACCAAGGCCGAGCATAACGAATTTTTGGTCTCTACTCTCCAGAACCCCTTCTGGGACTGGGCAGTAATAGCTATTTTTTATGCGGCTTTGCAATATGTCGAAGCATATTTATCCAAAAAGGTTCCTGCGGTACATTCTCCAAATCACGCCGCTCGCGACAGTCATGTCCAGAACGACGCCAGCCTGAGGACGATTTATGTGGATTATAGGGAGCTGAAAACCGAAAGCCGCGATGCGCGGTATGATGCTGCCATAACGTTCTCCCAATCTGATGTTAAAAGACTCCAGCAAAACCTAGATAAGATAAAACGAGTCATCGTTCCGCTCCTCTAAGAGTGTTTCTTGTATCAAGAGATTCAAAACAGCCCACTACCGGAATTTCACAATACTTGTCAGATAAGCAGCTAGGACGAGCGCCTTTACGCATTATCGGACGCAAAACCGTTATCGGACACTGAACGGCTGCGCAATCGGTGGCTTTTTATGTCTTCTTTCCGCCCTTTACGGTGGGTTTTTCGTCCTTCCCCGTGGGCCTTTTATCTCTGCGCGACGGTGGGTGTGCGGCGGGTTTCGCCATCCTGGCGCTGGTCGAAGGTAAAGCGGCGATCCTCGTAGCTGAGGCGTTCGATGGCGATCTCGACATCGCGTTCACGGACCAGGCGTTCGAATTTTTCTCCCCACTCGATCAGCAGGATATTGCCTTCCTCGCGGATGAGGTCGTCGAGGCCGAGCGTCTCCAGTTCGCGCAGGGTTTCAATGCGGTAGAGATCGATGTGAAACAGATTGCGTTCGGGACCGCGGTACTCGTGGACAAGAGTAAAGGTTGGACTGGTAACGTCTTCCTGCTCGGCGGCCTCGAAGGCTTCGGCGATTCCCTTGACCACGGTGGTTTTGCCGGTTCCGAGATCGCCGCGCAGCAGCACGATTCTGGAGTCGCGCAACAGCGGAGCGAGTTTGCGGCCCAGCTCAATCGTCTCTTCCGCGGAATGTGTAAGAAATTGCTTTCGCATCCTGCCGACTCGCAGCTCCCTAGAGTAGTTCCACCGAAGGTGCAGCCCCGCTTTTACAGGAGAAATGCATAGACCCTCACGTTGCACCGCCGAAACGGGCGGCGCTCCTCAAGGTGACACGCTCAACGGTCTGCGACCATGCTCTGGACTCTACCGCCAAAAAACTTGCGCATATCTTATGAGATGCGCATCAGCTTCTGGCGTGACCAGGCAATCGTGCGCCGCATCGCTTCCGGCAAGGTATGCAGCAGGTCGGTGGCGATCAGCGCCAGCTCGCCCACCTGGTCGCGCGCCACGTCGCCGGCCATGCCATGCAGATACACCGCGGCGCAGACTGCCAGTTCGGGGCGCTCGGGAAACTGCGCCAAAAATCCGGCGACCATCCCGGTGAGGACATCGCCGGTGCCCCCGGTTGCCATGCCGGCATTGCCGGTAGGATTAATCCAGGCCTCACCGTTCGGCAAAGCCACGACGCTCCTGTGTCCTTTGAGAACCAGGATGCAGGCATGCTCGCGACTGAAGCGGCGCGCCACGCCCAGCCGGTCGCCCTGCACCTGGCTCACCGACGTTCCCGTCAGTCTGGCCATCTCGCCGGGATGCGGAGTCAGAACCAAGGTTCGTTTCTCCCCGCTCAGCATCTTCGCCAAGCCCTCGAATGCGTTCAGGCCATCGGCGTCGATCACGGTGGGCACGGTGGTGCTCAGTGCGACATCGCGCACCAGTTCGGCGGTCTCGATATGGCGGCCGAGACCGGGGCCAATGGCGATCACGGTCTTGGCCTTTATCACCTCCGGCAAATCGCCCAAAGCAAGCCGTCCGAGAGCGCCGGATGCGGTCTCCGACAGCGGTTCGGTCATCAACTCGGGTGCATGGCCGGCCACTAGCGGCAAGGCCGAACGGGTTGTGGCCACCGTCACCAGCCCGGCTCCGGCGCGCAATGCCGCCATGCCAGCCATGGCAGGCGCGCCAGACTTTCCCAAGGAACCGCCGATCACCAGCACGTGACCAAAGCGGCCTTTGTTGGCATCGGGGGCGCGCGGAGCAAGCAGCGGAGCTACATCCTGAGCGGTGATGGCGAACAGATTCAGAGCGGATACGATTGCCTCCGGGGGCGAACCGATGGGAGCCACTACGACCGGACCCGGCGAGAGGTTTCCGAAGAGATGCGCGGGCCGGGGAGCGGTAAAGGTCACAACCGCGTCCGCGCGGGCAATGGTGCCAGCCTGCTCCGTAAGCGCGTCGGCATCGGCGCCGGAGGGAATGTCCACGGCCAACACTTTGGCGGAAGCGCCATTGATTGCCTCGATTGCCTTGGCGTAAAGCCCGGAGACCGGCGGACGAAACCCAGTTCCGAGAATCGCATCGATAATCAGCTCGGCATTGCCCAGACCGCGCGAAAGTTCGTTGGCGAGTTCCTGCTCGTTGCGGATCACGACCGCACGCAGAGGCAGCCGGGCGAACATCTTGGCCGCATCGCCGCGCAGTTCAGCCGGGTCGGCGAGCAGCAGCACCTCGACCACTTTGCCGGCCTGGTGGAGCTTGCGGGCGGCGACGAATCCGTCTCCGCCGTTATTCCCTTTTCCGCAAACGATTGCGATTCGCGACGCCTCGGCGAAGTGCTCGCGCACAAAGCTTGCGACCGCCGAGCCGGCGTTTTCCATCAGCGTCAGCGAATGCACAGCGAAGCGTTCGGTGGTTAGCCGGTCGATTTCCCGCATCTCCGCCGCGGTTGTAATCTTCATGCGCGTGTCCCCGCCAAGCTCAGCCATCCGCAGCGTCGATCTTCTTGATGTCCGGGTGTAATCTTCATGCGCGTGCCCCCGCCAAGCTCAGCACCTCGCGGAGTTTGGCCGGATCTCCCATGACCACCAGGAAGTCGCCCGCCAGGATCGGGTCGGTCGATTTGGGGTTGAATTGCATTTTTTGGCCCTCGCGCTTGATGGCCAGCACGATGATTCCAAAATCCTGCCGCAACTTCGAGGTGTGAACTGTCTTGCCGACAAAAGCGCTGCCCTCGCCCACGCGGACCTCTTCAATATCGAGGCCCAACTCTTCTTCCTGAATCATGGCCAGCTTCATGAAGTCCAGCACGTTGGGACGAAGGAACGAGTGCGCAATGCGGTAGCCGATAAATGCGTAGGGAGAAACGACCTCGTCGGCCCCAGCCGAGCGCAGGTGCTTCTCGGCGTGTTCCTCGCTGGCACGGGCAATGATCTTCAACTTGGAGTTCAAGCTGCGCGCCGCCAGCACGATGTAGGTATTGGCGGCGTCGGTGGTGGTTGCCGCCACCAGGCCGGCGGCGTGCTCAATTCCCGCCTGCCGCAACACGCTTTCGCGCGAGGCGTCGCCGGCAAGTATCAGGAACTCTTCGCGGTAATGAGCGGCTTTCTCTTCGTCGCTTTCGATCATGACGAAAGGAACCGGACGCCGCGCCAGTTCGCGCGCCACGCTCCGCCCGACGCGGCCGGCACCGCAGATTATGTAGTGATCCCTCAGACGGCTGATGTCGCGCTCCATTTTTCGCCTGCCAAGCAGTTCTCTGAACTCGAATTCTAGCAAAGCCTGGGTCACCGCCCCGAGCAGCAGGAAGACCAGTCCCACACCAATAATAATGAGAAAGCAGTTGAACACACGGCCGGCGTGCGATGCCGGCCCCTGGTAGCCGATGGTGGTGAAGGTGGTGAGCACCAGGTAGAAGGAATCGAACAGGGACGCGCCCTCAAGGACGTGAAAGCCGAAGGTTCCGATGCACATGACAACGACGATGGCCGCAGTCAGAACCACGATCTTGCGCCGAGCCCTCACGCTTCCCCCTCTGGACCGGCGTAGCGCCTGATCCGAGAAGCGGATTTTACACCCACTGCGGCGGGTTAACACTGATAGGACGAGCAGGGGTAATCGGTCGGTTACCAGGCGGCATCTGTTGCATAACGCATCATCCAATTTTGCCATCAATCACAAGCTGTTATGACTACAGTCACGGTTATGGCAACAAGGGGAGTTATATAGATAGGCACGGTTCGCGGGAGAGCAATCGACCGCTTATTGTTGCCCGGAAGTTGAAAAGGTTAATACCGTCCCAACGGGTGCGGATGGTCCCAAGACTCTGTACGGAGTGAGTTCGCCGGTGAGGGGATTCACGGTGGAGGGGATCAGATGTTCGGCCTTATTCTTATCGGCTGCTGGATGGTCCTGCTCATCGCGGCAGCGTTTATTATCAGCAGGTATCGACGGCAGCGCTTAAGAACGGTAGACGAACGAGCCAGGGAACTGGGCTTTTCCTTCGACGACAACGGCAGCCCCTTCGAGGGCTCGGAGGTTCGCGGACTCTCGGTTTTGCGGTGCGATCCCTCCGCCATTGTCAGCCGGATGATGACCGGCAAGATCGGCGGCAGCCCCGCCGTCATCTTCAACCTGATTTGCTACGGCCAGCACTGCCAATCAGTGAACGCGGTCACCATTGCCGCGTTTCGATCTCCCGCGGGACGGCTCCCACTGTTCCGGATCGGCGGGAAAGACGTGCTGCAAGGTCTGAAGATGCGCATCGCCGGCCAGGACGCGAACGCCGAAACGGAATGCGAGTTCGGCAAACGCTGTCTGCTGCAGTGCGCGGCGAAAGACAACGCCCGTGACTTTCTCACGCCCGGTAAACTCTCGCAACTTGAAGGATATGCCAAGAACCTCTGCATTGAATCGAGCGCCGATTGGGTCTTCGCCTATCGTCCTTGTACCCGCCTGAAGCTTGAGGCATGGCCCGAGTTAATACGAGAGGCAAGCGCCATTGCCGGCGTCTTGTTTGGCGCGGGCTCTCAGAGCCCTATGCAAAAGGCTCATGCGGTCGCCGCTGGAGCTCGATAGCTCGAACGCACCGCTTATACGATCCAAGAAACTACCCCACGTTAGCCCAGTCACCCCAACGAGCCGAGCCTCGTCGGGGGCCCCGACACGGGCGAACGTGGGGCACCCGGCCTTAAACCTGTAAAGAATGTGAGTGGGTGGCCCATGTTTGCCTTCTGTTGGCAAACGTGGGAAGTTCAGGAAACAGCCCCACATTAGCTCCGCCTATGGCCCGCAAATGTGGGCCACCACGGCTGAGTCCACACGCGCAGGCAGCAGTTCGCTAGCGCGTCGTTGCCGCGCGCGATTTTGCTTTCAGGCTGCGCTTACGCTTGACCCACAAGTACCCAAGCACCGCCGTCACAAACAGCAGTGCCGCATAACCAAATTGCGGGTGCGTTCGCATAAAACCCCAGATGTAGGCGAGGCTCACGCCGAAGAGAATTATCGTGAGCATGATCTTCAGATAGACCGCCGGAATGAAACGCTGGGTGCGTGCGCCGAGGTACATGCCGGCAATTCCGCCGATGCCGAAGCGGATGCCCAGAGCCCAATCCGGGGCCACCAGCATTCCGTGTGCCTGATAGAAAGGCGCGACCGACTGATAGAAACCTACTCCGACCACTGAAGTGGCGAACGTGCCCATCAGGGTTGCGCCGGCGATGGTATGCACGGGCAGGCCATAGATGGCGACGAAGAACGGAGCGATGATTGCGCCTCCGCCGATGCCGTAGATGCCACCCACTAAGCCGACGACCAGGCTCAGCACGAAGATGCCGCCCGGGCTGCACTGGTACTGGTGCTGACGAAACTCAAACACCAATTCGCGGGCAGTGAACTTCAGCAGGCGGACGCGCGATTCGCCTTGAGCGATGGGAGCATCGGCTTTCTTGCGCGATTTCAATATGTCTCCCACCATGCGCACGCCGACCCACAGCAACACGCAACCGGCGAACGCCTTGAATCGCTCGGCGTCGGCCAATACGGAAAGGCGGATGAATCCGCCGGCGATGACGCCTGGGGTTGTGCCGGCGACCACGATCAACGCCAACGGCCAGAGGATGCGCTTCTCCCTCCAGTAGCGGTATACGCCTGCGGGAATCGCGATCAGGTTAAACACTAAATTGGTGGCGCTCACGGCCGGGCCGGTGAGACCCAGGAAACTGATCTGGATTGGCAGCAGCAGAAATGCGCCCGAGATACCAACCATGGAGGTGAAGAAAGAGATGACAAAAGCAGCAATCGGAGGCACCCACCATTGTGCGTCCATTCTTCCTCCATCAGCGATTCGGAAAGGACCACAAGCTTAACCCCGAACCCGCACGCGTCCGCGTGATAGTGATCACCCACATAGTGTGATGTGACTCAGCTCACCGAACAAGTTGATCAATAGGGGCAATATGTCACCACGGTCAACTTGAAGCTGCCGGAGGTTGGATGTCCGTATTCCGCGGGCACGTTTCGAAGTCCTCCCGGCGCGGAGTACGCATCAGCGGTTCTCTGCCCGGCGCCGATTCCGCCTTTCTTTCTTGGGGGTGGTATGAATCGGCGTTCCCGGAACAGAGCGAGGGCGACCCCGCAAGGCCGCCTCCTTGATCGTATCGCACATCATCCACCCCTCTCCGGATGTCCGGGTTCACGGCATAAATGGCGGCAGGGTTTCTTTCTTGTCTCTTTATCTTATTGCTGTTCGGCCGCCGGTAGTGGGCACGCTGCATGCCTCGGGCAATACGGACTTTGAACAAGCACAACGAGGCTCGACTCTATTCGGCCGGTCTAAATCAGGGCTTCATCGATCAAACGATGGCCTGGAGGTGATTAGTGCCAAGTTATGTAATTCCTGATAAGTGTGACGGGTGCAAAGCACTGGACAAAACTGCCTGCCAGTACATTTGTCCCAACGACCTCATGGTTCTTGATAAAGAAAAAATGAAGGCGTATAACCGCGATCCCATGCTGTGCTGGGAATGCTACAACTGCGTCAAGATCTGCCCGACGCAGGCAGTGGAAGTTCGCGGCTACGCGGACTTTGTTCCTCTCGGCGCTTCCGCAACGCCTCTGCGCTCCACGGACTCCATCATGTGGACGGTGAAATTCCGCAATGGAAACCTGAAACGCTTTAAGTTCCCCATCCGCACGACGCCCGAGGGCACTGCCGTGCCAAACGGCGGGTTCAAGACTCACACAGATCTCAAAAGCTCCGCGCTCTGTACCGAGCCGGAGGCCCTGGGATTGCCTGCGGTCTTCACCCTGAAGGGAGGCGCCAATGCCTAAGTTTGAGACTGTCATCGTCGAAACCGATCTTCTTATCGTGGGCGGCGGCATGGCCGCTTGCGGAGCAGCCGTCGAAGCGGCTTACTGGGCCAAGGCGAACGGGTTAAAGGTCACGCTGGTCGACAAGGCCGCGGTAGACCGCTCCGGCGCCGTATCCCAGGGCCTCTCGGCCATCAACCAATACGTCGGCCTGCGGGACGGCGCCAACACCATCAAGGACTATGTGGACTACGTCCGCAACGACCTGATGGGTGTCACACGCGAAGACCTGGTGGCCGACATTGCCCGCCACGTTGACTCGACCGTGCACCTGTTCGAAAAGTGGGGCCTGCCGATCTGGAAGGACGAGAAGGGCGCCTACGTTCATGAGGGCCGCTGGCAGCTCATGATCAACGGCGAGTCCTACAAGGTCGTGGTGGCGGAAGCCGCCAAGAACGCACTGCTGAAGACGGGCGTGGGAGAAATCTTCGAGCGCGTCTTCATCACCGGTCCATTGATGGATGGCGACCGTTGCGCGGGCGCGATCGGGTTCTCGGTGCGCGAGAACAAAGTGTACGTCTTCAAGTCCAAAGCCACGCTGGTGGCCATGGGCGGCGCCGTGCACGTGTTCAAGCCGCGGAGTTCGGGCGAGGGCTTCGGCCGCGCCTGGTATCCGCCGTTCAACACCGGCTCATCGGCTTATTTCACGCTGAAGGCCGGCGCGGAAATGACTTGCCAGGAAGTACGCTTCATCCCGGTGCGCTTCAAGGATGCATACGGTCCGGTAGGCGCATGGTTCCTGCTGTTCAAGTCGCGCGCGACCAATGCCATGGGCGGCAACTACATGATCGAGCGCAAGGACGAGTTGCAGAAGTGGGGCCCCTACGGACGAGTAAAGCCCGTCCCGGCGAACCTGCGCAACTATCTCGGAATGCTCGATATACAGGAGGGCAAGGGCCCGCTGTCGATGCGCACCGAGGAAGCCATGGCGGCCATCGCCGAGCAGTACAAGGGCGATCCCAAGGCTTACGCGAAGAAGTTGAAGGAGCTGGAATCAGAGGCTTGGGAAGACTTCCTGGATATGACGATTTCACAGGCTCTGCTGTGGGCTGGAACCAATGTGCAGCCCGAACAGAAGTCCTCCGAAATCGCCCCCTCTGAGCCGCTCTTTATCGGCTCGCACTCCGGCGCTTCCGGCGCCTGGGTCAGCGGTCCCGAGGACCTCCAGACTGCCGAGACCAAGTCTCAGTACTTCTGGGGCTACTCGAATATGTCAACCGTGAAGGGCCTGTTCTGTGCGGGCGATGCGTCCGGCGCTTCGAGCCATAAGTTCTCATCCGGCTCGCATGCTGAAGGCCGCATGGCTGCCAAGTCCGCGATTAAGTTTGTCGTGGAAAACAATGCCGCGCCCAAGTTGGACCAGGCGACGGTAGACGCGCAGATCAAGAACATGATGAAGCCGCTGGAGACTTTCGAGCAATTCCAGAAGGCTACATCGGACGCCGATGTCAACCCCAACTACATCAAGCCGCGCATGTTCATGATGCGTTTGCAGAAGATCATGGACGAGTACGCGGGCGGCGTTTCGGCGCAGTTCACCACCAACAAGCCTTCTCTCGAGCGGGCGTTGGAGCTGCTGACCTTCCTGAAGGAAGACTCCGAGAAATTAGCGGCGGCGGATGCGCACGAACTGATGCGGTGCTGGGAAAACATTCACCGCATGTGGCAGGCCGAAGCCCACGTGCACACCGTGTTGTTCCGCGAGGAGACGCGTTGGCCAGGCTACTACTTCCGGGCCGACACGCCGAAGCTGGACGACGAAAAGTGGCATGTCTTCGTCAACTGCCGGTGCGATCCGAAGAGCGGAAAGTGGGACGTGTTTACAAAGCCCATTATCCGGATCTTCGAAACCAAAGCCGCGACGGCTGGAGCTGACTAGTGTCAAGGGCGGGGCTTTCCACCCCACTACGCGTAAAAGCGCGCGTAGTGGGGGCCCGGGCTTGCTCGCAGGTCCCGCCCGTTTTTTCAATCGCCCGAGATTTTAAAGAGGCCCCTTGGATAAGTTGAACGAACCCCGTTGTCCCCACTGTGACGAACCACTGACAAAGTGGGAAAACCCGGAATTAAACTCCTGGGGAGGCGAATACCAATACGTCTGCTTCAACGACGAGTGTCCATACTTTACCCGCGGTTGGAATTGGATGCGGGAGCAATTCAATGTGAACGCTTCTTACCGTTACCGCTTCGATCCGGCCACGGGAGAGCGCGGTCCGCTGCCCGTGTGGTCCAAGCAAGCGTTGCGCACCAGTATTCTCACGACTGAATAAGAATTAAGGAGGCCCTGCTCATGGCTGAGGCTGAATTTCCGGAACCAGAAGTCTTACAAAACACGCCTCGGCTGGGCCCCGACGACCGATTCACATTCCATTGTGATCCGGCTCTCGATTGCTTCGGGCATTGCTGCCAGGACGTTTCCATCCTGCTGACCCCCTACGACGTGCTGCGCATGAAAAAAGCGCTGGGGATCACGTCCTCCGAGTTCATGGAGCAATACACCTCGATTGCGTACTCCGCGGAGAAGCGGGTGCCGGTGGTGTTTCTCAAGATGAACGACGGCGACAAGAAGTGCCAGTTTGTGAGCGAAAAAGGCTGCGGGGTTTATGGCAACCGTCCATGGGCATGCCGCATGTATCCGCTGGGAATGGCCGAACGGGCAACTTCGCAGGCTGCCGCCGAGCGATTCTATTTTGTGGTGAAAGAAGAGTTGTGTCACGGTCACGGCAAGGGCGGCGAATGCGCGGTTCGCGAGTTCATCGACGGCCAGGGAGTCGAGCCCTACGACGTGATGCAGTCACCGTTCCGCCGGCTGCTGGCGTTGGCCGCGGAGCAGAAGGAAGCGCTGACGACCGACCAATGCGCCATGTATTACATGGCGCTGTACGATCTCGATCGCTTTCGACGCTTTGTCTTCGAGACACGCTTCCTCAACATGTTTGACCTGGACGAAGCGCGGGTCGATGCGCTCCGCACCGATGACGAAGAACTGCTGGAGCTGGCGGTCGAGTGGCTTGCCTTCAGCCTGTTCCAACAAAGAGCGATGCGGATGAACAAGTCCGCAGCCCAGCAACGGCGAGCCACTGGGCCCGCGGCATGCGGTAACGAAGTCTCGCCGGCCTAAACCATCATGCCTACTACGGAAACCGCGAACGGAAACAGCAAAGCCCTCCTCGTGATCGGCGGCGGCATCGCGGGCCTGACTGCGGCGCTCGATGCAGCCGAGACGGGACTCGATGTCATCCTGATTGAGAAATCACCTTACCTCGGCGGCCGTGTGGCCGGCTTCCATAACTATTTTCCCAAGCTCTGCCCGCCCTCATGCGGACTGGAAATCAACTTCAGGCGTCTGCGGAATAACCCGCGGATTACCGTCCTGACGCTGGCGGAGCTGGAAAAGCTGGAAGGCTCGCCGGGGCAATACGACGCGGTGATCAAGATCGCGCCGCGATACGTGAGCTCGGCTTGCACATTGTGCGGCGACTGCTTCGACGTCTGCCATTCCGAAATTGCCGACCCGCTGGAATTCGGATTCAGCAAGACGAAGGCGGTGCACGCGCGCCGGTTGGCCGCGTTTCCCGCAACGTATGTGTTGGATCGCGCCGCCTGCGCCACTGACTGCCATGCCTGCGTGGATGCATGCAAGTACGGGGCAATCGACCTTGCCCAGGGCACCGAGCGCAAGACGTTTCGCGTCGGCTCGGTGATCGTGGCGACCGGGTGGAAACCGTATGACGCGGCCAAGCTCGACAATCTCGGCTACGGCAAGAGCGCCAACGTGGTCACCAACGTAATGCTGGAGCGGCTGGCGGCAATGGATGGTCCGACCGGCGGAAAGTTGCTGCGTCCCTCCGACGGCAAAGCGCCAAAATCGGTGGCCTTTGTGCAGTGCGCCGGTTCGCGCGACGAGAACCACCTGCCCTACTGCTCGACGGTGTGTTGCCTGGCTTCCCTGAAGCAGACCACCTACGTTCGCAAGCTCTACCCGGAAGCCAAGGTCACAATTTTCTACATCGATGTCAGGACGCCCGGACAATTGCAGGAGTTTGCTTCCAAGGTGCGCTCCGACGAAGCGGTGGAACTGGTCAAGGGAAAGGTGGCCAAGGTCGAAGAGGACGCGCAGACCAACGATCTGCGAGTCACGGTGGAAGATGTGCTCGGCGGCAAGAAGATGACGCGGACGTTCGAGCTGGTAGTGCTGGCCACCGGGATGGTTCCCCAGACTGCCGGATTGCCCGCGGATTTCAAGCTGGACGAGTTCGGCTTCGTGATGAATGGCTCACCCGGACTTTTTGCCGCCGGCTGCGCCAAACGGCCGGCTGAAGTTTCCGCCACCGTTCGCGATGCGACCGGGGCGGCGCTGAAGGCGCTTCAGATCGCAATGGGGGCCGCGCACAATGGATAAGAAACTGGGACTCTACATTTGCAGCGGTTGTTCGATCAGCGACTCGGTGGATGTGGATAAGCTGGCGATCATGGCGCAGGCGGAGTACAAGCCGGCGGTGTGCCAAACCCACACATTTCTCTGCGGCGATGAGGGCGTGGCGATTATCCGCCGCGACGTTGAGCGCGAGAAGGTCGATGCGGTCGTGATCGCCGCGTGCTCGCCGCGCGCAAAAGCCGAGAGCTTTTCATTCGATCCCCTGATGGTGCTTGAGCGCGTCAATTTGCGCGAACAGGTTGCCTGGTGTCACGAAGCGAAGCACGAGGATACTCAGGCGCTGGCCGAAGACTACATTCGGATGGGCCTGGTGAAGGCCGGCAAGATGGAACCGCTGGAGGCGCTGCCGGAAGACACCATCTCCCGCACCGTGCTGGTCGTGGGCGGCGGCATCGCCGGCGTCAGTGCGGCGCTGGATTCGGCCGCTGCCGGATACGACGTTGTGCTCGTCGAAAAACAGCCGCAGCTCGGCGGATTCATGAAAGGCCTCAAGAAGGCTTTCCCGACGCGCGCCCCTTATACGGAAGCATCCTCCGACGGGCTCACGAGCAAGCTGCAGGCGGTGGTCTCGAACCCGCGCGTAAAAGTGTTCTGCTCGACCAGGATCGTGAAGACCGAAGGCCAGCCCGGGATGTTCGACGTGACCATGGAAGGGGCGTCGGGAACGTCGGTTCACCGCGTGGGCTCGATCGTTATGGCAACCGGCTGGCAGCCGTACGATGCGGCCAAGCTGGGAGCGCTCGGCTACGGATTGCCGAACGTGATCACGAATGTCGAGCTGGAGCAGATGGCTGCACGCGGGCAAATCACGCGGCCATCGGATGGCAAGCAGGCTAAGCGCGTGCTGTTTTTGCAGTGCGCCGGCTCCCGCGAGCAGGATCACCTGGCCTACTGTTCCTCGGTCTGCTGCATGACAACCCTGAAGCAAACCGAATACATCCGCGAGCAGGACTCGCAAGCCGAGGTCTACGTCATTTACCGCGACATCGTTACCCCGGGACCTTACGAGAAGTATTACCGGAAGGTTCAGGATCACCCGTTGAATTTTTTCATGAAGGGCAAGGTAACCCAGGTTGCGGCGGCAGCGGATGGCCGGGTGCAGGTGAGCCTCGACAGTGAATTGCTGGGCGCGCCGATGCAGGTGACGGTCGACTTAGTGGTGCTGGCAACCGGCATGGTGCCAAATTCCGCCGATGGTCCGGCAATCCGCGCTTTGCGTGACGCCAATGCCAAGCTGGCCCGCAATGAGTCCGCGACGCAGTGCAAGGATGCGGAGGCGGTCATCGCGCAAATGAAGCCGCACGAGGGAACGGAGATTCTGAATCTCACCTACCGGCAGGGTCCCGATCTGCCCGTGCTGCAAGGTGGGTTCCCCGATTCCAAATTTGTCTGCTTCCCTTACGAGAGCATGCGGACCGGCATCTATGCGGCGGGAGCGGTTCGCGCGCCGATGGACGCGGCGTTAACGGAAGAGGACGCTGGCGGAGCGGTGATGAAGGCCATTCAGTGCATTGAGCTGGCAAGCCGCGGCCAGGCGGTGCACCCGCGTACGGGCGATCTCTCCTACCCCAGCTTCAACCTGCAACGCTGCACGCAATGCAAACGTTGCACCGAGGAATGCCCGTTCGGTTCGCTCGATGAAGACGAGAAGGGCACGCCGAAATTTAACCCGTACCGCTGCCGGCGCTGCGGAATCTGCATGGGCGCCTGCCCGGAACGGATCGTCTCCTTCAAGAATTATTCGGTGGACATGATCGCCAGCATGGTGAAGGCGATCGAAGTCCCCGACGAATTCGAAGAGAAGCCGCGTGTTTTGGTGCTGGCCTGCGAGAACGACGCGTATCCCGCGCTCGACATGGCCGGC
>Ga0187888_1000681_pt1 | contig 36117 bp, 38 predicted proteins | sample June2016WEW_7_40_FD_132987 | JGI IMG/M metagenome (GOLD analysis project Ga0187888, IMG submission 132987) | Peatland microbial communities from SPRUCE experiment site at the Marcell Experimental Forest, Minnesota, USA - June2016WEW_7_40 | ecosystem: Environmental > Terrestrial > Soil > Wetlands...
GATTCCCGCTTTCGCGGGAATGCCGTGAGGCACGAAGAAGAACCTGACGCCGGCCTTCGCTCAAGGACTTGAAGCAACTACAGAGACCCTTCGCTGCGCTCAGGGTGACACATCATCGCCCCGGGTATGTCATCCTGAGCGAAGCGAAGGATCCCCGCAGTTGGAATTGCATCCTGCGGCCAGCCTGGATATACTCGTTTCTCAGCTCACACTCAACTTCAAGAGGGAACAGCGTGACCGATACGGGCTCTACGGCCAGTGCCGAGCAAACCATGAGAACTGATGAAAGCCCCGCCGGCCTGAAGCGCCGCATCGAGGACTTGGAAAGCAGACTGCGCTTCCTGATGGAGGCCACGAAGGCTCTCGCCTCAACCCTGGACCTTGGCGAATTACTGGGCCGAATCCTGGAGGTGGCGAAATCCCAGGCCGGCGCCGAGCGCGGCACGCTCTTTCTGGTGGATGAAAAGACCGACGAGATCTGGTCGCTGATCGCGCACGGGATCGAAAAACGCGAAATCCGTTTGCCGCTCGGCCGCGGCATCGCGGGCCACGTTGCCAGGAGCGGCGAGATCCTCAACATCCCGGACGCGTACACCGATCCGCGCTTCGATCGCGACGTGGACGCGCGCACCGGCTACCGCACTCGCAGTCTCCTCTGCCTGCCGATCCGCAACAAGAGCGGCAAGATCGTCGCCGCGCTGCAACTTCTCAACAAGCAAAGCGGACGCTTCACCGCCGGGGACGTCGACTTCCTTCTGGCCATCTCCGATCACATGGCGCTGGCGCTCGAGAACGCTCAACTGCATCGGCACTTGCTCGAGAAGGAGCGGTTGGAGCGCGAGATGGCGCTGGCTCGCGACATCCAGCGGAGCCTGCTTCCCGAGACGCCGCCTCAGCTTCCGGGATTTGAAATCGCCGTGATGAATGAGCCCTGCTATGAAGTAGGCGGGGACTACTATGATTTCCTGCAGCTTGACCCCAACACGCTGATGGTGGTCATCGCGGATGTCGAGGGCAAAGGGATCAGCTCGGCGATGGTCATGTCGAATCTCCAGGCGACCCTGCGCGCCCTGGCGCCGAGCCTTCACTCCCTCGAGCGTCTGGCCGAATCCTTGAACCACATGATCCTGGCGGGAACCCGGGGAGGGAAATACCTCACCATGTTCCTGGGCGTCATTGACCTCCCGGGCAAATCCATCAGCTACGTCAACTGCGGCCACGTTATACCGGTCGTGGTCAGAACGGAAGGCGAGCCTGTGGAACTGACGGAAGGTGGTATGGTGGTGGGCCTCATCGATAACCTTCGCTACGAAAGAGGGCGCTGCGAGTTTCGGGCGGGGGATGTGCTCGTTCTTTGTACCGACGGCATCACGGAGTCCATGGATCGAGAGCAGGAGGAATACGGAAGCAAGAGGCTAGTTGAGTGTGTGCGGGGCAGCATCTCCCAAAGCGCGGCGGAGGTCGTCCGCGCCGTGGCTGCCGACGTCAGTGTCTATTCCCGCGAGGGAACCCACCTCGACGACAAGGTGCTCATCGCGATCAAGGTGGCCTAGGTGTCTGGTATCCGGTCTTAGCTTCCGTGCTTAATTGTGAATAGTGAAGGGTGAATGGTGAATAGTGAATTCCGGACCTGCGGGCGCGGCTCATAATTCATCATTCACTATTCACTATTCACCATTTGGGACGAATTGCCCAACTCCGTGAGAGTAACGTTGACGTGCTTCCCTTCCCCGAACTTCCGCGTCAGCCAATCTTCCAGGTCCGCCGCGAGCGCCTCCAGGTCGACTCCGAAGCCGGCTTCCACCAGGCCGTCGGCTACCGGAAGAGTCTCATCAAAGGCCGAGCGTCCCGTAAAGCTCCGCATGAAGAAGCTATCCAGCCAGGCTAGTGGGCAGGGTTCAGACGCCTGCAAACCGGCCAGTTGAACTTGGATTCTGCGCGCGAACACGGAAGTTGTCCGTCCCTATCGGCCCCTATCGGCCAGCCAAGAAAGAAAACCAACTGCGCCTTCGTTCCGGTCTCTCGGGCTGCAGAGGCGGCGGCTGATAGGGCAGGCGCGTGTCGTTGATGACCGCCTCGGGGTTATTCTTCAACAGCCGCTCTGCCGTGGCCTCTCCCTTCGACTCCGCCGCTTTGCGATAGCATTCCGAGAGCACCGGCCGGCGGAATCTGGTGCTGTGGGCGTCGGTGGCGAAGAAATGGACGAGGTTCAAGTCCAGCCACGTTTCGGCCAGTTTCTGGGGGTGCTCCCCGAATCCCCCCGTATAGGATTGGGCCGTTACCTGGGAGAGGCATCCGCCCGAAACCCAGTGGTAGAGCAGATCGGTCCTGCGCGCGAAAACCGGGTTGCGCTCAGGATGCGTGATGATCGGTACCAGCCCAGCCACCTGGATGTCGTAGAAGATGCGATCGAACTGCTCCGGAACGAACTGGTCCGGGAATTCAACCAGCAGGTAAGAAGTCTGATTGATCGTGAAATCCTTGGGAGTCTCAGCAAGCTTCTGGATATTGTCGTAGGATAGATGAAAGTCGCAACCCAAGAGGAGTTTGGGCGATTCGCCGACCGCGGATTGCAACTCCGCAAGCTTCTGACGATTGACTTCGGGACTAAAAACGTAAGTGTAGTTACAGTGCGGCGTGGCGACCATGTGCGTAATGCCGTCCTCCGCCGCGATCTTGCACATCCCAACCGCATCCTCTAACGTCTCTGCACCGTCATCGACCTCCCACAAAGGGTGGCTGTGAATGTCAATCATGGCAGTAAAGTTTAGCATGGGATGTGGCGGGCGCGGAATCTCAGAAATATGAATTTCAAATGCAGAATATAAAAAATTGTATGGGTAAGCGCCGGAGTTTTGAAGAGGGCTCCCCAGGCAATGTCTTAACATATTGAAAGTAAGGTAGTTATAAGCTGCGCGGGGAACTCTGAGTTGCCCCGAGCATTGGAATGCAACGTGCTCACCACCTGAGCGGACGTATACCGGACTTAAAAAACTTGAAGATAAGAGTCCGGATAACAGACCCAAGACCCGACGCTTGGAGGGGGGAGGGGACTTCCCCCTCACTTTTTTCTGCCCGCTTTCCCCCAGTCCTAACCCACCCACCTGAAGGTCGCCCCACCCAAGACAGAGGCGCGCCCGCCCTGCCGCTTGACTTCCTCACCTCGGCTGGCTACAGTGACCTTAGGCCGACGAAGAGTTGATGGTTCAGACGGTTACTCGCTATGACGCTCAGCACCGCGACGGTGGGTTTTGTGAAGCGCAGGGTGCTGGCCGTCCAGGATTTCACCCTGCTGCTGGTAGGCTCTTTCCGCCGCGCCATCACGCCCCCCCGCTACATCGTTGACACCTTGCTCCAGATGGACGTCATCGGCGTAGGGTCCTTGCCCATTGTGGTGCTGACCGGGTTCTTTACGGGCGGCGTGCTGGCGCTGCAGACTTACAGAACCCTGAGCACTTTCGGCGAGGTGAGCCTGATGGGACAAGTGGTGTCGCTCTCTGTAGTCCGCGAACTCGGTCCGGTCCTGACCGCACTGATGGTCGCCGGGCGCATCAGCTCCGGAATTGCTTCCGAGATCGGATCGATGCTGGTCAGCGAACAGATCGACGCCATGCGCGCTTTCGGCACCGACCCGATTCGAAAACTGGTCCTGCCGCGCCTGATTGCCACCGTCTCGACTCTGCCTGTCCTGACCATTCTGTCCGACTTCTGCGGAATCTTGGGAGGGTTCTTCATCAGCTTTTACACCGTGAGGCTAACCACGGAAGAGTATTGGACTTCGGTCTATCAAACGCTGACGTTGCAGGACGTCACCCAAGGCCTGCTGAAACCCTTCGCCTTTGCCTTGGTGATCGCCCTGGTGGGTTGCTACTACGGCTTAAACACAAAGGGGGGCACGGAGGGCGTGGGCCGGTCTACGACGCAGGCCATGGTGGTGGCCTCTGTGTTGATTCTTGTGCTCGACTTCTTTATCACCAAGTTCCTGATCGCCATCCACTTCTTTTGAGGGCGATCCTCTTCTGCACCCATGGACAAACCGCCGGTCATCGAGTTGCGCGACGTTTCGCTGACCCATGAAGACAAGCAGGTCCTCTCCCGAATTTCCTTCCGTGTGGACCAGGGCGAGACGCTGTTTCTCCTCGGCGTGACGGGGGCGGGAAAATCCGTGCTGCTCAAGTTGATCATGGGCCTCATTAAACCGGGCTCCGGCCAGGTGCTGATCCACGAACGCGACCTTGCCCCGATGAGCGAGGACGAACTCGATCAGATTCGCCGGCGAATGGGGATTGTCTTCCAGGAAGGCGCACTGTTCGATTCACTCTCGGTCTATGAGAATGTCGCCTATCGTCTGCGGGAAGAGGGGCTGGGGCCGGAAGCCGAAGTCGAGCGGAGAATTCGGGAGGTGCTGCGGTTCGTGGAGATGGAGGAGGCCATCGACAAAATGCCCTCCGAACTCTCCGGCGGGATGCGCCGCCGCGTCGCCATCGCCCGCTCCATTATCAGCCAGCCCGAGATCATGCTCTATGATTCCCCCACCGCCGGTCTTGATCCGGTCACCAGCCACACCATAACCATTCAGATTGCCAAATTACGGGACGTGCAACACGTCACGTCGCTGGTAGTCACCCACCACCTCCAAGACGCGTTCGTGCTTGCAAACTACTTCTACCTGGAGCAGAAAGCGGCGCTGGTGCCCTGGCGGAGCTTGAATCAGCCAGGTTCCGCGCCCATCACTCGCTTTCTGTTGTTGCGCGAGGGTCAATCATATTTCCAGGGGACTCCTGAAGAACTGGCGGCCACCCACGACGATTACCTGCTCAAGTTTCTGGCTTGAGGCGGTTGTCTCAATTTGAAATTGTAGCGGCGAGTTTACCTCGCCATGTGGCGGCGTAAAGCCGCCCCTACGCCATTCTGAAACACTACCCCGCCGCAGAGGGGCGCGATTCTGCGCCCCGATTGGTCTACAATGGGAGGTGAGTGAAGAAGTGGCAAGCGGTTCTGGGCTGGTCAGTGAGAACAGTGGCTCGGTAGTGCTTCGTTGACTCGAGAAGGAGACAAATCATGCCTCAACAGGAACGAGTAGCTTGGGCTCAGCTTCGTGTGGGCGTCATGGTCATCGTTGCCCTGGCAGTACTGGCCGTAGGGATATTCTTCATCAGCGGCCAGGTGGGGTTCTTCACCAAGCGATACACCTTGAAGACCTACCTCTCGGAGGCCTCAGGGCTGCGCGATGGCGCGGAGGTCCGACTGGCGGGCGTGGCGATCGGCAACGTGAAGAGCGTGCGGATCTCGCCGTACGCCGAGCGCAGTCGCGCCGTCGAGATCGTGCTGGCCGTCTCGCGCACCTACCAGGCGGAGATCCGGACCGACTCGGTGGGAAGCATCGAAACGGTCGGCCTGCTGGGTGAAAGCTACGTGAACATTACGCGCGGAAGCCGCAGCCAGGAAGTGCTTCCCGAGGGCGGCGTGCTGAAAAGCTCGGAAGGAGCGGATATCAAACAGGTCGTGCAAAACGCCGATGACGTCATCGTCAACTTGCGCGTCCTGAGCGCTCAACTCAACAACATCACCGGCCAGATGCAAGCGGGGAAAGGGTCGATCGGAAAGCTCATCTACGATCAAACCCTCTACAACCACCTGAATACGACGGCCGCTAAACTCGACGTGATGGTAACCAATCTCGACGAGGGGAAGGGCTCGCTGGGCAAACTCATGGTCGATGAGGCGTTCTACCAAAACGCCACCTCCACCTTTGACCGCATGAATAAATTCCTCGACGATTTGCAGCATGGCCAGGGAAGCATTGCCAAATTCATCTCCGATCCTACTGTCTACAACAACGTCAATCGTCTCGTGGCCCAGGCCAACTCGCTCTTTGACGGCATCAATCAAGGCCATGGCACGCTGGGCAAACTCGCCGCCGACTCTCAACTCTACGACCGTGCCAACGACGTCTTCGACCGGGTCGATAAGATCTCCACCCGAATGGCGGATGGCCAAGGCACGCTGGGGAAGTTTTCGACGGATCCCACGCTCTACAACAATCTGAGCGACACTTCGAAATCGATGAAAGACTTCTTCACGGAGTTCCAGAAGAATCCCAAAAAGTACCTGACGCTAAGGGTGCACATCTTTTAGTAATGCAGCATCTGTTAATATAACATATAGTATTATTATTTGTAGTATGATCCTGGGATTCTAACCGGTTGACCATCCGGCGCCGGGCGCCCGCCACCCGACACGTTTCTTGACCGATGGCGCCAGGATACTTATACTTTTTCGTGGCGTCGAACGGCGGAGATCAGACGGTTGACCGTGGCGACAGCCCTGGGGGGAAAATGACGGAGTTCGCGTACCTTGTAAAACCTCGAGTCGTGCCGCCGCTGCATGCGCGGTTTGCTCCGGCAGTACTCGCGAATCACGCCTACCTGAAGGCGGTCCGGGACAGCGGCGCGGCAGTTCCGCTGAACATTGCGCTGGAACGCCAGGCCGGGTTCGTTTCTCTCCACAAGACCTGGTGTTTCGATGAAAGTCACGAGTCGTCGCATTTCAACCTGCGCTTTGCCGAGCGGCTGGTGAAGTTCCTTCTCTGGAAACATGGCGGATGGCGAATTGTCGTAGGCGGGCCCCGCAGCGTGGGCGAGCACATCCGCGAGGCCTATTCGCCGCAAGGCCTGCGCGCCTTCGACGCGGAATTTTTTGGAGGAGTGTATCAGCACCGGTTCACGGTGGAGGTGACCCGCGCTGAAAAAACCCCCGAGCCCTCGGAGGGCGCCATGGCCCTGGGACGGCATCTGGAGGGCTGCCGCATCGGATTCGACCTGGGCGCGACCGACCGTAAAGCCGCGGCCGTCATCGACGGCGAACCGGTTTTTACCGAGGAAGTGGTTTGGGATCCCCGCAACGCTGTCGACCCCAGCTACCACTACAACGAGATCATGGCGGGTTTGAAGTCGGCCGCACAGCACCTGCCCCGCGTGGACGCCATCGGGGGCAGCTCTGCCGGAATCTACATCAACAACCGGCCTCGCGTGGCGTCGCTGTTTCGCGGCGTGCCCAAAGACCTCTTCGAGACTCGCGTCGGAAACCTCTTTGTGGACATGAAGCGCGCCTGGGGCGATATCCCGTTCGAAGTCGTCAACGACGGCGAGGTGACGGCGCTGGCCGGCTCCATGTCGCTTCAGGATAACGCGGTGCTGGGGATCGCTCTGGGTTCGAGCGAAGCGGGAGGGTACGTCAGCGAGACGGGCGAGTTGACGACCTGGTTGAACGAACTGGCGTTCTGTCCCGTGGACTATGACCCCGAGGCTCCCATCGACGAGTGGTCAGGCGATCCGGGCTGCGGCGCGCAGTACTTTTCCCAGCAAGCGGTCTTTCGGCTGGCGCCCGAGGCCGGCATCAAGTTGGACCCGGGGCTTGGCGCCGCGCAGCAACTCAAGGTGGTCCAGGAAATGGCGGGCTCCGGGGAGGAGCGCGCCAGGCAGATCTTCGAGACCATCGGATGCTACGTCGGGTACGGCATCGCGCACTATGCGGATTTCTACGTGCTGCGTAACGTCCTCATCCTGGGCCGCGTGACCTCGGGCGAAGGCGGAAACATCATCCTGAACCGGGCGCAGGACGTGCTGCGGACGGAATTCCCCGAACTGGCGCAGACCCTCCGAGTGCGGCTGCCGGATGAAGCCACACGGAGGGTCGGCCAGGCCGTGGCGGCGGCCAGCTTGCCGGCGAAGGCGTAGGGAACAGGGAATAGGGAATAGGGAATAGGGAACAGGGAACAGTCAGTAGGCAGCGGGTACTTGGGAAGAGAGAGCGGCAAACGAATTAGACTTAACTAGGATATATACAATAGGATATACATACATAAGGCTAGACACACAAGTATAAATAGCAGAGATCTAGGGCTAGAGAATAGACAGCGAACACGGGGCAGCTTTTTCCTGTTCCCCGTTGCCTATTCCCTGTTCTCTGCACTTAAGGAGGAAATGGATGGAGTTACATAATTCTGGAGCGGAAATCTACGTCGCGGACGGTTCTCCTGTGGACGCGGCACTGGCGCGGACCACGCATCTGGGCGTGGCGGCCCATCAGGACGACCTGGAAATCATGGCCTATCATGGCATCCTGGAATGCTTCGGCAAGCCGGACAAAGGATTTGCCGGGGTGACCGTCACGAACGGGGCCGGGAGCCCGCGCGACGGGCTCTACGCGCGCTATAGCGACGAAGAGATGCAGGTCGTGCGGCGGAAGGAGCAGAAGAAGGCGGCGTATGTGGGCGAGTATAGCGCCCATGTTTTCCTGGACTACTCCAGCGGCGCCGTCAAGGATCCCCATGACAGCCCCGTGGTCGGCGACCTCAAGCGCATTATCGCCGCGGCGAAGCCCCAGGTGATTTACACCCACAACCTGGCCGACAAGCACGACACCCACGTCGCCGTTACGCTGCGGGTGATTCAGGCTTTGCGGGACCTGCCGGCCGATGCGCGGCCCCAGCACCTTTACGGCTGTGAAGTGTGGCGCAATCTCGACTGGCTGAACGACGACGACAAGGTTATCTTCAACGTGGATGGCCACGAGAACCTCGCCACCGCGCTGGTGGGTTTGTTCGATTCGCAAGTGGCCGGCGGAAAGCGCTACGATCTCGCCACCATGGGCCGCCGGCGAGCCAATGCCACTTACCTGGCCTCGCACGGCGTCGATGAGTCGACCTCGCTGATCTTCGCCATCGACTTGACCCCGGTGATGGACCCCAAGGTCGATGTCAAGGAATACACTCTGGGCTACATCGATCGCTTCGCCCAGGAGGTCTCCGGCCGGCTTGCGAAGCTGATGTGATCCACCCACCGGTTTTGCCTGTCCGTTCGGCAGCACACCGGGAGGCCCCCTAGGTGAAACCCCGCCCTCTCCTTAGGGAGAGGGCAGTTGGTTGAACTCCACGCCCGCCGTCGCCATCGTATTTCTAAAATACCCGTTCGGAATCGAGCAACAGCGTCACCGGCCCGTCGTTCACAAGTTCCACCTCCATCATGGCCTGGAACTGTCCCGTTTGGACGGTGGCACCGCCGGCTCGCGCCGCGGCCACGAAAGCGTCGTACAGCCCGCCCGCCACTTCCGGCCGGGCCGCCTGGTCGTAGCTCGGCCGGCGGCCCTTACGGCAATCGCCGTAAAGCGTGAACTGGGAAACGCAGAGCAGCTCCCCGTTCGTTTCCAAAAGGGACAGGTTCATACGCCCCGCAGAATCGTCAAAGATGCGCAGGTTGAGGATCTTGTCGGCCAGCGATTGCGCATCTTCCGGAGTGTCGTTCTTTCCGACGCCCAGCAGCACGAGCATCCCTTTGCCGACCGCCCCCACGGGGCGGCCAGCGACGCGCACCTCCGCCCTTTTCACTCTTTGGACGACAGCCCTCATGGCCGTAACCTCCCCGCTCTAGAGCCGGCCTGACATCGCCGTTGGCGCAGTAGTTATTCTAGACGCACCGCGCTCGAGGCGGCGAAAAACCTGCGAATCAATTCGCGCAAGACCCAAACGGATTCGCGCCAAGAGGCCCCGCGCGCCAAGGCCGCAAAGGAAAACCGCGGCTTGGGTTTAGGGGCGGGCAAACATGCAGATTTCTGCATATATGTGTCAAAGAGGGACAGTCGAAGGCCCTTTTTTCACATTGTGAAAGTTGTTCATAACTTTATTATCTTTAAATACAACGACATAAGAAAATTCTTATCAATTTTTGCACTGTTTCCCATCTTCTCATTTCCAGGTGGTAGGCTACTATCATGGAGCAAGAAATGCGAGCTACGCCGGGGCCGGCCGCGAACACAAGGGGAGCCTACTCATTGACAACGCCGTCGCCGTGGCTTTCGCTCCCGCCCATCTCCCCTGCCGGACGCCTTTACTCAGCCGACGTCACCCGCATCGACGCCGAGGTCAGGTTCAAGGTGTTTCCCCCTCCTGGAAGGAGAGGGGTAGGGGGTGGCGAACGAAGGTCATGGACCCGTTCCGCTACCCCCGCCCCTTCCCGAGCGACAAGGGAGGGCGAAGGGAAGGAAGGTAACAGAAACGCGACATGACGAAATTCATGCAGCAGCTTTTTTCCGAATCCGGTGAAGCGAGTTTCAGCCGCTTAGGAGCGTTTATCGCGCTGGCTTTTGCCTGCGGCTGGATTACCTATCTTGTTCTTCGCACTCACATCCTTCCCAGCCTGGAAGGCCTGACGCTGTTCATCGCGGCCCTCTATGGGTTGGGGAAGGCCAACGAGACACTGCAACGCCTGTTTGGGAGCAAGTAATGGGAACCAGCAAGCCGCCATCGCCGACAACCGCCCTGAGCGCGATTCTCGCCGCCGCCAGCAAACTGGGGGGCCTCCGCCTGGCGCAGGGGTTTTTGCGGATCGCGCCGGGCCTGCCCGCGGCTGCACTGGCCGGTGTGGCCATCCTGTTTTTTGCCTGGTCGTGCGAGCACCGGGCGCGACAGCACGAGGCGGCGGAGGCCCAGCAGGCAAAGAAGCAAGCCACCGAGCAGATTTCACAGCTCGAGAAGCAGGCGGCAAGCGCGGTTCGGGACGCCCAGCAGAGCAGCCAGGCCGCCAAGGAGCTCGAGGGCCAGCGACAACAGCTTGCGCGCGACGCCGATGGACTGCGTCAAAGTCTTGACTCACTCCGCAATCAGGAGCTGGTGCGCGCCAACGAGTTGGCCAGCCTGACGACCGAGGAAGTGGTGAAACAGGTGACGGCCCGGCTGCAAGAGCAGGGAATAGGGAACAGGGAACAGGGAACAGGGCAGAAAAACCTCAACCCGCTCACCCGTCCCGCGACGGCTGATGAAGGCGCCGCCGCGGGCCACCCTCTCCCCCAAGGGGAAGAGGGTAAGGGCCCTGCCGGGCGAGAGGGGACGAGACAAGACCCATCTGCCCATCTGCCGACCTCACCATCTGCCGCGCTCGTGCTGTCGGACCAGGGCGTGCGGAAGGTGGAAAGCGCCTTCGTGGAGCTCGATTCCTGCCGCCAGCAGAGCCAGGTGATCGCGCAGCAGGCGTCAAACTGCGACCAACGGACAAAGCTCGACTCGGCCCTCGAGGAACAACAGGCAGGGACGATCTCGAAGTTGAACGCCGCGCTGGTCGACAAAGACCAGATTCTGGCCCGCAGCGAAGCGGCGCATCGGGCGGAGCTTAAGGCGGTACGCGGCACCTGGCGGACGCGCTTCTGCCACGCCGTGGAAATCTTTGCCGGCGGATTCATAGCGGGGGTGCTGGTCCGATGAACCCTGTAGATTTTCAGCATGTAGCGCTCTGGTGGGGCCCCGGCGTTCTGGTTCTGATCACCTTCGGCTGGGGGTTCTTCCACCTGGCGCAGTACTGGATCGGGAAGTCGATGGAAATGAAGCGGCAGCAGATGGACGGGGCTTACGGCCTGGTGCGGCAGTACATCGAGAAGTTCCTGGGGGCACAGGACGGACAGGCCGACGCGCTGGCGCGGCTTGCCAACTCCGTCGAGCATCACGAGTCGCAGGAGAGCTTCGAGCACCAGGAAATTCTGATTGCCCTGAAAGCCCTGCACCACGACATGAACAGCTTGCGCTGTCGCAACACCGATGAATTGTGCGCCTTTCATTCCAAGGCGGGATCGCCGGCACGAGGCAGTTCGTCGCCCGAGTTAAGGCGGGAAATTCATTCGCCGGCATTCAATTCGTTGTGTGGCCCGTCCGAGGAGCCGGCGCCGGATGCAGCAGAATTGAAACAGGAAAGAAGGAGCTAATCAACATGGCTGCTACTGTTCGTCAGAAGGAAATGATCCGGGGCAAGATCCTTTACTACCTGGGACTCATCTACCCGCAAGCAGCTACTTTGCCGCTTCTGCAAGGTGAGCTGGACATTATCGGGTATCCCGTACCCTTGGAAGACTTGAATTTTCAGATCGCCTACCTCGTCGAAAAAGGGCTGCTCGCTGTCGAGCGTGTGCGTGGGCCCCGCTCGCACCGCGAAATTCCGCTGGTGAAGATCACCGCCCTGGGGATCGACTATTACGATGGCCGGCTGCCGCCCGACGAAGGAATCTACGTGGAGCCCCGGCTATGAGGCCACGCGCCCAAATCACCACAACCGCGAAAAGCGAGGAGCGGATGAAACCCGACCCAACGCCGGCGCCGACCGAAACCAAGTCGACGACCGAAACCAATTCGACGCCTTCGACGCAGCCGGGAACGGAAGAGAAGAAGGGCCAGGAAGCGGCATCCCCGTCCGGTGGCAAAGCAACCGGGTCCGGGAGCCTCGTGAAATACGTCGTGTCGGACGATCCGGATGTGCAGGGCCTGATTGACAAGTTGCTGATCGAGGGCTCGACTTTTGAAGATGTCGTCGAGGCGGTCGATGAACACGGTAAGTCCAGCGTCACCCTCAACACCGTTCAGGCCTACTTTCGGGGAAATCGGGAACTGCAAGCCAAGCGCGTGAATTACCTGGTTCAAACTGCGGAATTGCTATTGCAAGACCTCGGCGACCCCGAATCCGCGGAAGCGCGCCTAGCGAAGGCCACGTTTCTGACCGGCTACTTGAACCTGCACCGGGATGCCAAGCCGATTACGCCCAAGGATGCCGAGCACGCACGCATGGAGCGCGCCAATCTGAACCTCAAGCACAAACTCCTCGTGGTGCAGAGAGACAAGGCCCGGCAGGCCCTGAATTATTCGGAGGAAAGAATACGCATTCTCGTGCTGATGCAGCAGAAGCTCAAGGAAGAGATTGGGACGCTGCAGCAGGATGCCAAGAGACAGCAGGCCGGCGAGCCGCTGGGGCCGGCGATGCTGCAGAGAATTCAGCAGATCTACGGACTGACTTGTCAACCGATGCCCTATGGGGGACGTGGTGATGCCGCGAAAGCGTAACAAGCCGGAGAAAAGTCGACAGTCGACAGTCGAGAGTCAACAGTCGACAGTCGGCAGTCAACAGTCGACAGTCGACAGTCAACAGGCGACAGTTGACAGTCAACAGGCGACAGTTGACAGTCAACAGCCTGTCATCCTGAGCGGAGCGAAGGATCGCTGCAGTGGTTCGTCGAGCAACGAGCAAAGGGAAACTGCGGAGATCCTTCGCTCCGCTCAGGATGACAGAGGCAACTCCAGGGATGACAGCGGCGACTCCAGGGATGACAGCGGCAACTCCAGGGATGACAGCGGCAACTCCAGGGATGACAGCGGCAACTCCAGGGATGACAGCGGCAACTCCAGGGATGACAGCGGCAATTTTAGGGGTGACAGCGGCAACTCCAGCGATGACAGCGGCAACTCCAGGGGTGACAGCAGCAACTCCAGGGATGACAGGCACGCTTCGGGAGATGACAGAAAAGGCGTGACCGTTCTGACGTCTTTAGCTCCGGTTCTGCAATTGCTGCCCTATCAGCGCCGCTGGGTTGAAGACGATTCACACCTCAAGATCGTGGTGAAGGCCCGCCAGATCGGTTATTCCTTTGCGGCCTCGATTCGCGCTCTGCTCGAATGCCTGAAGAGAAAAACAACCTGGATATTCCTCTCCAAAGGCGAGCGGCAATCGCGGCTGCTGATGGAAAAGGTGCAGGAACACACCAAGTCTTGCGGGATTCTGGCGCGAGCCTGCGAGTCGAGCTTTTTCGAAGGCACGCTGATTAAGCAGTTGGAAGTACGGTTCGCCAACGGATCTGTCATCTACGGCCTTCCCGCCAACCCGGACACCGCGCGCGGCTACTCGGGCAACGTCACCCTGGATGAATTCGCTTTCCATGCCGACGCCGACAAGATTTATAGCGCACTCTTCCCGACCATCACCCGCGGGTATGGCCTGGAGGTGATCTCGACGCCCAACGGACAGCAAGGGAAGTTTTATGAGCTGGCGAAGGCGGCAGGGCTGGTGGAGCAGGATTCAGGATTCAGGATTCAGGATTCAGGCAAAACCGAAAATCGAAATTCGAAATTCGAAACTCGGGACGATTTTCGATTTTCGAATTTCGAATTTCGTGGAGGCCTGGCCTGGTCCGGCCATCGTGTGGACATCTACGAAGCCATCCGCCAGGGGCTGAACATTGACTTGCAACTCCTCCGCGCGGGTTGCGACGAGGAAACTTCGTGGCAACAGGAATACTGCTGCCAATTCGTCTCCACCGCGGAGAATTTCATCCCGCCCGCACTCGTCGCCCAGTGCGCCAGCGCCGAGGCCACAACGGACTGCCCTCCTCAGTTCCTGGCCTCGGCGCCCCACCCCGAATTGGTATCGGGGAGTTCGCAGGTAGGGGCGCATGGTCCCGTTCCTCCCGGGACGTCGGGTAAGCATGCGCTTGTGGGGTCGCATAGCGGTGCGCCCCTTCCTGCGGACTTTTACCTGGGCATCGACATCGGGCGGCGGCATGACCGGACGGTCTTTTGGGTGGACGAAGTAGGGGCGGCCCTTGTGGCCGCCCAGGGCGCCCACGAGGGCCGCCCCTACGACGAGCGCGGCAGGGTCGCCGTGGCGCGCTTGGTTCGGACGTTCTCGAATACACCGTTCGCCGAGCAACTTGCGTACGCCCGGGAATTGCTCTCCCTTCAGGGGCCGGACGGCCGCCCACTGATCCGGCGCGCCTGCATCGACGCGACGGGTATGGGCGCACCGCTGGCTGAATCGTTGCAGCAGGAATTCGGGCCGCGCGTCGAGCCGGTGATGTTTACGGCGGCGGTGAAAGAAGATATGGCGTATCGCGTGCGGCGGCGCATGGAACAGCGCCTGGATCTCCTTCCCGAGGCGCCGCAAATCGCTCGCGCCTTCGGCGCCGTGAAAAAGCTGGTGACGCTGGCGGGCAACACCCGCTTCGATGCCGAACGCACGGACCTCGGGCACGCCGATGAGTTCTGGGCTAAGGCCCTCGCCGACCTCGCGGCCGAACAGCGCGTCGCTTCGAGTTTGAGCGACGGCGCGATCGTGGGGACGCCGCGCGCGGCGGTGTGGATGCCGGCAGCGTTGCCGGCGGAATTCTGAATTTGCGATTTGTGATTTGTGATTTGTGATTGAGCAATTGCAATCACCGATTGCCAATCGGAAATGAAAAAACGATGAGTTGGTTTGAAACAGTTCGCCAGATCGTTACGCCGCAAACAAGCTATCCGATGGTAACTTTGTTCCCCGGGGGGCCGATCGGAAACGATGTGGGACTGAATCCCGCCGCGCAGCCTGGCGGCGGTGCTGTTCCCGAACCGCAAGTGCCGGAAGACCGAAATTCGAAAACCGAAAATCGAAATTCGGCAGGCGGACCATCTGCCGGCGCGGTCCCCGGTAAGCCGGAGACCGCGCTGCTCGGCGCGGTGGGAACCGCGAACTTCGCCGGCTTCATCCGAGACCTGGGCGAGTACAACGCCAGCTTGGAAGGCCGCAGCGCTTTCCTGGTCTACGAAAAGATGCGGCGCTCGGACGCGGATGTGAAGGCGGCGTTGCTGGCCTGCAAGCTGCCCATCCGGGCGGCAGACTACCAGATCGTGCCGGGCCTCAAGGAAAACGAGCCGGGCTTCGCCCTGGCCAAACAGATTGCCGATGAGGTCCGGGAAAACCTTTTTGTGGGGCTCGAATCGCCTACCAGCACCGGGTGCTGGGTAACTCAAAACTTCGAAACGGTGAAAGAAAATGCGCTTCTTTGTTTGGATTTCGGCTGCGCCGCGCACGAGGACTTATGGCACATCGACGGTGAAAAAGTCCGGTTGCGCAAGCTTGCGCCGCGCCTGCCCTATACTTTCTATCGGTACCACGTCGATGAGGACGGGGAGTCGCTCCTCTTCCTCGAACAGTACGGCTACCGGGGCAACAACTTCGTCAATGTACTCGTGCCGGCCGAGAAGCTTGCCTACTTCGTGAACGACATGGAAGGGGCGTACTTCTACGGGCGCTCCGTGCTGCGCGCGGCTTATCAGCACTGGTACATGAAAAGCCAGATCTACCGCATCGACGCGATCTCGATCGAGCGCAACGGCCTGGGCGTGCCCACGATCAAGCAGGGCGCCAACGTTTCCGCCGAAGATCGCAAGGCGGCGCAGAGCTGGGTCCAGATGCTGGCCGCGCACGAGAGCACCGGGCTCTCCTTGCCGAATGGATGGGAGTTCGCGTTGACGGGAGTCTCCGGGCGGGTGCGCGACCCGCAGCCCTCGATCCAGCACCACAGCGAAATGATTATGCGCTCCGTACTGGCGAACTTCCTCACCCTGGGGACCACCCAGACCGGCTCGCGCGCCCTGGGCGGATCGATGCGCGACTTCTTCTATCTCTCGCTCGAAGCGATCTCGCACAAGATTGACGAAACCATTTCCAACACCAGCATCCGGCGCCTGGTGAATTACAACTACACGCCGCCGCCGGGCCAGCGGCTTCCCTACCCTCGCCTCATCACCTCGAACATCCTGGTGGTCAACCCGCTCGAACTGCTCGAAGTGGCCAAGGACGTGGGGAGGTTCGACGTGGACCTGCTGCAACCGGACGATGACACGGAGAATTGGATCCGCAAAAAGTGCGGTCTGCCGCTCAAGTCGACAACGCCGCGGGCCCGCTATGCGCCGGTGCAGGAGCGGCTTGAAGAAATCACGCAAAGCGATGCGGCCATCCAGCCGGAGACTCCGGCTGGCGCAGAACCAAGCGCTGCGCCGGGCAGGAAGTAAAACGCTGCAACGCAGAGCGAGGCTCTGCACCAGCCCGATCAGATGCGGAAGGAACTAATGCCGTGGAAAAACAAATTACCGTTCTGAATTACGTTCTGCTCGTCGTCAGCCTTGCCATAGCGGTTGAGTCGGTGGTCGCCAGCCACGAGCTCTCCCAGATCATGGCGGCCGGTGACGCAGCTTATGCGCAGAGCGCCCCGGCAGGGGGGCAGGGCGAGATTCTCCGATTTCCGGAGTCCGATGGACTCCATCGGAGTCCAGAATTCGGACCTCGCTCCGCTCGGAATGACATCGAGCAAGGCGTGCGTGACAGCGTGATGCCGCGGGTGCCCAACCTGGTGCACCTCATCGCCCGGCATGCCGATGGGACGGTCTTCTACGATCAAACGGCCCACAACCTGCGCACCAACGCCGGGGTCAATTGGCAGTTCAACCAGATGGCGGGCACGACGGCCGGAGTTTGCACTTACCTTGCACTTTCGAACGACTCCGCCGCACCGTCCGCCACGGACACGGCCCTCGCCGCCGAAATCACGACCAACGGCCTGGCCAGAGCGAACACCACGCCTGCGCATTCAGGCAATACCTCGAGTTATACGCTGACCTACACGTTCTCGGCAACGGGGACACAATCCGCGCAGAAGGCGGGCCTTTTTAACGCTCCCAGCAGCGGGACGCTTTGCTTCGAAAATGCTTTCAGCCCGGTGGCGATGAACAGCGGTGACACGCTTCAGGTGGTGTGGACACTCAATTTCTGATTGGTGATTTGTGATTTGCGATTTCAAGAGTCAAGGTCCGCCGAGCGCTGCAACGCAGAGCTTCACTCTGCGCCAGCCCAGTTGTTACCGAATTTCGAGTTTCGATTTTCGAACTTCGCTTTTCCGGTGTGCACTATGACGATTTATAAATCTCCGTACGAACAATTCGGGGTTTCGCTGGATTTCAGCGAGGACATTGGCGCGGGGAACACCGTCACCAGCATCAGCGCGGTGACAGCGGTAAATAACCTTACGCAGGCGAATTCGACAGCGGAGGTCATTGCCGCCGCGCCGGCTCCGGCGATTTCTTCTTCCGGTACGGCGGTGGCGTTCGAGGTGACCGGAGGAGTGGTTGGGGAATCGCACCTGATCTCAGTGCAAATTGTTACCTCGGTGGGGGAGAAGTACCAGGGAGATGTGACGCTGCGGGTGGTGGAGTAGGGGAACGAGTCCAGGATTGGTGATTTGTGATTGGCGATTTGCGATTGAAGGAGACTGGTGAAATGAACAAGAGGATTCAAGATTCGGAATTCAGCAATCAACAGCGGTCGAGGGCGGCGCTGCCGCTCCTGGGGACGCTGGTTTTGCTGCTGGCTGCCTATTGCGTACTGCCCACTGCCTACTTTGTGAAGGCGGCGCCTGCGGCGAACGTGCGGCCGGTGGGCGTCGTGACGGATACACCGGCGATTGCGATCACGAACGCGACGGCAACCACCAGCGCTACGCCCACCACGAGTGCGCACGAGGCCCAGGTTCAGTGGACCTTCGGCACGGTGAGCGGCACTTATTCGAGCTGCACGGTGCAAGCCAAGACCAGCTACGACGGCACGAACTACCTCACGTTGGGGTCTCCCGTGGCGGTGACGGCAACGACCGGCGCCGTCAACGCGTGGACCCTCATTGAACAACTGGGAACAAACTCCGTAACGACTTCGACCGCGAGTTCGACGGCGGCGCTGGGATTTGGACAAGCGACGGCGTTCAACTTCTCGTGCTCGAGTTACGGAACGGCCGCGCCGGTGAACATCAGCGTGATTTACAGGTAGCGAGGAGTGGGAATCTGGGATTTGGGATTTGAAAGTTGAAATTTGAAATTTGAGATCTGAGATTTGAAAGTTTGAGAGCTGTGATTTGCGACTCTGCGGCAATCAGAAGTCGCAAATGGAGACGGACCATGGCAGGACGTGCCAGCTTGAAGCAGTACTTGATTGTCGATGAGAACGGTAAAGGACATCTGCCGGTGCGAGACACGCCGGATGGACCGCTGAACCACCACCTGATGGGCGCCGCCTGGGCCGCTTTGCACGGCGGTTATCGCGGGAACAGCTATGAGGGGCCGGGAAAGAACGCGGCGATCGAGAAGCTCAAAGCGCTGTACAGGGCGGAGGGAATGGACATGCCGGACGCGAAAGCGGCAGGTGGGCAGATGGGCCGACCGGCAGAGGGCGGAGATTCAAGATTCAGGACTCAAGATTCCAGAACGGCCATCGACCGGCGTCCATCGACAATCACCGATCCTGGCGGGCCGCGATTCGTGATGATGCTTTCTGAGCCGCCGGGCACGGGCTTGATTCGGATTCCGATTGCCGTGACGGGCCAATGGAAAGGCGCAGAGAAGGAATTTTCGATTGGGCTCGACGATCTGAAGGAGATTCGGGAGAACTTTGCGAGCAAGCCGACGCGCGAAATCAACGTTGATTACGAACACGCCTCGGAAGTGCCCTTCGGAACCGGCGGCCCAGTCCTGTCCGCAGGGCGAATCGTGAAGTTGGATGAGCCGGAAAGATTCCAGAACGGCAGTGGGCAGATGGGCAGATCGGCAGATGGGGAGATCGGCAGTGGGAAATCCGTACCATCTGCCCAACTGCCTACCTCACCATCTGCCGGCGCAGCCCCATTTGCCCACTTTATCCTGTGGGGCTGGTACGAGCCTACGGACAGGGCGCGGCAGCTTATCGCGGCCAAGGAATACCGGTACATATCGCCGGCCATTCGTTGGGGCGCCAAAGACAAGGTGACGGGGAAAACCGCGGGAACCGTTCTCACCAGCGTGGCGCTGGTCAATAAGCCTTTCCTGGAAGAGATGCCGGAGATCCAGTTGTGTGAGGTCGACGGCACGAGGGCCTTTGTGAGTCTGGGCCAGCTCCACGTTCCTGCGCCCGTAAATCAGGATTCGGGATTCAGGATTCAGGATTCAGGGCTCGGGAAATCGGGAGATCGGAAGATCGGAAGAACAGAAGTGGGGGAGTCGGGAGCCAGAAGTCAGAAGTCAGGAAAAACAGGTTCGTCACTCGTCCCTCGTCACTCGTCACTGTTAGAAAAGGAGAAGGAAATGGCAAAAACTCTGAAATTGAAGTGCCTCACCGACGAACACATCGAGAAGCACGGCCTGGAGCCGGAACTGAAGGGCAAGATTGGAGTCTTCGACGGCGAGGAATTGATCGGCGTTGCGGACGGCGCCGAGGTTTGGGAAGCCAAGCACGGCGACGGCGAAGAGGTCAAAAAGCTGGCGGAGGTGTTCGCGTCAGAAATCGGGCTGCCCGGGATGTCGTTCGTGGATATCGCGGCCCTGGTGAAGCGCGGGATCGAAGCCCCGCTGGATCAATTCGCCGCCCTCTCCGAAAGCATCCACGACGGCCGGATCAACTTGCTGGAAGCCGGCAAGCTGGCGGATGCGGGGCGCGTCAGTTTTTCCACCATCCTGCGGGCTCAGGAAGCGGAACGCTGAGTGGACGCGGCCGTGAAAGCAGGCAAGGTGCTGCCCAAAAACCGCGCTCAGGCGCTGAAGCTGGCGCTCTCCGATGCCGCTGTGTTCAACGCGCTGGTGGATCAGGCCCGTCCGGTGGTCGACCTGCGCAGCCACGGGCATGCGGGCGGCGGCGAACAACCCACCGCACAACAGGCGCTGATGGCGGAAGTGAACGCGTACGCCAAAGAGAACAAGTGTTCGCTGAGCGTGGCGCTCTCTGATATCACCAAGCGCAACCCGGATCTCTGGCGGCAGTACTCGGAAGAAATCGTTACCGCCGTCGAGGCAGCAGAAGAGGAAGAAGAATAGCGCTTAGCGATCGGCTCTCAGCTTTCAGCAAGCCCATCACGGCAGGCTGGGACTGATTGCTGATAGCTGAAAGCTGAAATCTCAATCAGGAATCCGCGCCCCTAACGCGCGGAGCCCTGTACCAGACGGTACAGGGCGGAGAAGGAGAAGAAACAATGCCAGATGGAACCGTAAACACACCGTCCGCTCCGCCCGAGGGGTGCCTCGGAGGGGCTTGGCCGGCGAACGTGAAGTTGATGTTTGATACGGCGCTCGCGTCGCAGACCAAGATTCTGACTGACGCGCAAAACGCCGCTAATTTAGCCCTGCTGAATGCGGTCGGAGTCGCTCATGCGGCCGCGCAACAGGGTCTACGCCATGCCGAACTGGCCGCGGCCGACCAGTGGCAGGAGCAGGCAACCAGCACCGTGATCGGCGATGACGACTTGGCCAAAATCACCCAGGCCGTGACCGCTGCCATCACCGCCGTGCTGTCCAACATGGCAAGCGGAAGGCCGGTGGTGAACCCGACTGGAACCACATCGGCTCCAGTGCCGACGCCCTAACCGCGGATCGGGAGATCGGGTAGCCAGCTCTCAGCTATCAGCCGTCAGCTTTCAGCGAGAGGCTTTCTGAGAGCCGCCGATCTCCTGATCACCCGAGCCGAAGATGTAGCGCTGACCTTCAGGTCAGCAGCATTTGAGATGCCGACCTAAAGGTCGGCGCTACGGAGGAAAACCGAATGAGTGACATCACAGCGATCGACCAAAGTTACCATTTGAATTACAACATCGAAATCGGCAAGTTCACTTGCCTGGCGCCGGATTCCACGGTGTCTGCCGACGGGTGTAACGTGCCGAGCGGGGCCAACGGGGCGTTCCTGGGCGTGGCGCAGGAATCCGTCCTGCCGGACGCCATGGCCGACTATTCCGGCGGCGTTTACACCCTCACCAGCGGCACCGCCTGGCCCGCCAACACCATTCCGGGGAGCGGGCTGGGACGCAACATCCGCACCCGCATCTTCGGGATCTCGCGGGTGGTGGCGTCGGGCGCGATTACGCGCGGCGCCTATGTGAACATCGCCAACGCGCAAGGCCAGGTGAAAGCGGTCAGCGAAGCCGTCGGCACGTACATCAACGTGGTCGGCATCGCCATCGACGCCGCTGTCAATGCCGGCGACGTGATCCGCGTGCTAGTGTTGCCGTTTACGTACAAGATGTAGGGAACAGGGAACAGGTTACAGGGAACACGTTCCGTTCGCTCTTCCCTACTCCCTATTCCCTCTTCCCTTCCTTCGGGCGTCCGGCGCGGCGTTCGCCCGACATAGAGCCTCGTGGTGTTGCCGCGCATAACTCCGAGGCGAGGAAGAACAGTTATTAGTAATCAGTCGTCAGTTTTCAGTTCGAGCTGATGACTGACAACTGATGACTGAAAACTTCGGAGGAAACCAATGCCTAGCCTCAACCAGATACACGTCGACGAGGCGCTAACCCAGATCAGCATCGCTTATCGCAACCAGGCGTTTGTTGCGGAGGAGGTGCTGCCGGTCGTGCCCGTCATGAAGAAGAACGATGTGTTCTTCAAGTTTTCCAAGCAGCACTTCCGCGCATACAAAGATGCCTACGCGGCCGGCCAGCGGGCGCAGCAGATCGAAGTCGATCTCGACGCGCGTGGATTCTACATGGCCGACGGACACGCCCTCGAAGACTCCATCACCGACGACGAACGCGAACAAGCGGACCCGAGCGCGCAGATCGAAATCGAGAAGACCGAGAAGCTCACCAACATCATCGCGCTCAACGAGGAAATCAATCTCTTCAACAACATTCTTACCACCGCCAACATCACGCAGAACCTCACGCTTTCCGGGACCTCGAAGTGGTCGGATTACGTCAATTCGGACCCGGTCAGTGTGGTCCTGGCAGCGCGGCGCGCCGTGCAGCAGCAGATCGGCGACTTCCCGAACTACCTCCTGCTCTCGCAGCCGGTGCTCGACACGCTGGCCAATCACCCGCGCATTCTGGACCGGGTGAAGTATACCGCCAACGGCGCGCGAACCCAGCTCGACGAGCAGGATCTGGCGCGGGTCTTCAAGGTCGACAAAGTGCTGGTTTCAGCCGCGATCTACCAGAGCTCGAACGAAGGCGAGGCGGATAGCTTGGGCTACCTCATGGCCAACAATGCCCTGCTGTTCTACCGCCCGCCCCGGCCCGGTTTGCGCGTGCCCAGCCTGGGCTATACCTTCTTCTGGGCGAAGCGCAGCGGAGTTCTGAGGTGGCGCGAGCTCTCGCTGGAATCGGATTTCCTGCGGGTGAAGAAGTACTACGCACAACAGCTCGTGGCGCCTGCAGCGGCGTACTTGTGGATGTCCTGCATTTAACCGGGTGATCTGGTGATCGGATGATCAGGTGAACAATTTGTGATTGGCGATTGGTGATTGGTGATTGAAAGGCCCGATCAGAAATCAGAAATCACAAATCACAAATAATTCACCCGATCATCCGATCTACCGATCTCCCGATCTATCTGGAAAGGGGAAAGTATGAAAATCGAGATATTGAATCCCATCGAGCACGACGGAAAGCGGTTTGAACGCGGCGTTGTGGAGCTGGCGGACGAGCTGGCCAAGATCTTTCTGAAATTCAAGCATGCCGCGCGGGCGGCCCTCAGCGCGGTGGAGACGCCCGCTCCGGCAGCCGGGGCGCGAGGGCTCCCCGCAACTCCGACGACCGCGCCGGGTAAACCGAAGTAACAGGCAGTCAACCGTTACGAATGTAGGAGCCCTTAGCACATCTCCTACACCAGTTCAAAAACCCGCGGAAATCCCCAAGGGAGCTCCGCGCGACCGGAGGTTCTATGGCAGTCAGCGTTTCACTGACAGAGCAGTTCATCGAGGAGACTTTGGCCGGTCCGTACGTTAAGAATGCCAAGCTCATCGTGACCGGACTCACGACCGGCGGAAACAACAGCGTGCCCCACGGCCTGAGCGATGGCAAAGGCAACGCCGCCACACCGATCACCGTATCGATCGAGCCCAGTTCGAACAACACCTTTTATGAGTATCAGGCTGCCGACAGCACGAACATCTATGTGGGCGTCGGGGCGGGGTCGGGAACGTCGTGCAACATTTACGTCGAGTACTGATAGGCAGATAGGCAGGTGGGCAGGTGGGCAGGTCGGCGGATAGCAACCTGCCTACCTCACTATCTGCCGATCTGCCGGAGGTTTCATGAGCTACTGCACCGTTGATGATGTCTGTACAGCGTTTCCACGCTTCGTGCGAAATGCGGCCAATTCGATTCAGGACACCCAGATCCAGGACTGGATCGATGACCGAAAGGCGCGTATCCGCTCCGCGCTTTACGCGCGGGGCATCGATCCCGACGCGATGGCATTGACGCCCGACCAGGCGAACTTCCTTCGAGCGCTTAATCGCGATGGAGCTATTGCGGACCTAGCCGACGCGCTGCAAGGAAACGTTTCGCTGCAAGCAGGCGAGGACGCCCACGCCGCGCAGCGGCGGCAATCTTTCGAGCGGCAAGTCGCAGAGATCAAGCAAGGTCTCTACGACAAGTTCTTTAGCCAGCTTGCCCGAACGGTTGAGATCGAGCCGACGCTCGGCGGCACAGCAGGCGGCGAGACCGACGGCTCCACGGCCCGGGATCGTAGTGAGAATAAAGCCTTCAGCAAGGATCAGGTGTTTTGATGTGGATCTCATACTACAACGCGGGCTTATCGAAGCAAGTGGTAAGGCAACTCCTTGCGGTGATCAAACGGGACATTCAGGCGGCGCTGGATTTTGTATCGGGCGCGCCTGGGACTTACGCGCCCTTCGCCGAATACGATCTGGCGCTGCTTCCTGTGCAGCAGTTCCCGGCGCTTCTGTTGACTCCCGATACGGTATCCGTCGAAGAACAAGCGAACTTTACCTTACACCAGAGCATGCGGCTCACGTGCGTGATTACCGTCACGCATCAGGACCGCAATGCCTTGGCGGAACTCATCCAGGATTACGTGCGCGCCGCGCGTGCAGTGCTCGATTCGCTTTGGGAACTGACGCCGGGCGACTTTATGCTCACCAGTCTTCCTTTGCCATCGCCGCCTTTTCCGCAGGGCGCACTTTCGCCCGGCCTGGCAAACGGAAAACTTACGGGGCTCTTTGCGGAGCGCCACACGTTTGAGGAAATTCGCCGCGCCCCCCAAAGCGGGTTTGCGATGGCGGCAACGATGTCGATTGTTGCGGAGATCGAAGAAAACTGAAAGAAGCTATCAGCCGCCGGCTCTCAGCTCTCGGCAGGCCGGCGGCGGCTCGCGGATAGCTGAAAGCTGAGAGCTGAAAGCAGTCCGAACATGGCTCCAACACTGTCTCCAACCTCAATACATCAAGGCCCGGGCCGGCTTTGGCTTTACGTGCCCGCGCCTGCACACGGAAATCGGCTGGTTGTCGGGACGGACGGTTCGCCGACGCAGCCGAGCGTGCTGGGGTCCTGGGCGGCGACAACTGCCTACATGGCCGGGCAGATGATCAAAGACGCCAACAACAATACGGAGCTTTGCCTGGCGGCCGGCACCTCCGGCTCCACTGCCCCGTCCTGGCTGACTTCTGCCGGCCCAGCCATCAGCGATGGCGGGGCTGCCTGGCTGTTCGTCGGACCCTACGGGGCCTACTTTGCAGGAGCGACGGAGGGGGCGATCACCTCCACCTTGACACCCAAGTATCAAGAGATTGGAGCTGACCAAGTGGCCTCTCCCATCGACGTGGTGATGACTGCGGATGCCTACGAGATCGACGTCACCATCAAGCAGTCGAACTTGGCCAACTTGATTAGCTTCTTTGCTCCGGGCACCTTCTCGACCGGCACGGACGCCAACCAGCCATCCGGCGCGCAGGCCTACGAGCAGATCACGTTCGGAGGCATTATCCCTGTACTTAAGCTGGGCGTCGCAATTATCTCCCCGCGCCGTGACACGACGGGGAAGTTCGTAGTCTCGCATCTCTACCAGGCCTATCAAGCAGAGGCGGTCAAACTCCCCTTCCAGCGCGGGAAGGAAACTACTTTTGGGGTGAAGTTCAAGGGTGTCGCAGATTCCAGCCGTCCAGCCGGGGACCAGGTGGGTATGGTTTGGAGACAAGTCTGACCGGAGATCGGTTGACCTGGTGATCGGGTGATCGGGTGAACGGTACTCGGCCTCGACTATCCCCGATGCGATTGGGGTAACCAAGTTATTCACCCCACGTCGCCGTGGCACCGGACAGTGGAACAGAAGGATGGAGACAATGAAAGTCCCGGTAGAGGAACTGATTATTTTCGTTGGCCTCGATGGGCTGGCGATGGTGCAGCACGAGAGGGCCGACGTCGTGGAAGAACTTGCCACGGTGGGGACCGCGGAAGCCATCTTGCGTGCGCTCGAGGCCCAGCGGCGGGAGAAAGAGCTGAAGTTGCATCGGAAGCCTGATTGATGGTCTGAAGGGGTGACCGGCTAACAGCGTGACATTTTACGCTGGAATGAGAGTAGCGGATCCGGCCCCCCTCACCCGACCCGCGCCGGCCGGTGAAAGCGCTGTCGCGGGTCACCCTCTCCCCCAAGGGGGAGAGGGCATTTTCATGACGAGTCGTTGCTATGACCACAGGAAACGAAATCGCGACGGCCGCCGACTTCCGCAAGCTAGCCCAAGAGAGTGCCTTCGAGGAAGCAAGGCGCATGGTGCTGCCCGTGAGTGGTTACGCAGTAATGCTTCGACGGCCTACGAAATTCTATTGGGCGTTGCGCCGCAGCGGGTGGCCGGCGGAGTTACGCGAGAAGCTGGATTTGGTCGGCGTCGGCGTGCGGACGGAGTTAACGGCCGAGGAAACACTCTTACTGGTTCGCGAAGACCGGCAGATGCTCTCGGAGGCCTTCGTTGACCCGAAGCCCTCTTTGGAGCCAGGTGCAAGTCAGTTCGATCCCAACTGGCTCCCTAAGGAGGACTCGGATTTTATTCTGAAGTACCTGCGAGGCCAGGTTCTGGCAAACGGCCAGGACCTGGAGTCCTTTCGTCGCGGCAAGCCGGAGCATATTGAGGGAAGCGGCTGCGATGGGCCGGATGTACGGCAAAACACCGAGTGAGATGCTTTTCCGTGCCGTGGCGCGTTGGCGAATTGACGAAGCCGCTACCCAGGCGCTGATGGCCGCGGATGACGTGGATCACGCAGATGAGAAGAAGGAAAAACAAGTCTTTTGGTAGCTATCAGCGGTCAGCTATCAGCTTTCAGCAACCCGGTGCACGATGGGTGCTCAGGCGGCGCAAAGAGAAAAGCGCGGGCGCTGAAGGCTGGGTGCTGAATGCTGAGAGCTAAAAGCTGAGAGCTGAAACAAAATGGCCACAGACAGATCCAAAGGCAGGGGCAGGACGCCGGGCATGTCGGGGACGGCGTCAAATTCGATGGTCGACCTGAATCGGGAAATCGTCGCCCCGCTTCAGGAGTTCGATAGCTTGGCCCGGCAGGTCTCCGAGGATATGGTGAACGATCTGGCGCCGAGCATGCAAACTTGGGCGAGCGAAGCGACACAGTCGATCAACGCCGCTCAAAACGCCATGCAGAATTTTCAGATGGTGGCCGGCGGGGCATTCATGGCAACCGCCGATGCCATGACGGCGGCGGGGATCGCGGCGTCCGTCTATGGCGAGAACGTCGGCAAAGCGATGGAGCAGGCCGCTAAAGCCGCCTTGGCCTCCATCTCCGAGCAGGCGGGCGTCAATGCACTCAATGCTCTGGCGCAGGGGCTCTGGTTTCTCGCACAAGCGATCTTTTTCGGAGACCCCGATGCGGCGGCCGCTGCGGCAACAGATTTTGAAGCGGCGGCGGAATGGGGCGCCATTGCCGGAGTGGCCGGCGCGGCGGCCGCCGCGATGCCGGGCGGCAAAAGCTCAAGCTCCAATCGCGAAGCAGCCAGCCGATCCGCGGGGGGCGGTTATGGCAGCACTCCGCAAACCGGCAGCTACGGCCTTGCTCCAGGTGCGGCGGGGGCGTTGAATCCCCCCAGCGGCAACCTGACCGTCATGGTAGTCGGCGAGGCGCAAGCCGGCCAATGGCTCGCCTCCACATTGAACACGGCAGTGCAGCGTGGCGTGTCGCTGAACGCCACGACGGTGCAGAAGTCGCCGTATGCGGCGGGGTAGTTATCAGTTATCAGTTATCAGTTATCAGTTATCAGTTCTCAGTTGTCAGTGCTCAGTAAGAACCGATGACTGAGAGCAGAAGAGGTTTGATGACCATTATTTTGGAGTCGGCCTTCAGGAGAACTGAAGACTGATAACTGAGAACTGAAGACTAATAACTGAGAACTGAAGACTGATAACTGAGAACTGAAGAATACACATGAGTAACCCACAGATTGTTTACGATCCCGGAACCGGCCCAGTGACGCTGACGTTCACTCGTCCCCCGCGTAAAGTTCCGGCTTACGATTACAACGCCGTCCGGCACGACAACATTTCGAGCGCCGGCGTGCGTGAAGCCGTGCTCGAACGTATCGAAGCCTTCCTGGAGTTGGAGATGGAGTGGGTGGGAATCGGCGCAGATGTGCAAGCCTGGAATCAGTTCATGCAATTTGCCCTCGGCGGCGGGCAGTTCGGCTACTACCCGGACGCCTCCCAACCGGCCTTCACCAATTACTGGCTCGAGGACACCAGTTGGACGGCAGGCTATAAAGCGCCCGGACAGTATTCTTTTAAATTGAAGTTCAGGCAAGTGGTTTCGTGAGGAGAAACTGGAAAATGGAAAATAGAAACTGGGGCATTTTCGATTTTCCATTTTCCAGTTTCCTGCTTTTATGATTCAAGGGAATCAAACTTGGACGCAAGCGTTGGCGCAAGCGCAAAAGCAGCCCTACTACTTAGTCGAGATCCCGGACTTCGCCATCGCCATCGCGAGCTTTTCCTCAACGGCTAACGTGGTGACAACCCTCGGCGGGTATGGCGTCACGCTTTATGGTGTTGGGGGGTACGGAACGTGAAAAAGGGTAAAGGATAAAGGTTAAAGGATAAAGGCGAACACTCCGTCAGCCTTTACACTTTACACCTTAACCTTTTTGAAGATGCCTACTGTTGCGCAATACTATCCCGGCGATTTTTACGGCGACGTTGCCCAGTCGCTCGCTTGGCTCTACGCGCGCCAGGAAAAGCTGGTCCAAGGCTGGGAAGCCAATGCGGTGGAAACGGGCTTTCCGGCAACCTCGTGGCCGGGGGCGCCCTGCGTCCCGACCACGCCGCCTTTTGTCGAGTGCGGCATTGTTTCGCAGAACGATCTGAGCAAGGTTGCCCAAACCGCCTGCGAAAGCATCGCCGTAGTTCCACCCGGCATTTTGATGCTCGGAGCAGATGACCAGCTTGGTCCGGACGGCTGCCCCATCGACCTCTCGCCGATCCCTCTTCCCTATGGTCTGCTCTTTCCGCCCCTGCTGCCTGTTACGGCTGCCGAGATCAGCGCCTACTACGAGCAAATGGTCGCCGACAACCCGAATGGCTCTGTAATCAATGGCGTCACTTGCCCTGTGCTGCCGGGCCTTACGATCTATGGGTATCTCTTCAACCCTCAACAGGTGATGACGAATTATCGGGTCGACCTCTTCGCCAAGACAGATCTCTTTTATTACCAGGGGTCGGCGGTAGGCACGGGGCCTTACACTTCAGGGCCGATGGTAGGGGAATATCCGACGCCCTCGCAATTTCAGTCGTTGCTGGTTCAACAGGGACTTTACGGATACTGGGGAGCGCAGGTGCCCCACCCGGGGCTAGTCATCGCGGTGCTCTACCCGACCACCGTGCCGCAGCCCGCGGAGAGTTGGTCCGGCGAGTATCTGCCCGCCGGCTGGCTGTGCCACTCGAATACCGGAGTTGGCTACAAACTGACGGATTATTTTGCGCGCATCTACGCCAAGACGGACGTTGAGTACCTGCAGGAAGACAATATCCCGATCATTGTCCAGGACGACTACCGCGCTCGGTGTGGGTCGAGTCATCCGCTTAATCCGGGCACGCCGACGGTGCATGTGCTGTACAACGATCCGGTGAAGGGCCCCACCCAGGTTTGCACCTCACTGGCCGCGGATTGGGCTTTCCCTTCTCTGCCCCTCAGCTTTATTATTCCCACTTCCGACCCTCTCTACTTCCCCGACCCGACCATGACCAACGGGGCGGCCCTCCAGAATCGCAGCTATATCTACGATTGCGCGCTGGCGATTATCGCTTTCACGGCCTCGGGGAACTTCGTCGCAGCGGCGAGAATCATCAAGCAGCTTGACGAGATCTTGGACGATCCCGGTTATCTGGCTTCGATCATTTTCGAGAACGGTGAAGATGGGCAATCCGCAACTCGCTGGACGAAGAGCAACCCGTCAGATACCGTGACCGACATCAATGATCCGACGCAGCCGCCCTATGGTGAAGGCTTGGTGGTCGATTTCCATGCGCTTGCTGCCAATGACACCTTCACTTACAGTAGCAGTGGGCTGCCCGACACCACGGACACCCAGGTCCAGTTCCAGCACAAAGAAGTCGAAGCCGTCACCTTTAATTTCACCCTTGACGTGACCACGGCGGCTCAGAAGGTAACGAGCCTCCAGGTGACCTCAGGCGCTCCGGCGGATCCCGTTCTCAACGGAACCGTGATCACGATCGCCGTGGGTCCTGGGAATGGCCTCTACCGCTTCGAACTGGTGAACGTGAGCGGACTAGTCTCGACGCTCGCCGGTGACACGCTCAATTCGATCCATAGTTTCGTGGTGACCCTGACGGCCGCCGGCGACCTGTACTTTGACAACTTTTCCGCCGGGAACGTTCAGCCTGCAAATTCCCTCGCCTTCAGTTACGACACTTACAACGGCTTGGTGGATCAAGCTTATGTTCGTGCTGGAGCCATGGCCTGGGTGTGCTATGCCTATTGCATCTACATGCAGATCACCCAAGACTACAGTCCTGCGCTCTACCTCCAGCGCATGCTCGACTTCCTTTTGACACTTCAATCCGCCGGCGGGGGTGGTTACGGCGTGGGGTTATACGGAATCGCTCCTTACGGAGCCGGCGACATCACCACGGGTCTCTTCTACCTTGGCTATGGTTCTTACATCAACCCCGGGTATCAGTTCGTGCCTGGCCTTCAATATCGAGTGTCCACCGAACACCAGATCGACCTCTATTTTGCTTTCCAGCGCAGCGCCGCAACGCTGCCCACGGCGGCGATCCAGCTTCAGAAAACCGGCACGATCACTGCAACTCAAGCAGCGGCACTGAATGCCACGGCTGCGCAGGTTGCCCTCGCCTCGAATACCATCGCCGCAAACGCCGTTGGCGCCCTCTATATTCCCCCGAGCAGCGGAGTCCCCGGGCACTTCGCTCAAGGCGCCGGAACTGCCGCTACCCCGCCAACGGGTCTTGATACCAGCCAGGCTTGTGACGCGGCAGGCACCTGGGCGGCGCTTTTCTGCCACGCCATCGGGCGCGACGACCTGGCACTGCAATGCCTCGAGTTTGTCGACCAGAATTTCCTGCTTCAGAATCAGCAGATTCTGTTGTCCTCGGCCACTAATTCCTATAACGAAACTTACCAGCAGCTAACGCACTTTAGTGGAAGTAAGTTCTTTAACGACTCTCCGGGAGGCTATTCAGGTTCGCCTCCGAGCGTTTCACAAGAGCAGAGCTGGAGCATGATTCTGGGGTTGCTGGACCTGTACAATGTCTCGGGAGTGGCCAATTATTTCGCGGGTGTCTACGGCAGCCTCGATAATTACCTCACCACGCTGATCACCAGCCAACGCACCGTACGGTCGACCACCGGCGATGGCTCGTTCCTGACGTATTCCCTGGCCTCTCGCGATCTACCTTATGAGTTCGAGGTCTGGCCGGGCTTCTCCCCAACGGCATGGTTCTATCTTGTTTCAACACATCCGGGCCTGCTGCTCACACTTGGTAATCTCCCGACGATTATTCCTTACCTTCAAATTCCTCAGGGGGCAAGCCAGTCTGTCAATGAGCTCGAAGGCGCTTCTTCGCTGGGCAGCATGACGGTGACCTGTATCGACCCCAATGGCACGCTCAAGGGTCTGGCGGCTCAGAACGTGCTGATCGGCAGGGTGGCGCAGCTCAAGCAAGGATTTCCGGGCATGGCGGTGGGCGACTTCACAACCCTGCAAACCTTGCAGATCACCCAGGTTGGCCAGGACCCGGATGGACGTATCACCATTCAATGCGCGGACGTGCAGCGCTTTATTCAAGGGATGCAAATATGGTTGAGGGGCGGGCCCCTTTGGTGGGCGCCCGGAGAGCCCACCGCGGAGCAACCGGTGGGTGCATCCTGGATCGAGAACGGCTACGCGGTGAGCGACAAGAACCCGCGCTACGTGGCGGGGAACCCGATCGACATTATCCTCGCGGTGCTCCAGAACGAACTGGGCGTGGGCCAGGACCCGGCGCTCCTTACCTCGAATTACGTGATGCAAAGCCTCGCACCCGTGTACGAGTCGCAGCAGAATTATGAGCCCTTGCCGCCACCGGAAGGCTGGGCCGTCTATACGCCTGGACAAGATTCAACGTTAATCAATCCCAATCCCTATATTGACGTGCCTGGCTTGCTGGCTTTGCGCGACGCTCAGTTTTCCGGCCTCTGGTTTGATTTTGTCATCACGCGGCCGATCGATGGAAAGCAGTTCCTCGAAGAGCAGATCTTGAAGCCCCTCGGCCTTTACTGGATCGTTCGCGCGGATGGCCACCTCTCGCTCAAGACCATGAAGCCGCCGGTTGAGCAAACGCCTGTCTTCTCTTTCAGCGCCAAGAACATCGTGGGAATCCCCACGACCCAGCGGCAAAACATCATCAACTTGGTTACCTTTCAGTTGGACGTCCAGCAAGGCGGCGTCACCACGTCGGCGCGCAGTTACGGTTATCAGGTGAACTACGAACAGCAAACCTCACTTCAAACCTATCGGCAGGTCTTCGAACAGCAAATTCAGTCTACCGGCCTTCGCGTGGCGCGCGGTGGCATGATGCTCTCGCGCCTACTCTCCGATCGCATCTTTCGCCGTCACGCCTTCGGCCCGCCCACTTATAAATTCACGGCGCAGCTCGCTACTTTGCCCGTGGAGTTGGGCGATTACGTTTGGCTGAGCCACCCGAAAGTCCTGGATCTCAATTCCGGCAAGCTGGGGCTGAACAATGTGATCTGCGAAGTACTTGACCGGCAACCCAATTATAGCCAGGCCACGGTCGATTTCACCCTGCTTGACACGCGCTTCATCAATATCTCGCCGCCTTACCAGATCGCGGCGGCCCCAGGCAATATTCCACCCTGGAGTCAGGCCTCGGCCCAGCAGCGAGCCCAGTACATGTTCATTTCTTCCGCAAGCATGGGTGGTGAGAACAGCGATGGGACAGCGGGGAACACAATCTTTTGAGAGCGGAAAATGAGGACTGGAAACTGGAAACTGGAAAATAGAAACTGGGAACCTGCGAAGTTTTTCCAGATCACACCGCTCTATTCAGGTCTCGATTCTCTAATTTCCCTTTTCTATTTTCCAGTTTCCAGTCTCCTGTTCATAAATGGTGATGCATGTCTCAACTAACACTTGGTTCGATTCCGGGATTCTTCGATCTTGCGGACAGCGCCATCGCAGCCGGCCAGCCCCTCACGGACGATAGCATGCTGAAGATCTCTCATAACGCCAAGTTTGGTACGGTGCGCAGCAAGCTGATCTTCATGGGCTTCTATGCCAACGGCAACACGGTGCCAACCCCGATCGACCCTGACGACGGCTACGCCTATTCGCGCGGCGAGTGCCAGTTCGTCTGGATGATCTACAGCAATCGCGCACCCGCTCCGGGATTCGTTCCCGGTCAGGCGCCCCCACCAGCCCAAGCCAATTCACAGTCGGGCCAGCTCTACAACTACCCCGGCTCGTGGGACGTCAACGATGTGACAGGGGTAGTTAGTCTCCGGACAACTTATTGGCAAAACGGGACGGAAGTCGTGACCAACGACGGAATCATAAAGGTTTACGCAGTCTGCTTACGCTTGAGCTTGAACAGCGCAAATTAAAAGGCAGAGACGAGTGACCGATGACGAGTGACGAGCGAAAGAGAAACGTCCGAGCGAACCCTTTGGGGCTCCTAACCGATCACTCGCCCTTGACCGCTGGTCATCCAGTTCGTCACTCGTCACTCATCACTCGTCACTGAGGTTTAATCATGGCGGTAACAAGAACAGTTCTCCCGCGCAAGGGTTTGATCCAATCCCAACACGGCCTGACCAGCTATGAGGCTGACCAGGACCAAAACTGGACGCTCCTCGATGCGAATGTGGCGTTCCTGAGCGACCTTCCTGTTTCCCTGTTTCAGCCGCTCGGGTGCAACGGGCTGGTGTCGGGATTCGTTCTCTCCACTTCCGGCACATTGGTCCCCGGCATCACGTCAGGGGTACTTTTCGCGCAAGGCGCAGACTACGCGCCCACGAGCGCGCCAACGCTCGGGCCGGCGCCGGCAAATCAGACCAGCTACCTGTTTTATAACTCAAGCACTGGGTTTTACTACCAGACTGGGGCAGTAGGTGCGCAGGCCGGCGACGCCCTGGTGGGCACGGTCACTACAAACGCCACGACCGTGGTTGCCGTCCAGCAAGCCACACCCATCTATGGCTCGATAAACATCACCTCCGCTGCCGCCGGCAATGGTTCGGCCGCGCATTTACTCGGCCGAGCCCCGCTCTGCGCCATCATTCAAATGACCAGCGGCGGCGCGATCTGGTTTCAAACTCCAACCAGCTACGATGGCACTCGCGTCTATTATGTGGCTTCCGATGCGGGAGTTACCGCTCGGGTGATTGTGTGGTGAGAAAAGCATACTTCACCACGCCGGCTGAGAAAAGCCATCGTTAGGCACCAGGCTCGCGGCGTTGGGACCGAAAAGGAAGCCAGTGCCGCGGGAGCGCTTAAAGAGACAACTCCTGCCAGAATTCGGTTGGCTGGAGCCATTGACCGTCTCATTCCTCCCATCACCGGTATCCTGGCACTTCCCTTTGGGTTATACTGGGCCCAGAGGGTAAACTATGTTCTTCTTACGCACCGCCTCCCTTTCAGTAGCTATAGTGATGTTTCTGCCTGGTGGCGCATGGAGCTCACGCCTTGACAGGCAGGCGACCGCGATTCTGCGCGCGGCTCCCGAAATGGATTTCACTTTGGAGGGAACCGTCAATTCTCTGGACCACAACAAACTCACCGTACACACTGAGGAAAACATCATTTTCCATGTGAACTACGATGACAAGACCGAGTTTAAGGATGAAGACGGCAAGCCCGCCCACAGTACTGATCTTCGCGTGGGCTCAAGAATTAGGGTAGAAGGCGATCTTGCCGAAAGCGGCGAGATAGCCGCGCAGAGGATTACACTGCTAAAAGCACCGCCCCCAAAATAGACCATCAATGGAAGTCATGTGAGGCCATTTCGGCGAATGCCACCGGCAGCGCACGGACGTGTTCTGCTTTCACGGAAACTACGCCCTCCTGATTTTGCAGCTTGCCATCAATCAGTAAGAATTGTTGCTGGACCACGGTCGCATAATCTTCCTCAAACAATTGAGGCGTGATGATGGCATTGGTGATGCCTGTTTCGTCTTCAAGGCTGAGAAACACAAAACCTTTCGCCGTTCCCGGCCGCTGCCGGGCGATAACAGCCCCGGCGATCCGAACGGTCGATCCGTTGCGCAAACGGTGAAGGTCGGCGGCCGATCGCACACCTTCCTTTATGAGTTGTGGTCTTTTATACGCCATAGGATGAAGTCCAATGGTCATTCCCGTGCCCCGAAAATCCGCAAGGAGCCTCTCCTCGGGTTTCATGGGAGCTAAGGGAGAATTCTCGCGCGCCGACTTAAGTTCGGGCAACCGCTCAAGAAGCGGACCGGTGCGTCTTGCCGCCCGCTCGATCTGCCAAGACGCATCCCTGCGATGGATTCCCGCCTCTCGGCCGTTAATGAAATTCAAAGCTCCGATATCCGCCAAAACTGCCAATTCGGATTTCTGGATTGCCGGAATCCGAAGCTTCAAGTCCTCGACCGAGGAGAACGGTCGAATGCGGCGTTCCTGCACGATCTGCAATCCAATCTCCTGCCGCAAGCCCTTCGCGTAGCGAAGCCCCATGCGCAAAGCAAAACCCTGTTTGTATTTTTCGAGCGTACACAGCCAATCCGAACGCATCACATCAATCGGGTGGATCTTCAAACCATGCCTTTGCGCATCCTTCACTAGGGTTGCCGGTTGGTAGAATCCCATGGGCTGGTTGTTCAGAAGCGCCGCTGTAAAAGCCGCGAGGTAATGGCACTTCAAGAAGGCGCTGGCATAGGCCAGCAAAGCAAAACTCGCCGCGTGCGATTCCGGAAATCCATACAGAGCGAAGGAAGTAATCGCCTTTACAATCTTGTCTTGCGTTTCCGCCTCAATCCCTTTTTTCGCCATTCCGGCGCGAAGCTTTATCTCAATGTCCTTCATGCGCAGCTCGGACCGTTTGAATCCGAATGCCCGCCGCAACTCCTCTGCCTCGCCTCCTGAGAATCCCGCGGCAATCATTGCCATGCGCAGCAACTGCTCCTGGAAAAGCGGCACTCCGAGTGTGCGTGCCAGTACGGGCTCCAGCGAAGGATGCAAGCACTGCGGCAATTCACGAC
>Ga0187888_1000689_pt1 | contig 35942 bp, 34 predicted proteins | sample June2016WEW_7_40_FD_132987 | JGI IMG/M metagenome (GOLD analysis project Ga0187888, IMG submission 132987) | Peatland microbial communities from SPRUCE experiment site at the Marcell Experimental Forest, Minnesota, USA - June2016WEW_7_40 | ecosystem: Environmental > Terrestrial > Soil > Wetlands...
AAGCTGAAGCCGCAGGTCATTCATTCAGCTATGGTCGAGCTGAATATGGCCACGGTTTTGTTGAGGGCCTTCTTCCCGCCGGGGTTGCGCGTGCTGACGCGGGAGGATACTTCGCCAAGCGCTCTAAACGCGCAAGGGCGCAAACATCCGTTCTTCTGGAATTGGCTGTATCGGCGGTTGTACCCGCGGGCAGATAAGATCATTTGCGTAGGAGACCACATCGTCGACGACTTGGCGGAGAACTTCGGCATTCCTCGATCCAAACTCACGCGCATCTACAACCCCGTGGATTTCGATCTAATCAGACGACTGGCTGAGGCGGGCGGTAATCCTTACTCCGGCAACGGTCCCCATATCGTCGCCGCAGGCCGGCTGGCAAAGGAGAAAGGATTCGATCTACTCCTGGACGCCATGCCGTTAGTGCGGGCTGCGGTTTCGGATGCCGACCTGACGATTCTGGGTGAGGGCGCGCGCCAACCGGACCTGTTGGCCCAGCAGGAGCGGCTAGGGCTTCGGGGCACCGTTCATTTCGCCGGTTTTCTACCTAATCCCCATCCCTACTTCAAGCACGCGGATCTGTTTGTGCTTCCCTCGCGTTGGGAGGGCTTCGGGCTGGTCGCAATCGAAGCCTTGGCCGTTGGGACGCCGGTCGTGGCCACAGACTGCCCGGGCGCGGTGCGAGAGATCCTTGCCGGCTGCCCCTTGGCTCAGTTGGTCGCACCCTCCGATCCTCAGGCGCTGGCGCGAGGGATCATCGCTGCCCTCCAGTCTGCACGGAGCGGATGGCAGCCCCACCAGGGTCTAGACTCTTTTCTCAGCCGGTTCGACGTGAAGACCGTGCTGCGAGAATACGAGGAAATCCTCGGCGCTTAAGCAGGGCTCATGGCGCGGATTCGGGCTTTCGCGGGAAGGATGGCTTCTAACGTGATACCATGTCCTGAGAGGACAGGGAATTGATAGAAACCCAGAAAAGCCAGCTACCCGGCGGCGACATAGCAGGTGAAGAGTTTTGGGAGGAATGGTGGAAACGGACTCGCCTGCCCCTGCCCCCTGCTCTTGACCCCCACCGCCCTGGCCTGAAGAATTATGAGGTAAGGAGATTTCATCAGGCCTTCCAGCAACTCTTCAAAGGCTACGACACCTCATCCCTGGAACTGGTAGAGGTCGGATGCGCCCAGTCGGTCTATTTGCCTTACTTTGCCAAGAACTATGGGTTCAAGGTGGCTGGGATCGATCGCTCGGAAACGGGCTGCGGAAGGGCTCGCACGATTCTGAAGAGAGAAGGAGTCAAAGGGGAAATCTATTGCGCGGATTTCTTCGCAATTCCCCCGGAGCTCATCGGGCGATTCGATGTGGTGATTTCGTTCGGAGTTATAGAGCACTTTGAGAAAACCGCGGAAGCTCTGCGGGCCATGGCGAAGCTGTTGAGACCCGGCGGGAGAATGTTTGACGATATCCCGAATTTCACGGGTGTTTTGGGAAGATACCAGAAGCTGCTCGACCGAGGTATGTACGATGCGCATGTACCGATGAGCCGCGAGGAGCTGGCCTCCGCCCACCGGGAGGCCGGGCTAGAGATTGAAAGCTGCGATTATTTCATGCCCATTTGTTTGGAGGTTATTAACGTGGAACGGTGGCCCAGAAATCTTCTTTACTGGTTCACCATCCGCTCCCACACGGCCATATCCCGTGCCGTGTGGTTCGTTGATGACCACATCGTCCGGCTCCCGCAAAACCGATGGACTTCTCCATTTATCTGCTGTGTGAGCCGAAAGCCACTCAGCCGGGGCTGAGGGATTTGGCTCGCAGCGCTGACTTTTAGGTCAGTACGGTCGCCGCCGACCTGAAGGCCGGCGCTACACTCGAAACAGTACAGCACCGCAATCCAGATGTAATCAATAATCGCCGGCTTGAGGTGGCACTCTTGTGAAACGCCGATTGGCTGAGTTGCTGGCCTGTCCTGAATGCGCAGGTCCGCTGCGGGTCGACGTCCAGCACCGAGACAATGTGGAGATTCTTACAGGCCTCCTCGGTTGCCCGAAGTGCCGCTGCGACTTTCCCATTCGGGACGGCATTCCGCGCTTCGTGCCCAGCGACGCGCCTGCGGCGAGGTCCAGCTTCGAGGCGAAGCACCGGCGGCCCGCACAATTCGACACCGAGTCGAGAAAGCTCAGTGAGTCCACGTTTGCAGTTTCGACTGGAACGCGGCCGGAAGAGCTAGCCGGAAAGCTCGTCCTCGACGTAGGATGCGGGAGCGGGCGTTTCGTGGATGTCGTCGCGCGGTCTGGGGCCGAAACTGTCGGACTCGACCCCAGCCAGGCGGTCGATGTCGCCACAGAACACCTGCGCAGCCACCCGAACTGCCACTTCATTCAAGCGAGTGCCCTGTTCCCGCCGTTTCGCCCCGGGACGTTCGATTTCGCGTACAGCATCGGTGCGCTGACGAACACGTCCGACAGCCGAGAAGGTTTCAGGCGCATGGCTGCGACGGTGAAGCCAGGGGGCGTGGTGGCCATCTGGGTCTGCCCTCGGCGCCGCCTGACCGAAGCTTTCCAATACTTTCCGGATCAGGTGAACGAGGTGCTGGCCCAGGATAGTTACGATCAGATTCCAGCCAGCTCGCTAAAACTGGTTTCCCGCCTGGCCCCGGCGCTGGATTGGGCGAGGGAGACTTCCAGCCGCTTCGAGCGCTGCTTCACTACCCGCGTGCCCAGCCGATGGCTCTATGCTCTTTGCCACGTCGCGGTTCCGCTCTACTATCTGTATCGCGTTCCGGTGTTTTACCCCTTGCGCCTCCTGGCTAAAATCGCCATGCATCCCGATTCCGAGCGGCGAGTGCTCGACACCTTCGATTGGTACTCTCCGCGTTACCAGTGGAAGCATACGTACCCGCAGGTTCAGGCCTGGTTCGAAAAAGCCGGGTTCGAGAATATCACCCTTCTCCCGCGCCCTGTCGCGGCTCGCGGCAATAGGCCCGCCTAATGCGCCTCGACGAAAGGAACCCGCCAGGGAAGTCACAGAGACCTCAGAGTAAAATCCAAGGGCGAGCCCGGGGCCGATGGCCGCTTGGAATGAGAGCTCAAATCGTGAAGAGGCACGGGATGCTATAATCGGCTGCCACGCGGACAATGCCATGCCAAGGACTTATCGCGTACTGGCTGTGACGAATATGTGGCCCAACGAGGCGGACCCTAGCTTCGGCAGCTTCGTCCAGGACCAGCTTGAGTCCCTTCGCCCCTTGGGGGTGGACTACGACGTGCTTTTTATGAATGGCCGTCAATCGCGCTGGAATTACCTGATGGGAATCGGTGAGTTGTGGCGCCGGGTACGAGCCAAGCATTACGACTTGGTCCACGCTCATTTCGGCTTATCCGGGTGGGTAGCCCGGTTCCAGCTTGGGGTGCCGTTGGTGATCACGTTTCACGGTGACGATGTTCTTGGCCGGCCTGCTGCGGACGGCCATATCACCCCTACCGGCCGATTCTTTCAGGCTTCGAGTTTTTTGTTGGCGCCGCTCGCCTCCGCCGTGATCGTGCAGAACCGGCAGATGCGGCGGGCGTTGAGACTGGAATCGGCGGAGATCATTCCCTGTGGAATCGACTTGGAACTCTTCCGTCCTATGGACCGCGATGAGGCCTGCCGAACTGCCTGCCTGGACCAGAGGAAGAAGTACGTGCTGTTTCCCTACAATCCCCAAGAGCAGCGGAAGCGTTTTGACCTCATTGAAGCCGCCGTTGCCAAAGCGCGGGAACAAATGCCCCAACTCGAAGTCCTTCAGGTGCGCAGGAAACCCCATTCCGAGATGCCGCTTTATATGAACGCTGCGGACGTGTTGGTGATGGCTTCTGTGATTGAAGGTTCACCGCTCGCGGTCAGAGAAGCTATGGCCACCAACCTTCCCGTCGTATCTGTGGACGTGGGAGACGCGGTGGACTTGATCAGCGAGGGAGACGGAAACCATATCGTGCCACGGCAACTGGATGCCTTGGCAGCCAAGATCATCGCAGTCTGCAGCCGGGGAGAGCGCAGCCATAGCCGCGAGCGGCTAGGTCCCTACTCCATGCCGGCGACGGCGAAAAGGATTTTGGACGTTTATTCTCGAGTCGCGCGCTCATGATACTCCCCTAGTCGTTTGGGAGGGTCTCACCACAGGCCGGCTTCACGCGAAGGCGCACAGTACGCAAAGAGAAGCAAGGACCTCCGCGATGCGTTTCTTTGCGGCTTGGCGCCCTGGCGTGAGATGTTTTGCTTCTTTCCCGCCTTCTCTCTTACGAGGGAGAGAAGAGAATATAGAAGTTCGAGTTGACTGGAATGCCCACAAACGCGGTCCTTATCGATTCTGCTGAACGCCTGCATTTCTACCTCCATCGAACCCACTACCGGGACGGAATTCTCCACGGACCTGACCCCGGGGTTCGCTTTAACCTTCGTGCCTGGCGGTTTCTGAAAAGCGCGCTCGATTTCATTTCCTGGGAAGATGATTACGTCTTCATGCAGACGCAGGGATACTGGGTGCTCACCAACTGGCAGCTTTACGAAGCAACAAAGGATGCACGCTATCGCGACATTGCCATCCGAAGCTCCGAGGCCACGCTGACCCTTGAGACCGACGATGGCTATTGGAAGTATCCGCTGCCGGAACGCCGGCACTTGATTGCTACGCTGGAAGGGATTTGGGGCGGCACGGCCCTGCTCGCGACTTACCGCCGCGAGTCGCGGAGGGAATTCCTCGACGGCGCGTTGCGCGCTTACGATTTCATCGTAAATCGTATCCGGTTCCAAGATCACACGGTCGGCAAGGTGATTAACTATTTCGATCAACCACGCGGCAAGGTGACGAACAATTCCGTGATTGCCGCCTGGTATTTTCTCCGCTTGTGGGAGGCAACCCGGGAGGAGCGCTACCTTGAGCACGTGGGCGCGCTGCTGGATTTCGCAGCCGCCGCACAGCTTCCCAATGGCGAACTGCCCTACATCATCGGGAACCAGTATGAGACGTCACGGCCGCACTACCTTTGCTTTCAGTACAATGCCTTTCAGTTTCTGCATCTGGCCTGGTCGAACGCCTTAAAGCCCGGAAGTTGGGCAGAACGGTTAATCCCAAAACTGGCGGGGTTCCTTGCGACTGGAGTGCAGCCCACAGGTGCATGCGCTAAGAATTGTCGTCACGCGGGAGGCGGAGGTCCCGAAGTTGATTACTACACGGGGGCGATGGCGGCGGCTCTTCACGAGGCCCAGCGATTGCGCCTGGGCGTTGCGCCCGAATTGATCGACGCCTGCTATAATCGGCTGCTTGTGCACCAGCGATCCGATGGCGGCTTCGACTATTCGTACCGGGACTACGGTTTCCTGTCCGATCATCGGTCCTACCCTCGCTACCTGGCGATGACGCTGTTTCACCTGCTCTACCCAGTTTGCGGGAACGGATTTGACAAAGTGTGATTGGCACGCAGTTTGCTTCGTGGTGCTGGCATGCAGAAACAGAGGACCAGCGTTTGCATCATCATCGAAAACTTGCCGGTTCCCGTGGATCGGCGGGTGTGGCAGGAGGCTCGTGCCTTGCGGGACGCCGGTTACCGCGTCTCAGTGATCTGCCCGAAAGCCCGAGGCTTCGAACGAGGCCGTGAAACCCTCGAGGACATCGAGATCTACCGATATCGCGTCTGGGAGGCCTCACGGCCGCTCGGCTATCTCGTCGAGTACGCCTTGGCGTTCGCCGCGCAGTTCGTCCTGTCGCTCCGGGTTTACACGCGCACACGCTTCCGCGTCCTCCAGGCCTGCAACCCGCCCGACACGATTTTCCTAGTGGGAATCTTCTTTAAGCTTTTTGGCGTGCGTTTCATCTTCGACCATCACGATCTCAATCCCGAGCTGTACGAAGCCAAATTCGGTCGTAGAGACTTTGGATATAAGCTGGTGTGCTGGGCTGAGCGCCTGACCTTCTGGACTGCCGACGTCTCGATCGCCACCAACGAATCCTACTGCGAAGTGGCGCTGGCGCGGGGAAAGATGCGTCGAGAACGCACCTTCGTTGTGCGAAGTTGCCCGGACCTCACGAGAATGCAAAAGCGGCCTGCCCAGCCCGAACTCAAGGAGGGCCGGTGTTTTCTGGCGGTTTATCTGGGCGTCATGGGGCCGCAGGACGGGCTTGATCTGCTGCTGGAGTCCATTGACTCGGTGGTCCACGGCTCCAATCGCCAGGACATTCTATTTGTTCTGATCGGGACCGGGAGCGAGAGTGCGCGGCTTAAAGCCCTGGCGGCGCAGAAGGGTCTCGAGCGACTGGTCAGGTTTCCGGGGCATCTCTCCGATGATGAGGTTGCGGCCTATTTCTCAACCGCGGACCTGGGGGTGGCGCCGGACCCACCCACGCCGATGAACGACAAGTCCACCATGAACAAGATTCTCGAATACATGACCTTTGGCCTTCCGGTAGTGCTCTACGACCTCACGGAAGGCCGGCGCTCGGCGGATGGCGGAGCACTCTACGCGCGCCCTGGCGACACAGAGGATTTCGCCCGCGCCATGCTGAGGATACTGGACTCGGGAAGCTTGCGGAAAGAGTTGGGCGCCTGCGGGCGAAGACGCATCGAGGAAAGTCTCAACTGGCAAATCGAGAAGCGGTCGCTACTGGCAGCTTACGCGGCGGCCCTCGGCCACTGATTTCAAGGGGAACCCAGGTGTGTGCCTTCAAGACGATGTCACGGGTAGTATTCGCTGCTACAATGCCACAGATGATTCCGGAGGACACGAATGAGTGAAAACATTCCCAAGACAATGAAGGCCCTGGTGAAAAGCCGGCCGGAGCCGGGGCTGTGGTTGGAGGAAGTGCCGACGCCGGAGATCGGCATCAATGATGTGTTGATTCGCGTGCAGCGCGCCTCCATCTGCGGCACCGACCTGCACATCCTCAAATGGGACGCATGGGCCAGCAAAACAATCCCTGTGCCGATGGTTGTGGGCCACGAGTTCGTGGGCGAGGTGGCGAAAGTAGGTTCGAACGTTACTGACTTCTTTCCCGGTCAGCTCGTGGGCGCCGAGGGGCACGTCGTATGCGGACGTTGCCGCAACTGCCTGGCTGGACGGCGCCACCTGTGCGCGCACAGTAAGGGGCTGGGCGTGCACCGGCCGGGGAGTTACGCAGAGTACATCTCCGTGCCCATGACCAACGTCTGGGTGCATCACGCCAATATCGATCCGGAGATCGCCTGCATTTTCGATCCTTTCGGCAATGCCGTGCATACCGCGCTCGCCTTTCCCGTCTTGGGCGAGGATGTACTGATCACGGGCGCGGGGCCCATCGGGCTGATGGCGGCGGCCGTGGTGCGGCACGCCGGCGCACGCTTTGTGGTGCAGACCGATGTCAACCCGTGGCGGTTGGAACTGGCGCGGAAAATGGGTGTGACGATGGCCGTGAACCCGCGCGAAACCGACTTGAAAGATGTGCAGAAGGAACTGGGCATGAAGGAGGGCTTCGATGTGGGCTTGGAAATGTCGGGCAACGGCTCGGCCCTCCGAGACATGTTGGCGAACATGTCGAACGGCGGCCGCATCGCGCTCCTGGGTATTCCTTCCGAAGAGTTCGTTATCGACTGGAATACCGTCATCTTCAATATGCTCACGCTGAAAGGCATTTACGGCCGCGAGATGTATGAAACATGGTACAAGATGACGGTGATGCTCCAATCCGGCCTCGATATTAGACCCGTCATCACGCACCGTTTCAGCTTCAACCAATATCAGGACGCGTTCGACGCCATGCTCTCCGGCCAGGCCGGAAAGGTGATTCTGACCTGGTAGGCGGGGGACCGGCTTTCTGTCCACCATCGAGCGCACGCTCAAACTTTCATCATGAGCGAAGCGAAGGAACTCTACAGTTGTTCTTGGTGCGCACGTGGGGGCGACCGCGGCGATCGTCCCCATCGCACCGTCATGCCGTGCCCGCAAAACCAGGCCCATCACGCTCCAGGAGGCTCGCGCATTTTCTACCATAAGAATCTAGCGTGCCGCGCTTCCGGAGCGGAGTGACATAATGTCATGGCCCCGCCCTCCACGATTCTTGCACTCGCTGTTGACACCTCTTTGCGCTTTCTCTTATAGTGGATTTTTGGGCTTTTTTTCTAGAAAAACTCAGCGAATCTACTTCGGTTCCGGAGGAGTCTCGGGCATGGCGAATGCGGACGATGTCCCTTCCACGACCTCAGCGAAAGCTCCAGCGGCTAGTGCTGTCGCCGTTCCCCCCAAGCCGGCTGCAAGGCCCGCCGCAGCTCCCAAACCGGCAAGCGCTTCGCCCGCAGAGCCGGCCGGCCCAGGCAAGTTGCGACGGCGCATCATTTGGAGTTGCGTGTGGGGGTTCGTCGCGGCTAATTTCCTCATGTTCCTTCGTTTCTTTTTCCCGCGCGCCTTATTCGAGCCGGAGACCGTCCACGCGATTGGCTATCCTTCGGACTTCAGCATCGGGGTTAATGAGAAGTACAAGCAGGCGTACCGGATCTGGGTGGTCAAGGAGCCACCGCGCCTTTTCTGCATTTTTGCCAAGTGCACGCACTTGGGTTGCACGCCGGATTGGAAACCTGCGGAGGGCAAGTTCAAATGCCCCTGCCACGGGAGCGGATACACTCCCGAGGGGATTAACTTCGAAGGGCCCGCGCCGCGGCCGATGGATCGCGCCCACGTTGAGATAAGCGCCGACGGGCAGATTGTGGTGGACACGGCGCGGCTGTATGCGTGGTTCAAGAGCCAGGGCGGCCCAGACCACTTTGAGGATCCGGGCGCGTTTATTACAGTCTAATGCCTATTGCCTGGTGAGACGCCGAGAGTGGCTGGCGTCCACTAAGCACTAACCACTAGCAGCTTGGAGCGGTAATGGCTGACGAGCAGAACGGGAAGGCGGAGAAGAAAGGGCTGACCGCGCTATTGGAAGATGTCCAGGCAGACGTCAAAGTTCTCCGGGAGAAAGCCAAGGAGGACCTCGAGAGCCTCAAGAAGCCCGCCAAGACTCAGCTCTATAAGTCGATCTTCCGAGTTAAGCACGATGAGAGCGAACGCAGCCGCGCCCTGAGCGTCCTCACCAACGTCTTCTTCCATCTTCATCCGGCCAAGATCAACCGCGACGCCGTGCGCTACAACTACACGTGGGGCATGGGCGGCATGACGTTTTATCTCTTCCTGGTGCTGACCATCACAGGTGTGCTGCTGATGTTTTATTACCACCCCACCAAGGGTCAGGCTTATCGCGACATCATCTATCTGATGAACGACGTTCCGTTCGGCAGGCTGCTCCGGAATATGCACCGTTGGGCTGCCCACTTGATGATCATTGCGGTCTGGCTTCATATGTTCAGGGTCTTCCTCACCGGGTCTTATAAGAAGCCGCGAGAATTCAACTGGTGCGTGGGGGTGATCCTTCTGGTGTTGACCCTGCTGCTCTCCTTCACCGGCTATCTGCTTCCGGACGACCAGTTGGGATTCTGGGCCGTGACGGTGGGAACAAACATGGCGCGAGCTACCCCACTGCTTGGGAACGAGGGGCCGTTTGGGCCGCAGCTCGGAATGACCGCTTACAATGACGTGCGCTTCGCCTTGCTGGGTGGCTCGATCGTAGACGCCAACGCCTTACTGCGCGCTTATATCTGGCACTGCCTTGCTATTCCTCTCATTGCCGCAACGTTTATGGGCGTGCATTTCTGGCGGGTGAGAAAAGACGGGGGAATCTCCGGCCCGGCACCCATAGTGCTGGAAAATGAAATTAAGCCGGAGAGGAAATTCTAACAGCAGTCGAGAGTCGAAAGTCGAGAGTCGAAAGTGCAGTTGAGAAGTCAAAGAGTATACAGGTCGAGGCACGTTGCATTTGCAGGCGCGCCTTTATGCGCTTACTTTCAACTCTCGACTCTCGACTCTCGACTCTGAATGGGTTTGTCCATGGACTGGCATCAACTCTGGGAAATCGTCTCAGCTCCCGACAACGTTCCTATTGTCGCCATCCTCTTCCTGGTTCCTTTCTACACTTGGTACGCGATCCGGCAGGCCAGCGCCAATGACCGGCTGATTGCGCAACTCGAGGCTGACCCTCAACTCGCCAAGACCCATCACCGCAAGACGCAGCCCTGGAAATCCGGTTGGTCGCGCGAGGTGCAAACCTGGCCTTATCTGATGCGCATCGAATTCTTGGCGGCGATCATTCTCACCGTGATTCTGATGGTCTGGTCGTTGACCCTCAATGCCCCGCTCGAGGAGCTGGCCAATCCCAACCTCACCATGAATCCGGCCAAGGCGCCCTGGTACTTCCTGGGACTTCAAGAGATGCTGGTCTACTTCGACCCCTGGATTGCCGGTGTAGTGATGCCTACACTTATTATCATCGGATTGATGATTATCCCCTACATTGATGCCAATCCGCTGGGTTCGGGTTACTACACACTGAAGCAGAGGAAATTCGCCATCGCCACATTCTGCTTCGGGTTCATGCTTTTATGGCTGCTGATGGTTGTCATCGGGACGTTTATTCGCGGTCCGGGATGGATGTGGTTCTGGCCGGGGCAGACCTGGGACCCCAGCCGCGTGGTGTTCGAGGTGAACAGGGACCTTCCCGATCTTTTCGGCATCACCGCCATGTGGGGGAAAGTCGCGTTGGGGGCAATCGCCATGGGGCTTTATTTCGCCGTGGGTGGATACGGGCTGCACAAGATCATCACGGCGACGGCTTTCAACCGGAAGATTTATGAACGCATGAGCTTCCTCCAGTACGCCACCATGCAAGTTTTCTTGATCATGATGCTGCTGTTGCCGATCAAGATTTTGATTCGTCATTTATTTCGGATCAAGTACATCTGGGTCACCCCATGGTTCAACGTCTAAGGCGCCATCCCCAACTGCTTCAGGAGGCACAACTTGCCTGACTCGCCGGACAAAGACCCGGTCGTAAGCCAATCTCTGGCGGTGTACCTGCTTATTTCCTCGGTACTCCTCCTCCTGACCTTGTGGTGGTCTCTTTACGATGAGTTCTTTGGCCTGCGGCCCTGGAAAGTCTATCAGCGGGCTTTTGTGCAGCGTTACGGGGCTTTTCTGAGGAAGCAGGTTCCCATTCAGCGCGCCAGAGAAAAGGCGATTGAGAGCTCTCCGGATTATCTGGCCCTCAAGCAGAAACTTGGGGAGATCGAGAAGGAAACAACGCCCAAGGTTCAGGAACTGGACGCGAAGGCGGCCCAGGTGGACGCCCGCACAGCCGCCGTCCTCAACCTGCTCACTACGGCGCGAGCTTACGTCGGATCACAGATCTATATCATCGAACACACCTCCAGCCGGGGAAGCAAGCAATCGCTTCAAAAAGACCTCGATGCTTACGAGCGCGGCCCCTTCCAGGTCACCCTTCCTCCTGCCCAGCTTGGAGGCAGTGACGAGAAGGTGCGCCTGACCTTCGACCAACTGGAAGGCAAATTCACCGATCTGCAAAAGGAGAAAGGGGATCTTCTGCTCGAGAAGGCAAGTCTGCTCCGCCCTGTCTCGGAGCTGCAAAGCCAGGTTGATTCCTATGTGAAGGACCACATTGACGGACCCACGGTCGAGGCGTTACAGGGGTTGCAGAAAAAGAACGCCGACTTCACGGTGGAGATTAAGCAGATCAACAACCCCGACGCCGGGATTGTGGACCGCTGCGAGAGTTGCCACATCGGCATTCGCGAGCCAGTGGTGATGACCCGCAAGGACATGGGTGGAAGCAAAGATCCCATGTCCGCCGCCTTCACTTCCCATCCCGATCCGGACTTGCTGACCATTCACGACCCCGACAAATACGGCTGTACACCTTGCCACAATGGCAATGGCATGGACATCGCCCGGGTGGAAAAGGCGCACGGGCATGATGAACACTGGCTCTGGCCGCTCCATCCCATGGAAAACGTCGAGGCGGGGTGCCAGCAATGCCACGCGAGCGACATGGTGCTCGCCCATGCTCCCACGCTATCCAAGGGCAAGCAACTCTTCGAGTGGCGCGGCTGTATGGGCTGCCATGTTTATCAAGGCTATGATTCCGAGCCGACCGAGCTGATCTCGGCCCAGCGGGCGATTGAACAGGCTGAGAAGCAGCGGGCGGAAGATCGCTTGGACGTGCAGAAGAGTATCCAGGCCGGGGACCAGGCTGCGGACAACGAAACGGCGCAGCGGCTTTATTTGAAGGCCAACGAGCTTCAAGTCACCATCAGCAAGATCAACCTGGGGATCGACCAGGACGACCGGCGCGTCAAGAACTTGTTGCAGGACATGAAGAAGATCGGGCCCGATCTCAAAGAAGTGCGCATGAAGCTTCGGCCGGAGTGGGTCCCTGTCTGGCTCCAAAACCCTCATGCTTTCCGGCCCACCACGAAAATGCCGCGCTTCCGTCTGGATGAGGACGAACTTCCGGCCGTCTCCGCCTTCATCTGGCAAAGCGGCCTCAGCGGACAACTCCCCAAGCAGCCCGCCGGGGATCCGGTCAAAGGTAAAGAGAGCTTCCAAACACGCGGCTGCATGGGATGCCACTCGGTGGGTGAGGGGCCAAATGCCGTCGGCGGATGGTTTGCCGCCAACCTCAGCAGGGTGGGTGAGAAGGACAATTACGATTACCTCGTGCGTTGGGTGCACAATCCCCGCGAGCGCACCAACCCTTATTGTCCTTATGAAAAACGCGATCTGACGGAAGATGACTACAAGAAGCATGGTTTGCCGTTCGTGTTTGACACCCAGCACTCGAAGTGCCCCAACGACGGTCATGAGTTGCTGGTTGAGCAGATGACTCCCATGCCGAATCTCCGGCTGTCCTGGGACGAAGCACGGAATATCGCCAGCTACCTTATGACTTTGAAAGAGAAAGATCCGTCGAGCTACGCACCCGCTCCTTACCTCAACGACCCGAAGATGAAGGCCCAAGGAGAAGAGATCGTCCGGCGATACGGCTGCGCGGGTTGCCACGAAATCGCAGGCCTCGAGAACGAGGGAAGGATCGGAACTGAACTAACCACCGAGGGAAGCAAGCCGCTCGAGCAGATGGACTTCGCACTTTTCATCAAACAGGCCAAGGAAAAGGATTGGTACAGCCATAAAGGCTTCTTCGAGCACAAGCTGGCCAAGCCGGAGATCTTCGACGAGGGGATGATCAAAGCCGAGGGTGAAGAGCTGAAAATGCCGGACTTCGATTTTGAGAACAAGCCGGGTGAAATTCGAGCGCTCACCACGTTCCTGACGGGCAGCGTTACCTCCGAGTATCCGGAGAGGTATTTCTACCGTCCCGCAGACTACCGCCGCGATATCCAGGATGGCTGGTGGCTCGTCCAGAAGTACAACTGCATGGGCTGCCACCAGTTCACGCTTGACCAAAGCAGCGTGCTGATGAACCTTCCGCAATACCAGACGCCCGACGGCAAAGGCCAGTTGCCCCCTCGCTTGCTGACGGAAGGCGCGCGCGTCAACCCGGAATGGTTGGCCCGGTTCCTCGCCAACCCAGCCTTGAATGAAAAAGACACCGACCGCGACGGCGTACGCAGTTACTTGAAACTGCGCATGCCCACGTTCTTTTTCTCCCCGATCGAGATTCGCAAGCTGGTGAAATTCTTCCAGGCGCTTTCGCAACAGCCTATGCCCTATATCCCTGCCCGGGAGGAGCCGCTCACCGACCAGGAAATCGCCATGGCGCGGGCGTTGTTTACCAGTCCCGGCGCGCCTTGCTTGAAATGCCACGCCATCGGATCGCCATCCCACGACCAGTACGCGACGGCGCCGAATTTCCTGCTGGCTGCAGACCGGCTGAAACCTGACTGGGCCCGGCACTGGATTCTCGACCCGGCACTGTTCGATCCCGGAACGGCCATGCCTTCAGGCTTATTCAAGCTTCTGGCTGACCATTACGTTTTTGCAGGGCCCACGCCGCCCTCGTTCAAAGGTTACAACGGCGACCAGGCGCAACTACTGGTTCGTTACCTGTTCGAGTTGACGCCTCAGGAGCAGCAACGGCTCATCCAGATGAGCGGGAGCAATTTGAATCCGGCTTCTGCCAAACCCAAGACAACGGAGAACCGGGATAGGCCCCGTAAGCAAGTAGCACAGGCACTCTTGCCTGTGCCGTACGCACGGCACGCGTCAGCATCACAGACAGGAGCGCCTGGGCTACCAGCTCAATAGCTCGCTCAATTGCAGCGCCGCACATGGAGGCGCAGAAAGGTTATGATCATGGAAAAACGATTCGTTTTTTCGCTCGCATTAGTTATCGCGTTGACCCTGGCCATCGCTGCTTGCAGCAAGAAGACCGAGGAAACCGCTGAGCAACCCGCAGAAGGCACGACCGCTGTTCAGCCAACTCCCATTGACCAATCCACCGTGGGCGAAGTTACCGGTAAAGTTTCTTTTGACGGCGCCAAGCCGAAACCTCACCGAATCATGATGGATCAGGACCCGGTTTGTGTTAAGAAGCACAACGGGGCCGTCTTCGCCGAGGATGACGAGGTTAACTCCAATAACACGCTGCCTAACGTTTTCGTCTACGTGAAGGCTGGGGCTGAGAAGTACGTTTTCACGCCGCCGTCCGATCCGGTGACTCTGGACCAGGACGGTTGCATGTACAAGCCGCATGTGCTTGGGATCATGTTGGGGCAGACTCTCAACATCGTTTCCAGCGACGCCACCACCCACAACATCCATCCCATGCCCAAGGATAATCGGGAATGGAATATGTCTCAGCCGCCAGGGGCCGCTCCCATTCAGCAGAAATTCGCGCGCGAAGAAGTGATGATCCCGGTGAAATGCAACCAGCACCCTTGGATGCGCGCTTATATCGGTGTGTTGAAAACTCCCTTTTACGCCGTGACCGGAAGCGACGGGACGTACACCATAAAGGGCCTTCCGCCCGGTGATTACACGATCGGGGCGTGGACGGCCACGGGCGGCGTGGACGGCCAAACGCAAGAGCAGAAGGTGACCGTGGGGGCCAAAGAGACGAAGACGGTGGATTTCAGCTTTAAGGGTTGACCGTCGACAGTCGAACGCTCTCAGGAGAATTACCCTCCCCCTCGAACGACGTGCCCCCCCGGGGCGAGGGTGGCCCGCGACGGCGCCTCAATCAGCCGTCGCGGGCCGGGTGCGGGGTTCTTTAACTTGAGCAATCTAAACGTACCGTGACGTGGCGAGCAAAACGAGCTCTTGCGTTTTTTCCGAACCTTAAGTGCTAGCGTTTCATCTAAGTTAGGGGAAAGTTCCTCACTTACTGTACAGGGCTTTTCAGTCAAAACTTGACCCGTATCAGATCTTCGCCTTGCAGCTTTGGTGGAGCGGGGCGACTTCGATAGGAGCAATAACCTATGGGGCTGGCGATTGCATTGGTGGTTGTCCTCATCACGCTCGTCTCCGGCTACTTCTTCATGGCCAAGACGTGGTGGTTCCCACCTGACATCACCGCCAACTACGGCCACGCCATCGACCACCAGTTCATGCTGACGCTGGTCATTACGGGCATCATCTTCGTTGTTGCCCAAGTGGCGCTAGCCTACGCCGTCTGGCGGTTTCGGGACCGCGGAGACGGGAGGAAGGCCGGCTACTCTCACGGCAACAACAAACTGGAGTTCACCTGGACGCTCGCTGCGGCCATCATTTTCATCGGGCTGAATCTGATGGGTTATCACATTTGGGCGTTCGTGCATTTCATGGGACCCCAGCCGGGATCGATGCGAATCGAGGTTTGGGGGCAGCAATTCGCGTGGTACTTCCGCTACCCCGGGCCTGACGGCAAGTTTGGTCCCGTGCACGTCGAGAAGGTTGACGATGCCACCGGTAATTTTCTGGGGCTCGACCGCGATCACGACGCGGATTCTAAAGACGACATCGTTACAGCCACCCTCGCGATCCCGGTCAATCAGCCGGTCGAGGTCATCTTGCGGTCCAAGGACGTTACCCACTCGTTTTTCGTTCGTGAACTCCGATTGAAACAGGATTTGGTTCCGGGGATGGAGATTCCCATTCACTTCACCGCCACCAAGGTCGGCACTTACGAGATTGCGTGTGCCGAGTTGTGTGGCCTGGGCCACTACAAGATGCGGGCCTTCCTGAACGTGATGCAGCACGAGGATTTCCAAAAGTGGCTCCAGAGCATGGCGCAAGCGCAGTAGAGCGGAGAACGGAAACTGGAAAATGGAAATTGGAAAATCGAAATTCGCCGCATTGTGTCATCCTGAGCGAAGCGAAGGATCGCTGCAGTTGTTTGTGAGTCGTTGAGACATAGGATACTGCGGAGATCCTTCGCTTCGCTCAGGATGACAGCCGGTTGATGGGTTCACGGTTTGCTCGGGCAATGGGTTCCCGCTTCCGCGGGAATGACTCACTCTGGCGGTTATTGATTTTAGATTCTGACTCCTGACTTCTGACTCCTCCGGAGGATGTATGAGCATCGCAAGCGTGAATGTTGGCATTTCTCGGCTGGGGCAAGTCCAAATCCGTGCGCACGACGTCAAACGGGCGACGATGTTCTACCAGGATGTGCTTGGACTGAAGCTGCTTTTCGAGGCGCCGCCAGGGCTCGCGTTCTTCGACTGTGGAGGGGTTCGGCTGATGATTGACCGCCCGGAGAAGCCGGAGTTCGATCATCCGTCTTCCATCCTGTATTTCGCCGTGCCGGACATCCAGGCTGCCCATGCTCAGTTGAAACAGAGCGGCGTGCATTTCGAAGACGAACCGCATGTGATCGCCCGAATGCCGGACCACGATCTGTGGATGACGTTTTTCCGGGATCCAGAAGACAACTTGATGGCGCTCATGAGTGAAGTGGCAAGATAACGAAAAGCGAAGATGGAAAATAGAAACTGGAAAATGGAAATTCTGAACGTAGCAGCGTGTCACCCCCGCGAAAGCGGGGTCCCATCGTCGGCGGAGTCGCTCATTTGCGGGTGTGAACCCGTGAAGCGCGTGATGTCTTACGAACTCGTAAATCGCGGGTTCCCAGTTTCCATTTTCTAATTTCGATTTTCCAACGGGGGCAGTTGGGAGGCAATTGATGTCACAAGGACACGCTGAGGCGATTGAACACCACGCGGCGCATGCGCCGTCTGGGTTCATCCGAAAGTACCTTTTCAGCCTCGATCACAAAGTGATTGGGATCCAGTATTACCTGCTGGCTCTTGTCTCGGTGTTCATCGGGCTGACGCTTTCGATCCTGATGCGCTTGCACCTGGTCTGGCCTCAAGCGAGTGTCCCGTTTCTTGACAAGCTTTCTCCTGTCGGCGCTCCGAACGGCGTTATCTCCCCGGAATACTATCTCTCGCTGCTGACACTGCACGGTACGATGATGGTCTTCTTCGTTCTGACCACGGCGCCGCAAAGCGGCTTTGGAAACTACTTTCTGCCCATTCAGATTGGCGCTGAGGACATGGCGTTTCCGCGGCTCAACATGTTGTCCTTCTGGGTGACTTTCGCAGCTTTCATCACCCTGGTGGCCACGTTCTTTATTCACGATGGCCCGCCCATCGGAGGCTGGACTTCTTATCCGCCCTTGAGCGCGCTCGGCGGAGCGGCGGGCCCGGGAATGGCCATGGGTGAGAATCTCTGGATCATTTCCATTGCACTTTTCTGCGTCGCGTCCATGCTTGGCGCCATTAACTTCATTGCGACCACTCTCGACCTCCGCGCCCGCGGGCTTTCTTTGATGAAACTGCCCCTCACCTGCTGGGCATGGTTTCTGACCGCAATTCTGGGACTGCTTTCTTTTGCAGTGTTGCTGGCTGCTGGAGTTCTTCTGCTGCTCGATCGCGTCGGCGGCACGAGTTTCTTCATCCCAGGCGGCCTGATCATCAGCGACAAGATTGTTCCTCATACCGGGGGTTCGCCTCTGCTGTGGCAGCACTTGTTCTGGTTCTTCGGACACCCCGAGGTCTACATCGCCATCCTTCCGGGCATGGGCGTCACTTCCCACATCATCTCGACTTTCTCTCGCAAGCCGGTTTTTGGCTACCGCGCCATGGTTTACGCCATGTCGGCCATCGGGATTTTGGGGTTCACCGTGTGGGGACACCACATGTTTGTAAGCGGCATGAGTCCATATTCGGCGTTTGCCTTCTCGATCCTCACCATGGCCATTGGCGTCCCCTCCGCCATCAAGACCTTCAACTGGATCGGCACCATGATCGGCGGCAAAATTCGCTTTACGCCACCCATGCTGTTCGCGATCGGATTCGTGTCGCTCTTTATCACCGGAGGCCTCAGCGGCATCTTCCTGGGTCAGCCGCCTATCGACCTCTATTTCCACGACACCTATTTCGTTCTCGCTCATTTCCACATGATTATGGGGGTGGCCGCCATCTTCGGAATCTTCGCGGGAACGTACTTCTGGTTTCCCAAGATGTTCGGCCGCATGATGAACGCGACGCTGGGGAAGATTCACTTCTGGTTTACCTTTGTGGGCGTCTACGCGATTTTCATGCCCATGCATTACCTGGGTCTGGAAGGAAACCCGCGGCGCTACTCGGAGTTTATTGACAATTTCCTGCTGCCGCTGATTTCCGTGCACAAGTTCATTTCCATCGCGGCGTTCATCACCGGAGCCGCGCAGCTTTTCTTCCTGTTCAACCTTTTCTGGAGCATGTTCAAGGGCGAGAAGGCGACGGAGAACCCCTGGGAAGCCACGACCCTCGAGTGGACGATTCCCTCGCCCCCGCCTTTTGACAACTTCGCGGGAAAGCACCCCGTAGTCTTTAACGGCGCTTACGAATTCAGTGTCCCGGGTGCCGCAAAAGATTATGTCATGCAGAACTCGCCCGAAGGAGTTGTGGCGGGACACTGACGTCAGTTGTTCGTGGTCCGTCGTCCGTTGTGCCGTTAGCAAGTGGCAGCGGACTACGGATTATGAACCACGGACCACGGACAACTGACAACGGACAGAGATATCTATGGGTTCAACAACGCTAACCAAGCCAGAAGAGGCCGTCAGGATCGGAGACGGCGGCCGGGGCGGAGGTGGCTTCCAACCCAGCGGCTTTGGCGGCGGCGAGGGTTGGGGTGAATTCCGAGTACCAGAGCGGACCTATCGGCTGGGCATGTGGTTTGCCTTGACCGGAATTGTGATGTTGTTTGCGGCCTTCACCAGCGCCCTGGTGGTTCGCAAGGGAATGTCGTTCGACTGGGTTCCGGTCCGCATGCCTCGCATTCTGTGGCTGAATACGTTCGTGCTGCTGGCGAGCAGCGCCGCCCTGGAACTCTCCCGCCGCTCCCTCCGCGCCGGCACAGCGAAGGCTTTTACCCGCTGGCTCGCGGCGGCATTGGTACTGGGCCTAGGGTTCCTCGCGGGTCAGCTCATCGCGTGGCGCGAATTGGCGATGCGGGGAATTTATCTGGCCAGCAATCCGGGCAGCTCGTTCTTCTACGTATTGACGGCCGCGCACGGCTTCCACTTGCTGGGAGGCGTCGTGGCCCTCGCGTACGTGGTATTTCGTGCCCGGCCCATTGCATTCGGTGAAGCACGACGCACTCCCGTGGACGTGACGGCAATCTACTGGCACTTCATGGATGCGCTTTGGATTTACGTGTTTTTCGTGCTCTTGAAATTGATGTAATTGGGTTGTAGGGGCGGCCCTTGTGGCCGCCCTGGGGCAGCAACAAGGGTCGCCCCTTCACGATGGAGGGTAAGGGATGGCTAGCCATGAAGCGATAGGCGGGGAATTAAGCCAAGTTGCGCAGTCGGGGTGGGGGGGTGGTGTCGCGCCTTTTGGCACCGGCTCAAAAAAACTGGGCATGTGGCTCTTCATCCTCTCCGATGCCATTACCTTCTCCGCGCTCATCATGGCTTACAGCTACGTGCGCGTCGCCAGCCCCCAATGGCCGACACCGTTCGAGTTCTATCCGGGAATTGTCAAGGCCACGGTCATGACAATTATCCTCCTGACCAGCTCCGTCACCATGGTGATGGCTGTACGCGCGGCGAAACTGGAAAGGCGAGCAAGCGTCGTAAAGTGGCTTGCGGCGACCATGGCGGCCGGGCTCGCCTTCGTCGTCATTCACGCCACGGAGTGGGCCGGCTTGATTGGCGAGGGTGTCCGCCTTTTCAAAAACCCCTGGGGCGCACCACTGTTTGGCGCGGCCTTCTTTACCTTGACCGGCCTGCACATGACCCATGTCTTCTGTGGCGTGTGCTATCTGGCCGTCGTCGCCGTGCTCACCGCCAAAGGAAGACTGACCTCGGAGGATGTAGAGGTGAGTGGACTCTACTGGCATTTTGTTGACCTGGTCTGGATGTTCATTTTTCCGTTGGTTTACATCATGTCTGTGAAAATGGGATAAAGACGTCCGTTGTCAGTCGTCCGTCGCCCGTTGCAACGGACAACTGACAACGGACCACGAACAAGTGATTCGGAGGGTTTAATGGACTCGGCATCGGAGCGCAAGCACGCTGACACGGGCGTCAAAATCTTCATGGTGGTGTGGTTCTGGCTCTTGGCGCTGACGGCGGTGGAAGTCTTCTTGGGTTACAAGGCCTTCGAAGTAAACGTTATGATCGTCCTGCTCATGGGCCTTTCGGTGATCAAGGCTTCCTTGATCATCGCCTACTTCATGCACTTGCGTTACGAAAAGCCGAGCATGGCCGCCACGCTCATGCCCGCTTTGGTCATGGTCATTCTTCTAATGTTCATGGTCTTTCCGGACAGCTTCAGGCTGTTGGCGATGAGGCCGCATTAGGTGTAAATTCAAATCTAGGGCTTTGGTAAGTGTTTTGAGATTTGTGAATGCTGGATGAACAAGTGGCACAGGCACACCTGCATGTGCCGTCTCGGTGACGGGTTCGGAATGGAAATCTCAGCAAAGCTTTCGCGGCAAGCTTTCAGTTGGATCGTCTGGCTGATTGCCATAGCCGTATTGTTGTGTTCTTCGTCGCTGATCTACGCGCAGGGGTGCGCGATGTGTTACACCAGCGCGGCAGCGGCGAAGGCCGGCGCAATGCATGCGTTGAGAAGTGGAATTCTCATCTTGCTTCTTCCAGTACTCGCCATGTGTTCAGGCATCTCCGTGATTATCTATCGTTCCCGGGACCGGTTTCTCGGAGCGGCTGAATGGAGCCCCGAGCACGATTGTGAATTACGCGCCATGGTTACCCAGATGAAAGATATTGAAATCTCCGATCCTCAGGAAAGGTCGCCGCTGCCCGTTGGCGGCAACAAGCTGCCCAAGGTCAACGGACCACCGGCAACGGACAACGGACGACCCCAGGTGCAATTATGAACACCCAACCGCACAGTCCGTGGTTACATCGCTACGCCATGTTTGTAGCATTCTGTACTTTTATTCTGATTATCGCGGGCGCCCTGGTGACCAGCAACGATGCTGGCCTATCCGTGCCTGATTGGCCGACTTCTTTCGGCAGCTTCCGCATGCCGCGCATGGTGGGTGGCGTACTGTTCGAACACGGCCACCGGATGATCGCCGGCACGGTCGGAATCCTGACGATCATTCTCGCTCTGGCAATCTGGCTGAGGGATTCCAGGCGTTGGGTAAAGTGGGTGGCGGGTGGCGCCGTGCTGGCCGTGCTGGCCCAGGCTGTCTTGGGCGGCATCACGGTGCTCTTTTACTTGCCGGTGGCGATTTCGACCAGCCACGCCACGCTCGGCCAGATCTTCTTCTGCCTCGCGGCGAGCCTGGCCTTTTTCACGCAAGCCGGCTGGCGGTGGGACGAACCCAAGCTCACGGACCCATCTGTTCCCACGCTTCGACTCCTGACGGCGGTGACCACGGGCCTCATCCTGGTGCAGTTGGTGGTAGGGGCTGTGTACCGCCACTCCGGGAAGGGCCTCGATCTGCACATTGTGGGCGCCGGTGTGGTCACCATGTTCGTGGCCTACCTTGTCACTCGAATCCTGATCAAGTTCTCGCAAACGCCGGCTTTGCTGAGGCCTGCGCTGTTGCTGGGCGCTCTCGTGGCGCTTCAGGTTTCCCTCGGCATCGGTTCTTATGTCGTGAAGATGGCTGACCGGAATGCGCCTCAGCCCTTGCCGCCGGTGGTGAACATGACCACCGCGCACGTGGCGGTGGGCGCCCTGGTGTTACTGGCCAGCCTTTACTTGACCTATCAGGCGCATCGCTTTCTGGCGCCTCGAGTTGAGGAAGCAAAAGTCGTTTCGGCCCCGCACGGGGCGGCCGTATGAACAAGCGATCAGACAACTCGAGAAACAACGCGCTGCGTCAGTGGCTTCCGCGCCTGGCGGATTATTGGACGCTGACCAAGCCGGAAGTGAACTTCCTGGTTTTGGTCAGCACCCTGGTCGGATTCTATCTTGCCTCGCGCGGCGGGCTGGATTTCTCCCGCTTATTCCACACCCTGATGGGCACGCTACTGGTGGCCAGCGGCACGGGGACGCTGAACCAGTATATCGAACGCCAGTCGGATAAGCAGATGCGCCGAACGGCCAATCGCCCCCTGCCTGCGGGAAGACTGGGCTCTGCCGAGGCGCTCTGGTTCGGAATCGTGTTAGCGGGATTGGGCGGCTGGGAATTGTGGGTATTCACAAACCCGCTGGCCAGTTCGCTCGCCCTGTTGACCCTGGGCACCTACTTGCTGGCCTACACGCCGCTGAAAAAACGGACGCCGCTTTGTACTTTGGTGGGCGCCTTTCCGGGAGCCATGCCGCCGCTCATCGGCTGGGCGGCAGTGCGCAACAGCCTGGGCCTTGAGGCCTGGGCGCTCTATGCCATTCTCTTCCTGTGGCAGTTCCCGCACCTTTTGGCCATCGCCTGGATGTACAGGGAAGACTACGCTCGGGCCAGCCTGCAATTACTTCCCAGGAACGACCGTGAGGGCCGGACAACCGCTTGGCAGATTCTGGGGTATTCGCTCGCGCTGATTCCTGCAAGCTTAATGCCCGTTTTCCTGGGACAGGCGGGGAAGGTTTATCTGGTGGGTGCGTTGGTACTTGGACTGGGATTCTTCCACTTTGGCATGCGCCTGGCCCTTCAGCGATCGAACGCATTGGCGCGGCGCTTGGTCCTGGCCTCAATCGTTTACTTGCCCTTGGTTTTCGGCTTGCTGATGGTGGACAAGACTCGGTAAAACCTTGGGAGCTAGGGACATCCGGCTCACATGATCGCCTGATCTCCAGATTCGCGAGCTAACTGCGCCTCCAAATGCCCAATGACCGAATCCAACCAGCCGAGGAGGGCCTTTTCAGCTTCTTCGCGATCCCCAGACTCTTCCAGCGAGGCAATGCTATCACCTTGTTCATTCAGGGGGATAAAGTGGCAAGGGAGGTCCTCACCCTGGCAGTCTGCCGGCACCCATTCCCAGAGAAGGCACTCGTAACAAGGATGCTGCTTGGCCGTTTCGCCGAAGTTTAGGCAAGTTACCGAATCACGAAAGAGCTTTGTGGGCTTTTGCGGAGTACGGACGGACCGGCCGTACCCGCCGTTTTTCAAGATGTCTCGTTCCAATTTCAATTGGTCTATAATCTCTTTGAGGTCGGCTCGCATGGCCTTTTCACCTTCTTTGGTCACCGGGGATGATCCGCAGCTCTGCCGAGTCTGGCACAAGAAGCGGGCAATTTCAAGGCCAATGGCAAGATTTTGAAAACAGGCAACTTAAATGCGATGAGGCGTAATCCAAGAGACGGTGTGAGTCAGGATGCCCACTTCTGCAGTCTTTCGGCTCAAGCGAGGACCCACAATCCATGTTCGAGGAACTGCTTTTAGCAGGTATTTGCCTTCTGACAGCCCTGGTTGGACTGGCCATTGCGGCTTGGGAGGTGATCAGCGGAAGGGTTTTCGATATTGATGGCCTGTGGTTTACCCTGATCAGCCTGAGTTTGGCGGGAGTGTTCGGCGGCGTCCTCGCCTGGTCGTTTTACACTGGAGAAGGTCAGCAAATGTTACATCACTTCAGGAAGGGCCCCGCCTCGAAGGCCGGACCTGACAAGAGCTCGCCGAATCCCACATGATCCCCTACCTTTCCAGCGTTGATGCCACTTTGAATGCTGCCAGTGCCGTTTTTTTGACACTGGGGTTCTTTTTCATCCGGCGGAGGAACATCCGCGCGCACAAGGCTTGCATGCTCTCCGCCTTTGCGACCTCAACGGTTTTCCTGGTTTGTTACCTCACTTTTCACTACTTTCATGGAACCACGCACTTCCTGGGGCAGGGCGCGGTTCGGGGTTTTTATTTCGTCCTGCTGGGTTCGCATACGGTACTCGCCGCGGTGATCGTGCCCTTAGCCCTCACCACGCTTTACCGCGCCTGGCGGAAGCGCTTCCCACAGCACAAGCGAATTGCCCGCTGGACTCTACCGCTTTGGCTTTATGTTTCTGTGACGGGTGTGGTCGTCTACTTTATGCTCTATTACCTCTACCCGGCCAAGCCATGATGCATTTGATTCTTGCCGAGAGCGCGTTATAATGGGCGCTCGCAATCTTAATTCCTCACGATGAGGACCCGCAGAAGGATCTTTCATGATTGAACCCATTCCCCGACTTGGCGATGTAATTGACGACTACTGCCCTCGCTGCCGTCTGCTTTTGAACCATGCCGTGGCCAGCCTGGTGGATAACAAGGTGGTGAAAGTCGTTTGCCAGACTTGCCATAGTGAGCACCCGTACCGCAACGCGGAGATGCCCCCCAAAAAGAAACCGGGCTCCCGCGCCGTGCTCTTTGAGCAGGTGTTAACGAAGACCACGGCCACGCCTGAGGCTGACCCGACAACGCCGGCCGAGGAACCTGCTCCGGTTGAGGCGGAACCAGCGAAGAAAAAAAGGGTCGCAGCTCCAGCGCGCTACATCACCCGGCATCGCAGCAAGTCTCCCCGGGCGTAGGCAGGTTTCAGGTGTAAGAGATTCGCGTTCCGCCAAATGAAGAATAGTGAGCGGTAAAATAGTGAATTATAAATTATGAATTGCCGACGTTCAGCGGCAGGAACCGAGTCCTCACGGCGCACCTTCGTTAATAATCTACAATTTATAATTCATAATTTATAATTCATTATTCTTCGTCGCATTCATCGCCGCTGCCTGACACCTGGCCCCCGGCACCCGACACCGTATGTTCTGGCTACCCACTCTCGTGGTTCTTCTCTGGTGTGTCCTGGGGGTTCGCATCGTGCGCAGTCTTCGAAGCACCACAGTATTGCGTGCGAACCAACCGTCATCCCCCCTCGAGTCCTTTCCGAGAGTATCCATCATTGTGGCCGCGCGCAACGAGGAAGAGGCGCTTCCCGCCGCGCTCGAATCCCTCTTGGCGCTTGACTATCCCGATTTTGAAGTTGTTCTTGTGGATGATGACTCTCAGGACCACACGGGAGCCATAGCGGACGAGTGGGCATCGAAGCCGGCCGCTCGTGGCCGGCTCAAGGTTCTTCACAACAAAACACTGCCGCCCCGGTGGCACGGCAAAGTGCATGCCTTACATCTGGCGTCGAGCGCCGTCTCCGGCGAGTGGATTCTGGCAACGGATGCCGACATGGTTCTTCACCCTTCGGTTCTGAGCGTGGCGGTGTCCTTTGCCCTTGAACGGGGCGTCCAGTTTCTCTCGATTATCCCGGAACTGGAGTTCGGTTCCTTTTGGGAAAAAGTCGTGCTTCCAGGATTCTCCTTCCTTATCACTGCCCTCTTTCCCGTTCATTTAGTTAACGATCCAGCTTCTCCCCGAGCCCTCGCCGCCGGCGCTTTTATCCTGATGAAACGCCACGACCTGGTGGCCTTGGGTGGCTACGCGCGTTTGAGGAACGTACTCATCGAGGACCTGCGGATGGCGGAGCTTTTCAAACGCCACGGACGCCGCATCTACCTGGCGGCCAGTCGCGGTCTCCTGCATACTCGCATGTACACCAGCGGCGCGGAGATGTTCCTGGGACTGAGCCGCATCGCGTTTGAAGGCTCCGGCTACTCCATCCCAAAGACGCTGGGAGCGATGTTCCTGGCCAACCTGCTGGCGGTATTCCCCTGGGTGGCGCTGATCACCCGGGTTCTCGCCGATTGGAAGCTGGATCGGGCTGAGTTGCACGATCCTTTTCTCCTCGTGGCCGTCGTGGCCTGCCTCATTGCTTCTTTGGTCTACCTGCCTTTCATCCTCCACTCGCGTATTCCGCCGCTCTACGTTCTTACACTGCCCCTGGCGGCATTGTTCTATTCCTGTGTGTCCGTCTATTCGATCTTGACCAGCAGGATTGGGCGCGGTGTTTCGTGGAAAGATAGGCGATACCGCGCTCCGGTCGAATAGCCAGCGCGCCTTGCATTTTTCAAACAGCCAAGCGACAATGAAATTTCAAATTTTAAACTTGAAATCTCCGAGGGGAGCGTGGGTTATGGAGGCAGCGAGTTTCGGTGCAGGGTGTTTCTGGGGTGTCGAGGCGGCGTTTCGGCAGATGCCGGGCGTCGTTTCAACCGCCGTGGGCTACATGGGAGGAACCCTCGAAAACCCAACCTACAAAGACGTTTGCACGGACGAGACCGGGCACGCCGAGACGGTTCAGGTCGTCTTTGATCCCTCAAAGACAGCCTACAACGATCTTCTGAACATCTTCTGGCAGAACCACGATCCGACCACCTTGAATCGCCAAGGGCCCGACGTGGGAACCCAATACCGATCGGTGATTTTCTACCACACTCCTGAGCAGGCGGCGCTCGCCCGAGCGTCCAAGGGAGCTCTGGAGCGCTCGGGAGCATTCAAACGGCCCATCGTAACGGAGATTGTCCCGGCCTCCACTTTCTGGCGTGCTGAGGAGTACCACCAGCAATACCTCGAAAAGCGCGGCCTCGCCCAGTGCCATATCAAGTAGCGGCAGAATTAGTCTGAAACCAGCGCATAAGCGGAGAAACCTATGCCGGCGATTCGCACCTTCGAACCCTTTGCTCGTTCCTTGCTCCGCATCGTGGCGGGATTTACCTTCTCACTGCATGGGATGCAAAAAATCCTCGGCCTCTTTGGGGGGATGGGCGGGAGAGGCGCAACGGCTTCCATTGGCTCGCTTCCCTGGATTGCGGGCTGCCTGGAACTGGTTGGCGGTGTGCTGCTGATTATGGGCCTCTTCACCAGTCCCGTCGCGTTTATTCTTAGCGGCGAGATGGCCGTAGCCTACTTCCGGGCGCATTTTCCCCACGGGTTCTTCCCGCTTGTTAACCACGGGGAGTTGGCGGCGCTTTACTGCTTTATCTTCCTCTACTTGTCCGTGGCCGGCCCCGGCCCACTCAGCCTGGATGCGATTGCACGACATAAGCCTGACTAATCCCTCTCAGTATCGATGAACTACCCTCTCCCCTGGGGAGAGGGTGCGGCGCTGTCCCGATGCAGTTCATCGGGAAGCGCCACGGGTGAGGGGTCATTTGCTCGGTTCAACACCACCCGCAGGACTATCGTTTTTGTCGTGGGCGCCTTTCTCTGGCGCCTCGTGCCCCCGGCAGGACAGCACCGGCAGGCGCGGATATTGCGAGTAAGCGGAGTCCGTGGCGCTCCGGCGGCAGAGGTAGAAGACCGATCCTCGATCAGACCGGATAATGCGAACGTGCTTGCAATGGGCGCACAACCCCACTGAGTCGGAGCCCGGGTCAGCTACGTCGGTTGTCACGTTCCTCTCCAAAGCGTGGACGCGCGTCATGCCCCCGCGCTATTCTATTCTGAGTTATGACGTCTGATTCCTCAAGGGCGCGAAGAGCGAATTTCCAGCCCGGGACCCCGCGCAACACGTTCATTTTCGTCGTCCCGATTCTGGTGGTTCTGGTCACCTTTCTTTTCTGGTACCAGACGTGGTTTGGAAGGCCCTTGAGCGATCAGGAGATGGGCCAGTACCTATCGGACACTTCTGTACCGCACAAAACCCAGCACGCCTTGGCGCAGCTTTCGAACCGGATGGCGCGCGGCGACGCGACGACGGGGCGTTGGTATCCGCAACTCATCAGTCTGGCCGGGAGTAAACAACCTCAGTTTCGGTCCATGGCGGCCTGGGTGATGGGCCAGGACAACCGTTGTGAGGCATTCCACCGAACGCTGCTTGGGCTGCTCGATGACCCTGCGCCGCTGGTGCGCTGGAATGCTGCATTGGCCCTGGCGCGTTTCAGCGATCCTGCAGGAGAGCAACAGTTGCAAGCCATGCTGCAGCCCGTCAGGCTCGATGCCCCGCGGGCCGGCAGGCTCGAGTTCCGGGCTAGAGAAGGGGACTCAATGCAAAGCGGCGGCATCGTGGCGCGCCTCAGCGTCGCAAACGACGGGAACCCGGTGGACGTGGTTTCACCGATAGCAGGCAGCGTTGCACGGCTGGCAGCCAAAGACGGCGCACAAGTCGGCGCAGGCGACGCCATTGCCGTCATTAGCCCCGCTGAAACGCAGGTGTTTGAAGCCTTGCGTGCTCTCCTACTGGTTGGCCACGCTGCAAGCCTCGACGAGGTCGACCGCTTCGCCGTCGGCGTTCCCGGAATGTCCGACCGAGTCCGGCAGCAAGCTCTTCTCACCGCTCAGGCCATTCGGCAGAGAGCTACAAAGAGCACGACGCCCCACTGACGTTGATGTGGCGCGGGCGTCCCGCCCGCCGTCGCGGGAGCGTCTCGCTCCCGCAAAACCGCAGGGGTACACCCCGGAATCGGCGCAGCGAACAGACTATCTTTGAATAGAGCTAGAACGTGAACTTCGTCCCGAGCCGGACTTCGACATCTTCGGTGGGGATCATCTCGATGGCGTCCCACGGGCAGCCGTCCAGAAAACAGCCGTCGGGGCCCTTGCTGGTGCACTTCTTGCAGCCAATACAGAGTTGAGGATCAACTTCGATACGTCCGAATGGAGGGTGGTCCTCGTCCACCACCCAATACATGCAGTCGGCGACGGGACAGTAAGGGACACAGGCCGGAGAGCCGGCGCAACCGGTGCAGCACTCGGTGATGACTGCCAACTCCTTGGGTCTCTTTTTGCGTGGAGTGTCAATGCCTTCCGACTTCGGCTCCAGCTTGACCACTTCGCCCACCGGAATGTAATACTCTGCCACAGGCCCTCTCCTGGTTCGGGGATCTCTACATATTGTCCCAAATGAGTCGCCAGCGCGTCAACGGCAAAGCCTCTTTGGCGCCACCTGACATTTGTTGGAACGCCGATCGGTCGAACTTTACGCCGCTTCCGCGTTTTCCGCTTGACAAGCCCGTGCATCTATGATAGCCTATCACTGTGGTCGCGATATGGACATATTGTCGTAGGCAGAGGCCGGTGAGCATCGGAGCGCGAGGGATGGCGGGAACGGTCCCGGCGCTCGGGGGAACAAGGTATCGACAAACACAAAAAATAGTACGAACGAAGCCAGTATGTTATTGAAAACACAAGGGGACAAACAGCAATCTTCCAAACGAAGCTAAGAAGTACTTGAAAACAAAGCGGTTATGCGAGAACAATCGGAACGAAGCGAAGAAGTTGCTGAAAACAGAGGACATAGCTTCTGCCGAAGGCTCCAATTACGCGCGTTTTGCGTGCAAGTTAGCGCAAAATAGAGCCTGAATGGAGCAAAAACAGCGCATTTTGCAAAAACGAAGTCACCCTCCGGAGTCACAAGGCGAGGCCGGAGAGCGACTGGCAGCAGGCTACGCAGGGTCCTCACCCAGCACGCCGAAGTGGCCGCGAACACCCGCTTGACCGCCTTCGCAGAGGACAAGTTTCGTGGAGATGGCTTGGCAGCGTAGCGCTTGTCGTCGTCGATTTGACTTGCTCGAAGCGGCGCAATACTATGGTAGTTAGGACTTTGCCAAGGATATTTCTCCAACTTATAGGAGGCTAGGTTTATTCCCATGGTCGGTAAGACTTTTGGGCATTATCGCATCATCGAGAAGCTGGGCGGGGGCGGGATGGGAGTGGTGTACAAGGCCGAGGACACCCGTCTCGGCCGTTTCGTGGCCCTCAAGTTCCTGCCCCCGGACCTGGCCAGGGATCATCAAGCCCTGGAGCGCTTTCAGCGGGAAGCTCGAGCTGCATCGGCCCTTGACCACCCGCACATCTGCGCTGTTTATGATATCGGCGAACACGAGGGCCAGCCTTTCATTGTCATGCAGTACCTGGAAGGTCAAACGCTGAAGCACCGGATTGCCGCCAAGCCCTTCAAGTTGGACGAGATTCTGGACTTCGGCGTCCAGCTTGCTGACGCCCTCGAGGCCGCACACGCGAAAGGTTTTGTCCACCGGGACATCAAGCCCGCCAACATCTTCGTCACCGAGCGTGGGCAAGCGAAGATTCTGGACTTTGGCCTGGCGAAGCTCAGTTCGCAGCCGAAGACCGCCTCCCAAGTTGTGGGGGCGAGCGAAATGCCGACGCAGGCGACACAAGAAGCCCTTCTGACCAGCCCGGGGACGGCCCTTGGCACCGTGGCCTACATGTCGCCCGAGCAGGCGCTGGGCGAGGAACTCGACGCGCGCACCGACCTGTTCTCGTTGGGGCTGGTTCTTTACGAGATGGCGAGCGGCCGTCCGGCGTTTCCTGGAAACACCTCGGCAGCCATCTTCGACAGCATTCTCCACAAGGCGCCCCCCTCTCTCCTGCGTTTGAAACCCGACCTCCCGGATGACCTGGAACGAATAATCGCTAAGGCGCTCGAGAAAGACCGGGAGATGCGCTATCAGAGCGCCTCCGAGATGCGGACCGATCTTAAACGGCTCAAGCGCGATACGGATTCGGGCCGCTCAGCCTCGGTTGCCGCAGCGGTCATTTCTCCCCCGCGAGACGAGAGCAGCGCGAAAACAGTTGTTGCCCCAGCCCCGCCCCCAGTCGTTGAACCCGTGACGCCGAGCCCCGCAAAGCGCGCCAAGCCACGCCGAGGCTTGGTAATCGCGGCCGCGACCGTGGTGTTGCTCGGGATGATTGAAGCAGTATTCCATTTCCGGCGCACGCCCGCGCTGACGGCGCGCGATTCCATCGTGGTGGCGGATTTTGTCAATACCACCGGCGAGCCGGTATTCGACGGCACGCTGAAAGAGGCGCTCACGGTGCAACTGGAGCAATCCCCTTATTTAAACGTTCTGCCGGAATCCCGGGTGCGGCAGGCGTTGCGCTTCATGGGCCGCTCTCCCGACGAGCGAGTCTCCACAGAAGTGGCCCGCGAGATCTGCCAGCGCGAGGGAGCCAAGGCGATGTTGGCAGGCTCCATTACGAGCCTGGGCAGCCATTACGTGATTGACCTCAAGGCCGTCAACGCGCAAACCGGCGACTCGCTGGCCCGTGAGCAGAGTGAGGCCGAAAGCAAAGAGCAGGTGCTCAAGTCGCTGGACCGCGCTGCCTCCAGCCTGCGGCGCAAACTCGGCGAGTCCCTGGGCTCTGTCCAGAAATTCGCCATGCCTCTCGAGCAGGCCACGACTTCCTCTCTCGAGGCCTTGCAAGCGTTCAGTCAGGGACAGGCAGAGCATCAGAAACTCGAGGATGAAAAAGCTCTTCCCCATTTGAAACGCGCCGTCGAACTCGACCCCAATTTCGCGATGGCTTATGCCACCCTGGGCGTGGCCTACAGCAACCAAGATGACAGCGCGCAGGCTTCGGAATACTTGAAGAAGGCATTTGAATTAAAGGATCGGGCGGGCGAACGGGAGAAGTTGTACATCTCCGCGCATTACTACGAAATGGTAACCGGGGAGCAACAGCGCGCCATCGAAGTCTACGAGTCGTGGAAAGAGACTTACCCTCGCGACTGCACGCCTCGCGATAACCTGTCGAACCGCTACACCGAATTCGGGCAGTTTGAAAAAGCCCTGAGCAATGCCAACGAATCTTTGCGGATCAACCCGAAAGACATCTTCGCCTACCAGAATGCTGAAAGCGCTTACGAAAAGCTCGATCGCTACGATGAGGCGAAGGCGATTGCGGATCAGTCCATCGCGCAGCATGCGGATTCTTTCGGCATCCACGAAGTGCTCTATGAAATTGCCTTCATTCGCGGCGACGCTGCGGGAATGCAACACGAAATCGCGTGGGCAACCGGAAAGCAGAATGATCTCTACATGCTCTTTGTTCAGGGTGGGGCTGACTACGCTATGGGAAGAGTGCACAGGGGCCGCGAGACCGTGGCGCGGGCCATCGCTCGCGCCCAGCAGGCCGGCCTCAAAGCGGTGGCGGCTGATGCCCGGGCCGGGATGAGTGTGGGGGAGGCCGCGCTCGGCTACATCCAAGTCGCACGCGACGGGGCTACAGAGGCTCTTGCCATTTCCCCCACCAGGAATACGAAGACGGCGGCAGCCGTCACGCTGGCGTTGACGGGCGATACGAACCGGGCTCAGAAGCTCATCGACGACTTGGCGAAAGAGTCTCCTTCGAATACGCTGCTCAACAATATCGCGCTTCCCACAGCGCGGGCCATCATCGAGTTGCAACGCCAGCAGCCCGCTCGAGCCCTTACGCTACTGGAAGCTGCCAGGCCCTACGAGTTCTCTGATAGCGGGTCCGTCTACGTTCGCGGCGAAGCGTATTTGCAGGCCCGCGATGGAGCCCGGGCCGCCGCCGAGTTTCAGAAGATCCTCGACCACCGCGGAGTAGGCCCACTTGATCCGGCCTACGCTTTGGCGCGCCTGGGGCTGGGACGCGCCTTGGCGCTCGAGGGCCAGACGGCCAAAGCCCGCGCCGCCTATCAGGATTTTCTGGCTTTTTGGAAAGACGCCGACCCTGACATCCCCGTCTTGAAGCAAGCCAAGGAAGAGTACGAAAAGCTCAAATGAGCCGGCAGCCGGCAGGCAGGGCAGGCGCCCCGGCTTAGCTTATTCGCCGCCCAGGGCGATGACGAAATACTGCGCGTGCGTGGTTCCGGCGTTCCGGATGCCGTGCTCTTCGCTCGAAGCCACGTAGGCCACAGAGCCGGGGCCCAGGCGGGCGGCGCGGCCGGCGATGGTGACTTCCAGCGTCCCTTCGCGTACCAGGAAGACTTCTTCGTGTGCGTGGTGATGGGCGGGATGCGGCATGGAGCCCGGCGCAAGGTCGGTCTCGTGCATCTCGATGGCATAGCCGGTGTGAGTCTTGCCCTCGACGATGCGGCGAAGCGTGTTTCCGTTGCCGGTCTCTACAGGCAGATCTTCGAATCGGAGGAGCTTGGAAGGGATTTGGCCTTCCGCCGCCAGGCCGCGCGAGGCCATCAGGGCGGGGATCCAAAAGCAGAGTTCCCGGCGTGAGTATTTCATTACCTTGTTCCTCCTTCGCTTTCGTTCCGAGGTTCACTCTCTCGAAAGTCTGTCATTCTGAGCGAAGCGAAGAATCTGCATTAGTTCGCCTCGGACCGGAACTGCAGATCCTTCGCTGCGCTCAGGATGACAGCAGCTTTCATCTCCATGGGTGGGCCGCAGCTCCGTGTACATTTGGAATGACAGACGTCTCAATGAACGACAACCAATCCAGCAGCTCTGGCTAAGGGCGAATCGCACTTTGCACCGGCGAGGGCGCTTGTGGAGCCGGTTGCAAAGCTGCACCATTAGGCGGCGTTTTCCCCAGTTGTTTGTAAACGGCTTCTACCTCTTCCGGAATCAGCTCCGGCGCGTGCCATTTATAATTCTCCACCAGAGAATCCACCTCACGCTTCACTTCACTCAAGGATTTTCCTTCCTTGGACCTTGTCTCCACTTCCTTCTCCAGCCATTCCAGAAACTGGCGGAACTCGGCCAATTCCTTCTTTCCTCCGGGCTCGCCATGTCCTGGGACGTAGACGTCGACGTCCCACGCCTCGACCTGTTTCAGGGCGGCAATCCAATCACGAAGGTTTCTCGATTCGATGCGGGGAAAGTAGCTGTTTTGGAACAGTTCGCCAAGGAACAAAACTTTGGCGGCGGGCAGGTAAACCGCCGAGTCGTCGGAAGGTCCATTCTTAAGAAGCGTGACCAGCTTGATCTCCTGCCCTCCCAGCCGCAAGGTCATCATGTTGCTGAATGTCTGTGTCGGAATCGCGACGTGGAAGCCGCGCATGCGGGTGCGTAATTTCCCGTCGTCATCGTCCAACCGGCGGATCAGCATTTGGCGGTACTGGCGAATGCCTTCCTGCGCTTTCGTCGAGCAAATCACGGTGGCTTGCAGCTCCGTGAAGGCTTCGTCGCCCAGGGTCTGCTCGCCGTCGGAATTGGTGTTGATGGCGTACCTCACGGCCAATTCGGTGCGATGCCGGATCTCATAGAGCAGCTCGCGGGCATGAAAAGGAGTGTTGGTGGTGCCGATCACTACCACCCCCTCGTTCGTGACCACAAAGCCTGCCGTCCCCGCGCGGGCAAACTGCGGGTCTCCGTCCAGGTCAAGGACATCATCCGAGACCCAGGCGAAGACGTTCGGCTTCACTTCCCGCACGTTATAGAGCCAGCCCGTTGCGAAACCAAGGACCGAAGGCAGAAAGCAGAGGGCAGAAAGCAGAAGGCCGAAACGGAAGAGTTTCGAGGACTGGGCGCTGAAGATGTGCCCCCTCAACTCGTTGACTTTCGACTCTCGACTCTTCCTAAATGTCCACATACACTTGCGCGCGCCAGCCCTCCGCAGTCTCCATCAAATCAAGCTGATGATAAGTCACCGCTTTAACCAGCAATTTCACTTGATGTTTTCGCCGGTCGAACTTCTCGCCTCGCGCCACGGCCGTGAGACCTCGCTCAGTCAGTGCGTCAAATTGGAAGTCGCGAAACAGCCAGCCCTCCGCGTCGAAGAGATACAGAATTTCACTCAACCAGTTTACCAGCAGGCTGGGCATATCGGAAGCTTCCGCGCCCAGCGGCTTCCCCTCGCGCGGCGCTATGGTTTCCAGGTCTACCATCAAATGCATCAGGGCGCGGGCCGCATTTCGAAATACGTCCTGGCGCGTGGCGCCAAACGCCTCGAAGCCGATGTCGGCAGTGTGTTCGAGCAGGCGGAAGGGGAGCATTCTTGGTTGCTCGGTCATTACCGGGCCTGCACTGAGGCCGGCCGCGGAATAGTCCCACATCATACTCAACCTTGGTTGACTTTGGTAGATCAAGGAGGGGAGCGCGGCCGGATGCCGTTCCAGCTTGGCGGCGCGCTGCCCTTTATATCTTCGGAGGGGCGGGCCTTTCCATAGTGTTCGTGGCCATACTGCTTTTTAAGTACGGTCTATTATGAACCGCCTGAAGACTCCGTCAGTAACCGGCTAGACTTTTTCCGAGCCCTTGACTAGGATGGGCGATAGAATCAGGTGGCTCTATGTCTTCTCATGGCTCGGATATTTCGATTGCGGCTGTAGTGGGTTTCGGCGCAGGCCTGTTCTGGTTTATCAAGGGGTTTCGCGTCTTTCGGGAATATCGTGTGCTGGCGGATACGCCCGAGATCCCGATTCGCAGCGTAGCCATGGGTCTCGTGGAGATCCATGGCAAGGCCAAGGGCCTACAGACCGTTCTGAGTCCCGTTTCCAATACTCCGTGCTTCTTCTATAAGGTTGATATTGAGAGATGGGTCAGTGATAAGAATGGCGGGCATTGGTCCCACGCCGCCACTCAGGCCGAAGGCACCCGGTTCTATCTCGAAGACGCTTCGGGGAAGGTCCTGGTGGATGCTCATGGGGCCGAGTACGACTTGATCCAGACTGCGAAGCGAGAGACAGGACGCGGGTTCGGAGGATCTCTGGGCCGTCTGTTCGGCGGATCTCAAGACCCGACCCTCGCGACAGGGTCGGGAGTTTCTGATGCTGACTTGCTCAATTACGCGCAAGCGGTGATTTCGACTGGGCGCGGCTCATTCTCCCTCAGCGGAGGTAGCCTTCTCTCCGGTCTGAGGATGGGTTCGGCGCACCGCTATCGGTTGTGCGAGTATTGCATCCTTCCTGAACAATCGTACGATGTGGCCGGAACCTGCATTGAGAACCCTGACGCCCAGGACGAACACGACCGGAATATGATCGTGAAGGGCCAGAACGAGCCGACCTTTGTGATTTCCTGGAGAAGTGAGAAGGAACTCAAGAGCCGGCTGCGAAACCGCGCCGCGCTTCATATCCTCGGCGGGGCAGCGCTCTCGGTGGTGTGTTTGGCTGTTCTACTGTTCTGGTTTGGTTGGCT
>Ga0187888_1000712_pt1 | contig 35259 bp, 14 predicted proteins | sample June2016WEW_7_40_FD_132987 | JGI IMG/M metagenome (GOLD analysis project Ga0187888, IMG submission 132987) | Peatland microbial communities from SPRUCE experiment site at the Marcell Experimental Forest, Minnesota, USA - June2016WEW_7_40 | ecosystem: Environmental > Terrestrial > Soil > Wetlands...
GCGGCCGCTCTGGGAAAACGCAGAGCGAGTGCGGACCCTGGTCTCACACCCGTGGCTCGTCGAGCAAGTAAACGTTTCCGTAGCCAGAAATAGTGCAATTACGGACTAGAAATGGTATCAGACGGATCAAAACCAATCAAAACCAGCCGGCCGGGATCGAATCAAAACCGGCCAATCCGAGACGCGTTATTCGTATCAGGTTTCTTGATGCAGGCAAGGACTTTTCAGTTTCTTCCGGCCACAGCGCCAACGTCTCTTGACTCCAGCGACTTGTTAGGCTTTTTCGTCATTTTTACGCCGGACTTGCCAATGCGGCGACCGCACTTGCCCACAGAATAATTCCTGCACCCAGGCATCCTACTGGACTGCCCGGACCGGCACTCGAGATGAACGGATAAAAAACGGCCAAGAGTGTCATCGCTGCGCCAGTGGCATAATGGCGCGGAACCTTAAACGCGAGGGCCAGCGGAAAAAAATGAACCCCCACGATAAAGATGATCGAAGGAATGACCCACTCCTTGTGCCCGAGTTTGGACAGCACAGTGGCGACAATGAAGACCAAGGTCCACTGGATCACATTCACCGTAATGAAAATGCGCCCGGTTCTTTTGCTCTCCGGCGATTCAGCCTCGGCAGCGTGGGCGCCTCGATTCCGACGAAACTCTCGACGCGAGGCGAAAAATAGCAGCAAAGTGCCCGCCACGATGCCTAACAGCGGCGCCAGCCTCATCCCGTACCCGCCGAGAAGTCCGAAGGCCAGCCAGCATCCGCCAAACAGGGCGAAAAACATGGCCCCGATGGCACGGTTCGCGGATGCGGCGGAGCCATCTGTCGCAGTCTCCTTTTTGGTGGTCATATCTTTAGCCAGGCATTGTCCAAACGCATGTGCAGCAGAGTAAAATGGGCAGAACCGGAACGCGAGCCATTCAGCTCGCCGGTTCTGCGGTCGAATCTCCGCTGGGCTTGGATTTGTGTCACCGATCAATTCAAAACCGGCCACTCCGAGGTGCGTTATTCGCATCGGATTCGTTAAGAGAAGCAAGTCGTTTCGCAGTTTTGTCCAGTTTTCGGGCCGCCAGCGGGACTTTGACACAGGGACGGACACGGACATAGGACGGATGGTCCGCCCAAGCTTCATCACGGTGCGTGGCTGGCGCTCGACCCCTCCACCGAACCGGCGTTTTGCGGATCAATCTTCTTCAAGGCAAACGCCGCTACGTGGCGCACATCTGAATTCCGATCGTTGAGCGCCGCTTTCATGGTTGATATCGTTGAGCGCGCGCTGGGGCCAAACTGTGCGAGAGCAACCATGATAAAAACTCGCCCATTCGCATCCTCTGTCGGATAGGCGTCAAGCAAGGCCGGAATGCTGATTTCGGCGAAATCGCTTTTGCGATGAAGGAGCATATTGGTCAACGCCGGCCACACGGGAACCGCATTCGAGCCAATGGCGTACAATGCCCACAAGGCAGATCTATTTTTTTCCCAGGCGCCGCCACCCGGTATCTTTATTGACGACTGCATCCAATTTAATACCTCGATGCGTGCTGACAGTTCCGAAGGACCTTTTTGCACGATCGCCAGAAGTTCGGGCAGCGCCTTTGTTCCCATCGCTTGAAACGCCTGAAACGCCGGATAGTTGGTGTCTCCATCCCACTCATACATTTCATCCAGCCAGATATGCTCCGCCTTCCCCTGATACTGCGGCTCGCGCGGAGAGGCCACCCACACGGCCACGCCAATGATTCCGAGCAACGCGGCCGCCGCCATGACCGCCGTCCGAATGTGATTTCGCTTGCTCACCTCCCACAGTATGGCGGAGGAACGCCGCAATTACAACAGGCAGCGTGATGTCCGGCCCGAAAAAAGGTTTCACAGCAATGAGTGCCCCGAGAACAATCCCCGTGACAGGCCAAACGAACTGCTTGGAGTTGCTTGGTGCAAATACCATGCGGTCAGCATGGCCGATTCGCGGCAAAAATCGAGCGTTTACCATAATCGTAAAACAGCGAAATAAAACGGGCAGAACCGGAACGCGAGCCATTCAGCTCGCCGGTTCTGCGGTCGAATCTCCGCTGGGCTTGGATTTGCTCCTCTTGTTTTTATCCTCTTTGTCGGCATTGGTGGCGTTCTTGGGCAATTGCTTCAGGCCAAAATCGTCAATTGTTTAAAGTTCCAGGTTCAGGTAACGGCCCAGCGTCCGGTCCTGCTGGCTGAAGGCTTCGTCTTTCATAAAGCAGGTATTGTTAATCTCCTAATAATGATTACTAATGATACAACGAAACCAGCGGAACGGCGGCGCCCCAAACTAATCCTTCAGATTTCCTGTGGGAGGGCAGCGGTTTCAATTTTGATCCACTATTACTTGGAAGAATTGGCCGGGCGATGTCGGAAAGATCGGAATTGAAAATGTCGCCGTCGAACCAGTAGTCACGTGGTATGGATTTGCAAATCCAAGGTTTTGCGGCACCGTCCAATTCTTCAAATCAGTGGATAGCTCAACATACACGGTTTCTCCCGCTGTAAGTCCGGTCAAAGTTGTCTGCAAATTCTGTGGCCCGCCGCCACCGCCGCCCTGAATCGAGGTGTTCACTAAAGCCGGCGGGTTGTATGTGACGGTATCAACCGCTTCCGCGACATTATTCAGTGTGTCGCTTGCCAGGACAATGATGTTATTCGCGCCGGCGAAGAGTGGGACGATGGCGCTCCAGTTGGCCGTGTTAGCTCCGCTGGCGGTGCCGTTGCTGGCAGGCAGACCATTCACCGTCACGTAGGCAATGCCATTATTGCCCTTTCCGCTGTCGGAGGCCGTGCCGCTGACTAACAGGCTGGCGCTGGTCACTGTGGCCCCGTCTTCCAGCGACGTGATCGCCACCGAGGGCGGGGTGGTGTCGGAGACCTCGTTCACTTGCACCGAACGCGTTGTCGCAGCGGAATAGCCGTCGAAACTGACCTGGCCGGACAAGGGGTAGGTTCCCGTCGGGCCGCTCAAGTCGAACGAGAAGGCCCGCGGATTGCTGTCCAGATAGGGTCCCCAGCGAATCTCGCTGGCCACCGGGTCCCAAATGCCGTTGCCGAAATCCGACGGTGTCAATCCATAAGGAATTGTCTCCACCACCGCGTAACAGCGCACCCCTTGCGGTGTGGCCTTCAGGGTGAAGGTTGGCGAAAGAGTTCCGTTCCCGCTAATCCCTGGCGAGAGCGACACGGCCTCAGTCGTCACCGCCGGCACGTACTCACCACTCACCGCCACGCTTGGCAAATACCCGGCTCGGAACGCCACCGCCCTCAGCGAGGTTTTCGTGGAAAAATTTAGCGGCAGCCCGGAGAAAAGCGTGGAGTTCGGCGAGGCGGGCGTGGGACCCTGCGTTGGCAACGTGCCGTCGGTGGTGTAATAAATAGAAACATTCGGACTCGTATCGCTGCATGAAATGATCACAGGGCCTGCCGGCAAACTGGAGCTGAAGGCAGGCGTCAACGTCGGCTCCGCTTCCTGCGGCGTAGGGGTTGGAACCGGATAGACCGACGAGGTCACAATCGTGATGCTGCTGGCCGCCGTCGCTGCCCCGTTGGTGCCATCCACGCTCCATGAGGTATACACCGGATAAGTTCCCGGCGGACCCATCACCTGATAACTCAATGTCATCGCAGTCGTCCCCGTGAACGGCCCCAGAAACGGCCCCCACTGCACGACGTGGTTGGCGGCGATGTAATTGCCCCCTTGCGAAACGCTGCCAGGAACCACCCCCAAGCAGTCCGGCAGTGTTTCCGTTACGGCAACACATCGTGCTTGCGCGCCCGGCGTCACGGAGAAGTTCACCACTGGCATGGCGGGCGAACCCGGAGATATAGTAGTATTCTCGCTGAGCGTGCTCACCGCCGCGTCGGCGGGGGACGCCTGCGGGCCATAGACGGCCACGGTGGCCGCGCTGCGCAAATACCCGCCTTGGTAGGGCAAGTAGGCCACCGCCCACACCTGGTTGATGCCCGTCTGCGGCAACGTAATCGGGACAGAAGTATATTGCAATGAACCCTGGGAAGGCGGCCCGCCGTTGACCGTGTAATACACCACAGCGCTCGCCGTGCTTTCGGTGATGCTCACTCCGTTCGGGGATGTCGGCATGGGGCTGCCGCTCGGCGGGTTGAACGTCGGCCCCGCCACGGGCGGCGGAACGGTTGGAATCCCAAGCACGGTTGCCGGGGCAATCGTGATGTTATTGGCCGCTGTCTGGCCGCCGTTGGTGCCGTCCACGCTCCAAGTGGTATAGACCGCATAAGTTCCCGGCGAACCGGTGACCTGGTAACTCAATGTCATCGCAGTCGTCCCCGTGAACGGCCCCAGGAACGGCCCCCACTGCACCACGTTTTTGGTCGCGATGTAATTGCCCCCTTGCGAAACGCTGCCACGAACCACGCCCAAGCCGTCCGGCAGAGTTTCCGTTACGGCAACACATTGGGCTTGCGCACCCGGCGTCACGGTGAAGTTCACCACCGGCATGGCGGGCGATCCCGGAGAAACAGTAGTGTTCTCGCTGAGCGTGCTCACCGCTGCGTCGGCTGGGGACGCCTGTGGCCCAAAGTAGGCCACAGTGGCCGCGCTGCGCACATACCCGCCTTGATATGGCAAGTACGCCACCGCCCACACCTGGCTGATGCCCGTCTGCGGCAACGTAATCGGGACAGAAGCATATTGCAATGAACCCTGGGATGGCGGCCCGCCGTTGACCGTGTAATACACTACAGCGCCCGCCGTGCTTTCGGTGATGCTCACTCCGTTCGGGGATGTCGGCACGGGGCTGCCGCTCGGCGGGTTGAACGTCGGCGCCGCCACCGGCGGCGGAATGCTTGGTATCCCAACTGCGCTCGTCGGCAGCACGGGTATCACCGTCACGGGGGGGGAGAAATACCATTGGCCGTCCATCCAGGCGCCGCCGTCAACCGGATAATTGGCCGGCAATCCGGTCAGCCGGTAAGTCACGTTGGTGGTGGTGGTGTCTAAAAAAGGCCCCCATCGGATGACGTTGAGGTTGCGCAGATAAACACCGCCGGAGCTGACGTCCAACGCCGTGGCGACGGCGGGGAGGGTTTCCTCAATGGTGAAATTGTACACGTTCACCGCGTTGGACACCGCCACCGTGACCAGCGGTTGGTTGGGAATATCATTGACGAAGGTGCGAGTGTATGAGGCGTCCGGCTCCACGGGCTGGGCGGCGGCGGGCAGGGCCAGGAGGAGGAAAAAAAGCGATGCCAGCCACAGCCTTGGGCTTGCCGAATTTCTCGCCTCCTGCCCGGCGGTGGCTTCAATTGGAAACGTGGGGAACACGCAAATTCCTTCTTTTGAGCTTGAGAGGATTTGCGTTCGTTATTTGATCACTTCAGGACCTGGGGGCGAGCCTGGCTTCCAGTTCGTTGGCCGCTGGCTGCCGTCGTTGTAGTACGGGCCGGAGCTTCCCCCGCCCACCTCCAACAGATAGCCGGCGCGCGTCACGTAATTCGCAGGTATCGGATTCGGATTCGGCGGGCCATTCGGCGTGCTCCATGGCAGCCCGTTATACCACGCGTTGGTGTAGCTGATGAATTCGGCCGCCGTAATGGTGAAGTCCGTCGGGCTGGCCGTGTCCGCCGGATGCTCCGCCGTGTTGTTGAACTCGTAGCAGCCCATGTCCACCGCGGCCCGCCCGCTCTCGTTGACACGCGGATTGCCATCCAGATCCGTCGCCGGCGGAGTGTTCAACAACGCCAAGGCCGCCGCCGGCAAGCCAGGTATGGTACTGGAGACGAGGGTCCCCGCAGCGTAACAAGGAGAACTTGCCGGGAAATGAAAATCCCCGTTGATCGGATCGAAGAATTGCGGGTCCTGGTTGATGGCCCCGGGAACCGAAAGGTCCCAGGCCCCGGACAGGTCGTTGGCGTCATTGTAAATGAAAAGCTTTTGGCTGCCGGTGCCGGTGATATACACGTCCCCGCCGCTGCCCCCCACGGTCGAATTGCCCCAGATGATGTTGTTGAACACGCTCAAGACCTCCACCAAACCGCTCACCTGAAAGGATGCGCCGCCGCCTCCGCCGCCGGACGTATTGCCGTATATGGTATTGTTCTCCATGTCCAGCGTCGCGGATGCGTTGACAAATATCCCGCCGCCGGTGGCGGCCGCGCTGGACTGGCTGTTGTTCACCAGCAAGTTGTCCGTGATGATGATGACGGGAGCCGTGTCATTAATGGCCCCTCCGCCATCTGCCGAGGAATTCTGAGAAAACGTATTCTGGGTGATCGTGTTCGTAACGCCGGTGACATAGAGCGCGCCGCCGCCGTAATTGCCGAGGCAGTAATTTCCCGTGAATGTGTTGCCGATGACCGTCGCAAAAGCGTTGCCGGAACTCACAATATAAGCGCCGCCGCCATCTCCGTTTAAGGCCTCATTACCGGTGAAAATGTTGTTGGACAGGGTAGCGTATGTGCAGTAATAAATATCAGCTCCACCAGCCCCGCCGTCGGTGGCAATGTTTCCGCTAAAGGTGTTACCCGTCACCAGGTTGGTGGTGATGGATTGAAATAAGGCCCCGGCATAGCTGCCGTAAGAATTTCCGCTAAACGTGTTTCCGCTGGTAATGGCCGTGGTGACAGATTCACATTCAAGCCCGCCTTCCGTGTTCCCGACATAGGTGTTTTTCAAGTTGGTAACGATGACGCCATCGGCCACGTAAGCTCCTCCGCCCGGATTTCCACTGAACAGATTAGTGGCCAGGTTGAGCGTGTTAAAGTTGTAGATATAGGCGCCGCCATTTTCTCGGTTGTTATCGAATACATTGGTCACCACGAACACTTGCGCGATTTGACTTCCGCTGGACGGGCTAAAATAGAGGCCGCCGTAATAGTTGGTTCGAAACAAATTCCCGTACACCTGCAAGATCGAACTGGCGGTGATGTCGGCCCCATAGCCAACGTAATTTCCCGAAAACGTGTTATTGCTCAGTACCGTCATCCCCGTCACCCCGGCAATGTTCAGGCCGTCCCCGTCGTACACACTGCTGGCGCTGTTGGTTTTTCCAATGAAGCTGCAACCGAAGATGGTTGTGTTCAATCCGGAGGCGATTTCCAATCCCCTCCCTTCATCGGCGGCGGGCGAGAGAAAGTTGCAGGCCGACACGGTATTCGTCCCGCCGCTGCTGCCCGCGATGCGCAACGCGCCGATCTGGTAACTGCCCGTGTTGCGGATGAAGGTGAGGTCGCTCACCGTCACGTTGCCGGTACTAGTGCCGGCACTGCCCGAGCTGGTAATGTTCAGGTCCCTCCCCCCGGCCCCTCCGTCTATCGAGATGTTGGCGCTGGTGAGGGTCAACCCGGGCTCAATGGTCAGATTGTAACCGGCAGTGCTGTTGTAATTGAACGTGCCCGTGAAGTAGCCGGCGTTCACGTCGTTGGTCAGTTGAATCGTGTTGTCACTTCCGTTGTTCGCCGCCGTGGTCAGATCGTTCTGAAAGTCCAGCGTCGTGTGGGCTACGAAAGTCGCCCCAGAAACATTGATAGCAAAGCCCGCCACAGACAGCGCGGCAACCAGGAGTTTTGGTGTGATCATATTCATGAGGCTACGCTTATTCCAAAGATTTGCAAGCCTTATTTCACCGCTTCATAGCCATCCGCATGGCAAGTTGTTTATTATCAATGTGTTGCGAATTAGTATAGTTGAAAAGTAAGTGGTTTCTCGGTTCGCAAAACAGCCTGGCATTCAAAATAACCATCTGTAGTGCAACGGGTTGCGCTTAAAACAAGGGGGGGCAAAACCTCCGATTTCTCCGATTTTTTTGGATAAAAATCCTCTCGCCTCCCACTCCTCAAATCACACCGGGCGGGCAAGGCGCGCGGAGCGCGCAGCTAGGGCAAACAGGGCAAAGGCCAGCAGGGCCGCGGCCAGTATGAGCAGTCGCGTGTTCAAAGAGGCGGTCCTGGCAATGGACGCCTGCAACCCGATGCGCAAGTCGGTCCACGGATCCACCGCCACGGCCCGCTGGAAGGTCAGCAGGCGGCCTTGCTGCGGAATGCTGGCGCGGATGCCGGCCGGGTGGCTGACGGCGGCATCCTGCTGCTGGATCAGTTTCTCGGCGAGACTGACATCGGTGGCGTTCTCGTCGGCGCTGTTGCTGTCAAGGATGTCTTTGGCGTCCTGCTGGGTGTAGTTCAACTCCGGGCGGTTGCGCAGGTCGCGCAGTTTCCCGCCCAGGGCGCCGGCGTCCCCGGCGGCGGCGGATTGGCGGGCGTTGAGGCCGATGAGGGCCTGCTGGAGCTTGATGTTGTGGAGTTGGACCCGGGCGTCCTCGTTGAACGCCGCGTCGTGGGTGGAAAGCCCGTAGGCGGCTTGGAAGGCGCGGCGCGCCTGCTGTGGATTGCCATTTTGCAGGGAAGAGTTGCCGAGCGCGTAAAACTGCTGGGCCTCTTGGGTGCGCGCCTGCCGCAGGATGTCCTCGGTCTGGAGATACGATTTTGCATCCAGCGCGGCCGCGGGCGAGAGGACTTCCTGGCGCTGGAGTTGAAGGTAGCCGCTGGTATGTTTGACGGCGACCCGCCATTTTTCTCCGAGGGAAACCAGCCAGGTGATGTTCTCTAGGGGCAAATCGAATTTGGGGGCCAACAGTTCCAAATCCAGCGAACCGGCGGCCGCCGTGCCGGTCTGGCATTCGTAGAAGACTTCCACAGTGACGGGCTTGTCGCCATGGGATTGCTGCTCCAGGGGGATGAGGATTTTGTCCTCTTGCCGCCAGGGCCAGACGCCGTTGTCGTTGACGAACGCAAACCAAAATGAGGCCAGGTGAGGGAGCGTCAGGTTGAGGAGCCGCTTGTCGCCGGGGAGGATTTCCAGGCGGACGCGCGTGAGCATGGCGCCGTCGTCGGAGATGACGGAGTTGAAGTTTATGTTATTTACATGGGCGGGGAGCAAACGGGTGGCCTCGTGGCGCTGGAGTTTCAGGGGAAGCTGGAAGGCCGGTTCGAGCAGGCGGTAAGTCAGGCTGGCCGAAACGGAGGCGAGGTCTTTTTCCAGGACGCGCGGAATGCTCTGCCATTCGGCCAGCTGCAGGGCGGCGGGCAGATGATCCACGGCGACCTGGAGGCGGGGGTCAGATTGGACAGTCACAAAGCCCCGCTGGAGATTGACCTCGGCGGCCTGGACGCCATCCAGGGTTGCCTCAGCCGCCTGGGCGCGGATGGGCGTTTGATAAGTGACCTGCAGGAGATACTGGCCGATCACGCGCCGGTCCAGTTTGACTTCCCATTCCTGCAACCCATTGGTGATGGCGCCGGGCATCTTGAGGAAGTCGGAGACCTGCTGGCCCTGGAAGCGGACGCTCTCAGTGTTGGTGGGAAGAAAGACGCGAAACCCTTTCAGACCGGCATTCTTGATCTGGTAGAGGAGATTGGCGGTGATTTTGAGCTGGGCTTCGCGGACGGCGGCGTGTTGGAGGCTGGTGACCTCGATCCATGGGTCCACCTGGTCAATGTCCAGGGTGAGCGTGGAGGGGACCTGCAATTGGTTGAAGGCGAGCATGCCTCTTATTTGGCGGACGCCGGATTTGAGGGGATCAAGTTGGGTGTAGCCTTCGCGCACGGCGGCCTGGAGGCCCATGCCTTGCTCGGGAACGATCAGCAGGGTGCCGTGCTGCTTGTTGGCTTCGCGTAGCGCCACTTGCGGCACTTTCCAGCCCTGGGCGCTTTTGACCCCGGGGCCGGCCAGGGTGATGTCAAACTGCTGGCTTCCTTGTGTCTTGCCGGAAAGGTGCAGGGTGATGACGCGCTCGTCGTTGGTCTTGGACTCGGTCCACTGGCTCAAGGCCGTGCCGCTGATGGAATCAACGTCGAAACCCTTTGGCATGAGAAAGCTCAAGTTGAAAATGCCCGCGCGGGTGATGTCCACCGTGAAACTGTCGGCCAGCGTCGTGTGGTCCTCGCCCAGGGATAACGTGTCGCTGGTTTGGACTCGGATATCGGGTTCCACGGCGGAGGCCTTCAGGGCGAGGCTAGCCGCGGGGTCGGAGTAACGGAAGGCGCGGCGAAGGGTCAGACCGGGAATCTGGCCGCGAAAGGCGGAAGCCCCATCCAGGCGGAAATCCTCCAGGTTGATGGGAGAGAGGCCCTGGGGGGTGACAGCGTTCAGTTGCACTTCGTCGGTGGTGGCCAGTCCGGCCACGCCGACGATCTGCCCCGCGGCGTTATCCACCGAAATCAAACCAAGGGTTTGCTCGAAGGGCAGCGGGCCGGTGGCCACCTGGGATCGGATGAGCAGGGCAAAGGGGCGTGAGAGAGCCGGGTTCAAGGTCACGCGCAGCTTGCGGGTGTCGGGATCGAAACGCCAGGCAGGGGGGGGCGCGGCGGGTGCGGCGGGAGACTGCGCGGGATCAATCACATCAGTGACTGTGGCGTTGGTGGGGACGTTGAAAGACAGCTCGGCCAGTTCGCCTTGGGCCGGACGAATGGAAACGTAGTCGGCGCCTTCCATCACGCCGCCGGATGGGACAAGAAGTTGCTCCATCTCCGCGTAAAAGACCGGCTTCTCGCGCTTGACATCACGGCTGCGGGGGCGCCAATTGATCCACCCTTCCGAAGGCGACAAGACCAAGGTGGCCACGGTGTTGGTGGACGCATGGTCGCATTGTATGGAAACGGCCTCCGGCGAGATCACATCCACATCCAGATTGACGACGGTGAGGGTGAGCCGATTGATCAAGCCATAGGGCGCCGGGAGGAAGAAACTGGAGCCGGACTGGTCAGGGGAGACGCCGATCTGGTATTGCACCTCAATATCAAACGCGCCGTTCTCCAGGGCGACGATTTGCTGGGAATATTTTGAGCCGGCTGGGCCTGGCTCCAGCTTGAGGGAGCGCGTGGGATAGACAATATGCGTCAAGACCGCCGGCTGGGACAAGAGCGGGAGGGCCTGGCCCCGGAGAGCCTGCCATCGGATTTGGGCGGTGGCCAGGGCGAGATTGTCTTCCACGCGAATAGTCTGTGTCACGGAGTCCGGAATCGCCGGGGCCGGGGCGGGATCGGACTTGGAAGGCAGAGGCGCGCCGAGCGCCGTTGCGTGGGCGCAACTCATCCAATAAAGGCCTGCCGCCAGCAAAACAAAGGTGGCGGGGGCGGGGCCGCTGGAAGGCTCGGCTGGCGCCGCCGCCGGTCTGCGCGGCAGGCCGGAGAGCTGGCGGAGCGCGGGGAAGAGGACACGGCAGACGAGAAAAGCGGAGAGAATCCAAAAAAACGCGGGCGCGCCGTTGGGAAAGTTCAGCGCGGCCCAGGCGAGCAACGTCCAGCCGAGGACCTGGGAAAGCAGAAATGGGAAAGCAGGGATGGGAAAGGCGCGCCTTTGCGGCTTCGCGGTCATCCATCCGAAGAACCAGAGCGCCAGAGCGGCTAGCGCGGGCCAACCCCACTGCAAGGCCGCGGCAAGAGAAGTCCTGTCGGGGAGGTTGGAGAGGCCGATCCACAAGGCGCTGCCTGACTGTTGGACGGGGGCCAGAAAGGTGATGCCGGCGGGCAGAGACCCGCGCGCGGCGCGGGCCAGTTGGGTGAGTTGCGCGGTGCAAAGCAAAACCAGCGCGAAGGCCAGAAGACCCAGGACCAAGCTGCAAATATGGGTGGCGTCGTACAAACAAGCGCCGCTGCGCGCCACCCAGTGCCAAACCGCCAGCGCCAGCGCCACGAATCCCAGCATGGCGAACAGCAGCGTCAGCGCCTGGCCCATGTCGTCCCCTTGGGACAGGCGCGCCAGTTGGGCGAAGCCGGAGATGTCCAACGCGGTGCCCGCCGGTTTGAGGGAGCCATTGCGATAGACCAGACGCTGGCCCGGGTCGGGCGCCATTTTCCATTCCGCGAGCATGACGGGAGCGTCGGCGATGGGGGCGTTGATGGTGAGGTTTTCCGGATCGCGGGATTGGGCTGCAAGTGTCAAGTTGAGTTCCAGCACGGCATTGGGGTCGGCGCTCTGCGGCAGCGGGACTAAGCTGGTTTTGCCGTCGGAGACGGGGACGACGGGAGCGCCGTTGATGGAAGCGGACCACAACTGAGTGCCTTGGGGAATGGAGAGGCGGAAATTGGGGTTGCCGCGGTTTTTGATGAAGTAACGCGCGGAGGTGAGCACCTGCCCCTCCTTGGTGATGGTGGTCTGGTAGGAGGCGCGATCCACGATCTGGCTGACCGAATCCCCCTGGACCAGGGGGCTGAGGGTGAGTTTGAGATTGAAGGGACGGGAGGCGTAGCGATAGGCGGTGAGAATCGGCGCGTCGAAAAAGAGGCGGTACTCGGGAGGCACTTCTCCCGGCTCCAGGAGTTGCAGGCCGGCGGAAACATCGGTGGGCCGGACCTGGAACTGATAGGCGCTGATGATTAGCGTGTAGCCCTGCTCGGATTGGGCGTCCAGGGGGCGCGCGCCGGTGAAAAGGAGCGTTTCGCCCTGCGCCTTGAAGGGACGGTCGTAAGTGGCCAGCAAGGTGTAAGCGCCGGCTGCGGGCGTGTGAAGTTGCACTACATAGCCGCCGTTGGTCTTCTGCCAGTTGCGGATGTCCTTGCCGGTGAACTCGACGTTGTAATACTCGTCGGACAACTCGATCTTGAAGGAGGCGACGGGCGCGCCGGAGACAACGTAATTAATGAGGCTGCTGCCGTAGGCGATGCCCTCGCCGATGGAAAACAGATGGAGAGCGTCGGCCTGGACGGTTTGGGGCAATCGCTCCACCAGCAGGGTGGCCTGCCAGGCGGAGTCGGCGGCGGCATCGGTCAATCGGAATGCGGCCTGAATGCCTTCCAGCTTGCCGGGAAAGAAGGCGGTGGCGATGTCCGTCAGGCCCTGGGTCTGTCCCGGTTCCGGGGTGACGCGAAAACCGGGATCGGAAGCGACGCCGACAAATCCGCGCACCGATTTGGCTTTGACAACCTCCAGCCGGGGCAGCGTCCAATGCGCGCCGTCCAGCCCCTGATTGTGTTCCAGGCGGAGTTGAACCAGTTGGCGGCCATAGACCGGCTGGCCGTAAACTAGGCGCAACTCGGCATTGGTTTCACCAGGCGGTTCGGTGAGAAAATAATCGCTCAAACCCGAGGCGGTGATCTGGGCCAGGGCATAGCCTTTGGGGGTTTTGAGCAGCAGTTCGCGCAAGGGGGCCTCGCGGATGTCCAGTTCGATTTGGGCGTCAATCACCAGTTCGTTTTCGCCGTGGTGATAGGCGAGGCGTTCGGAAACGGCCAGTTCGGGCAGAATCTGGTCGGCCTGAATGCGCAGGGCGAAGTCGGCGCCGGCAAAGCGGAAGACAAAGCGCTGGCTGCCCGCCGCGCGAAGCACGGCCCGGGACGCATCAGTTTCGGGGAATTGATCCGGAGAGATTTGGGACATGCCGCTGGCCTGGGCAATCTCCAGTCGGACGGCGCCTTCGTTGACGATACGGAAATAACCGGCAAACCGCGTGGCATTTTCGGGCCGCAATTGCAGCACGTCGGCCGTCTGCGGAAAGGCCCCCAGCGGGGTCTGGGTCTGGACCAGGATGGAGAATTGGTCCTTCTGGGGTTGATTGAGCTGGATGACCAGACGGCGGTCGGGCGAGTTTTCCACCGGTTCAACATTCCAGGCGAGCACCAGGCCGCCGACGTTGCCCTGCACGACGCGGGTGACTTCGCCATCACCGCGGAGCAGGAGCGAAACCCGGCTCAGTTCGCCTTGCATGATCTTGAAATTGAGCTGGGCGGTCTGGCGCATGAGTCCAGGGAGGACGTTGATTTGGGAGGACATTTCGGCGGAGAAGAAGAGTTTGCCTTCGGCTTCAGGGCGGGCTTCCTTCCAGGAAAACTTGACCGCGCCGCTGGCGGGCAGGTAGCTCAGGAAGTCGCCCCCGCGGCGGTCGGGGCGGGCGGCGCCGGGGAACTGGAATTGCGTCTCGGCGGCCAAGCCCTGGAGCACGAAAGGCTGGAGGACGCTGGGCGCGACGTGAAAATCCAGCGTGTTCCAGCCGTCCACCTGCTGCACGGCGGCGCTGAAACGCAGGCGTAGAGGAAAATCGCCGCGCCGGTCAAAGGCCAGGACGAAATGATTTTGTTGGGCGCGGATGTGTTCGTACGGCTGCGGCGCAATCTCGGTGAGCGCGACGGGGCCGTAGAGCAAATCAAGCGCGCCGCCCTGCGTGTCCAGGACATGCGCGGTCGCGGTGAGGGTGAAGTCGGCGAGGTCGTTGCTCAGGTTGCCGACCAGTTTGAAATCCGTGAGCGTGACCGGCGTGGCGGGAGCAGCGGGCGGTTTGGCTCCGGCGACTTGAACACAGCCGGCGAGCAAGAATGCGCCGAGCGCGATAATGGGGGTTTTCATAACTTTTGGGTTACTTTCCTGAGATGCTTTTGGCTTCGCGGAGCATTTGCGCCAGAAGCGCGGGGCGCGTGTCGGCGCCGTAGATTTCGGGCACGCCGCGCATATAGCCGAGCAGTTGATCGGGGGTGACTTCGCCGGCGTATGAGTTGCCGGCGAGCCATTCGGAAAACGCGCTGACCGACGCCGCCAGGCGGATGGCCGGACCGGCCTGGTCCAGCGAAGGCGCCACGCCGGTGTAAGGGACGTCCCAGGCGTGTTCGTAATAATCGGAAGTGCCGGGGGCGCGATAGCGGACATGCACCGTGCATAAGGGGCCGTCGCCCTGCGGGTTGATTTCCACCGTGTAAAGGGCGTTGCCGGATTCCTTGACGCCGAGTTGAGCGGCCTTGACAGTGTTGTCGCGGAATTGTTCCTTGGTAAGTTGGTCCTTCGCGTAACCGATCTGACGGTAGGAGGTCACGCGGCCCGGATTGAACTCGACCTGGACCTTGACATCCGAGGCCGCGACACGGAGCGCGCCGGCCAATTGTCCGGCGAACTCCGTGGCGGCCTCCTCCGGCGCGTTGATAAATCCGTAACGGCCGCCGCCGGCCCGGGAGAGGACTTCCAGCAGGTTGTCGTTGTAATCTTCCCAGCCGACGCCGAAACAATCGAGGGCGATGCCCTGGGTGCGATTGGCCGCGGCTTTTTTCTTCAAATCCTCCGGCTCCACGTCGCCCAGATTGGCCGCGCCATCGGTGAGGAGGACGACGCGGTTTTCGCCATTGGCCAGGTAATGGCGCAGCGCGGTTTCGTAGGCCAGCTTCATGGCTTCCTCCAGATTGGTGCCTCCTTCGGGCGTGATGCCCTCCAGGGCGTCGGCGAGCGCGCCGGCCTGGCTGCCGGAAACGCCGTCGGCCCACAAGCGGGCGGTGCGCGCGAAGACCACCACGCTGAGGGTGTCGCGCGGCTGAAGTTGGGCGGCCAGCACGCGCAGGGCCTCGCGGATGATCGCCACGCGGTCGGCGCGCTCCATGGAGCCGGATTTGTCCAGAAGCAGAACGATATTGATGGGACGGCCGGCCTCGCGTCCCTGCGCGGCGGTTTTGACGGAGAAACGGAGGAGGTCGCGGTTGTGGGCGAAGGGATAGCTGGCGCGTTCCCAGGCGAAACCGATGGGCGCGCCGGGGGTGGGTTCGATGTCGCGATAATCGAAAGCGTTGATGAATTCCTCGCTGCGCACGGTGGCCGGGTCCGGCAGAACGCCCTTTTGCAGGCTGGCCGCCGCCAACTTGAAGGAGACATCGCTCACGTTGAGGGAGAAGGTGGAGAAGGCGTTGTCGCGGGTTTGGATTTCGGGTTGGGGCACTGGAGGGGGAGTGGCAGGGTTGAGCGGAACGTCCTGGCTGCGTGTCGAAAGCGGACGCGTAGCGGGGGCGAGCGGCGTTGCAAGAGCAAGCTTGGGGCTGGAACTGGACAGCGGCGTGCCGGAAGGTTGATTGATCTTACCGGCAGTAATATTGTTGCGCGCTCCCAAACCGGAAACAGGAGAGGCAGCAGGGTAGGTGTTGCCGTCCCAAGTGTCCACCGAGGCGGCTTGCTGTCTAACTTGATAAGGCGGCGCGTCGGAGTTGTCCGCCAGGTAGATCGAATTGGTGACAGCCATAGCCTGGGGGAACTTATCCGCAGCTCCTTCACCCCAGTACAGGTCATACAGATTATTTGCCACAGCCCCTTCTGTCGGGATATCGAGCCCCTCACGATCTCGCGAGATTTGCTGGCCGACTGGGCCTTCGCCGGGGAATGCGCCGGATGGATTGGCCAGGGTCGAGCCGCTTCCCGAGAGAAACGAAGAGGCGCCAGAGCGCAAAGCGTTATAACCATTAGATCCCTGTAATGGAAGGGTTCCACCCGCTCCACCAATTGCTCCACCGGCCCCGCCGAAAACTCCTCCGCCACCGCCTGCTCCACCCGCGCCTCCGCCGCCGCGTCCGCTGCGTCTGCCGCGGGCTGCTGTCGCTGCTGAGGTTCCCGCAGAAGCATCAGCAAGGGGAGGGCTGGCCGAGGGCTGCAATGCCTCCACAAAGGACCTACTGCGGCCGAATACGCCGTTGGTTGAAGCTCGTGGGCCAGATTGCGCGGCTTGGGTCTTTTCCGAGTGATCGAGTTCCTGAAGCGTCCCCGAAAGGTCCGACGCCTCTGCATATTGGAGGTTTGCCCTATTGAACTCGATGGCTCCGTTCCTGGCTGCCAAGGCTGCCAAAGCGTTTGTGTCCTCAACGTTTATGTAACCGACCGCGTTTAGGCTGTAAACACCATCATTGGTCGCACTCGCCGCCGAGCGGTTGGCAGTGATCGAGGCTTGGACGATGTTTGAATTGTTCACCGAATCGGTGGTGTAAAAAATGCCTCCGCTCACCGGATCAAAGGGCAACGTGATCGGGCCAATCTGGCCATTGGGCACATACCCGGCGAATGTGCTGTTTCCGAAGCTTTCGCCAGCGTCAGCGCCGGCGATAAGCGCGCCGTTTACGAAGCCGTTTGTAAGTGTGCCGGAGTTTTGCACGTCTTCCGCTTGAATTGCCGAATCGTAAAGGTAGTGTTCCCCTCCCTTGTTATCAGAGGTCAGCCCATTATAGGCGGTTTGGGTTCCGCCCAAAAGTGTGCCTCCATCTTGCGCGGCCTTGGTCGCTCGCTGGGTCAAGGCGCTCGACTCGGCTGCGCTTGTTGCGCGATCTTGGATTAAGCGCGGGATCTTGCCGTGGGAGCCAGAGACTCCAGCTTCAGCCGTCTCTGGTGCCGTTGGAGGGTTGTGCCTGAAGAGATTTCCGGTCAGCGGAACATCGCCGAGCAGAGGAGTATCATCGGCTGTGACCGCCGGAGTGTAGATTTGCACTTTTGTCGAAGCGCCAGAGGGGCTTGACGCGGGGGAGGGGGAGGCAACTGACGGGCGCTCTTGGAGTATCCTCAGGCGAGGACCGGAGGGGGGCACAGGATTTGGGTTATCCGCCTTCGCTGCGGCTATGGCGGACGTGGGATTACGATTGGGATTCGGAATGGATTCTGACCTCCGTATGGAATCCTGGAAGGCGAACTTATTCCCAGCACGACCGGCGAATTTTGGGGTGAGCAATAATCCGAGCAGCACCACGATGGCGGCGGCGGCGGCCAGGGGGACCAGCCAGGAAATCCGGCGGGCGCGCGGACGGGCCAGTTGGGGCGGGGCAACGGTCTTGAAATGCGCCAGGAGGGCCTCGCGGCGGGCGGCGCTGAGTTTGAGGGGCGCGGGTTGCTTTGAAAGCTCGCCGGCGGAAATGGCGGCAGTCTCGCGCACCAGTTCAATGGTCAGCCGGAGACGCTCATGCAAGGCGGCCAGTTCGGCGTCTTGGGCCATGGTCTGGCGCAAGGCGGCGGCTTCTTCGGCGGACAACTCGCCAAGGAGGAGGGCGGTGAGCCTGGACTCCAGTTCGGCGCGGGGATCGGGGGGGATTTCCGGGTTCATGGGACGACTCCGTTTCTGGCCAGTTCCAAGGCCATGGTTTTGAGGGCGCAATGGAGGATGTAACCGACATGGCCGGTCTTGAGGCCGGTGCGCGCGCTGATTTGCTTGTAGGAGAGGTCATCGTTGAATTTGAGGCGGATGAGTTCGCGGCTGCGGGGGTCGAGAGTCTCAAGGGTCAGGCGCACCAGGCCGATGCCCTCCATGCGGATCAGTTGCTCGTCGGGGAGGGGTGTGGGATCGGCGGGATCGCCGGCGGCGGCCCGGCCCTCCGGGGCGGCGGGGTCCATGGGAACGGTTTTGCGGGCCTGACGGCGCTGGTTCAGGGCGAGGTTGTGGATGGCGCGGTAAAGCCAGCGGCGCGGTTCGCGCACGGTTTGAAAGTGGGCCTGCAAATTCATAAAGGCTTCCTGAACGAGGTCCTCCGCGGCGCCCAGTTGGCCGGTCAGGCGCAAGGCATAACTGAGGAGGGGCGATTCGAGGGCCGCAAAGAGTTCCTCAATCGTTTCGCATCCGGGCGCTGCTCTAGCCTGGTCTGGTTGCATTAAAGCCATGCTGGCAATTCTCGATGATCGGGTTGGGATCATCCGGCCTGCCCGGCGCCCTCCTGGTCTTGGGTGGACACCATGTTCACTTTATATGACACGGCAGGCGGCTATTTCTTAGACGGAAAAAAAGGATATGTCGTTACCCCGGCATTTGTAATGGGATTCTCCAGTGAGGATTGGCGCCAGGGGTCTTGGCGTCGGCACAGGGGAAGGGCCAGAGTTGACGATGGATGACACGGTGGGAAGGGAAAAAACGGAGAAATCGGAGAAATCGGAGGTTTGAAAGGGGGGAGTTTTTTCAGGGAAGGCGCAAAATGTGGCAAGTGGATTGAGTTGTAACTATTTGCATAGTAGTATGTTACTACTTAAATATGAACTGCGGATCAGGTGGAAGATGAGTAATATGAGTGGTTTACCAGGGTTTTAAAAAGCTCGACTGGCTTTTTTTAGGGTTCAAACTAGCGCGGCGCGCACGGTGGGCGCTCCAGCTTTGCCTTGGTTCCAAAAGCGGGGGGGCAGAATACCACGGATTGAGATGGAACAACAGTGGGAAGCGCACCAGAGGTGCGAACGGATGGCACGGATAAGGCTTTGCTTTGATTCTAAAACCGGGCGGGGCGCAAAACTGGCCGGGAGAGAACGCAGCAGGGCAGAGAACGCAAAAGTTTTGACAGGATTAACGGGATGCCCCCGGCCCCGGATGGCAGCATTTGAATCCTGTAAATCGTGTTCATTCTGTCAAGAAAATGAATTGCCGGGAGAGAACGCAGGGAACGCAAAGGTGTGATCGCAAGTGCATTCTAATAAAGACTTGCTGTGCAATATGTTGGATGTTGTATTGGGCAAAAGTTTTGATTGAGCGCTACGACCCCCGGGGGAGCAGAATTTTGACAGGATGATCCTCCGCCGCCCTCGGGGCTATGGAGGACAAGGCAGGATGAGGTTTGCCTTGATTCTAAAACCGGGCGGGACAGAATGGCAGGGGAATGATTGTCAGGGGAATAAGAGCCTTGCCTTGGTTCAAAGGCTGGGTTGGGGGCAAGGATGGTCCTCTGCCGCCCTCCGGGCTATGGTGGACAAGGGTTTTGATCTGGATTGGACCCCTGGGGCGTTGTGGTGAGAACATTAAACGGAAGGTCACGAAGGAAACGAAGGTGTTTCTTCGCGGCCTGTGATCCAATATGACAATACTACGAACCGAGCGAGCCGCGGGATATTTCAAAAATGGTCTGGCCTTCGCACGCCGGGTGGACCATACTTCCGGGGCACAACAGGAAAGGCTGACATGAACCGCATTTATCAGGGCAAGGTGACTGCCGTGGAAATCCCCGAAGGCAAAGATGAACAGGGCAAACCCAAGTGGAAAAAACTCAACGACTGGCAATCCGCCCTCTGGCGACATCATGAATGTTTTCAGGACGGGGTGAATTATTACACGCTCGCACTGGCGGCAATGGCTGGTGGCGTCGAAGGGGATTCAGAGCAGGCCCATGCCTTAAGCGGATGGGCGGCGAAAGTGAAAGAAACTTGGTCGAGAGCGAGCCGAAAGGCCGAAACGTTTGCTGGCCCGCAAGCACGGCTTGCGCTGATACTCAAACTTGAGCGAGAGAAGTCCGACTTTGAAGCAGCGTCCATCCGCGTGCTGCATTCCAGCCGCGCAACTCCCGCACAGCGTTCTGCGGCTTTAATGGAATTGCTATCAGCCAAAGGTGACCTAAATGTGATTTGTGGCGAGCGCTTGCCGTGGCTGGCAAGTGCTCATGGCAAGTGTGGTGCGACCCCCAAGGCGGCATCGTCCTCGCAGGAAGCCAAGCGTCAGCAGGCAGTCCGACGGTTTCACCACTGGTCAGAGAAAGAAGCGTTGGCACAAGCGGCAACTCTTGATCTCGGATTATTCCTGACGCAGCCACCCCACGGCTTTGTTGAGGACGCGGACGCAGCAAAGATTCTTCGCGATTATTTTGCGCAGGCATGTAAAAGATTTGCAGAGCTGAAGGCGACTGCCTGCATGTTTGACAAATTCGTTACCAGTCAGGCTGGCAGACTCAGAATTCCTTCGCTTGGACGCAGGCCGAGCGGTCTTTATCCACTTGCCGCCGTATTCAGATTCTTCCCAACACCGGAAACTTTAGCGGCGTTCCGTGTAGCGACAAAGTCATTGGTTGATGCCAAGGACAAAGAACTTATGTCCGATGCAGTGGCAGAGTCACGCGTTGCAGACCAGCCACATTTTGACTACTTCACAAATCTTGCATTTGTTTCGGGTGATGGCGGTGAGGAGCGCGACACACGCGCCGTGTGGTTCATGTTTGATCTGGCAGCGTTCATCGAAGCGATCAAAGCCCCGCGCCGTTACTTTGAAGACACGATAAAACGTGAGGCCGCCGCCGAGCGTTTCCGCCAGCAACTGGCCGCAATGGAATGTAAGGGACACGAAGCAACCAGCACCGACGAAGACAGCGAAGCGCTTCCGGGTTTTGAAGGCGATGAGCGTGTCAGGCTGCTAAAAATCCTCGTCCAAGACAAACTGAAATGGGTCGCGGAAGCGGAAGGCGGTTCGGGCGAAGCAGACTCGAAAGAATACGCCATCCGCGAACGCACAGTGAGAGGCTTCAGCGAAATCAAGCGACGCTGGCGTGCTGCCATTGAAGCCGGTAATGCCCCAGAAGAACGCCTTCTGGAAATTCTGGGAGAGGAACAGACAGCACACCGTTATGATTTTGGCAGCGCGACACTATACCGGCAGCTGGCCAAGCCTGAATTTCATCCCATCTGGCGTGACGGCGGAACTGAACCATGGCACGCGGAAGACCCCCTGACCGCATGGTTGCAATACAAAGAAATTGAGTCTGATTTAGCCGACAAAGAACGCGCGATTAGATTTACCCCAGCCCATCCGAAATACTCACCACGCTTTTTTATTTTTCCAAAAAAGCCAGAGAAAGGCCCAAAAACGCCGAGTAAGAAACCGCCCAAGCCCGGATTACATTCCCACCATGATCCCGGACAGTTAAGTTTCACGGCGGGTCTGGTTCTGCGCACGGAACACGGACTTGCGCCAAGGATCGTTCGGATTCACTACGCTGCGCCGCGCATTTGCCGGGACCAACTTCGCTCCAGTGGCGACACCAATCTTTACGAAGCTCCGTGGTTACAGCCGATGATGGCAGCGCTTGGATTGGACAAGTCTCCTGACCGGGTGAACTTCGCAAACTGTCGCATCACCCTTCAGCCCGCCAGTGAATCAGACATCCAGCTTGCCTTTCCCGTCGAGGTGAACTCGGAAAAGATCAAAGCGACAGTGTCTCGTGAAGCTCTTTGGGAAAATCAATTCAATTTGTATCCTGATGGCGAAAAGCAGTTTTACAACTCCTCGCTCCGATGGCCGCAGGAAATGCAGCGCACTAAACCGCCTGCGCCGTGGCATGAGCAGTTGGATTCATTCCGTTGCATCGCCACTGATTTAGGGCAACGCGATGCCGGTGCATTTGCCCGCTTATCGGTTCTTGGCGGCAGCGATTTTGGCAAACAGCCATCGCGTTTCATCGGCGAAGCGGCGGGCAAGAAATGGAGAGCAGCGTTAGAGCGGTCGGGATTGTTTCGCCTGCCAGGTGAGGATGCGCAAGTCTGGCGCGAAAAGAGCGACAAGGATGACGAAAATCCAGCAGACTCTGGCAAGCCTTTTGACTTCCGTGAGGAACTATGGGGCGAACGTGGACGACCGGCGCGCGATTGGGAGGCGGACGACACCGCCGAGTTAATGCGGCTGCTTGAGGTTCCGTTGGAAGACAAGAATGTCTCACTCCTGTCCGAAGGCTGGCGAAGTTTGTTAAGTTTCCCGGAACAGAATGACAAGTTGGGTGTTGCCATGAGTGGTTATCAATCCCGGATTGCCAGATTGCATCGCTGGTGCTGGTTTTTGAAAGGCGACGACAAGCAACAGCAAACAGCGTGGAACGAAATTGGTGAGTGCGAAGACCCGCGCCTGATTTCAGCCGAACAGATTGTCCAAGCGAAAAACCGTGACCCGCGACTGCAAACCGAATTGGAATCGCAACTGCGAAAGCGATTAGAACTCGCCCCGGTCCTGCTTGTCCGTATCGCCAACCGCATCCTGCCATTGCGCGGTCGTTCGTGGCGTTGGGAAAAACACCCAATCTCGAATGCCGAGATTACGTTGCATCATCTTACACAGAACGGGCCGAAGCTCGACAGCAAGGACCATCCGGTCTGGCTTCGCGGCCAGCGTGGTTTGTCTTTGGAACGTATTGAGCAGGTTGAAAAACTGCGAAGGCGATTTCAATCTTTGAACCAGACACTTCGGCGCGAAGTCGGCGGCAAAGCACCCATCCGTCGCGACGAAACTGTTCCCGATCCATGCCGGGATTTGCTGGACAAGCTGGACAATCTCAAAGAGCAGCGGGTAAATCAGACGGCACACATGATATTGGCAGAGGCGCTCGGCTTGCGTCTAGCGCCACCATCCGCGGACAAAAAAGTACTGCGCCAGCAGCGCGACCAGCACGGCGCTTATGAGAAAATACTCGACAAGTCCGGCAAGTGGATTGGCCCGGCGGATTTCATCATCATTGAAGACTTGTCCCGTTACCGTGCCTCGCAAGGCCGTGCTCCACGCGAAAACTCGCGCTTGATGAAATGGTGTCATCGCGCCGTGCGAGACAAACTCAAGCAGCTTGGTGAGGTTTTTGGGATACCCATCGTGGAAACGCCCGCAGCCTACTCATCACGGTTTTGCTCGCGCAGTGGCGTTCCTGGATTTCGAGCCGAGGAAATCGCGCCCGGATTTGAAAATGAATCTCCGTGGAGTTGGATAAAAGAGAAGAAAGATGACCACGGCCAGCCCACCGCTGAAGCCATGCACATCCAAGAGTTAGTTCAACAGATGGCCGAGGCGCAAAGGATTCCGACACGTTCTGGCAAACTGTTGGCGAAGCCGCGCACCTTGTTTGCGCCGCTCGCCGGCGGGCCGGTGTTTGTTCCGATTGTTGATTCGATTCCAAACGCAGAGCTCGCTCCCAAATTGGTGCAGGCAGACATCAATGCCGCCATCAATCTCGCTCTTCGGGCAATTGCCGACCCGAGGCTTTGGGCAATCCAGCCGCGCTTGCGATCGCAACGTGAAGGTGGAAAAAAGCCCGGCACAGCAAAAAAAGAGAAGGTCAAGCAAGGGACAGCAGATGCACCCACGGAAGCTAAATTGCTGACGCGTGAGAAACGCAAGTTTGGCGAGGGAGGCAAACCGCTGGTAATCCACCGCGCTGCGGGCGCAAAACCGGATGACACGCGGCAGCCAAATTTCTTCGCAGACTTGGCCGGACTCAAAGTCCTCGCGGAGCAATTGGCTTTGAATAATCCGCGTGAATACAGTTGGTTGAGGAAAGAATGGACGTCCGCCGAAATCTCCGGGGAGAGTTCCAATCCACCATTGGTTCACAGCAAATCATTCTGGGGAACGGTCAAGGCAAAGCAATGGGAACGCATCCAAGCCATCAACGCCGCCCGGCTTGCGGCTTGGCGCGACAAGTCAAACCCAATGGCTGATTGAGCTATGAGTGAGGCTACGTTGCGCACGGATGGTTCTTTGGAAGTCCAGCCGAGAATGGGCGTGCGTAACTTGCACAATTTCATTTATTGCCCGCGGCTGTTTTATTTTCAGTGGGTGGAGAATGTTTTTCAGGAGAATGCGGACACGGTGGCGGGTTCTCATGTGCATCGGAATGTGGACGCGCCATCGAGGCTGGAGGACCCGAAGGAACTGGGTCTGCCGGAAGGGACGAAGATTCGCAGTCTGCGGCTGGAAAGCGAATCGCTTGGTCTTATCGGGGTTGTGGACATCGTGGAGGGCGGGCCGGAGGGCGCGGAGATCATTGATTACAAACGCGGCTCGGCCCGGCGCGATGCCGAGGGGGAGAGGGTGGCGAAGGAACCTGACGCCTTGCAGGTGGCCGCGCACGCGATGTTGTTGCGCGAGCACGGCGTCAATGCAGTGCGTGGCGCAGTTTACTATGCCGCCGATAAACGGCGCGTGCCGGTGGAATTCAGCGAAGATCTGTTCGCCAAGGTTCGCCAGGCCATTGAAGACGCGCGGGCCGTGGCCGCCAGCGGCCGTTGTCCGCCGCCGTTGAAGAACGATACGCGTTGTCTTTATTGCTCCGCCTATCCGATTTGCCTGCCGAATGAGTCGCTCTGGTGGGCGAAGTGGCGGAAAGCCTCTGACGTGGACGGACAGCTCAGTTTTGGTTTTGTCGGGCAAACGGAGGACGCCGTTCGCGACCGGATTCTGGAGGCGCTTGATTTTGCGGCCGAATCCGGCAAGCAGCCGCCCACCTTGGAGCCGCCGCGGCCGGGCGGCGATGACAGCGAGGTGCTGGTGGTGCAGACTCCCGGCGCACAGATCGGGCAGCGCGGGGATCAGTTGGTCGTGAGCGTGAAAGGCGAGGAGACCCGCAAGATTCCGGGCGAGCAGGTTCGGGCGATTTATTGTTACGGGGCGGTTCAAATCACGGCGCAAGCAGTGGAGACGTGCCTGGAGCTTGGAATTGATGTTTCTTATTTTTCACCGGCGGGACGGTTTCTGGGTTTGTTGCGCGGCCTACCCGCCAGCGGGGTGGACGCGCGACGCGGCCAATACCGGCTGTTCGAGTTGCCCGGCGTGCGGATGCAACTCGCCCGCGAAGTGATCCGGGCCAAAATCCACAATCAGCGCGTGATGCTGATGCGCAATGGGGATGTGCCGGACCGGGTGGTGCAATTGCTGGCGGGCTTTCGCGACGCCACAGAATCCGCACGCGACATCACGGGGCTTCTCGGGTTGGAAGGCAGCGCGGCGGCGCTCTACTTCGAGCAATTCGAGTCCATGCTCAAACAGCGCGAGGATTGGAAATTTGACTGGCGCGGGCGCAATCGCCGGCCGCCCCGCGATCCGGTGAACGCCTTGCTCTCGCTCGGGTATTCGATGCTGGCGAAGGAACTGACGGGTGTTTGTCACTCGGTCGGGCTTGATCCGTTTTTGGGTTTCATGCACCAGCCGCGTTACGGGCGCCCGGCGCTGGCGCTGGATTTGATGGAGGAATTTCGGCCGCTGGTGGCGGACAGCGTGGCGATTAGTCTGATCAATCGCGGCGAAGTTGGCCCGGAAGATTTCATGCGCAGCGCCAACGGGACTTTTCTGAACGACCAGGGCAGAAAGCCGTTTTGGGAGGCGTGGTTCCGACGGCTGGACACGGAGGTCAGCCACCCGGAATTCAGTTACAAGATGGCGTATCGCCGGATGCTGGAAGTGCAGGGCCGGCAGTTGTGGCGGTTCGTTCGCGGCGAGGCATTGGCGTATCATGGATTTGTCACGCGATGAGCCGGATTCGCTATCTTGTGAGCTACGACATCAGCGACCCGAAACGCTTGCGAAAAGTGGCGCGGGCGTTGGAAGGGTTTGGCGTGCGGCTTCAATACTCCGTGTTCGAATGTCCGATGGATGCACTGCGCCTGGCGAAACTGAAGTCCGAACTGGAGGATTTGGTGAAGCATGATGAGGACCAAGTTTTATTCGTTTCGCTGGGGCCAAGCGCGGGCGACGCGACGCTGGTTATTGAGGCGATGGGCCTGCCGTACGAAGTGAGATCGAGAGTGACGATTGTTTGATTTTGAGCTTGAAGTTTTGCGGCTGGTGATGTGAAATTAGCGCGGCTAAGGCCACCGACCACCTTTCTTCCGCCATTGGAAAGGCATGTTTTTTGAAATCGCGAGCGACTGCGCCTGAACGCGGCGAAGCGGCGCGAGCGCGGCAGTGCCGAGGCTTGGCCGCAGGGATGCTCGCCTGTAATAATTACGTCTATGCGAAGGACTTACGAAGAGAAAACAGAAGAATGGAATTTTTGGCGTGCCGCCTCGCCCCCCTGCTCGCAACGAGCAGGGGGGCGAGGCGGCTGGCAAGCCAAAGGCAGGCGGCGGGCGCAGACGGCGCGATTTCAGGGAGCATGAGGCGGTCCAGATGGCCATCTTTGCGGTGGGCACGGCAGGAGGCGCAGACGGCGCGATTTCAGGGAGCATGAGGCGGCCTTCAATGACGGCGTTGTCGGCCTGCGAGAAAAAGGCGCAGACGGCGCGATTTCAGGGAGCATGAGGCGGGGATACACCGTGCCGTTCGTTAAACCGCTCGTGCCGGCGCAGACGGCGCGATTTCAGGGAGCATGAGGCGGGGTTTATCGTCTGACCTTGTCGCATGGCCCACTCAGGGCGCAGACGGCGCGATTTCAGGGAGCATGAGGCGGATCCGACCCGGCTCGTAGGGCGCATAATTCTCGCGGCGCAGACGGCGCGATTTCAGGGAGCATGAAGCGGGAATTAAGAACAACGCAAAGGGCCAAGGCGCCAAGGCGCAAAGAAAGGCGCGGATGGGGAGAATTCAGGGAGTGTGAGGCGGTTCAGAGGCTGGAAGCCTCTGCCACTTTGCAGCGGGCGCGGAGGGGGATTTGCTCCTCAAAATTGACGACTCGACAGGAGGGCCATGAGCCTTTAGTTTGCGGGCCACACTATAATATGACCCAGTGGCGAGGATGGCTTTTTGATCCGGGCCGGCCCCGATACTGGACAGGCAAAAACCCCTATTATGAAAACTAATCAAAGCGGCAGACGATGTCTGGCGAAGTTTCTCGGAATCCTTGCGGTGGCCGCGGGCGCGATGCCGGCTTGCCAGCACCAGACGGCTCCCGACCGGCTTAATGAGGCGCGCATCGAGGCGCGGATCGAGAAGTTGATGTCGCAGATGACCGTGGAGGAGAAGGTCTCGCTGCTGCATGCCAAGTCCACGTTCTCGGTGGCGGGGGTGCCGCGGCTGGGCATCCCTGAATTGTGGATGGACGACGGCCCGATGGGGGTGCGCGAGGAGGTGGGGGAGGGATTCCGCAACATGGGCCGGGACGATGATTTCGCCACGGCGATGCCGGCGACGCTGGGTTTGGCGGCGACGTTCAACACCGATCTGGCCAACGCTTACGGGGCGGTGATCGGGCAGGAGGCGCGGCAGCGGGGCAAGAACATCATGCTCGGCCCCAGCTTGTGCATCCAGCGCACGCCGCTGTGCGGGCGGAATTTTGAGTATATGGGGGAGGACCCGTATCTGGCGGGGCGGATGGCTGTCAATTATATCAAAGGGGAGCAGGCGCAGGGAGTGGCGTCGTGCGCGAAACATTTCGCGGCCAACAACCAGGAGAACCAGCGGGGCAGCATCAACGTGGAAATGGACGAGCGGACGCTGCGGGAGATTTATCTTCCGGCTTTCCGGGCGTCGGTGCAGGAGGGGGGGGCGTTGAGCGTGATGGGAGCCTACAACCTGCTGCGGGGCCAGCATTGCTGCGAAAATGATTGTCTGCTGAACAAGATTCTCAAAGGGGAGTGGGGCTTCAAAGGGGTGGTGGTGTCGGATTGGGGCGGGGTGCATAGCACGGACATGGCGGCGACCAACGGGATGGACATTGAGATGGGAAGCCGCCCGCCTTACACGAATTTTTATCTGGCCAACCCTTATCTGGCGAAACTGCAATCGGGAGCGCTGCCGATGTCGTCGCTGGATGAGAAGGTGCGGCGGCATCTTTATGTGATGTTGAAGCTGGACATGATCCACGATGCGGGCACGGCGGCGGCGACCAATGAGGCGCCCAAGAATCCGCTGAGCACCAAGGCGCATCAGGAGGTGGCGCGGCGGGTGGCGGAGGAATCCATTGTGCTGCTGAAGAACGACGGGCTGCTGCCGCTGGATGCCTCGAAATTCAAGTCCATCGCCGTCATCGGGGCCAACGCGGTGACCAAGTTCGCCGGGGGCGGGGGAGCGGCGAACATCAAGGCGCCTTACGAAATCACGGCTTTGCAGGGGATCAGCAACCGGGTGGGCGGCGGGGCGCGAATCACCTATGCGGCGGGCTATACGGCGCCTGGCGGGCGCGGCGGGCGCGGGGCGCGGGGAGGCGGGGCGGAGGCGGCGCCGGCAGCGAACACCAATTTAGCCGGGGAGGCGGTGGCGGCGGCCCAAGCGGCGGATGTGGTGATATACGTCGGGGGCCTGAGCCACAACGGGGGCTACGACGCGGAGGGAGGAGACCGGAGGGACATGAAATTGCCGAGCGGGCAGGATGAATTGCTGGAGAAGATCGTGGAGGCAAACCCGCGGACGGTGGTGGTTTTCAACGGAGGGGGAGCGGTAGAAATGGGGCCGTGGCTGGGGAAAGCGCCGGCGTTGCTGTATGCGTGGTATGGAGGGCTGGAAGGGGGGAACGCTTTAGCGCGGGTGCTCTTTGGGGATGTGGACGCCTGCGGGCGGCTGCCATGCACGTTCCCCAAGCAACTAGGCGATTCGCCCGCCCACTTCCTGAACGCGGCGGAGAGGCCGCCGCACGCGCCGAACGCGTTTTATCCCGGGGCCAATGGGACGGTGACCTACGCGGAGGGACTGCTGGTGGGCTACCGGTGGTTTGACGCCAAGAACATCGAACCGTTGTTCCCTTTTGGCTACGGACTTTCTTACACGAAATTCAGTTACTCGGCGCTGCATCTGAGGGAAGGGAATGACGCGGGCAACCCGGCGGTGACGGTGGAGTTCGACGTGGCCAACACGGGCGGGCGCGCGGGGGCGGAGGTGGCGCAGGTATATGTGCGGCAGGAGAACCCGGGCCTGCCGCGGCCGCCGCAGGAATTGAAGGGCTTCGCCAAGGTGCGGCTGCAGCCGGGGGAAACAAAGCGGGTTTCGGTGCGGCTGGACTGGGGTGCGTTCGCGTATTATGATCCGGACAAGAAAGGGTGGGTGGCGGAGAAGGGGGAATACAAGGTTCTTGTGGGCAGTTCGTCGCGCGACATCCGGCTGCAGGATGTGTGTCAATTGCAACAGACCGTTTTCACGCCCGACACGCCCGGCGGGGGCGTGGCGGCGCGGTGAGGCGGGGCCATTAGCAAGGCGCGGGGATTGCGACGCAAAGAGGGAGCGCGGGGGAAGCCGCAACCGAAATGGCTGGGTCTGAATTGAGAATTTGTCATTGAGGATTTGTCATTTGTCATTGGGCCACATCGTTCGGGAAGTTTTGCCAAAAATGCGCAACTTTTCGATATATCACTGCAAAGAAGAAACGACATAAGTTCCTGTCGCTGTGTTCGTTGAGATGGAATGGCAACCGGATGCGCCCCAAGGAGGCGAGTTCATTTGCGGCAAGAAACTTCCTGAAATTGGGATGATGGCTGACTGTTGCAGTGCAAAGCAGTTTTGATGAGAACGGTTATAAGTTTTTCTAATTTCTAGGGAAAAGCCGGGGTTTTGGCTTGCTTTGGCAGATGATTAGGGGGAAAATCCGCAAAATACCGAACCGAACTAGTCACCAACTGGAGGCCGTCTGGCGGCCGACAGTGGGATCTTGGCTCGTCTGCCAGGGATTGGGCTGGATTCGGCTCAAGAGAAACGCAAAAGAGTCAACCAGTTTTGCAAAAGAATTGGCCTGATAATCAGTTTTGCCACACAAACCAAAACAGAAAGCCGCCGGTTGTTGAGCGACCGGGCTTCCTCCGAATACTATGAAATCAAAATACAGACTTCTACTGTTTTCCGCCCTTTGCGCCGCCGCCGTTTATGCCGCGCCTGCATATGCCGCCCTGACCGACGGCTTGGTTTCTTATTGGCCGTTGAATGGGAATGCCAACGACATCACTCCCAACGCCAATAACCTGACCGTAAACGGCAGTGTGGCATATGTGACGGGGACGCTCGGGCAGCAGGCGGCGCAGTTCGACGGCTCGACCGCTTACCTGAGCACCACTTACACGATCGCCAACACGTCCGGCTGGGTGGACAATGGCTTGCCGATCTACAACGCCGGTTATTACACGATTTGCATGTGGGTGAAATCGGCCACGGCGACGCCGCCGGAGAAGACGACGTTGCTGGCGGAGGCTTCCACGTCGAGCGGCAATCCTTTGTTCCAGTTCCGGACGGATTGGACGGCGTCCGATTCGTTTTTCTCGGTGCTGATTGAGAACCAAAACGGGAACGTCTATTTTGGCAACGAGAGTTTTGGAAACCTGGGCAAATCCACGAGCACGACCAAGGAGCCATTCGACGGGACGTGGCATCATGTGGCGTGGGTGGACAGCAACGGGGTGGCGGCGCTCTACGTGGATGGAGTGCAGGATCCGACGGTGTTCATCAACACGCGGCTTCCGGCGCCGACGAACAGTGTTCCCGGGCTGGTGCTGGATACGTTTTCGCTGGGCGCGACGGTGAAAGCAGCGGTGAGCAGCTACTTCGCCGGGGAAATCCAGGACGTGGCGATTTGGGAACGCAACCTGAGCGAAACAGAAATCTCACAGGTGATGGCCGGGAATCTTCCGAGCACTATTCCGACGGCTGGTCCGACCATTTACGTTCAACCCGTCGGCAACGTCAATCTGGATACCAGTATAAATCCAACCTGGGCGATGCAGGTATATGCCGGGGGAACGCATCCGCGCACGTATCAATGGTATTCCAACAACGTGCCGCTGACGGACGACGGGGCGACCATATTCGGCAGCCAGAGCAATATCCTGAACCTGGTAGGGATGCCGGCGGGCTATACCGGATCGTTCACTGTGACCGTCGGGAACAGCTACGGCCCGTCAGTGACCAGCCAAGCGGCGCAAGTGACGGTGAGCGCGGTCACTCCGCAGGCGAACAACATTACCAACGGAGAGGTCTCGGTTTGGCCGCTTTCGACGGTCAACGGAGGGGTGACGCCCGATGTGGTGGGAGGGTATGACATGTACCTGGCCTCGCCGATGACGGCGACCAATCTTGTTCCCGGCCTCTTTGGCACCAACGCGATGGAGTTCTACGATGTCGGGCCGCTGGTTCGGATATGCAGCCCCGGTGACGCGCTGCCGCTGGAGCAGTACGCCAATTTCACGGTTTCCTTGTGGATGAACGTGCCGACCCCGACGGCGAACCCCGGAGGCTCTGGGATGAGGTTCTTTACGATGGGCAACGACGCGAGCACGACGCCCTGGCTGAGCCTGGCGAATTGCGATACGACCAGTCAGGGGCCGCTGAGCAGCCTGAGAGCATTCTTCCGCAACGACAGCGGGGCGAACGCGACCGGGGGCGTCTCGACGTTTCCAATTTATAACGGCCTCTGGCATCACTTTGCCTACGTGCAAAAGACGGTGGGCGGGGCGATCCCGGTGGTTTTGGGATTGGTTTACGTTGACGGAGTGCAGGATCCGCTGGTCAGCTCGTGCATTGTGGAGTTGCCGGTGACCTCGCAGATCATCACCATTGGCGGCTCGGTGCGCAATACGACGACGATCAACGGCGGGACCTCGCGGGCGGGATTGTTCGGCACGATAGCCGATGTGGGGGTGTGGAACCGGGCGCTGACGAGCAACGAAATCTACACGATTGCCACCAGTGGCACGGCGCTGCCGCTGGCCAAGCCGACGTCGCCTCCGCTATCCATTACGACCTTCCAACCTGATTTCGGGGAAGTGGCCAGCGGGGACTTCTCCAGGCTGTCGTGGTCATTCTCCTCGTCCGCCACGTCGGCGACGATCAACAATAACAACGTGATGAACCTGACGACCAATGGGGTGGGGTCGCTGATGGTATCAAACATAACGGCGGCAACGAATTTCACGCTGGTCGTTTCCAACAGCGTGCATTTCACCAGTATGACCAATACTGTGGGGGTGACGGTCGTGACGAATGTCGCGCCTGGATGGCACATCCTGGATGACTTTGCAAACTACGGGGTGGGACCGCTGTCCACCTTAGCCAAACGTTATTGGCTGGACGTGGTAAACGGAGGGGCATTGGAGGCTGCGATAGTGAACGCTGTGGACCCGACCAGCGGGGCCACCAACACCAGCAAGTTCATGCTCGATATCCCTAACCAAGGAGGGAATGGCGAAGTGGCTGACCTGCCGTTGAACAGCCTTGCCATCCAGCCGGGAGAGGCGGGAACCCTATTCGCCCGGGTCGTGGTGACCAACGCACCCACATCCACGATAACCGAGCAATTTGGCTTTGGTCTCTCGCAAGCGGGTTTCAAGAGCTACTCTGATATAAAGACTGAAGCGGGCGGGTTGGCGCGTCTGTACGACGATGCGAATGCGGAGTTGGCAGTCGGGGTGGACGAAACGACCAACGAAACAACGGTGCTGATGCCCTGCAAACTCAACTACCAGCAGGTGTATGATATGTGGATTGACGTAACCAACGGGGGTGAGACAATCACGGCAACCTACACCAATGTCAATATTAGTTATTCAGTGTGGTTGAACCGGGAGGGAGACACCGGCGGGCGGGTGCTGGTGATTTCCAACGCGCCCACCGACCAGAATGGGCAGCCGGGCTTCTATGGGACATATAACCCCACGATAACCGAGTTCCTGGTTGGCTGCGGCGGCTCGGCCAATGCCTCGGTCCAACTGACGGACGCTTACATGAGCTTGCCCGGGTACAACTCCACGGTGCCGGTTCCATGGACGGGATGGCCGGCGGCAGATATTCCGGCGCTGCCCACGCCCACCTTCACGTACGATACGACGACGTATCCGGGCGAGTTCAACTTCACCTGGGCCGTGGGGCAAACGGGGCCGGCGGCGGGGGTTGGGACAGGCGGCGCCCTTGTGGCGTCTCCCAATGTGACGGGTGTTTGGAGCGTGCTTGAGGGACCGGCCACGAATGGGCTGGGGGGATACAACGACCAGGAAGTGATCACCAACACAGGCAACCAATTCTACATGATCTGGCAGTAAGCGGTGTTCGGTAAATGGCATGAGGCGCGCCCAGCGGGGGCGCGCCTCTTTTTTTGATTGCGGACAGAGGCCGGCGGGCAGATGGGGCGTATGCGTCTGAGGTACCACGCCGATATTTAGTCCGCTCGGAAGAAACAAGCCAAACCCAGGCCCGAGAATATCCAAAAATAAACTGTCCCTTTTCCACGGCGGCGTGGATGTATTGGTGAGATGATGACGGAAGACATGGATCTGGTGCGCGAATATGCGCGACACAATTCCGAGGAGGCGTTTGCCACGATCGTATCCCGGCACATCAACCTGGTTTATTCGGTGGCTTTGCGTCACGTCCAGGACGTCCACCTCGCGGAAGAAGTCACGCAAGCCGCTTTCATCATTTTGGCGCGAAAGGCGGAGTCGCTCGGCCCACAAACCATATTGCCCGGCTGGCTTTGCCGCGCAACGCACTACATCAGCGCCAGAGCTTTAACCATGCAACAGCGTCGCCAAATCCGCGAGCAGGAGGCTTACATGCAATCCGTTTTGAATGAACGCGAATCCGCCACCTGGACCCAGATTGCACCCCTGCTGGATACAGCGCTGGCGCAGCTTGGGGAGAAAGATCACGACGCCATCGTTCTCCGGTTTTTCCAGAACAAGAATCTGAATGAAATTGGAGTGGCGCTGGGCGCAAGCGAAGACGCGGCCAAAAAGCGGGTGGGACGCGCGCTGGAGAAGATGCGGAAATTCTTTGCGAAACACGGCGTAGTTTCGAGCACGGCCACGATTGCCGGGGCGGTTTCCGCAAACTCAATTCAAGCCGCGCCCGCGGCGCTGGCAAAATCTGTGACTGTCGTGGCGGTTGCCAAAGGCGCGGCGACCGGCGGTTCAACCTTAACTCTCATCAAAGGAGCATTGAAACTTATGGCCTGGACAAAAGTCAAAATAACCGCCGTTGCCGTCGTCGGCCTTCTCCTCGCAGCCGGAACGACCACGGTCATCGTGAAACATGTTTATCCGTCCGAACCGGAGTATCAGGGCAAAACTCTAACTTACTGGCTGGCAAGTCTGGGGCGCAACCAGATGCAGTTCTTGAATTTGAGGCCCGAATCCAACCAGGCCGCGGCGGAAGCTTTTCAAGACATGGGCGCCAAAGCCGTGCCCTTTCTCTATGGTGAATTGCATTCAACAGATATGGCTCGTCGGAAGCATGCGGCCGATGCCGCGCGCGCCATTGGGCCGGTGGCAAAAAAGTTGATGCCAGATTTGTTGGCATCCGCCATTTCAACAGCCAATTCCGGCCACGATCCCTACGCTGAAGTCTGGTCCCTCGCCGCAATGGGGCCGGAAAGCATCGGACTGCTAACCAACATGTTTACCAACCAGAATAAGTGGGCGCGGCAAAGAACAGCCGACGCATTCTACATGACTGATTATGACGCTGAACCCGCTGTTCCGGCCTTATTGCAGGCACTCGATGATGCAGATCCAAGTGTCCGCAGTCAGGCGGCCCAGGCGTTGGGGCATGTCCATAAACAATTGGCCGTGGTTCTTCCCGCGTTGCTCAAGAGCCTCAAGGACCCAGAGGCCGACGTTCGGTTGGGCACAGCGAGTGCCCTGGGCCTGCTGGGGCCGGATGCCGAATCGGCGTTCCCAGCACTTTTGGAGGTCTGGCGCAACGACCCCGACCGCTCTGTTGGCCCGTTTGCTGCCGACTCCCTGAAGAAAATTGACCCGGAAGCCGCCGCCAAGGCTGGGGTGAAATGATGTTTGTAGCCGCGAGCACGGTCTGACACAGCCCGGAGCTTGAAAACTGAAAGCTAAGTTGGCCAGCGGCAAATTTGCTCACGCAGCCTGATGGACCACTTTCTCCCTTGCTTTGGCCTTGGCCCACGCCGCGGGTTTGAACTCTTTGATTTGGGCAATCTTCGTCCCCGGCAACCGCTTGAACAAATCTTTCAGGTAATCAAACGGGTTGACCCCATGCCGTCGCCAACTGCCCTTCATGGAAGCCTAGAGCGTTTCAACAAAAACTGTAGCTGCATGAGACAAACCAGCCCAAGGCGTCTTGGGGCGTGACGCTGGCCAGAGCCCGGCCGATGGCGGCAATTAAGTCGGCGGGGGTCCGTGCCTCC
>Ga0187888_1000719_pt1 | contig 35189 bp, 41 predicted proteins | sample June2016WEW_7_40_FD_132987 | JGI IMG/M metagenome (GOLD analysis project Ga0187888, IMG submission 132987) | Peatland microbial communities from SPRUCE experiment site at the Marcell Experimental Forest, Minnesota, USA - June2016WEW_7_40 | ecosystem: Environmental > Terrestrial > Soil > Wetlands...
GGTGGCCAGGGCCTCGGTGACGGCCTTGGCTTGTTCCGGTTGATGGAGATGAAATCGTTTCGGCATGGCCCACGATTGCGCAAGATCTAAAATAGTGCAATTACAAAATAGAAATGGTATAAGCTTTCTTATTGACCCACAACACGCGCCACTTTGAGCCGGCGGGAGTGCAAGTGGTGGACCCGCTGGCATAGGAGGGCTACTCCCCGGAGGTCAGCAGGAGGGTTTGTTCGAGCGTGGAGGCGCCTTCGCGCGCCTTTTCCAGCGCCACGGTCCGCAGGGTCTTCATCCCTTGCTCGATGGCGACCTTGGCGATTTCCGAGGCGCTCACGCGCTTGATCACCAGCTTGCGGATTTCGTCCGTCATTGTCATGGCCTCGATGATGGCCAGACGCCCGGAGTAGCCGGAGTTCTTGCAGCGCTCGCAGCCGCGCCCGCGGAAAAGCGTGCCGTCTTCAAAGTCGCTGGCGTTGATCCCCAAGTCGGTGAACATCTTTTGCGGATAAGTCACCGGCTCCTTGCAATTGTTGCAGATGCGGCGCATCAGGCGCTGGGCGCAGGCCAGGATCACCGCCGAGGAAATCAGGAACGGCGCGATTTCCATGTCGTCCAGCCGCGAAATCGCCCCGGCGGCGTCGTTGCAGTGCATCGTGCTCAAGACCTGGTGGCCGGTCAGCGCCGCTTCCACGGCGATCTCCGCCGTTTCCGTGTCCCGAATTTCCCCAATCATGATGATGTCCGGGTCCTGCCGCAAAATCGAGCGCAGCGCCCCGGCGAAGGTCAGCCCGATCTCCTTGCGCACCGGAACTTGATTCACCCCGGGAAGCTGGAATTCCACCGGGTCCTCCACCGTGATGATGTTGAACTGCGGGCTGTTGAGCTCGTTGAGCGCCGAATAGAGCGTGGTCGTTTTGCCCGAACCGGTCGGGCCGGTGACCAGGATCAACCCGTGCGGGGCGTCCACCGCGCTCTTGAAACGGACAAAAGTCTCCTCGTCAATTCCCAGCTTGTCCATGCTGGCCGAGAGGTTGGACTTGTCGAGCACCCGCAACACGCATTTCTCCCCGTGGACGGTCGGGAGAAAGGAAACACGCAAATCAATGTCCCGCCCTCCCACCTTGACCCGCATGCGTCCGTCCTGGGGAAGACGCCGCTCCGAAATGTCCAGGCTGCTCATCACCTTGATGCGCGAAGTCAGCGCCACCTGCAAATTCTTGGGCGGCGGCGGCATGTCAATCAGCGAGCCGTCCACCCGGTAGCGCAGCCGGACCATGTTCTCGAACGGTTCGATGTGGATGTCGCTCGCGCGGTCCTTGATCGCCTGGACCAGGATCAGATTGGCCAGCTTGATCACCGGCGCCTCCTCAGTGGATGCGGCCAGTTGCCCCAAGTCCGTCGTTTCAGCCGCGATGGTCGTCAGCTCCAGACTTTCCGCGTCCGCCTCGGCTTCGGCCTGTTTGGCGGCATCCTGGATGATCTCCTCCATGCTGCCGGCCCGCGCCGTATCCAGGTTGGCGATGCGGTCCATGATGCTCTTTTCCGACGCAATGAGCGGGGAAACCTCCAATTTGGTGATGCGCTTGACATCGTCCACCGCCAAAACGTTCAGCGGATCCGCCATCGCCAGGTAAAGCCGGTTGCCCAGCCTGGAAACGGGCAGCACTTTGTAATTGGTCGCGATGTCCCGCGGGATCATCTCCGCCATTTCCGGCGTGGGGCTGATGCGGGAGACATTCACCGGCGGCGTGTTGAGCACGCGCCCCATCGAGACCACCAGGTCCTGCTCGGTGACGTAGGACTTCTCGACCACCAGTTTGAGAAACCGCGTGCCTTCCTTCTTCTGCTTTTCCAGCAACTCCCCGACCTGGGCGGAGGTCAGCAAACCGTCTTCCACCAGGGCGTCGGCGATGCGTTCTCCAAGTGATTTGACCGGTGGCATGGTGTGTTATCGGAAGATCTTCCCCAGGATCCGGACCAGGTCATTGGGAGGGGCCAGGTACCAGAGCAGGCGGTTTTTGATCGTGCTCCCAAGGTCAATGGCGGCTTGCTTGTTGAACGGATTGCAGGTGGCCACCAGCACCGTCTTGCTCATCCGGTCAAACGGCAGCACGCACCACCGCTGGCAGAACTCGCGCGAACTGTTGCGCGCCAGCTCCATGTCCAAATCATACCGATCCAGCGGAATGAGCGCCAGACGCGACCGGTCGGCCAAAAGTTTCAAGGACTTGTCCAGCGCCATGAACTGCTTTTCCGCCAACTGCTGAATAAAAGGATCAATGGTCTTTGCCGGAGGGGCGCTCAGGCTGGGGACTGGCCAGCACATTTCAAAATCCCCCGCGGAAATGAGCTTCGACTCCACGAAAATCTTGTGCATCTGCGCCCGGCCGTCATCCACGTCCAACTGGGCCGCCGCCTTGGCCTTCCTGGAAATCAGGGTCGTCGGGCCTCTTTGGGAAGGCAGCTCGATTTCCATCGGCGGCAGTTTGGTCAGGTTGTTGGCCTTGCTCTCTATTTGCGCCATCGCCTCCATCGCGTCGCGGTCCTCGGGATGCCGCTGCAGAATGGTTTCGTATTCCAGGATCGCCGAGGACAGTTGCCCCAATTGCACGTAGGCCTGCGCGATGCGTTTGGAGGTCAGAATCACCTCCGGCTCCATCCCCAGCTTCAGATACGCCTCCTTGAGTATCTCCAATGACTGATAGTCCTGCGGCTGCGACTGAGTGATCACTTCGAACATCTCAATCGTCTGCCGCAGTTGGGCCTCTTCGCTTGGATTTAATGTGCCGAGCATGACGCGCTAATTCCAAATGCCTCTAAATGATGCCAATCTACTCACGGACGGGGGCCGACGCAATCCCCTTTCGCGTCCCCGGCACTGAATCTCTAAAAATTGCGCCCTGGCTTTGTTTTCCCTCTTGACCTGGGGCGGGCAACAGCCTAACCACAGGCCATGAAGATTTGCCTGTTTGGCATCACCGGGCTGCCGACCGGCAACCACAACCTCAAGGACCCCCGCCTGGACCAAGCCGATAAATTGGTGGAAGCCCAGAAAAAGTGCTATGCCCAGGTTGTGCTGGCCGACGAAAAGGAAATGGCCGTCTGCGATGCCATCCTCACCTCCCGCGCCGCCTTGAGTGACTTGCTGATGAAGGACCTGGATTTTGTCGAGACCCGCCTCGGCCGCGAGGCGGGCGAAGCGGAGAAAAAGGTCCTGCAAAAAATGGCCGAAGGGCTGGTCAGCGAGAGGCCCGTCTCCCGGCTCGACTTGAACCCGGAGGAGTTGGCGGCGGTTTCGGCGCACAGCTTTGTCACCAACCGCCCGGTCGTGGTGGCCGGGGAGGCGGATTTGGCGGCGCCGGACGCCCTGCTGCTGCGCGCGTTTGCCGAGAGCGGCTTCATCTCCTTCCTGACCGTCGGCGGCAAGGAGAACCGCGCTTGGCCCATCCGCGCCGGCACCACCGCCTGGGAGGCGGCGGGCGCCATCCACACCGACCTGCAAAAAGGGTTCATCCGCGCGGAGATTATCAGCTTCGCCGATTTTGCCGCCGCGGGCGGGGAGACGCAAGCCAAGCGCGCCGGCAAGCTCCGGCTGGAATTAAAGAGTTACGTCATGCAAGACTGCGACGTCGTGAATTTTCGGTTTAGCAAATAACACCGCCGCGACATAAATATAACGGCGTCAACCCCACACTTCCGACTGGCGCAGTTGCTTGAGGAGCAGTTGCTCCAGGGAGGCGTCGGAAGCGACGCTGAAAAAATTGATGCCCCGCCCCTGGCAGTACTCGCGCAGGCGCTGGCAAAAATTCCGCACGGTTTGCTGGTAGGCCTTGAGCCGGAATTTTCCAAAAGTCACTTCCTGCAACGCGCCCGTCTCCGAATCCACCAGCCGCAGATCGCCATACGCCGGCGGGCTGAACTCCTCCGGCGCGAGAATCTGAATGGCGTTGACATGAAAACCGCGCCCGATCAGCGCGTTCAACCCCCCCTCATAACCGGCCGGGTCCAGGAAATCGCTCAAGACCACGGCCACTCCGGCCTGGCGCGACTCAATGGCGCCGCGCCGCAGCGCCTCGTTCAAATTCGCCGCCCCTTGCGCCGTGATGGCGCCAAGATTCTGGAAAAACTGCATCGCCGATTTGCGCCCGCGCACGGCCCGCAATCCGCCCCGCGCCGCCTGCTCCGCGCTCAGCGCCGCCGCCTCCAGCCCCGCCGCCCGCGCGTCCATCTCCGGAAACGGGTAGACCGCCACGCGGTCGAAACCGCAGAGGGCCACATAGCCGGCCGCCGCGGCCACCTGGCGCGCGAAATCGAATTTGGGCGGCGCGCCGAAGGTCATGGATTCGCTGGCATCGAGAAAAATCCGCACCGGCAATTCGCGTTCCTCCTCGTAAAGTTTGAGGAACAGCTTGTCCAGCCGACCGTAGAGATTCCAGTCCAGATAGCGGAAATCGTCCCCCGGCGAATAATTGCGGTAATCGGCGAACTCCACCGATTGGCCCCGCGCCTTGCTCCGCCGCTCGCCTTTGGCCGAACTCTTGGCGCGCCGCGCCGCCAGCAACTGGAATTGCTCAAGCCGCCGGAGCAAATCGGGAGTCAAAAGGGCGGCGGCCATAGGGGCGGGGACCGGGGTTCAGGCCGCGACTGCTCCGGCGTCTTTGGGCACATCGAGCAATATCTGGTTGATGATGTGGTCGGTCGTAATCCCCTCCGCCTCGGCTTCAAAATTCAAAATCAAGCGATGCCGCAAGGCCCCGGCGGCCACGGCCTGGATGTCCTCAAAACTCACATTGAAGCGGCCCTGCGCCAGCGCCCGCACCTTGGCCCCCAGCATGAGTGTTTGTCCGCCGCGCGGGCTGCTGCCAAAGCGCAAATACTGGTTGCTGATCGGCGCCGCCGTCTCGCTCTTGGGATGGGTCGCCAGGACCAGCCGCACCACATAATCCTTCACATGCGAGGCCACCGGCACCCCGCGCACCAATTGCTGGAACTCGATGATTTGCTCCTTTGTCAGCACGCGCGCGATTTCCGGCTTGGCCCCCTCGGTCGTGCGCGTGAGCACCTCGGTCAATTCCTCGCCGCTGGGATAGCCGACAATGAGCTTGAAAAAGAACCGGTCCAATTGCGCCTCCGGCAGCGGGTAAGTGCCTTCCTGGTCTATCGGGTTTTGCGTCGCCAGCACGAAAAACGGCTCGGCCAGTTTGCGAATCTCGCCGCCGGCCGTCACGCTTTTTTCCTGCATCGCCTCCAGCATGGCCGACTGCGTTTTGGGCGTGGCGCGGTTGATCTCATCGGCGAGCACCAGATGGGCGAAAATCGGGCCGCGCTGAAACTGGAATTCGCGCCGTCCGCCGGGGGCTTCCATCACCATGTTCGTCCCCAGGATGTCCGCCGGCATGAGGTCGGGCGTGAATTGAATGCGGTTGAAGCTCATGTCCAGAACTTCCCCCAGCGTGCGGACCAGCAACGTTTTGCCCAACCCGGGGACCCCTTCCAATAAAACGTGCCCGGCTCCAAAAATCGCGATCAACGTCCCCTCGACAATCGGGTGGTGCCCGACGATGACCTTGCCGATTTCCGCGCGCAGCGATTCATAAGCATTGCGAAACGATTGGATTTGTTCTTCCGTATTCATGCGCATCCTGTTTCTTTTGACGAAGGAGGAGTAACAGGTGTCGCTGATTAAAACCAGTCCAATCGCGCGGAGTGGCTTTGGGCCGGAAAGCGGCCGCGGCTATCGTCCGCCGGAGCCGCCGGCCCCGGAAACGATGAAGGGCGCGTTCGAGGCAACGGGGATCGGTTGGACGGCGGTCTCCAAACTGAAATGAGAACGGCCGCCATCAGGCGGGAGCTGTCGCCTCGGTTTCCTTTTCCTTCTTGGTCTCCGGCTTGGTTTCACCCTCCCCGGATTTTTTGCCGGCGGCTTTGGCCTTGGCCTGGCTGTCGGTCGTTTCAGCGGGCGCTTCCGGAACGGGCACATCCACGAATTCGAGGATGACCATCGTGGCGGCGTCGCCCTGGCGCCGGGCGCGGTGCTTGCCCTCAGCGCTGCCCAGGCGCACGATGCGCGTGTAGCCTCCGCGCCGTTCCTTCTGGGTCGGCGCGATTTCGTTGAAGAGTATCTTCACCGCCTCCTCGTCCTGGTGCAGGCGGGCCGAGGCCAGCCGGCGGTCATGCAGCGTGCCGCCTTTGCCCAGGGTGATCATCTTCTCCGCGACGGAACGCGCGGCTTTGGCCTTGGCCGCAGTGGTGGTGATGCGGCGGTGTTTGATCAGGCTGCAAACCATGCTGGCCAGCATGCGGTTGCGGTGCGTGCCGGTGCGTCCCAGCTTGGCGGTGCGTTTCAAATGGCGCATAACAATAAATTATTCGGTCAGCTTGGTTTCTTCCTTGGGCGGATCAAGCAAACTCTGGTCAATGTTCATCCCCAGCGAAAGATTCAGGCTCGCCAGTTTCTCCTTGATCTCGTTGAGCGATTTCTTCCCGAAATTGCGGTACTTGAGCATCTCCGCCTCCGTTTTCATGGACAACTGGCCCACCGAGGTGATGTTCGCGTTGTTGAGGCAATTGGCCGCCCGCACGCTCAACTCGATTTCGTTCACGCTCATGTTCAGCAGCTTCTTGAGCTTGGCCTTCTCGTCGTCCTGCTTGGTTTCCGTCTCCTCAAACTCCACCGCGTTCTTGTCGTAGCCGATGAACACATCCAGGTGATGCTGCAATATCGCCGATGCCTGCACCAGCGCCTCGTCGGGCGTGAGCCGGCCGTCGGTCCAAATCTCCAAGATCAGCCGGTCATAATCCGTCCGCTGGCCCACCCGGGCGTTCTCCACGGCGTATCGCACCCGCGTCACCGGCGAATAGAGCGAGTCAATGGCGATGACCCCGATCGCCTGGTCGGGCTTTTTGTTTTCATCGCCCGGACAAAACCCGCGCCCCACCTTGACTTCCAGCTCCATTTCGAACTTCTTCTTCTTGTCCAGCGTGCAAATGTGCTGCTTGGGGTTCACCAGCTCCACATTTTGGTTCAGCTCGATGTCCCCGGCGGTGACTTCGCCTTCCTTGTTGACAGACAGGAGCAGGGTCTGCGGGTCGCGGCTGTGCGCCTTGAAAAGAATCTTCTTGAGGTTCAACACCACATCGGTCACATCCTCCACCACCCCGTCAATGGTGGCGAATTCGTGCTGGGCGCCATCCACTTTGATGGAGGAGATGGCCGCGCCCTCCAGCGAGGAGAGCAGAATCCGGCGCAACGAATTGCCGATGGTGTGCCCGTAACCGGTTTCAAACGGCTCGGCGAAGAACTTCGCGTACGTGTCCGTGGCGGTGGCCTCCTCCCGGGTCAACCGCTTGGGCATTTCAAAACGACCTAAACGAACTGGCATGTTTCCTTTCCACAATTTTAATCTGGCCTCTCCGCCTCTTATTCCCGCGGCGGAAATGCCCGTATAATTGTTCTTGTCCCGCGCGGGCGGGACGGGTTATGGGTCAGCGGGAATAAAATTCAACGACCGCCTGCTCATTGGCGACGGGCTGGATTTCCGCCCGGGTGGGAATGCGCATCACCGTGCCTTTGAACGCCTCCTTGGCCAGGCTCATCCAATCGGGCACCACCCGGCTGGTCGCCAGCTCCAGGTTCTTGGAGGCCAGTTGGCGCGACACATTGGACTCCTTGACCTCCACCACGTCGTTGACCTTCAAACCGTAGGAGGGCACGTTCACCTTGCGCCCGTTGACCTTGACATGGCCGTGGCTGACCATTTGCCGCGCCGCCGCACGCGTGTTGGCGAAGCCCAGGTGATACACCACATTATCCAGCCGCGTCTCCAGGATTTGCAGCATTTGCTCGCCGGTGACGCCGCGGCGCTTGAGCGCGCGCTCATAAACCCCGCGAAACTGCCGCTCCATCAATCCGTAAAAATACCGCAATTTCTGCTTCTCGATCAGGCCCAGGCCGTACTCCGTATGCTTGCGGCGCGATTTCGGTCCGTGAACGCCCGGACCGTAATTGCGGCGTTCCAGATATTTGTCCGGCCCGAACATCGGAATGCCGAAGCGGCGGCTGATGCGGGTGCGAGGTCCAGTATAACGAGCCATAGTTTATTATTGTCAAATTCTGTATTGCGTCTTGCGGCTATTCTCTCATCAAACGCGCCGTTTTTTGCGCGGCCTGCATCCATTATGCGGAATGGGCGTGACATCCTTGATGACACTGATTTCCAGCCCGATGGCTTGCAGCGCGCGAATGGCCGATTCCCGGCCGGATCCCGGCCCTTTCACCCGGACCTCGATTTCCCTCATGCCGTGCGACATCGCCTGGCGCGCCGCGTCCTGCGCCACCTGCTGCGCGGCGAAGGCGGTGCTTTTGCGCGAGCCTTTGAACCCCACCCGCCCGGCGCTCGACCACCCCAGCACATTGCCCTGCATGTCGGTGATCGTCACATTGGTATTGTTGAATGTCGCCAGGATATTCGCGATGCCCGCGGAAATGTTCTTGGCGCCCTTGGCTTTGATGATCTTCCGCGCGTTGGCGTCCTCCGCCAGCAACTCGGCGGCGGTGGGGGCGGCTGCGGCGGGCGCAAGCGCCGGTCCGGCGCCTGCGGCGGCCGCGGCGCCGGCGGGGGCGGGGGCGGCGGCAGGAGCCGTCTTGCCCTTCTCCTCCGGGGCCGCCTCGGCGCCCGGCGTTTTCTTGTGACCTTTGGGCGCGTCGCCCGCGGCGGCCTTGCCTTCGGCGGCCGGAGGGCCGCCCTCTTTTTTCACCGCGGGTTTCTTCTGTTTGATTTCGTCAGCCATAAGAGAAGATCAATGGATGCCAGTCTTGGCGTTGGGATTGCGCTGCACGCCCACCGTTTTGCGCGGCCCCTTGCGGGTGCGGGCGTTGGTGGAGGTCCGCTGCCCGCGCACGGGCAGGCCCCGCAAATGGCGGATGCCGCGATAACACTTGATGCCCTGGAGGCGCTTGAGGTTCATGCCCAACTCCCGCCGCAGGTCGCCCTCAATCACATATTTGCCCTCCAGGATGGCATGGACAATCTGCGACAACTGCTGTTCGTCCAGATTCTTGGCGCGCAGCGAGGGGTTGATCCCCGCCTTGGCCAGGATGACGGTCGCATTGGACGGGCCTATGCCAAAAATATACCGCAACGCGATGTCAATGCGCTTTTCTCCAGGTATTTCCACTCCGACAATTCGTGCCATAGCTCTTGACCTTCTCTTAACCTTGTCTTTGTTTGTGGCGCGCGTTCGTGCAAATCACACGGATCACGCCCTTGCGTTTGACTATTTTGCAGTTCTCGCAAAGTTTCTTTACCGATGCCCTTACTTTCATAAATTCACTCTTCTTTCTACAGGATGCGTCCCGTTGACATATCATAAGGCGACAGCCGCACCCTCACCGGGTCGCCCACCGCCATGGCCGCCGCCTTCCGGCGGCGCGCGGCCGGGAGATGACCCAGCAGGCGATGCCCGTTGGCCAGTTCCACCCGGAACAACGTCCGGGGCAGCACTTCCACTATCCTGCCCTCAACTTGGATGCCGTCTTTGCCGGCCATGTCAAAATCTCCGCTTCCCCTTCGGTGATCAACACCGAATGCTCAAAATGAGCCGATAGCTGACCATCTTTTGTCACCACTGTCCAGCCATCTTTCAACACCACCACCTCCGGCCGCCCCCCGTTGACCATCGGTTCGATGGCCAGCGTCATCCCCGGCCGCAACTTGGGCGAAGCCTTGTTCTTCTCCACATAATTGGGCACCTGCGGCTCTTCATGCATGGACCGCCCGACCCCGTGCCCCACAAACTCCCGCACCACGCTGAACCCGTTGGACTCCACAAAGTTCTGCACCGCCCGCGATATATCCACCACCCGGTTCCCCGGCGCCGCCTGGGCGATCCCCACATGCAGCGCCTGCTCCGTCACATCCATCAACCGCTGCGCCTGCGCGTCGCATCCCCCCACTGCCACCGTGCGCGCCGTGTCGCCGATAAAACCGCGATACAACACCCCCACATCCAGACTCACAATGTCCCCAAACTCAAGCCGCCGCGGCCCGGCTAGCCCATGCACCACCTGCTCATTGACCGAAATACAAATATGGCACGGATACTTCCGATACCCCAAAAAGGCGCTCTTGGCCTCGTAAAACTTCATCCGCCCGGCGGCAAAATCATCCACTTCCCGCGTCGTCACCCCGGGCTGGATGAAGGTCGCCACCTCATCGAGCACCGTCCCGGCCACCCCTCCCGCCGCTCTCATCACCTCCATGTCCCGTTCACTTTTTAAAATGATCATTGGATGGGCGGACGCGGCCCCGGTCGCCCCCGGGCGCGCTCCATGGGAACTAGAAGCGCCCCTTGATTTTCCCCTTCTTCAAAAAGCCGGGATATTGGCGCGTCAACAATTGCGCCTCCATCTGCCGCATCGTGTCCAACATCACCCCCACCATGATCAGCAGGCTCGTGCCCCCAAAAAACTGGGAGACGTTTTGCGGAATCTTCATCCAGGAACTCATGATAATCGGGATCACGGCGATGGCGGTCAGGAAGATAGCCCCCGCCAGAGTGATCCGGCTCATCGTGCGGTGCAGAAAATCGCTGGTCGCCTGCCCGGGCCGCACCCCCGGTATATAGCCCCCGCCCTTCTTCATGTCGTCCGCGATCTGGATCTCATTGAACTGGGTCGCCACCCAGAAATATGAGAAAAACAGGATCATCAAACCATACAATATCAGGTACAAAATCGAGCCGCGGTTCAGACTGTCGGCCAGTTGAACCATCAAAACTCCAACGGCGTGATTATTGAACCGCTGGCCCAGAAATTTCGGGATAAAGGTCAGAAACATCAAAATCGCCGAGGCGAAAATTACCGGCATCACCCCCGCGTAATTCACCCGCAAGGGCATGAACGAACTGCCTCCCGAATACGTTTTCCGCCCCACCACCCGCTGGGCGTACTGCACCGGAATCTTCCGCTGCGCCTGCGTCACCGCCACGATCCCGGCGATCACCCCGCCCAGCAACAGCAGCATCGCGATAAACTGAAAGATATTGTACTGATGGTCCCCCGACGCGTCCACCGCCCCGAACATGTCCCATAAACCCTGGCCCATCGCGGGCAGCCGGGCCAGAATTCCTATCGTAATGATCAACGATATGCCGTTGCCAATCCCGCGGTCCGTGATCTGTTCCCCCAGCCACATCAGCAGTATCGTCCCCGTCGTCAGAATCAGAGTCGTTTGGATGCGATACCACCAACCCGGATTTTGCACCAGATTCCCCGGAAAGTCGTTCCCGAAAACACTGGTCGGATGTTCCCAGCTTAACGCCAGCGCCGCGCCCTGGATCAGGCACAGGCCCACCGTCAAATAGCGTCCGCGCTGGATCAGTTTGGTCCGTCCGCCTTCTTCCCGCGCCAATTTGCTCAATCCCGGCAGCACCGCCTGCAAAAGCTGGATCACGATCGTGGAACTGATGTAAGGCATGATGCCCAGGCTGCCAATGGCGCATTTTTCAAATCCCCCGCCCGTGAACATGCTGTACATCCCCAGCAACCCGGACCCCAGGTTCTTCCCCCCGCCCGCGTGGAACCAATCCGCCAGTTGATGGCTGTTCAGCCCGGGTGTCGGAATCAGCGAGGCCATCCGGCAGATCAACAACATCAAAAGTGTGAAGACGATCCGGGACTTCAGCTCGGGAATCTTAAAGCAGTTGCCTAAAGTTGTTAATATGGAGGAAAACATCGAATGATCCCAATATACAAGGGCTTACACGGGCGCCGCGGGTTTCTTCTCCGGCGCCGCTGCCGGCTTGGCCGCGACCCCGACCACCTCGCACGCCCCGCCCAATTTCTCAATTCCCGCCCGCGCCGACGCGCTGAAGGCATGGGCCTTGACCGTGAGTTTCTTCTTCAATTCGCCATCGCCCAGGATTTTGATGCGCCGGCCGCCCTTGGCCAGCCCAAGCTCGCGCAACGCCGCCTCGTCCACCGTCGCCCCGTCGTCAAATTTGTTCAGGACCTCCAAATTAACCGGCACATAGCGGATGGCGAAATTCGTGTTGTTAAACCCGCGCTTGGGTATCCGCCGGATCAGCGGCATCTGGCCGCCCTCAAAACCGATCCGGATCGAACTCCCCGAACGCGCGGTCTGGCCCTTGCCCCCGCGACCGCTGGTCTTCCCGTGCCCGCTGGATTCACCCTGGCCGAGCCGTTTCCGCCGATGTTTGGCGCCCGGACGATTTTTCAAATCATGTAAACGCATATATTTCAGTTCGTCGGCGGAGCAATCGGAGGCGCCGGGGGAACCGCCGCCGCCGGGGCGGGTTCCGCCACGGGCGCCGGCGCGGTTTGCGTCGCGGGCGTCGGCACGGCTTGCGCCGCGGGCTTTTTCTTTATCTCCAGCCCTCTCTCCCGGTAAATATCTTCCCGCAATCGCAACTGCTGCAATCCCGCCAGCGTCGCCTTCACCACGTTGGACGGATTGTTCGATCCCAGCGACTTGCTCAAAATGTCTTTGACTCCGGCCGACTCCACCACCGCGCGCACCGTCGGGCCTGCGATAATCCCCGTGCCGGGAGACGCCGGCCGCAACAACACCTTGGCCCCGCCATAGCGGCACAACACCTCATGCGGAATCGTCGCGTCCCGCAGCGAGACGGAGACCATTTGCTGCTTGGCCATCTCGCCGCCCTTGCGGATGGCTTCGGAAACTTCCACCGCCTTGCCCAAACCCACTCCCACCCGGCCCTGCTTGTCGCCCGCCACCACCAATGCGCTGAAGCTGAAACGCCGCCCGCCTTTGACCACCTTGGCCGAGCGATTGATGAACACCACCTTCTCGCTTAATTCCTTGCCGCCGGCCCCGCCCTCGGCCGAGGTCTCCCCGCCCTCCGACGGAGTGGTGCGAGCGCGGCGCGGTCCGCGGCCGGGACCGCGATTGCCCCCTCGGGAGGGCCCACCGGATGTTTTGTTTAGTTCAGCCACAGTATTTTTGGTTCCAAAAGGTTAATCTTGCTCATGGTTAAAATTTCAAGCCCCCCTCGCGCGCGGCATCCGCCAATGCCTTCACTTTGCCGTGATAACGCGCCCCGCTGCGATCAAAGACGACGCTCGTAATCCCCTTGCTCTTGGCCGCCTGCGCCGCGACGGCGCCGATCTTCTTGGCGCTGGCCGCGTTGGCCGCCAGCGTGGCCCGCTCGGCCGCCGGCTGCTGCAGCGTCGAAGCCGAAGCCAGCGTCACCCCCGCCCCGTCGTCAATAAACTGCACATAAATATTCTCGTTGGTGAACCGCACGCTCATCCGCGGACGCTCCCGCGTCCCGATCACCTTCTTGCGGATGCGGCAGCGCCGCAACCGCGCCAGCTTTTGTTTCTTTTCGCTTCTCATGGCCTTGGGCCGCGGATCTTGCCGCCGCCGCTTGTTTATTGCACCGTCTTTCCTTCCTTGCGGGTCACCTTCTCGCCCGCGTAACGCACTCCCTTGCCTTTGTAAGGCTCCGGCGGGTAGTAGCTGCGGATCTCCGCCGCCACCTGCCCCACCAATTGCTTGTCCGGCCCTTCGATCGTCAGCTTGGTGTTTTCCTCCACCGTCACCTTGATCTGGCCGGGGATCGGATAATGCAGCGGATGGGAATATCCCAGCGATAAATTCACCTTGTCCCCCAGCACGGCCGCCTTGAAACCCACCCCCTGGATTTCCAGCTTCTTGACAAATCCCTCGCTCACCCCCTTGATCATATTATTGACAATGGCGCGGCTCAACCCATGCAGCGCTTTGGCTTCGGCGTCCTCCCCCGCGCGGCTGACGATCACGCTGCCCCCGTCCAGCCTGGCGGTGGTGCGGCGCGGCAGCTCAAAATGCAGCTTGCCTTTGGGGCCTTCCACCGACACTTGCTGGCCTGCGATCTCCACCTTCACTTTGGGCGGCACGGCCACCGGCATTTTTCCTATTCGCGACATATAATTCACCAGACTTCACAGAGCAACTCACCGCCCACGTTTTTCTTCCGCGCCTGCGTGCCCGTCATAATCCCTTCCGAGGTGGAAAGTATCGAAGTCCCCATCCCGCCCCGCACCCGCGGCACGGTGGCCGCCCCGGCGTGTCGGCGCAGCCCTGACGTGCTCACCCGGCGCGAACCTTCGATCACCGGCTTCTTGCCGTTGTACTTGAGCTTGATCTTGATCTTCTTGATTTTCCCGCCCTCCACCGCCACTTCCTCCACATACCCCTCCCGCTTGAGCACCCGGGCGATGCCCTCCTTGAGTTTCGAGTGCGGCAGCTCCACCTCGGGCAGAAAGGCCAGCCCCGCGTTGCGCAGGCGCGTCAACATGTCTGAAATGGGATCTGTCATAAATATCTACCAGCTCGCTTTGGTCACTCCGGGGATCAACCCGTTCAACGCCGCCTCCCGAAACGTCAGCCGCGAGCAGGCGAACTTGCGCAAATAGCCGTGGCGCCGGCCCGACATGGAACAGCGGTTGACCACCCGGCTGGGGCTGGCGTTGCGCGGCAATTTGCTCAGCCCGGCGTAATCGTGCCGCGCCTTCAACTCCGCCCGCATGGCCGCGTATTTCTTCACCGTGGCGGCTTTCTTTTTGTTCCGTTCTATCCAGGATCTTTTGGCCATAGTATTCTATGCTGCTTTGGGCTCGGTGGTTGTTTTCGGCTCCGCTTTGGGTTCCGCGAACGGCAGTCCCATCAGCTTGAGCAAGTCCAACGCCTCCCCGTCCGTCGGCGCGTTGGTCACGATCGTGATGTCCATCCCCTGGTTGCGCTTGATCTTGTCCATCTCTATCTCCGGAAATATCGTCTGTTCCGCCACCCCCAGCGTGTAATTCCCCCGCCCGTCGAACGAACGCGGCGATAGCCCGTGAAAGTCCCGGATGCGCGGCAGCGCCGTGGCCACCAGCCGGTCGAAAAACTCATACATCTGGTCCCGCCGCAACGTCACCCGGCAGCCGATCACCTGCCCCTCCCGCAACTTGAAATTGGCGATGCTGTGCCGCGCCTTGTTGATCACCGGCTTGCGCCCCGTGATCATCATCATGTCCCGCGCCGCGTCCTCCACCGCCCCCTTTTCCAGCGACGCGCTCACCCCCATGTTCACTACTATTTTCTCCAGCTGCGGCACCTGATGCGCGTTCTGGTACTTCCGCTTCTCCTGCAACGCCGGACGGACCTGGCTCACATACTTCTCGTAAAGTCTTGCTTTCATGTCTGGCTCGGGGTTTCCGCCGCCGCCTCGCCGGTCCCGCCGGCGCGGGCGGCCGCGCGCGCGTCGAATTTTTCGGCCGCCATCAGATTGGAGATGTGGACCGTCCCCTCCCGCTCCACAATGGCGCCCTGCGGGTTCTGCTGGTTCTTCTTGGTGTGCCGTTTGATCATGTGCAGTCCCTCCACCACCGCCCGGCCCTTCTTGCCGGCAATGCGCAGGATCTTGCCCCGCCGGCCCGCGTCGCGTCCGGCGATCACCACCACCTCATCCCCTTTCTTGACGTGAAAATGGCTCATAATCAGATGACCTCCGGCGCCAGCGAGATAATCTTCATGAACTTCCGGTCGCGCAACTCCCGGGCCACGGGGCCGAAGATGCGCGTCCCTCGTGGGTTGTTCTCTTTGTCAATAATCACTATCGCGTTGCTGTCGAAGCGCAGGCACGACCCGTCCGAGCGCCGGATCTGCTGCCGCGTCCGCACCACCACCGCGTCCACCACTTCCCCCTTCTTCACCGTCCCGTCCGGGGCCGCCTCCTTGATGTGCGCTTTGATCACGTCCCCAATCCCCGCGTACTGCTGGTTGCGGCCGATCACACCGATGGCCGCCGCGCGCTTGGCGCCCGTGTTGTCTGCCACATCCAGAATGGATCGAACTTGTAACATAAATTCCTGATCAAGCTGCCGCCGCCTCGCGGGAGCGCTCCACCACCTGCATCAGTCGCCACCGCTTGAGCTTGGAAAGCGGGCGCGTCTCCTGGATCATCACCAGGTCCCCCACCTTCGCTTCCCCTTTTTCATCATGCGCGTAAAACTTGCGGTGGGCCGTCACCACTTTCTTGTACTTGGCGTGCGGATAGCGCCGCTCCACCTCCACCACAATGGTCTTGGCCATCTTGTTGGAGAGCACCCTGCCCAGCCGCTCTTTGCGGTGGCCGCGGGCGATGTCAGTTGTTTCAGGCATAACGTCTCGGGTCCCTTCAAGCCGCTTTGCGGCGAAGCTGCGTCAGGCGCGTTTCCACCCGCGCCACGTCCCGCCGCAACGTGTGCAGGCGGGCCGGTTTCTCCAACTGGCTGCTGGCTTGCTGCAGCCGCAAATTAAAAATCTCCTGGCGCAAATCCCGGCTTTTGACCGTCAATTCGTCCGCCGTCATATCTTTGATCTCGCTGATCTTCATATCCTGCTCATCCCATCCGGTGACGGGATATAAACTTGGTTCGGATGGGCAGCTTGGCCGCCGCCAGGCGCATGGACTCGCGGGCCACCGCTTCGGGCACCCCATCCACTTCAAATATCACGTTCGCCGGCCGGATCACCGCCACCCACGACTCCAGCGGCCCCTTGCCCTTGCCCATCCGCGTTTCCAGCGGTTTCTTGGTGAACGATTTGTGCGGAAATATCCGGATCCACACCTTGCCCCGCCTCTTCATAAACCGCGTCACCGCCACCCGCGATGCCTCGATCTGCTTGGTGTCCAGCCAGCACCGCTCCAACGACTGCAACCCGTACTCCCCAAAGGCGACCGTGCCCCCGGACTGCGCCAGCCCCATGCGGCTGCCACGGTGCATTTTCCGATACTTGACTCTGGCGGGCATCAATGGCATATCTGGATAATTCCTTTCTCAATTCTGCGCGGCGACCGTCATCGCCGCTCCGGGCGCCAGCTTCCGGGCCACCGCCACATCCCCTTTGCAAATCCAACACTTGATCCCCAGCTTGCCATACAGCGTGTTGGCCTCCGCGAATCCATACTCAATACTCGCCCGCAACGTGTGCAGCGGCACCCGCCCCTGGTGGTACTTCTCCACCCGGGCAATCTCCGCCCCGCCCAGCCGCCCGCCCACCCGGACCTTGATCCCCTCCGCCCCAAAATCCATGGCCACCTGCACCGCCTTCTTCATCGCCCGCCGGAAGGATACTCGGCGCTCCAGTTGCACCGCGATGTTCTCGGCCACCAATTGCGCGTCCAACTCCGGCTGCTTGATCTCCTGAATGTCCACATAGACTTCCTTGCCGGTCATCTTCCCCAGCTCCTCCTTCAGCTTGTCAATCTCCGCTCCCTTCCGCCCTATCACCACCCCGGGGCGCGCCGTGAATATCGTGATGCGGCACCGCGAGGCCGCCCGCTCGAGCTGGATTTTGGAAACCGACGCCCCCTCCAGCTTCGACTTCAATATCCGCCGGATTTCCCGGTCCTCGCTCAGCAGCTTGCCGAATTCCTTCTTCTCGGCAAACCATTTCGAGGTCCAGTCCTTGTTGACTGCGACCCGCAAACCGATTGGATTGGTTTTTTGACCCATAATGTTTATTCGTCTGACAAAACTATTTTCACATGGCAGTTGCGCTTGAGGATCGGGCCGGCCGATCCGCGCGCCTTGGGCGTGAACCGCTTCAACGTGCTGGCCGTTCCCGCCACCGCGCTTTTCACCCGCAGGCTCTCGGTTTTCAAGTCCCCGAATCCCTCCTTGTGCGCCTTCAAATCCTCCGCGTTCGCCAGCGCCGACCGCAACGTCTTGGCCGCCACCCGCGCCCCTTTGCGCGGCACCACCGCCAGCACCGCCTGCGCCTGCGCCGCCGGCAGACCTTGAATCTGCCGCACCACCTCCCGCATCTTCTGGGCGGACATCCGCACGTTCCTGGTGATCGCTTGTACTTCCATATTATTTCGCCTCGGCCTTCGCGGTATGCGCCCCGTGCTTCTTAAACGTGCGCGTCAGGGAAAACTCCCCCAGCCGGTGCCCCACCATGTTTTCCGTCACGAATACCGCGTTGAACACCTTCCCGTTATGCACGTTAAATGTCAGCCCCACAAAATCCGGCGTGATCATCGAACGCCGCGACCAGGTCTTGATCGGCAGTTTCGATTTCGCGTCTTTGCTCTCCTCGATCTTCTCCAGCAAATGATCGTCCACAAACGGGCCTTTTTTAATTGATCGTCCCATATCTTATTTCATTTATTTGCGCTTCATCGGCCGCCCGTCCCGGCGGACGACGATAAATCGGTTTGAGTGCCGGCTTTTGTCGCGCGTCCGATAGCCCTTGGCCAGCAGGCCCCACGGCGAGGTCAGCTGCTGCCAGCCGCCTCCGCTCTTGGATTTGCCCGCCCCGCCCCCGTTGGGATGGTCCACCGGGTTGCGCGCCACCCCGCGGCTGATCCCCCGCGTGCCCCGGTGCCGCGACCGTCCCGCTTTGCCCAGCACCACGTTCTCATGCTCCAGATTCCCCACCTGCCCTATCGTCGCCGCGCAACTGTTATGCACCCGCCGGATTTCCCCAGACGGCAGCCGGATCTGCGCGTAATTCTCATCCCGCGACATCAGCGTGGCCGCCCCGCCCGCCGTGCGCACCATCTGCCCGCCCCGCCCGGGCGCCAGCTCAATATTATGAATGGACAACCCCACCGGAATGGAACCTAGCGGCAGCGAATTGCCCACTTCCGGCGGAGCCGCAGGACCGTTCATCAGCTTGGCCCCCACTTTCAGCCCGTTGGGGGCGATGATGTAGCGCAATTCCCCGTCCTGGTACTTCAGCAACGCCAGCCGCGCCGTGCGAATCGGATCATACTCTATTCCCACCACCTCCGCCTCCATCCCCAGTTTGCCCCGTTTGAAATCCACATTGCGATAAAACTGCTTGTGTCCGCCCCCGATCCCCCGCGCCGTCACCCGCCCGTACATGTTGCGCCCGCCCGACTTCTTGCGGATCTCCAACAAGCTTCGCTCCGGCTTGTCCTTGGTGATCTCCTCGAACGACGCCACAGTGATGTAGCGCGTCGAAGGGGTCAGCGGTCTGTATGTTTTTACTGGCATAAAATCCTTCCGCTCAAGTCAGCGTGATCTTATCTTCCTTTCTCAGCGTCACTATGGCCTTCTTCCAATTCGGGGCGTTGCCCGCCAAGGGGGTGCGCTGGCGGCGCGCCTTGCCCCGCACGTTCAACGTGTTGACCCTGATCACCTTGACCTTGAAGAGTTCTTGCACCGCCTGCCGGATCTCCGGCTTGCTGGCCTGCGGATCGGCCACCACCGTGTATTGGTTCAGCTTCTCCGATTGCCGCGTCCCCTTCTCGGTGACGCGCACGGTCTTTATGACGTAAAAGGAGTTCATCTTATTCCTCAATCAGCCGCTGGGCCAGCGTTTCAAACGCGCTGCGCGTGAACAGCACCTTGTCGCTGCGCAATACCTGGTAAGTGTTGACTTCCTCCCCGGTCGTCAACTCCACCCGCGACACGTTCCGCGACGCCAGCCGCAATTTCATGTCCGCGTTGTGGCCCACGATCAGCGCCGTGCCCTCCACCTGCAACGCCCTCAACACCCCCAGAAATTCCTTCGTCTTGCCCGACGCCAGTTGGATGTCCTCGATCACCATCACGTCCCCGGCTTTGAGCCGCTCCGATAGCGCCTTCCGCAACGAGAGCCGCTTGGTCGAACGGTTGGTCTTCTTGGAAAAATCACGCGGCTTGGGCCCAAATACCACCCCGCCCCCGCGCCAGAGCGGCGATTGGAACGAGCCGGCCCGCGCCCGCCCGGTGCCTTTTTGCCGCCAGGGCTTCTTGTTGGTGCCGGCCACTTCGCCCACGTTCTTGGTGCAGGCCGTGCCCATCCGCTGCGCCGCCCGGAACGCCGCCACCGTGTCCTGGACCGCCTGGGTTCCCTTCCCGCCTTCCACCAGCGGAAACTTCACTTCCACTTCTCCCTGGTCCTTGCCCTGCATATCTTTGACCGTGAGCTTCATAAATCATTTCTTCTTGTCCGCGGCGGCGGCCGGCGCGGCGGCCGGTTTTGCCCCTTTGGCGGCGGGAGCGGCCGCGACCCGGACGGCGATTCGCCGCTTGGCCCGCTCCGAGCCTTTGGGCAGCTTCTTGGACTCCCGAATCACCACATAAGAGTCGTTCGATCCGGGGATGGCCCCTTTGATCAACAACAGGTTCTCCGCTTCCCGCACCTGGATGACCTGCAAATTCTGCGCCGTGCGCCGAACCTGCCCCATGTGGCCCGGCATCTTCATCCCCCGCAGCACCGTTCCTGGAAACAACCGCTGCCCGATCGCCCCCGAACGCCGGCGCCACCCCTTGGCCCCGTGCGATGCGTCCCCGCCCCGAAAATTATGCCGCTTCATCACCCCCTCAAATCCACGCCCCTTGGTAATCCCGATGGCATCCACAAAATCCCCCTGCGCAAAGATGCCCGCCCCAATCACCTCCCCCGCTTTGACTGGCAGCGAAAAATCACGAAACTCCCCCACCCGCTTGACCGCCAGCGCCCCGTGCTTCTTAAAATGCCCCAGCAACGCCTTGCTCACTCGCCCCTCCTTCTGGTCGTCAAAACCCAGTTGCACCGCGTTGTATCCGTCGCTTTCCACCGTTTTGGTCTGGATCACCCGGTTGGGGCCTACCCGCACGATCGTCACAGGCACCAGCACCCCCTGCGCGTCATACACGTTGGTCTGGCCGAGCTTTTTGCCTAACAGTCCGAGCATAATTCAAATCTTGATGGTGATGTCCACCCCGGCGGGAAGATTCAATTTCTTGAGCTCATCCACGGTTTTGGCGGTGGGTTCGATGATGTCGAGCAGCCGTTTATGGGTGCGTTGCTCGAAGGTCTCCTGCGATTTCTTGTCCGAATGCGGCGAACGCAGCACCGTGAATCGCTCGATCCGCGTCGGAAGCGGGATCGGTCCCGCCACACGGGCCCCGGTGCGCTTGACCGTTTCCACGATCTCATGCGCCGACTGGTCAATGACCCGGTGGTCATAGGCCTTCAGCCGAATGCGAATGCGTTGTCCTGCCATATAAAAAGAACAAGGTTAATATGTTTATGTTCTCGCCCCGGGCCGTTTCCCGGCCTCTTCCAATAGCGCGGTGAGAATACTGCTCGGTACTTGCTGAAACGTCAAGGGTTCCATGGAATATGATGCCCGCCCCTTGGAAAGCGACCGGATCGCCGTCGCATACCCGAACATTTCCTTCAGCGGGATGTGCGCGTTCAGGATCGTCTGCCCCCCCTTGGCGTCAATGCCGATGATCGTCCCCCGCCGCCGGTTCACGTCCCCCAGCAAATCTCCCTGATATTCGTCCGGCGTCGTCACTTCCACTTTCATGATCGGCTCCAGGATGATCGGCTTGGCCTTCTTGAACGCATCCTTCAGCGCGAATATCCCCGCCATCTTGAACGCCATTTCGTTCGAATCCACCTCGTGGAACGAGCCGTCCACTATTTCTATCTTGCAGTCAATCACCTGGTAGCCGGCATAGACCCCGCTCTTGCACGCCTCCTTGATCCCGTCCACCACCGCCGGGATGTACTCCTTCGGAATCGCCCCGCCCACTATCTTGTTGAGCACTTCCACCCCTTGCCCCTTGGCGTTCGGCGCCACCGTCACGCACGCATGCCCGTATTGGCCACGCCCGCCGGATTGCTTGATGTACTTGCCCTCCCCCTCCGCCGCCGCCGTGATCGTCTCCCGGTAGGCGATCTGCGGCGCCCCCGTGTTGGCGTCCACCTTGAATTCCCGCTTCAGTCGGTCAATTATTATTTCCAGGTGCAGCTCCCCCATCCCCGCGATGATCAACTGGCTGGTCTCCTCGTTGGTGAAACATCGGAACGTCGGGTCCTCCTCCGACAGCCGTTGCAGTCCTTCCCCCAGCTTCTCCCGGTCCGCCTTGGTCTTCGGTTCCACCGCCATGCTGATCACCGGCTCCGGAAACGTCGGCGGAAATAGCGTCACCTCGAATGACTCGTCGCACAGCGTGTCCCCGGTCGCGATGTTCCTCAATCCCACCAGCGCCGCAATGTCCCCGGCAAACACCCGGTCCACTTCCTTGCGCTCGCTCCCCTGGATGATCATCAATCGGCTCACCCGCTCCCGCCGCCGCGTCCGCGCGTTGTATATCATCTCCCCCTTGCGCAACTGCCCCGAATAGACCCGGAAGAACACCAGCTTGCCCGCATACACATCCGTCCACAATTTGAACGCCAGCGAGCAGAATTTCCCACTGTCGTCCGACTCAATCTTCACCACCTCCTCCGTCCCAGGCTCCGTCCCTTCGGCCGCAGGTATGTCCAGCGGACTGGGCAGATAATCCACTATCGCGTCCATCAGCGTCTGCACCCCCTTCTTCTTGAAAGCCGATCCGCAAAGCACCGGGACAAACTCATTCCGGCACGTCAGCCGCCGGATCGCGCTCTTCAATGCCTGCCCCTCCACTTCCTTGTCTTCGATCACCAGCTCGGCGATCTCGTCGTCCTTGTTCGCCACCGCGTCTATCAACTCGCTCAACGCCGTCTGCGCCGATTCCCGCAGCCCCTCCGGTATCTCCGTCACTTCATACTGCAAGCCTTCCCGGACCACTTCCCCCGCCCCCCAGGTGATCGCCTTCTGACTGATCACGTCAATCACCCCCTCAAACACGTCCTCCGCGCCGATCGGCAGGAATACCGGCCACGCATACGCGTTGAGCTTCTCCCGCATGTCCTCTATCGCATTTTGATAATTCGCCCCCGTCCGGTCCATCTTGTTGATGAACGCGATCCGCGGCACCTCGTACTTCGTCGCCTGCCGCCAAACCGTTTCCGACTGCGGCTGCACCCCGGCCACGCCGCAAAAAACCATCACCGCCCCGTCCAGCACGCACATCGAACGCTCCACTTCCGCCGTAAAATCCACGTGTCCCGGTGTGTCAATGATGTTGATCCGGTGCCCCACCGTCGGGAACAGCTTCTCCAAGCCCTCCTCCTTCTTCTGCGTCCAGTAACACGTCACCGCCGCCGATGTGATCGTGATGCCCCGTTCCCGCTCCTGCTCCATCCAGTCGGTCACCGTGTTCCCGTCGTCCACGTCCCCGATCTTGTGGATCAAGCCCGTGTAGAACAGAATCCGCTCCGTCGTCGTCGTCTTCCCCGCGTCAATGTGCGCCACGATCCCGATGTTGCGCGTGTGCTCCATCGTGTGCCGCCGGTCCGGCGAATTCACATTCGCGTTCCGGCTCTCTTCTAATGTCGCTTCGGTCATTTGCCTAAAGAATAAAAATGCCCCGATTTCTCAACCGTCGGGGCGTTGTCCAAATTATTATTACCAGCGGAAGTGCGCGAACGCCTTGTTGGCCTGCGCCATCTTATGCACTTCGTCCCGCTTCCGTATCGCGTTGCCCTGGCCCTGGAACGCGTCCAATATCTCCGCCGCCAGCGCCTCTTTCATCGCCATCCCTTTCCGCGCGTCCGCCAAATCCACCAGCCAGCGCATCGCCAGCGATAACTGCCGGTCCGTCGCCACCTCCATCGGCACCTGATACGTCGCCCCGCCCACCCGCCGCGGCTTGACCTCCAATCGCGGCTTCGCGTTGTCCACCGCCCGCTGCAATATCTCCAGCGGATTGCTCGCCGGGTTCTTCGCCGCTATCGCGTCAAACGCCCCGTACACAATCCGTTGCGCCACCGTCTTCTTGCCCTTGCACATCACCGTGTTCACCAGCCGCGATACCAGCGCGCTGTGGAACTTGCTGTCTTCCACCAGCGGCCTCTTTATTGCTCGGCGTCGTCGGGACATAAAAAATCTTATTTCGCTTATGCTGCCGGTGTCGGCGTCGGCGCCGGTGTGGCGGCGGCGGCGGCGGCGGGCGGCGCCTTGCCCGGCTTGGGCCGTTTCACCCCGTACTTCGACCGGCTTACCCGGCGCTTCTCCACCCCGGCCGCATCCAGCGCCCCGCGCACGATATGATACCGCACACCGGGCAAATCCTTCACTCGGCCTCCGCGCACCAGCACAATCGAGTGTTCCTGCAAATTATGCCCTTCATCAGGGATATAGGCGATCACCTCGAAACCATTGGTCAGCCGCACCTTGGCCACCTTCCGCATCGCCGAATTAGGCTTCTTGGGCGTCCGCGTCATCACCTGAATGCACACCCCGCGCCGGTACGGCGAAGTCTGTAGCGCCGGAGCCTTCGATTTGCTCCGCAGCTTCCTCCGTCCATATCGCACCAATTGATTAATTGTCGGCATTTCTGCTTTTACCTTTCACACCCAATCAAACCCAGGTAGGGACGCCTCGCCGAGGCGTCCACCATCCTCGCCCCATTTTCCCCCACCTGGGGAAACGGGACGCGGAATATAAACAATCCGTCAAACCGCTGCAACAATAAATGCGAAAAAATACTTTTCCCTTAAAAACCGGCTATTTCAGCCTGTTTTCAGGGCGCAACTTCTTCCGCGTACTGTAATTCGGGGCCTTTGACAGCCCGCTTATACCCTCAACCTTACACCCTTCCCGCCCCATTGCAACAGCAAAATGTGACAGCAAAACGTGAAGCCCCATTCCTGCCCCAACGGGGTTGTGTATCGGGAGGGGCGAGTTCCACCGAGCCCCTAAACCTCCTCCCGCCCTCCGACTCCGCCCCCTCTGCGCCTCCTAATCCGGGAGGGGCGAGCGCCCGCGAGACCCTGCTACATCCCCCTTCCCGCTCCCTGAAATCGCCCCCTCTGCGCCCTCAGCATTCAGCCTTTAGCCTTCAGCCTTTCCGCAACCGCCTCCCCCTCCCCGAAATCCCCCCCGTCCGCGCCATCATCTTTCATCTTTCAGCCTTCAGCATTCAGCCTTTTCTTATTCCCCCCCGCCCTCTTCTCACGCCATCCCGTCTCGCCATAGCGCCCAGCGCGACGGCGGAAGTCCCGCAACAGGCGGGACGACGGCGGAAGCCATGCGAAGGCGGGTCCCCCAAGTGCCATGTTCAGCGCCCTCGCCGATCATCCCTCCTTCCTCAACCCGCGAATCTCCGCCCCGACAAGTGCCTGGTCGTGAAATTTCCAGGACTCTTTATGCCAATAACCATATTACAATGCCATTCGCCTTTATTAACCAACCACTTTACGTAGTCAAGAATAGGTTTCATTGCGCTCTGAGCCGATAGAACTGCACAGCATTCGTGTTGGTTGCAGTCGTGGATACCCAGCCGGCATTTGTAGTCCAAGGAGTTGATACCGTGCTCCAGCTGCTTGCCAACGCGCCGGCGCTCTCCAGCAGGCATGTGCTGCCGTTATTTGTCCACGTCAGCTGCATGACTTCCTCACCCGCCAACCGCTCCGCGCCCGCAACGAGCAACTCTGGAGGCGGGATCCACAGCACGGGCGATAAACCCGTATTGGCGGAAAACGTATTCCACCCTGTCGTGCCTGGCAAATAATTGACGGTCAGGTTGTTGTCACCAGCGAAGTCACTTGAATCAGCGGTGGGAGCGTTGCCCTCGAAGTAGACGATGGTCAGGCCGGTGCAGCCATAGAACGCATCCTCCCCGATGCTGGTGACGCTGCTGGGAATCGTGATGCTGGTCAGGCCGGTGCAGTCATAGAACGCATAATCACCGATGCTGGTGACGCTGCCGGGAATCGTCACGCTGCTCAGGCCGCTGCAGTCTAAGAACGCACCAATCGCGATGCTGGTGACGCTGCTGGGAATCGTGACGTTGGTCAGGCCGGTGCAGTCCGAGAACGCATAATCATCAATGTTGGTGACGCTGCCGGGAATCGTCACGCTGCTCAGGCCGCTGCAGCCGCCGAATGCATACTCCCCGATGCTGGTGACGCCATTGGAGATCGTGACGTTGGTCAGGCCGGTGCAGTTGCCGAACGCATAAAAACCAATGTTGGTGACGCTGCCGGGAATCGTCACGCTGGTCAAGCCGTAGCAGTACCCGAACGCCTCCCCCCCGATGCTGGTGACGCCGTTGGACATCGTGACGCTGGTCAGGCCGGTGCAGGAAACGAACGCCTCCTCCCCGATGCTGGTGACGCTGCCGGGAATCGTGTAACCTCCGCTTAGCCCGCCCGGATATTCAACCAGCGTGGACCGGCTTACGTCGAATAAAACCCCATTGATGCTGCTATAAAATAGATTGTTTGTATCCACAGTTATCGCTTTCAGGCCGGTGCAGGAAACGAACGCCTCCTCCCCGATGTTGGTGACGCTGCCGGGAATCGTCACGTTCGTCAGGGCGCAGCTGTCGAATGCATTATCACCGATGCTGGTGACGCCATTGGAGATCGTGACGCTGGTCAGGCTGGTGCAGGCGCCGAACGCCCAATAACCAATGTTGGTGACGCTGCCGGGAATCGTGACGCTGGTCAAGCCGTAGCAGTCCCCGAACGCCTCCTCCCCGATGCTGGTGACGCCATTGGAGATCGTGACGCTGGTCAGGCCGGCGCAGTCCCAGAACGCCTCACCCACGATGCTGGTGACGCTGCCGGGAATCGTGACGCTGGTCAGGCTGGTGCAGTCTAAGAACGCGCCGCCCCCAATGCTGGTGACCTGCAGGCCGTTGATGGTGCTTGGAATGACCACAGCCCAGGGAGGCCCGGCGTAGGCGGCGATGTTGGCACTGCCATCGGCGTTTGTGGTGTAAGTGTAGATGCTGCCGTCGGTGTTGGTGCTGTATGCGTCTTGCCCTTGCGCCGCGGTCGGCGCCGCCAGGAGCAGCAAACCTAAAAGGATGGGCCATTTTGTTTTCATATCTCAATGATGGAAAATGGACGGTTCAGGCTTAATCTGGGATCTCCCACTTGGTTTCTTGCCCACGACCGGCCTGGGCCTTTTTTGTGATTTTCCGCTTGCTCAATAGATTTGCAACTCATTTTTTTACCCATTTCTTTTAGTCCACCACCGGTTTTCTCCCGGCGCGGGAGGTGTTTCGACGGCATTTTGGGCTCCAATGCCTAATTGGATCATAGGCCGCGAAGAAACACCTTCCTTTCCTTCCTGACCTGTGGAACAGCATCGTTCCCGCTGCCGCCCTCCAACTCCATGCCGTCCATGCCGTCCACCAAGTCCATCCTGTCCATCCCGTTAATCCTGTCAAAAGTTTTGCGCTCTCCGCTAGTTTGAACCAAAACACGCCATTCGAGCTTTTCAAACCTAAGTAAATCACTCATATTACTTCACTTTCAACCCATCCGCAGCCCGCTTTTAATGTAGTAACATCCTTATATTAAAACACTTACAACTAACTTAGCCTCCCAGTTTTTGCCCCTCCAAAGTGCCATCTTAGCTTCTCCCAAACCTCCGATTCCTCCGTTTCCTCCGTTTTTTCTCTCGGCCTCCCCGGTCGCCTGACGCACCCAGCCAATTCCCCTATTGCTTCCATCACCCCGGCTGATAGACTCAGGCGTCAAATCGAAAGAAGAGGCTTGGCCTCCCATCTGATGAAAGGCGCTCATTTATGAGAAGACTCCCGCAATGGATACTTGCCCTCGGCATGGCTCTCGCTTGCCAGCTTCGCGCGGCAGACCCCGGCCCGGCGCCCACCCCCTTCTCCGGCACGGCGGTGGATGGCCAGGGGCGCCCGGTCGCCGGCGCGGACGTGGATTGCTACCAGTACTACTGCGCCATGGCATTATTCCTGCCGGGCAAGGAAACACTGGAGCACACCACCACCGACTCCCAAGGCGCATTCACCTTTCCCGTCACCGAGGAAGGCGGCATCGTGGTGGTGAAAAAAACGGGGCTGGCCACCGCATGGAAAACCCGGTTGTTCGGCCAGGGCGGTTCGACCGATCCGCTGGTTCTCTCCGCGCCATCCACCCTGACCGGCAGAGTGGTGGATCAAAACGGCAAGCCGGTGGAAGGAGCCGGCGTCTGGGTTTCAGTGGCGATGGACCAGGAAGAGGCCGGCATCGTAACACAACCCAACATACTCTTTGGCAAGGCGGCGCGCGATAGCTTTTCCGCCCAATCCGCGGCGGATGGCCGTTTCCGCCTCGAGAATCTTCCGGCCAACGCCCACGTCGGTCTTTCCCTCGCCAAGCCAGGCCTGGCCCTCCGCGGCGGGGAAGGCGATTTGACCGCGGCCTTCGGCAACGGATTGCCCTATCAGCCTGGAAAAGAGGAAGTCAAGCTGGTGGTCGAGCCGGCGGCAACCATCCAAGGCACCCTCACCATCCAGGAGACGGGCCAGGGGCTGGCGGACGTGAAGCTGCGGTTGCAACCCGCCACACAGGGCTTTGCCTTGGGCGGACTCAACAGCGCCGAACCAATTCAGTCCGGAGCCAACGGCGAATTCTCTTTTTCGGATGTGGCGGCCGGCTCCTACAAGGTGATGGCGGAGTTTGAGGGCAAGCCAATGCCCGACTGGGTGGCGCAAAGTGACACCGTGACCGTTGCCTCCGGGGAAACCGCGCGCGACGCGCGCGTCCGGGCTTCCAAAGGCGGCGTCCTGATGGTCACCGTCGTTTCGAAGACCGACCAGAAACCTGTGCCCAATATGAATGTTTTGGCGGTCAACTCTTTGAACCAAAGTCAGTCGTCGGCTTTCACGGATACCAACGGCGTCGCCCTCCTCCGCCTGGTGCCTGGGCAGTGCATATTCATTGCGGTCAAAAAAGGCTGGTCCCAGCAGCAGGAGGACGCCACAGTTCAAGACGCCCAAACCAACCGTGTTCAAATCGAGGCTGCCCCGCCCTTATCCATCAAAGGAACAGTGCGCGGGCCTTCCGGCGAGCCGATCGCCGGAGCGCGCCTTTCCGTGGGGCCGAATTATGGCGACCAAACCGAATTCACCACCGACGCCAACGGCCACTATGAGCTGACTTGGGCCATGCAGAATTACGGCCCGAATGCCTCCTATTTTATCACGGCGCGCAGCCTGGAAAAAAAACTTGCCCTCACCCGCGGCATTGACGAAGCGACCACAAACCTGGACCTCCAACTCCAACCCGCCCTGGCCATTTCGGCAAAGGTGGAGGACGCCAAGGGCAAACCCATCTCCAACGCCACCGCCATTTTGATGCTTTCTTCGGGAAACACCGGCCTTCAGTTGCGCCTCCAGCCTGCCCAGGCCGATGCCCAGGGCCGCATCCGCTTCGAGGCTCTGCCGCCGGGGCAGAAATACTCCATTTCCGTCTCCGCCAAAGGCTACGGCTCCGCCAGCCAGCAGGTGGAAGAGACGGCCACGCAAACCGCCAGCTACCAATTCCCCGCCATTGTGCTCCCTCTGGCCAACCGCAAACTGGGGGGCCAGGTGCTCGGCGCCGATGGCAAGCCGGCGGCCAGCGTGATGGTGCAACTCAATGGGGAAGGGCAGCCCAACGCTGTCGCCAGGACGGATGCCACGGGCCGCTTCCACTTTGACGCCGTCTGCGATGGCCTCGTCAACCTCTTTGCCAACGCGCAAGGAGCCTTTGCCAATGCTCAAGCGTCCGGTGGCGATACCAATATCGTCCTCCGCTTGCAAAACAACCGCCAAGTCATGGCGGGCGCTCAATCCGCGATAAAAATCACCGGAATTGTCACAGATTCCTCGGGTGCCCCGGTCGCCGGAGCCCGCCTGGCACTCTATCCCAACTGGTGGGGCAACGCCGAGGCCAGGACCGACGCCAATGGCCGGTACTCATTGAACGTCCAAAATATGCAGATGATCCGCCAGCAGAACATGACGCCGATGATCTTGGCGCGCAGCCTGGAGCGAAACCTTGCCATCGTCCACGACATTGACGCTCAGACCACCAATTTGGACCTGCGTTTGGAAGAGGGCATGACCATTTCGGCCAAGGTGCAGGACGCCGACGGCCTCCCGATAAAAAGCGCAATGGCCGCTCTGATCTATATTACGGCAAACAACGGCTTTCAGTTGGACGGCGATATGGCCAGGGCCGATGACCAGGGCCGCATTCGCATCCAGGCGGCGCCGCAGGGACATCAATACAGTGTCAACATAACCGCCTCCGGCTACGGCTCCGCAGACCAGATGCTCATGCCGGCGGACACCAAGACCGCGAGTTTTGAATGCCAGACTTTCGTGCTCCGGCTGGCCGACCGCAAATTGGCCGGCCAGGTGTTGGGCCTGGACGGCAAGCCGGTCAGTGGGGCGCAGGTCAACATCAACGGCCAGGGCCAGCCCAATGGCAACACCCGCTCCGATGCCAACGGACACTTCTCCTTCACCGTCTGCGAAGGTCCTGTGAGCGTGTTTGCCTATCGTCAGCCTTCCGGCCCCGGCCAGTTCCTCCAAGCCAACGTGCAGGTTTACGGCGGCGACACCAACGTGGTCGTCAGGCTCGGCAACAACATGCGCCAAGCCGGCGGCGGCGAACCCTCTCCCTTCAAGCCCGTGCCCTGGACATGGGCTGCCATCAGCCAGTGGCCGCGCCAGTATCCCAAGGTGGCCATTGTTCTGCTCAGCGTGCAAGTGGCGGCATTGCTGGCCACCGCGGGCGGCATCTTCTGGATCACCCGCAATCGGGGTGTTTAGCCGATGCTCTTCTCCCAACTTACCATTTCCGGCTTGCCACCGCCGGCGGCACGGCCTAAACTTCCATGCAATCGGGCGCGGTTAGCTCAGTAGCAGAGCATCACCTTGACACGGTGGGGGTCGCAGGTTCAATTCCTGCACCGCGCACCATTTTTACCTGGCCTTCACCGCTTGCGGCCCCCGCCCGCCATACTGGCGGCATGGCTCGTGCCTGACCTGGCCAACGCATCCGCGAAAATAATCTTAGTCGCCGAGGCAGATGCCCAGCGAGCGGGTCGCGTGGACGAATCCCGCGTCCAGCGGCACTGTCCGCAACCGGCCGGTCGCTTCGGACAGAGGCGCGCTTTCGACAAATTGTCCGTTGTGCGCCACCATCCGGCCATAACGCCCTTCGGTGATCAGTTCCACCGCTTTGGCCCCGAACAAGGTGCACAGCACACGGTCCATGAACGTCGGGCTGCCTCCCCGTTGCAGATGACCGAGCACCATCAGCCGCGTTTCCTTCCCCGTGCGTTTCTCGATCTCCGCCGCGACCACCGCGCCGATGCCGCCAAGCCGCGCCTCCCGATTCTCCTGCTGGCCGCCCATGGTGACATAATCGCCCCCCGCCGCCTTCGCCCCTTCCGCGGTGATGATTAGCGTGAAATGTTTTCCCGCCTTTTCGCGTTCCTGGATCGCCGCGCATATGGTTTCGTAACGAAAAGGAATCTCAGGGATCAATATGACATCCGCGCCGCCGGCCACCCCCGCGTAAATGGCAATCCAGCCGGCGTATCGGCCCATCACTTCAAGCACCATCACCCGGTTGTGGCTCTCCGCCGTCGTGTGCAGGCGGTCCAGCGCGTCGGTCGCGCAGGCCACGGCGGAATCGAACCCGAAGGTGATGGTCGTCGCCGCCAGATCGTTGTCAATCGTCTTGGGCACCCCGACAATCGGGATGCCCGCCTCGTGCATCTGCTGCGCGATGGCCAGCGAGCCGTCGCCGCCGACGGCCACCAGCGCGGCAATCCCCAGCGCCTCCATCCCCCGTTTGGTCTCCTCCAGCAATTCCTTGGGGATCTGCCTCACTTCGCCGTGGCCTGTCTTGGCGGAGAATCGTCCGCGGTTGGCCGCGCCGAGAATGGTGCCGCCCCGCACCAGCAAGCCGTCGAGCGCCTTGTAATCCAGCACGCGAAAACTCTGCGGCGCCAGCAGCCCCTCGTAACCGCCGAGGATGCCAATGGTTTCCCAGCCGCGTTTGGCCGCGGTTTTGGCCACCGCGCGGATGACCGCGTTGAGGCCGGGACAATCCCCGCCGCCAGTGACAATGCCGATTTTCATTTTGAGCTCCGAAATATTGCGGGCAATCTGCCTCCATTCATCTCCCCAAGTCAAACAAAGAAATGTCTCGCCGCTGCAGCGGGCATCCCCTTGTGTTCATGTATGATTGTGGAGTGAAAATTGGCCGAAACTGGCGTTCTCGGCGCTCATGGGGTACCCTCTTTGCATGCGCCTGGAGCACTCAAACAACGCCCAAAATGCCAAACCTTAAATCCCTCTCTGTTAAGGCCCTCATCCTGACACATTTTTTGTGGCTTTTTTCTGCCCGCGCCGGCGTGATGGTGTCCGCATTGAAGTGCGAATACCTGACAGATCCTCTGGGGATTGATGTCCAAACCCCAAGGTTTGCCTGGAAGCTGTCGGACGCGGATCATACCCGGGGACAGAAGCAAACTGGCTACCGGGTGCTGGTTGCCAGCAGTCCCGCTCTTCTTGATGAAGAAAGGGCCGATATTTGGGACAGCGGCCTGACTCTTTCCACGCAGTCCGCGCTGGTCCCTTTCGCGGGCAAAAAACTGGCTTCCGGACAAGTTTGTTTTTGGAAAGTCAGGATTCTTGACAAGGACCAGAAGCCATCCGCATGGAGTTCCACTGCCCGTTTTTCCATGGGCCTGCTTGAACCGGAGGATTGGACTGGCTCTTGGATCAAGCACCCGACCGCCCCGGTGGAAAAGCATATCTGGTTCCGCAAATCCTTCACACTTCGGGAAATGCCCGCCTCGGCGTTCATCCACGTCGCTTCCGTCGGTTATCACGAACTTTATGTCAACGGCCAAAAGGTGGATCCGCGCGTTTTGGCTCCCTCCCTCACGCGCCTCGACCAGCGCGTCCTTTATGTCACGTATGATATTTCGCGCGCCCTTCGAGGCGGTGACAACTGTATTGCAATCTGGACCGCTCCAGGTTGGTCCCGCTACAGTTTCTTCAAGACCGGGCCGGCGCTCCGGGTTCAACTCAGCGGGAAAACGACCGGCGGCGATGCCATCTCGCTCGACTCAAACACTGGCTGGCGCTGCGAAATAAGCTCCAGCGAAGATATCGGCGGCTGCCAATATCAGGATCATGGCGGCGAGCAAATCAACGCTCAAAAATACGATCCCGATTGGAATGCCGTTGATTTTGACGACGCGCACTGGGCCTTCGCCGCGGCGGTCTCCATCACTGCGACACTCTCGGCTCAAATGGTCGAACCGAGCCGCGTTTTCGAAACTATCAATGCGCAGACCATCTCCGGCAACGGGCCGTTTAAAGTTGATTTGGGCGCCAACTTCTCGGGCTGGGTCTCGCTCTTAATGAAAGGCCAGTCTGCCGGGGATGTTGTGACCATCCAGGTCTCGGACAATCCCGGCACGGTTCAAGCCTTTGGGCAAAGGAGCATTTATATTTGCAAAGGGGGTCCCTCTGAGACCTTTGAGAACAGGTTCAACTACGCCGCCGGCCGTTATCTGACCATCGGCGGCTTGAAAAACAAACCGCGGCTGGCCGACATCAAGGGCTGCGTGGTCGGCAACGACCTCAAGCGGGTGGGCCGTTTTTCCTGCTCCAGTGATTTGTTCAACAAGATTTACGAAACCGATCTCTGGACCTACCGCGCGAACACCGTCGAAGGCTACACCGAGGACTGTCCGCATCGCGAAAGACTGGGTTATGGCGAAGAGCAATTCGCCACCGCCTGGGGCTGTGGGATTCCCAACTATGACGCGGCCGCATTTTACACCAAGGTAATCCGCGACTGGTGCGATGTGCAGGCGGCCAACGGCTGGATCAATCATACCGCCCCGCAAATTAACCGGCATTATGGCGGCACCATGTGGAGCAGCGCGCTTCTTAACTTATCCTGGGAATTCTATAAGAACTACGGCGACAAGCGGATTCTCATCCAATCCTATTCCGCCGGCAAGGCCTGGCTCGATTTTCTGGCTTCAAATACGACGGACGGAATTCTCCAGCCTTACAACACGAATTACAACCGGGGCGGCAATTTTCTGGGCGATTGGGCGGCCCCGTACGCAATAAGCGATCCATTGCAGGGTAAGGAGTTTGGAAACACCCCGGAGGCCCTTCTCTTCAACAACTGCGTTTATGCCATGGACCTTCGCACGTTCCTCCAAATCGCCAAAATTCTGGAGAAGCCTGACGACTTGGCCGCCTATGGCAGCCGCCTGGAGAACTTGAAAGCCAAAGTGCAGGCGCGCTTTTTCAACCCGGAGCAGAATGCCTACCTGGACACCCGCCAGATTCATCTGGCTTTCCCGATGTTCGCGGGGATCACGCCGGATGCGGTGAGGCCCAAAGTGTTCGCCAATTTTGAAAGGGAAATTCTCCAGACGCGGACTTATCTCGACATGGGAAGTTCGGGCCTGCCCGTTCTGTTGAAATTTTTGATCGAAGACACAGAACGCAACGACATCCTCTTCCAGCACCTTTCTAAAACCACCGAACCCAGTTACGGTTACTTCCTCAGCCGTGGGGAAACCGCCTGGCCTGAATATTGGGACGATAACTGCCCCAGCAGAATTCACACCTGTTATACCGGCATCGCGGCTTGGTTTATCAAAGGGCTGGGAGGCATTCGCGAAGACCCAAACCAGTATGGTTATCAATCCTTCATCATCAAGCCGGCGCTGACAGGAAATTTAACTTTTGCCGAAGCAAAGACCGAATCCTCTTATGGCGCGATCTTATGCCGCTGGGAAAAGAAGGCAGGCATTATTAAGATGGACATTGCGGTGCCCGTTAACTCCACCGCCACCGTGTATGTTCCGGCAACGGACATAAAAAATGTGACCGAGAGCGGCATTGCCATTCCCCGCGCCAATGGCGTGAGATTTCTAAAAATGGAAGCGCCTAACGCCGTCCTTGAGGTGCAATCTGGCGTCTATCAATTCGTTTCAAAGTGAGAACGCAAAGCAGGAAAAGGCCGGCGCTTGGTTCGCGTCAAAACAGGTGACGGTTCTGCCGCTTACTCGCCCATTTCCTCCGGCCAGGAAAATCGGAGAAATCGGAGAAATCGGAGGTTTCGGAGAGGGGAGTTTTGTCGGGGAAGGGGCAAAAAGTGGCAAGCGGATTGCATTGTAACTATTTGTATACAAGCATCCTACAACCTAATGTGAACTGCGGATTGGGTGAAAACGAAGTAATATGAGTGATTTACTTAGGTTTTAAAACGCAACTGGCGTTTTTTGGTTCAAACTAGCGGAGAACGCAAAACTTTTGACAGGATTAACGGATGCCCCCGGCCCCGGATGGCAGCATTTGAATCCTGTAAATCCTGTTCATCATCTGGCCTACAAAGCCGAGCACGCGGTGGATTTGGAGAGCGAGGCCATTGTGGCAACGACGGTCACCTTTGCGGACAAGTCTGATCCGCAGAGCGGGCCGGTAACCTTGAGCTTGGCGGAAGCCAATCTGGTGTTGGCGGGCAGTGCCACGGAGA
>Ga0187888_1000728_pt1 | contig 34842 bp, 27 predicted proteins | sample June2016WEW_7_40_FD_132987 | JGI IMG/M metagenome (GOLD analysis project Ga0187888, IMG submission 132987) | Peatland microbial communities from SPRUCE experiment site at the Marcell Experimental Forest, Minnesota, USA - June2016WEW_7_40 | ecosystem: Environmental > Terrestrial > Soil > Wetlands...
CATTATGGGTTCAACGATTTCATCTTGTGCCTGGGCTACAAGGGCTCGATGATCAAGGACTTTTTTCTGAATTACCATCTCATGAACAGCGATTTCACCTTGCGCCTGAATTCGGGCAGGGAGCCGGAGTTGCACAACTCGCTCCGGAACGACCAATGGACGATCACCTTCGCAGACACCGGCGCCGAGACGATGACCGGCGCGCGCATCAAGCGCATCGAACGGTACGTAACCGGCGATCAATTCATGATGACTTACGGCGACGGCGTTGCCGACATCAACCTCTCGACGCTCTGGGATTTCCACCTCGCCCACGGAAGGATCGCGACGGTGACGGGCGTTCATCCGCTCTCGCGCTATGGTGAATTGTCAATGGCGGGCTCATCCGTGAAGGAATTCAATGAGAAGCCCCTCGATCAGAGCGGATTCATCAGCGGCGGCTTTTTCGTTTTCCAGCGCAAGTTCTTTGACTATCTCTCTGACGACGATAATTGCGTTCTTGAGCGGGAGCCTTTGGAGCAACTAACGCGCGAGGGCCAATTGATCGGTTACCTTCACCATGGATTCTGGCACTGCATGGATACGTACCGCGATTTTCTGGCGCTCAACGATTCCTGGAAGAAGGGCGCACCCTGGAAGGTTTGGGATCAATGATCAGCAGTTCCGGTTTTTGGGAGGGGGAGCGAGTCTTCGTCACCGGCACAACTGGCTTTGTGGGACGCTTATAAGCTTCGGAAGAGCGGAATCATTTTCACGCCAGGAATAGAGCGAGTATGGAAATAACGCCGCGGCGACTCAACGGGACCTACCAGATCGTACTCGCCCCGCATGGCGATGAGCGCGGCTATTTTATGCGAGTTTGGGACGAGCAATTATCGCGCCAGCACGGCTTGACCACTGCGTGGGTGCAGGAGAACCAATCCCTTTCGCGCCGTAAAGGTATCATCCGCGGACTACACTTCCAAAGGCCGCCCCATGCCGAAACCAAATTGGTACGCGTTGCCGCCGGCGCAATTCTGGACGTGTTCGTAGATCTGCGGAAAGGTTCGCACACCTACGGGCAATGGGATTCGCTGGAATTATCCGCCGAGAACCACCGTGTGGTTTACATTCCCAGGGGCTTTGCACATGGCTTTTGCACGCTTACGGATGAGGCTCTGGTGGTTTACAAAGTAGACGCCTACTATGCGCCCGAGTCCGAAGGCGGACTTCGCTGGGATGATGAGGTGCTGCGAATTAACTGGCCTACGCGTGACCCCTTGGTGTCTGATAAAGATAAACGCCTGCCTTCTTTCAAGGAGTTTGTATCACCTTTCGAGTGAGTGGGTCGGCCCCATGCTCCGGCTGCGCCATGGGCGGAGTGGTGTTCGTTCGGCCACGACGGTCGTGGCTGCGTCGCCGGCGGAGCAGAGGGCAAGGTGATGGGTTTAGCGCCTAAGGTTAAAGGGTGTAAACAACCATGAAAGTGCTGGTGACCGGCGCAGCCGGATTCATTGGCTCGCATTTGACGCGCCGAATCGCTGGCGAAGGTAATTCGGTTTGGGCAGTGACTTCTCCCGGTGAATCAACAGACCGGCTTTCCGATATCTTGAACCGCGTGTCGGTCATGCCCGTGGACTTACGCGACGCGCGTGCAGTTCAAGAACTTGTGTCCACCGTCCACCCCGACTGCGCCGTGCATCTCGCGTGGTATGTCACGACGGGTAAGTTTTGGATGGCCCCTGAGAACCTCGACTGTGTCGCTATGAGTCTCAGGCTGGCCCAGGCGTTGGCTCATTCAGGGTGCAAGAGATTCGTAGGAATTGGCACGGGCTACGAGTACGATTCGGATTACGGCTTCCTCTCCGAAGACATTACGCCTCGCCGGCCTAGCAGCCTGTATGGCGTGTGTAAGAATGCCACCCGCGAGATTCTGCAGGCATACTGCCAGAAAACGGCCATGCAGTTTGCCTGGGCGCGCATCTTCCATCTTTATGGCCCCGCGGAAGCTGAGGTACGACTGGTTCCTGCCATTATCCTGGCGCTGCTGAACGGACAAGTGGCCAAGTGCACACACGGCGAGCAAATCCGCGATTACCTTCATGTTGAAGATGTCGTTTCGGCGCTTTGGGCCATCGCAAGAAGCGAGTTTTGCGGTCCGGTGAACGTCGGCTCGGGGCAACCCGTGAAGCTTCGGAAAATCGTCGAAACCATCGCACACTATCTGAACCGGGAAGAAAATCTCGCGTTGGGAGCTTTGCCCGCCGATCCCCAGGAGGCGCCGTTATTGGTTGCGGACGTTCGAAGGCTGGCCAAGGTGATCGGGTGGAAGCCCTCCTTCACGCTCGAGGAGGGCTTGAGAAATACCTGTGAGTGGTGGAGAGCACGAGTAGGGCATTAGCGGGCACCACCACCCCCTGCCCCTCTTCAACGAGAAGGGGAGTCGGGAGTTGTTCTCCTTCTTGTTCAGAACACACTGGCTGGTGCTGATTCCCGTCCTTGGTAAGGAGGGGGTAGGGGGTGGTGGGAACGTCTAAAGGTCCATGACCATGCGCGCTTGCCCGCTTTGTGCGAACCTGTTCCCGCGGCTCTTTTTCGAGCGCCGAGGCGTCCCGGTTCACCAAAACCGGGCCTGCCCAAGCGCTGAGGAGGCACGCCAGTTTCGACGCGGCGACCTTCTCCTGGCGTTCTGCCCGGACTGCGGATTCGTCTTCAACTCAGCATTCGATCCAGGATGTCTCAGCTACTCTGCGGCTTACGAGAACACCCAGACCTGCTCTCCCTACTTCCGGCAATACCTTTCCCAGTTGGGGAGTTCTCTGGTGACGAAGTATGGCCTTCGCGATAAGGTGGTCATTGAGGTTGGTTGTGGGAAAGGAGATTTTCTTCGCCAGCTTTGCAAAGATGGCAGAAACCGCGGCATTGGTTTCGACCCAACCTACGTCGGCCCGGAGACCATTGAGGGCGGAGCGGTGCAGTTCGTCCGGGGTTTTTACGATTCACAACAGACGCACTACGCTCCCGATTTTGTTTGCTGCCGTCATGTCATTGAGCACGTGCAATCACCTTTGGAGATGCTCAGGGCTGTTCGAAAAGCAATAGGGGACCGGCTGAACTCAATCGTATTCTTCGAGACTCCGGCGCTTCCTTGGACTCTCAATTCTTTATCATTCTGGGATTTGTTCTATGAGCATTGCTCTTATTTCACGGCGGAGAGCCTTGCCTGGGCCTTTGAGCAGACGGGATTTCACGTCCTCGAGGCGGGCCCGGCGTTCGACGAGCAGTACCTGCACATCGAAGCCAGACCTGCTCCAACCGGCAGCACACAGGGAAAACCTCGGCCGCGGGCCCTACCTGAGTTATGGACGAGAATCCAAGCGTTCCTGGCCAGAGTCGAGCAGCGTATGAAAGCGTGCGAAGAGAAGATTGATGCTTTTTCGCAAGCGGGGGGTTGCGCGATTTGGGGGGCAGCTGCCAAAGGCACAACGTTAGCGAACGTTATGGACCCTCAGAATCAGCGCATTCGCTTCCTCATTGACATTAATCCCGCCAAGCAGGGGAAGTATGTGCCGGGAACCGGGCATCCCATCGTGCCCCCTGAGTACCTGAAAGACAGGAACGGGCGCATCGCCGGAATCGTGAATATGAACCCCAATTATCTGGAAGAGAACAGAATCATGCTATCGCAGATGAGTCTCGACATTCCCATCCTGCAGTTGTAGGGTGAGGATGGCTATATTCCAGAGGGCGAAGGCGCAGCGGCGTGGGCGGAAGGAGGGTTGGTGAAGAAGATTCGAAGCCTGACTGCAGATTTGGCGAGTCAGAGTCTCTCGGTAACATATGCGGATAATCAATCGCAAACGTTACCTCTTTACAGCCCCGAAGCTTTCCGGGCTATTTCCAGGCTGTGGATAAAGGCAGGTTGGGCGGCGAAATACTCGTACAACTTCACCTGGATGGGACGCCCGGTAATTCAATTGCCGGAAGACCTGGTTAGGATTCAGGAGTTGATCGTCAAGGTCGAGCCCCAGGTGATCATCGAGACCGGTGTGGCGCATGGCGGCTCGAGCGTGTTTTATGCAAGTCTGCTGGAAGTCCTGGGACGAGGCCGCGTGATCTCCATCGACATTGAGATCAGGGCGCACAACCGTAAGGCCATCGCGGGCCATCCCCTCAAGAAGCGAATAACCTTGATCGAGGGGAACTCCGTCGCGCCCGAGACCCTTCAAGAGGTACACAAACTGCTCTCACCGGATGAGAAGGTGATGGTGATTCTGGATTCAAACCACTCCAAAAAACATGTCCGGGAGGAGCTCGAGCTCTACGGTCCGCTGGTCTCCTCCGGAAGCTACATCGTGGCTTCCGATGGCATCATGGAGGACCTCGACGACGTGCCGGGCGGGAAGCCGAATTGGACGCGAGATAATCCTAAGGCAGCAGCGCATGAATTCCTGGCCGAGCACCCTGAATTCGAGCTCGATCCGGAGCCGACTCGGCTCGGGGTGACGTATTGGCCGGACGCGTACTTACGCCGAAGGTGATGCGACAAGCTCAAGGCGGTTGAATGTCAAGGGTTTCCAAAAATATTCTTTACAATGTGGTTGGCCAGGGTATCACGATCGTCCTGAGCTTTGTGGCGGTTAAGTTCATCTTCAGGCGATTGGGCCAAGATGCCCTGGGCATCATCTATTTCACCTTCACCCTGAACGCCCTTCTCACCGCGCTTTTGGCTCTGGGAATCAACGAAACCACGGTTCGTGAAGTCGCTGCCTTTCATGAAGATGACCCGGCGTATATAAGACGCCTGCTTCAAACCGCCTCCTCGTTTTATTGGGGTCTCTACGCCTTGGCGGCAGTGGCGCTTTACGCGGCGGCTCCCTGGCTCGTCACCAAGTGGATCAACCTGGATACGCTCAGCCCTTCTGCCGCCACCACGGTTCTGCGTCTGCTCGGAATCGCCACCCTCCTGGCGCTGCCTCGCTCGTTCTGTGCCAGCATTCTGCGCGGCATCCAACGCATGGAATTCATCAATCTCATCGACGTGGCCGCCAGCGCCCTGCAGCAGTTTGGCGCCATCATTGTCCTCTTTTTGGGAGGCGGATTGCTTCAGGTCACCTTGTGGATGGCAGCCTGCTACCTTTTTGGCCTGGTCCTTTACCTCAGCGTGTGCGCCCATTTCTTCGGCGCGCGCGCGTTTATTCCAAGCATTTCCACTTCAGTGATCCATCGCAATGCCGCTTTTTCGTTTCGGCTTGCTGGGATCACGATCCTCTCTATCGTTCACACGCAAACCGATAAAGCCATCGTGAGCAAGCTTCTCCCGCTGGGGATATTCGGGTATTACGGCATGGCCTACAGCGGCGTTTCGCGAGGGATGGTGGTGACGGCTTCGGTTTCCCAGGCGGTTTTCCCTTCCTTTTCCGCCTTACACAAGCAAGGCGATCGGGACGGGCTTATGCGCCAGTACGGCAAGTTGCAGGATCTTCTCTGCTATGCGATCATGCCTTTATTCGCAGCCATTCCATTTGCCGCTCGCCCTCTCTTCACTTTCGTACTCAATGCGCAAGCGGCGCAGATGCTGATTTGGCCGGTCACGTTCTTGAGTATCGGTTTTTGCATGAATGCAACACTGAGTATCCCCTACGTCTTCACGCTTGCAGTGGGCAAGCCTCAAATCGCCGCCCGGACAGCCTACTACGCTCTGTTCGCCGTTTTGCCGGTGACGGGGTGGCTTGTGTACAGATTTGGGATCGCCGGGGCAGGGTTCTCCTGGATCTTCTACCACCTCTTCGCCTACGCGTATTTCGTACCCCGCGCATGTTCGGAATGCCTGGACATGCCTGCCTGGAAATGGTATGTCCACGTGTTCAAGGTCTTCGGGCTGGCCGGCTTGACCTACGGCGGTACGTGGGCTATGATCACCTTAGTTGGGCCTTCGACGATTCTGTCGGTGGTTCTAGGCTACTTCTTTGCTTCTGCCGCGTATGGGGCGGCCGCTTACCGGTTGCTGGGTGATGAGGTGCGCGAGGCATTGCGACGCATGAACTTCCCGAAGCCGGCGCCAGCGAGATCCCTGATTTAAGTACTGGGAAGCCGGGTGTCTATGGTTATTCCGTAAGGCGCTTGCACTGTGAAACGATTCCTGTTGGAGCGAGGCCGGTGGCTAAAGAAGGAGGTTCTGGGCGCGGCGGGGTGGCTGCTGAAGCATATGCCGGGATGTCCTTGGGAGTTAATTCCAGGATCGCTCACCTATAACCAGGACGGCTTGGCCACGGTCACGAATTGTGACTTTATCAACGACCCACGCTTTGCCGAAGCGTATCGACTGGGGGAGCAAACCGGGTCATGGAAGGATGCCCGAATCCACTGGCGTATCCATGTGTTGTGCTGGGCGGCCGACAGAGCGAGCCGCCTCGAGGGCGACTTTGTGGAATGCGGAGTGAATCGAGGCGGCTTCTCGCGCGCCGTCATGCACTTCGTCGATTTCCCCAAACTCGGCAAGACTTTCTATCTGCTCGACACATTCCGCGGGCTGGAAGAAAGCTTGATTTCTGATGCCGAGCGGGGGCGGGGAATCGGAGCCGGGAAATGGTTCAAGTATGAGGAGTGCTACGAAGCAGTGTGCAAAACGTTCGAGGGTATGCCCGTCGTCATCGTGCGAGGTGTGGTTCCGGAGACATTGCCTCTGGTGAAAGCATCGAAGGTATGCTACCTCTCTATTGACATGAACTGTGTGGCCCCTGAGATCGCCGCCGCTGAGTACTTCTGGGACAAATTGGTCCCCGGCGCCGTAGTGGTGCTGGACGACTACGGTTGGGACGCACATCACGAGCAGAAGTTAGCATTCGACCGCTTTGCCGCCCGGAAGGGTGTGAGGGTTCTGGTGTTGCCTACCGGTCAAGGTCTGATTTTCAAGCCGTAAGCGCTTGGCGCGTATTCACTTCCTCAGGGGCGACTCGCCAATTCGAGAGGCAGCTTGTTGAAATTGGCAGGCTTGACCTACGGTCGTGGCCGGGGCTATTTTAGTAGGGGAGATCAGGTAACGCGAAGGTTCCGACTTTGAAGTCTGAAATTAATGGAGGGCAGGGCAACCGTTGAGCGACAGCACCCATCCGCTGCTTTCAGTTATCATTCCCACCCGGGAACGCGCCGAGACCTTGGGGTATACACTCAGAACGGCGCTCGACCAGAGAAGCCGGAATTTTGAGGTGATTGTCAGCGATAATTTCAGCCAGGACAATACAGCGCAGGTTGTGAAAAGTCTTTCCGACCCGCGCCTGCATTTGATCAATCCTGGCCGTCGCCTATCCATGAGCAATCACTGGGAGTTCGCCCTCCTTCGCGCCACCGGTGATTACATTATGTTCATCGGCGACGACGACGCGATAGTCCCAGGCGGGCTTGACCAGTTGGAAGCTTCCATATTGACCACGCGTGCGCTCGCCTATTGCTGGCCAAGGCCTATTTACAATTGGCCCATGGATGGCAAGCCCGCTAACATCGTCCGTCTCCCGCCTCCGCATGGCCCCTCGGAGATTGATTTGAGGAACGCGGCCAAATTGTCCGCCTCAAAGGGACTGTGGGACCCACTCATCCCCTCCATGTATCACTCAGCCGTGGCGAAAGGCATTCCCGATGCTATCCGAGAAAACACAGGTCGAGTGTTCCATTCCACTCAGCCGGACGTTTTCATATCAATGGCCGTTCCGGTTTTCGCCGGCAAGGCCCACGATGTTGGCCACTATGTCTCCGTGGCGGGCCAGTCGGAGAAGTCTAATAGCGGGGTTAATCAGAGGTCCGGCCGCCTTGAGTACTTTGACAAGTTTATTCAGGAGTACGAAGGATACAAGATCCATCCCACTCTTTTCCCCGAGATTCCCATCGGTCTGAATTTGACTCCAGATAGCCTCTTGCTTGCCATGGACAAGTTCCCTGATTTCTATAGCGGCATGACATTCAACTATGATGCCATGTGGGCTGTCCTCCTCCGTGACAATTCAACTGTGTACAGGTACAAACTGAGTACGTGGGACATCTTGCGCAAAAGGCGGCAAATCCGGCGTTATCATCCTTTCCACGCTAGCCGTTTCCTGCTCTATTCGGCCTCACACAGGTTACGGGGGCTAAAAGGAACGGCGCTCGAGCGGGTTCGAACCTTCCACCGGCAAGTCACGCCCCTACCGGACGATATCTACGGCTTTGTGAAGAAACTCACTGACGTGAACTGGCTTCGACATTGCTCGGATGGGTTGAACTGATCTGTTATATGCTGTGACACAGGCCAGTCTCATCAGGGGTACTGAAATGTTCAGTGTGATCATTCCAACTATGAATCGATGGGTGAATTTGCAGAGGGCGCTGGAAGCTTACTTGGGACAGACAGCGTTGGGAGAGATTTCCGAGATTCTTGTGAGTGACGATGGATCCACTGACAAAACCCCGTTCGTCGTTTCGCAGATCGCCAACGCGTCGCCAGTGCCGATTCGTTACTTCCGGCAGCAGCATCGCGGGGCCGGCTCGGCTCGCAACCTGGCCATAAGAGAAGCCCGGGGAGACCTTCTGCTTTTCACCGACGACGATGTAATACCGTCACCCACTCTCGTTGAAGAACACTCGAAGTGGCACCGGCAAAACCCTGACCCGTGTGTGGCGGTCTTAGGTTCCGTCCCATGGCACCCGGCAGTCCATCCTACTCCGTTCATGAACTGGCTCATCATGGGCGGTCCCATGTTGAATTTACGCGAATGCTCAAAGCGGAGGGAATTGGGTTTCGAGTTCTTCGCCACGGGCAACTTGAGCTTGAAAGCGAAGTTCCTCCGAGAGCACGGAACATTCGATGAGGACTTTCGAGCCTACGGGTATGAAGACTATGAACTCGGCTACCGCTTGGCAAATAAGGGATTGCGTTTGCTCTACAATCCCAACGCTGTGGGCTACCATCACAAGTTCGTGTCGTTTGCGGACGTTTGCCGCCGGGCACAACTGGTGGCCGAGGCAGAAAGGGTTCTTAGCACCAAAGATGCCGGAGTCTATTTTTCCGAAAGGGCTGCGCGAAGGCAGCAATCGTTAGGGATTCGGATCGGAAAGTCTCTCGCGAGACGGCTTGCTTTTGCTCTTGCTCCCCTCAAGCCCCTGCTGGACACGCATGTCCCACTTCCTCGGTTCGCCTACCGTGCTTTGTATTACGCCTATTGTAAGTCGCCGGCACGGCGATCCAATGCTTCGGTTTGGAAGGCTGAAAAAGGCCAAGCGACAGTCCGCTGAATGCCGCATCGGAACGGCGAGTTTGGCCTTGCGGACATGAACCCTTTCCTGCTGCAGGCGGCGTTTCATCAGTCGGGAAGTTGCCGAGGCGGACCTTTCTGATGACGCCAACGTTTCGTGGACTATAGCCAGGATGGATCTGTCAATCTGCATTTTGACTCGCAATCAGCCCGATCTGCTCCCACGCTGCGTGGCTTCCTGCCTTGCGGAAATCCAAAGGGAAGGAATCGCTTCCGAAATTATCATCATTGACAATGCCTCCACAGACGGCAGCCCTCAAAAAGCTGCGAGCCTGTCTCCGCTGGTCCGCGTTATCCGCAACGAAAAGAATCTGGGATTTTCGGAGGCCAACAATATCGGCATTCGCGCCAGCAGCGGAAAATACGTATTGATTCTGAACGACGATACGGAGTTTCGCCCAGGTGTTCTCGGCCTTTTGATTGCCACGATGAATGCCAACCCGCGCCTGGGGGGTGTGGGGCCGAAATTCCTGAATGCCGATGGGTCATTCCAGCGGGGCAACGCTCCCAAGCGGTTTCCGCGCTTGCGCGGGGTGGTTTCAGAGCTTCTGAATCTTGATGTCGTTTTCGAGAAGTTCCCCGTGACGCGGGATTTGCTGACTAATCGCCGCGATGAAAACCGCGGCGGCGAGGCGGAACAGATCGACTGCGCCTGCCTCCTGGCGCGACGGGAGGCCCTGGAGGCGGTCGGCCTCTTCGACGAAGGGTTCTATTTCTTGTTCGAAGACACCGACCTGTGCTATCGCCTTGAGAAGGCCGGCTGGAAGTTGTGGTATATCCCGGACGCCCAGATAACTCACTACGGCGGCGCGTCCTTCAAGAAAGTCATGCGATCGGAACGGGCAGGCATGTATTTCGAGGGGCTTATTCGGTTCTTCAGAAAGCACTCCAGCCCTAGCCGGTTTCTGCTCTTCCGGTTAACCTTGGCAGGAACACTTTGTCTCAGAATGCCGTTGGCCGTTCTGTTCTCGTTGAGCCCTTTAGGCAGGGTCCGCCAGAGATGGAAGGGGACCGTTCCGATTTACTCGAAGGTTCTCCGGTCACTGCTATTCGCATGATGTATTGCCTTGTTGGGCCTGCCTGCGCAAGCTAAGCACAGGCTCTTTCGGTTGAGGTAACCGTGGAATTGTTGGCGAGGCTATTTGCGCCCGAACAGAAACCTGTAAGTTCCAAAGTGGTTCGTAATACACTTTTTTCGGCGCTTCAGAACCTACTGGTGTTTCCTATTCCCTTCCTCCTTATCCCGTTTATTCTGGGGAGAGTTGGGATTTCCGAATATGGAAGCTATGCGGTTTTCATGACGATCCTCGGCTTTACCTCGCTCACTGATCTGGGCATGTTCGGGACTCTTACCAAACATGTGGCCGAATATTACGCCAAGGGTGATTTCGCGGCGCTGAAGCGGTTACTCGATACAGGTCTGATGTTTTATCTCCTCATTTCAATTTTGCTGACGGGCAGCCTCTGGGTTTTCGCCGGCCGTTTGCTGCCCATCCTCTTTCGAAACGTGGCCACACCTTTTACGGAGCTTCGCACCCTCTGGCTGATCATGATTTTGACCATGGGAACCAACTTCCTCACAGCGCCCTTCTCGTCAGTTGTCCTCGGCTTGCAGCGGATGGACCTCAGCAGCGTTCTCGGCTTTGTTGGTGTGGTTAGCAACGCGCTCTTCACAGTCGTTTTCTTAGTCCTCGGCTGGCAATTGCGGGGTTTGATCTACGCCAACTTAGCGGGCGCAATCGTTAGCCTTGCACTTCTAATGGGGTCGGCGCACAAGCTGCTCCCACAGGTTTCCGTAAACCCCCTTCACTTTGATCGGGAAGAGATGAAGGAGATTTTCAGCTTCAGTTGGCGCCTCTACTCGACCCAGATCGGCTCCGTGGTCCAGAGCCAAATCGAAAAGGTTTACTTGGCCTGGCTTGTGGGTGTTACTCCGGTGGGATGGTACAACATCGCGAACTCTGCCGGCATGAGGGCGCGGCGCTTGCCGGAATTATTGCTGTCGCCGCTCCTGGCAGCGGCGTCAGAACTCGATGCCAAGGGTCACGGCGAGAAACTGCAGGAACTTTACTACCGGGCGCACAAATATATGGCCGTCTTCAGCGTACCGATGGTTGTGCTGGCCTCGCTTCTTTGCCGCCCGTTTGTGAACTTGTGGCTGGGCACCCATTTGAGCGTCGTTGCCGTTCCGCTGGCGCTTCTGGTTCTGACCAACATTGTGGTCGTGACGACAGGTCCGGGGGTTTATGTCTCCGTCGGCCAAGGGGAGCTAGCTCCCGCAGTAAACTCGGCCGTTTCCTCCACGGTTCTAAACTTGGCAATGAGCTTCTTCCTGATCCGGCATTATGGTTTTGCGGGCGCCGTCATGGGGACTCTCGTCTCAGCCTGTGTAGGTACGACGCTTTTCATGTACCTTTTTCATCGATATAGTGGTTATCCCTACAAACGCCTATTCACGGAGTCGTACCTAAAACCAATGAGTGCTTCGCTGGCCGGCGCGGGAACGTGTTTACTGATCAGTTCGCGGAGAACCCTCGGTTGGGGCGGGCTGATGTTAGAGGTCGTTGTCTTTGGGGTGGTTTACCTATTGGCTTTGGTCATAACCAGGTTCTTTGACAAGTTCGATTTGAACCAGGCTGCCAGATTATTACCTGTACTCGGTCCAGCGGTGCGCCGAGTGTCCGGGGAGTGACAAACAGTCGCTAAGGGTACAGTCAGCGAAATGAAAATTGCCGTGTTTCACAACTTGCCGTCCGGGGGGGCCAAAAGGGCGTTATACAATTCCGTCAGGCACATCGTGCAAGCCGGCCATCAGGTGGACCTCCATGTGCCATCCACGGCTGACGAGGAGTATTTGCCGCTCAAAGACATCGTGAGCGGTATTCATGTTTATCCCCAGCGAGGCACACGATTGAGCATTGTTTTGTCCTCCTTCCGAAAAGTCTTCCGCCTCTTTCACTCCTGGGCTGACATTGAATGGATACAAAAGCAGATTGCCGAGGCGATCAACTCGGGCCCCTACGACGTTGTGTTGTCGGAACAAGACCGATTCACCAATACACCATTCATCTTGAAGCATCTCGAGAAACCGACCGCGTACTACTGCCAGCAGCCCTTTCGCGGGCACGAAGCTTTCATCGAGAGAGTCGCGCAGGCTGCACCCACCCTCCCCGTGCCGATGTACAAGAAATTCCGACAAGCCCATATGAGGAGCAGGTTGGCGAGGCTCGACAGACAGAATGTGTCTTGCGCAAAATACATCCTTGCGAACTCCTACTTTTCTCGAGAGGCTATTCTTAGATCATACGGGCTCAACTCCTTCGTTTCCCAGCTTGGAATAGACACCGCCCTTTTTCGACCCCTCGGTTTGCCCAAAGAGAGTTTCATTCTGTCAGTGGGGACCTACTTCCCGCATAAAGGGTTCGACTTCGTCATTCGGGCCTTGAGTCTCATCGAGAAGCAGATACGGCCGAGGCTGGTAATCGTGGGGAACTCCGCCCTTCCGGGGTGGCAGGCGTATTTGCAACAAACGGCCGCCGAGCTGGACGTAACGCTTGAAACAAAGACCGATGTCCGGGAGAGCGAACTTGTCAGTCTGTACAATCAGGCAAGACTCTTTGTCTATGCAGCCATTCTCGAACCTCTAGGCTTAGCCCCCCTGGAGGCCATGAGCTGCGGTACGCCAGTCGTTGCCGTTAAAGAAGGCGGCGTCAGAGAAACGGTCCTTCACAATGAGACGGGGATCCTAACGGAACGAGATGAAGAAGCTTTTGCCCAAGCGGTCAGGGAATTACTTGAGGATGAAGCCCGCGCACAACTGATGGGGGGTAGGGGGATCGAGGTTGTCAGGCAGGGCTGGACGCTCGAGCAAGCCGGAGAGAGGTTGCTCTGGCATCTGAAGCGTGCGCGAGGCCTGCGTCCGGGGATATGTGAGGATGCGCGGTCATGCACAATCCGAAGGTAACTGTCTGCCTTCCAACCTTCAATAAGGCACGTTTTCTGCCAGCGTCCATTGAAAGCGTGCTGTCCCAGGAGTTTCGCGACTATGAACTCCTCATCGTCAATGACGCCTCCCCGGACCACACCGACGACGTGATCCGGGGATTTCGGGATTCCAGAATCAAGTACGTCCGCAACCCCCAGAATATGGGGTTAGTAGAGAACTGGAACCGCTGCCTGAATCTTGCGCAGGGCGAGTACGCCATAGTCTTCCATGACGATGACGTCATGCTGCCGGGGCTGCTACGGCGGGAAGTGGAGGTTCTAGAATCAAATCCGGAAGTGGTGCTGGTCCACACCGCCGCCCAGGCAATTGATGCGGGTGGGACCGTTCTCTGCGTAACTCGCCCGCATTCTTGGCCCCCGCTTGCCGGTGGCCTGGATTTTGTTGCCGGCTACTGGACGAGAGGCTATATTGTTATGCCTAGCGCCATGTTCAGGCGATCGCTCGCGTTGAAACTCGGGGCATTCGACCCCAACTTGAGACTGAGCGCGGATGCGGACCTGTGGCAGCGCCTGGCATTTGAGGGACAAGTAGCGTTCCTAGACGAATTGCTCATCTCAAATCGTGTCCATTCGTCGCAAACCACGCAGAAGATTCTTGCCAATTCTCTGCAAATGTTGGATGAGCGGCTCAAACTCGCCCGAGCGACTCACGATCTGGTAGCCCTGCACGGGGGGAACCTGGACCGCGAGATCGGCCGCCACGTAACACGGGAGCTGGCCATCGACTTGCCAGAGCTCCGCAGATGGAACGCTTCGCTTCCGCATGTCTTGCAGTATGGCCGGGCCGCCGCGCGTGCTCATCCGCAGGTCCTGCATAATCTGCGGTTTATGTTATATTTCGGATTGGCACTTCTTCCCCCATCCCTAATTCGATGGCTGAAGAGGCTTCACATTCGATGGCTCTCGTCGGTTTGGTCGGCGGCGCGAGCAACGCCTAAATGAACTCCGAAACGCACGGAGAGGCAGCGATGGCTGCTCAGCCAAGAGAATCGCGACACTGCCGGCCAGACAGCGAACGGCCGTCAGCTTGGGTACGCCGAGGGGACTGAATTTGAGACAGCTAGTACGGTGCAACGAGGTACTATCTAAACCCGACTTTTCTGCGGGGGTGCGCGCGTGAGTCGCCGGCTGGGCAATGAAGAGATTGATCTCGTCGACTTCGACGGTTTGAAGCTCTTCATGTTCAAGGACGACTACTTGTATGACCACGCAATACCCCAAGGACGAAAGAGCCAGTCGCTCCAGGACTACCAACACTTCATCCGCCAACATGGCTACCCTCCTTCGGTGGTCACGCCCGAGAACGTCGAAAGACTCTCTCTAGCCCGGTACGGGATCTATGTTTTTATGCACCATTTGTGGAAGCACGGAGTCGACTTTGTGGCGCTGGACATTGGCAGCCATGTTGGGGAGTTCAGCCTGAAGATAGGAAATTGCATTCGAACATTCGCGCGAGCCAACCGAGTAATCGCCTTTGAACCTACCGAAGTCGGAGAGTTGGTGCGCTACAGCATCGAGCTGAACGGCTTGGGAGACATTGTGAAGCATGAAGATCTGGCCGTCTCAGAGTTTGACGGCCTGATGTTATTCGCCTATACGAGCGGGTACTCCGACGGGGGCCACATCATTCAGGAAGATACACGCGCTCAAGGAGGGTCCGGCCGGCTAATCCACTTCTGGCGCCAGTCGATGAAAGGGAAGTCTCTGAAAAGCAAGATTGAATGCGTGGGAAAGGTGCTAAGGAGCAAACTCAGCCGATTGGCACCGGGACGCCGGCACATCTCATCGAGCACCCTGATCGTCCAAAGCGTCGATATCTTAAGCTACCTGGAGCGGCACCATTGCGACCAACCCCTATTCGTAAAGATCGACGTGGAAGGATCCGATTCGGTAATCATTAGTCGCCTGTTGCAACTCCTTCCCACGCGGCTTGTCTCCATCATTTTCGAACTCGCGCCCACCCAGGTGGCCGGCGGTTTCGAGCAGGCGCGATCCTATTTGGAGAGTCTAGGTGAATCGTTTCACCTGTTCGACCTCTTCTATGTGTCAAATCCCACTCGGTTCAACCTCATAGCTCCCACTGAAATTCGCCGTTTTGTGACCGAGGTTTCCGGCCGGGAGCCTGGGTATACTGACGTCTTTATGCTTGACAAGCGGATTCCCGAATGCGACCAACTGCTCCGCCGTTTGTCCTCTTTGGGCGCGGAAGCCGACCGGATGGTATTGTGAACCCAGCCTTGGGAATCGCTTGGGGCTGCGGAAAAACACGGACGCGAGACGATGCGCCCAAAGGAGTTGGTGTGCTCGATGAAAATCGGCATTAGCGCTCTCCCTTTATCGCGCGTGCGCGCAGGGACGGCTCGAGTAATCCAGTGCGTCATCGAAGAACTGCACAAGATTGACTCCGAGAATTGCTACTACCTTTACTCCGACCGCGACTTCGAACTCCCTTGGGAGGGCGGCCGTTGGCATAAACGGATCGTCCCCGGGCCCCCTTTCTTGCCGGGAACGTTGTGGCTGCAAACCGTAGGCCGGCGGGTGATCATTCGTGACCGGCTCGATCTATTCAGGGGCACTGTTGATATGCTGCCTCTCAGGCTTCCCTCGGAGCTCGCGAAGGTCCTCACAGTTCATGACCTTACCTGGCCTCTCTACTCCCACATCGCGGGCCTTTTCCACCGATGCATGTTCTGGCTCTTTTTCGAGCGGTCGACGCAGCAAGCGGACAGGATCATCGTGGAGTCTCGCTCCACAGCGAGAGACCTCGAGCGGGTCCTGAAGGTGCCTGAGTCAAAAATCGAAGTCATTTATCTTGGGGTCGGCACAGCCCACCAGCCACAGGACCCTCGAGCCGCCGCCGAATTTATAGCCGCCAAGTACGGGGTGTCGAAGGACTATATTTTGACCCTGGGCACGATTGTGCCGCACAAGAACCTCATCACCCTCGTTCGAGCTCTGAAAATCCTGCGCGGGGCCGGCGAAATCTCCTTGCAGCTTCTGGTGGCGGGCGCAAGGGGCGGCAGATTCTCGGGTTTTCTCAATGCTGTCCAATCTCTCGGCCTGACCGACAAAGACATTCGTTTCCTGGGCTTTGTGCCGGATGAAGACCTGCCCATGCTATACTCCGGGAGCAGTCTATTCGTATTTCCTTCACTTTATGAGGGATTTGGTCTCCCGCTGGTGGAGGCAATGGCTTGCGGGGTCCCGGTCGTTGCCTCAAACACATCTTCTATTCCAGAGGTTGTGGGTGACGCCGGCCTGCTGGTTCCACCTACCGAGCCGGAGGCATTCGCGGAAGCGATCCTGCGAGTGAGAAGCGACGAGGGCTTGCGGAGGGCGATGATCGAGAAGGGACTGAAGCAGGCGACCGGCTTCCGCTGGGACACATCAGCTCGCCACCATCTGGCGTGCATGCAGAGTGTAGTGACACGCAAAAACTCCGAAAGGCGATAAGCCTGGTGGTTCGGATAGGCTGTGCTTCCACGCCCGGCCCTCGGGGCGCCACGTTGGGTCGCTGTAGAAGCCCTCGAACGGCCACAGGGTTCCATCCAGGACATAGGAACCTCGAGCAAGTTGGAGCCGACCGAATGCGGGTGTCTCAGAAGCTAAAAAGATTCGTGCCTAAAGCCGTTCGCTGGAGACTGCGAAGAGCCTCCGAGTATCCGGCGGAAACCGATTGGTACTGGAAAGTCTTCAGCCCGGGGAACGACAGGACGGCTTACCTGATTGGATTGTTCGGCACGGGAAGGCTCTACATCAACGGCTTGGTGATGCAGTACACGGGAAGAAGGGCGAAGTACTTCAGGGATACGATCCGCCACCATCAACGTCCAACCTCTATGATCTATAGCGGCCATGCCACGATCAGTCACGTTTCTCGCCACCAGGCTTTGCCATCGGTCACGCGCCTGGTCCTGGAAGCGGTCCGATCGAGAATCGCCGACTTGATTTTCATCTATCGTCACCCCCTCGATTCTCTACTGTCCAATTGGGTTTATTGGCGGACCTTCCTTCACGACAAATACGGGGTTTGCATCTCGCAAGTCTATAAGAAAACAGACGATTTCTGTACCGATCTGGACGAGCATTTTGGTGAATTCAGGGCCTTTGCAGATGGCGACCCTAGTTTCTTCGCTGTTGCGCCTGGCCTGCCCTTTCTGTCGTTCCGGGACTTCATTGAAGAAACTGAACTCTATCTCCAATCCGCCACACTCGCCCTACGGTTTGAGGACTTTATGACCGATCCGGCAAGAGAGTTCTCCAAGATCGCTCAGGTGATGTCCGTTGATCTTGATTTGAGCCGGGTACGCCTGCAACGTCCTCTGTCCAAGCCCTTCCGCTACCTGTCGGTCGAAAAAGAAGTCCCCCGATTCAAAGCCTTCACGGATGAGCTGGATGCCGAAACGAAAAGGCGGATTGAAAGAATCGGTTATACCTTGTGAGGAGCGGGAGATTTGCCATCAGCACGAGGTCGTCCCTTCTGACATCGTTGAGGCAATCGTCCCACGCCGGGGGAACTTTGGCCACGCCTAGAGTGACGCTTCTTGGAGCTGGAGATCGCCTTCCCTTGCCATGCTCTCGTATAGCGCCACTTCCTGCGGGTTGTCGACTTCGCCCCACTGTCCATCGGTGCCGAAAGTGCTGATGTTGAGTTCGTTCCCAGCCAGCAGCCGGCCGGCTTCCGCTGGGACAAAGCAGCTCGAGAAACTTTGACGTGCATGCAGAATGTGGTGCATCAAAAGCATTTGCAACAGCAATAGCGGCGGCCCTTGCCGTCACCCTCAGGCAACCGCAAGGGTTACCCCTCGAGATCAGAATGAGAATCGGCATTGACGCTCGGCCGCTGTCAGTACAGGCCGCAGGGGTTCCCCGGGTCGTGAGAGGCCTTGCCCGCGAGCTCGAAAAGGCCGACCAGGCGAATTCCTACTACTTGTACTCACACCGCGAATTTGACTTTCCTTTGGGGAACCCGCGCTGGCACAAGAGAATAGCGTCACGCGGATCTCGCCTTCCGGGCATTGTCTGGTTTTTGACGGAAGGAAGAAGGGCGATTCTTGAAGACAATTTGGACGTCTTTTGGAGCGCGATGTACATTCCGCACCTCGCTATTCCTTCTCGTGTCGCAACCGTTCTCACTGTGCACGACCTCGAGTGGCGCCTTTATCCACAGACGATGAGCCGGAAGACCTACTATGCCCATCGGTTGCTGGTCTGGCCATCGGTTCAAAAAGCGGACAGGATCGTCTCGGATTCGCAGTCGACAGCACGCGATCTCCAACGCGTCTTGCACCTTCCCGAATCGAGGATGGAGGTCATTCATCTAGGGATCGACTCGGCCTACAAACCCCAAGACCACTTAATGGCGGCAGAATATGTCGCCGGCAGGTACGGGGTATCGACAGACTACGCACTCGCGGTAGGAACCGTGCAGCCGCGCAAGAACCTGGCTACTCTGGTTGAAGCGTGGAAGATACTACGCGATCGAGTAAAAGACTGTTTCCAGCTTGTCGTGGCTGGGGCACGAGGCTGGAAGAACACTCAACTGGACGAAACCATCCGCCGCCTAGGCCTTACCGGCGACGAAGTCCGTTTCCTGGGCGTGGTGCCGGAGGAAGACCTGCCCGTGTTATACTCAGGGAGTAGTGTGTTTGTATTTCCTTCGCTTTATGAGGGTTTTGGGCTACCCCTGGTGGAAGCGATGGCTTGCGGAGTCCCGGTCATAGCTTCGAATACATCCTCCGTACCGGAGGTTGTCGGGGAGGCGGCTCTGCTGGTTTCTCCCACTGAACCCGAGGCATTCGCAGAGGCCATTTTGCGGGTGAGAGGTGACGATAGCCTACGGAAAGCGATGATCGAAAAGGGGCTTAGCCGGGCGGCTTGTTTTAGCTGGGGCAGAGCCGCGGCTCAGCTCTTGGAGTGCATGGAGCGCGTGGTCGCGGGAAAAAACTCTGCGAGGCAGCCCTCGAAATGAAGGAGTTACAAATGGCAAAGGGCAAGGCTTTCCCAAATGCCCTTTTCCCTTTGCGCTTTGCCGCCTTACCAGGGGCAAAACAGACCTGGTAAGAATAGCCTCTCAGCAGGCAAGGGATTTCGAGTGGTTAACAGACCAGTAAGGGTCCTCCAAGTCGTGCGCGCCGTACCGGGCGGCGGCGCCGAGGCTTGGCTGCTGAAGGCCACCAGGCAAATCGACCACGGTCGTATCAAGTCTGATTTTTGCTGCCTCTGGCCGCCGTCAGCAAGCCTTTGCGAGGAGGTCACAGCGTTGGGCGGGCGCGTGATACTCTGCCCCCTCAGGTCCAACTTGGCGACCTTCCCTTGGCGGTTTCGCCAACTCCTTCGCGCGGAGCGATATGATGTCGTGCATTCCCACGTGGGTTTGCCTTCGGGGGTGGTGCTGCGGGGGGCGATGCTTGAAGGTGTTCCGAAACGCATTGCGCATAGCCACAACAGCAACGACCTCCATTCGCACTCCCTTTTGAGGGGCGCCTGGCGCGCAGCCATGCGGACCGCGGTTCAAAAGTATGCGACCACGGGCTTGGCTTGTTCCGAGGCGGCTGCGAGATTCCTGTTCGGTTCCCAGTGGAGGTCGGACCCACGCTTTCGCGTGCTTCACTGCGGAATCAATTTGGACCAATTTCGGACTCTTCCATCGCGAGAAGAAACGCGAAGGGAGTTTGGAATTCCCGTCGACGCTCCGGTCGTAGGACACGTGGGCCTGTTCGAGCGCAGAAAAAACCAGGCCTTCTTGTTGCAAGTAGGCCGGGCGATCCTGAAAGTACGACCCGAGGTGAGGTTCTTATTGGTGGGCGACGGCCCGATGCGCCCCAAGATCGAGGCCATGGCGCGGGAGTTTGGCTTGGACAAGAATGTCGTCTTCGCCGGTCAGCGGTCCGACGTCCCTCGCTTGATGCTCTCGGCAATGGACGTGTTTGCTTTACCGTCCTTGGAAGAGGGTTTAGCAATCGTTTTGACCGAGGCCCAGGCTGCGGGACTTCACAGCCTCGCTTCCAGTGCAGTCCCTGCTGAAGCGAGCGTGGTGCCTGGGGGCGTGGAACAGCTTTCTTTGTCCGAAGGCCCGAAGCCTTGGGCTGCAACCTTGTTGAGACTGCTCCAGAGCGGACGATTGGAGAAACAGATGGCACTGGGCATCATCGAGCAGACAGATTTCAACATCCGGCGATCCTGTTCTGAACTCACCCGATTTTACGGCGAGGGTGATTAATCGGCACCAAAGCTCGAAATTCGGATATCCAGCAGCCGGACAAAATCAGGTCTGTCGAGTTTTGAATTCGATTATCGAATTTCGAATCTCGAGCTTCCAATGATATGGGAGGACGGGTGGAAAGAGTGGCGCGTTCTTACGATTCCGAGGCGATTACTCGCACGGCAGATCACGACCAACTGCAATTGGAAGGAAGGGCGCTGAAATCTGCCACATGGAGGGTGTTCGCCTTTCATTTGCTTCGGGTCGCTTTGTTTTTCGGGGCCGCGTACAACTACTACTCGCATAATGACGGGACCGCATGGTTGCTTGGAATCCTTTTCGTCTATTCGTTCCTGGACCGGGAGTTCTTCCTGAAACCCAACCTCATGAATGCCTATCTCGCGTTCACCGTGATCTACTATTATTCGCGATGGGTGATGGGGTGGGGGAACCCCTACACGACGATCTACGGGCAGGACGCTCCGGGCTGGGTGAAAGTCATCAAGGATATTGTGTGGATAGGTTTTGTGGGAGTGTTTGCTTTCAGAGCATTAACTAAACCGCGCTATGACCGAAATATGCCTTTGCGGCTGACCGCTCGAGGATTGATATTAGTCCTTCTGACGTTGGTTTATCTCGTCTTGCCGACTTTCGCTTTGATTTACGCACGCGGCAGGGTGTTTGATATTGTCCTCACTGCCATGAGATACCCGCTGGAGTATGTTCCCTTTGTGTTTCTGTTGCCTTTTATCTTGCGGGGCGAAAGCTCCATCAGGTATCTCCGCACATTCATTCCCTTGGTCTCGCTCTCCCTCATATTCCTGGGCATTGAGATGTTCTCAGGCCGGCGAACGGGCTTCGGGTACGGTGGACTGTACACCCGCTATGGCTCAATCATCGGCTCCCCCAACGATTACGGGGTGTTCATGATGCTGACGATTGCGACCGTGCTGGCCTTTCTGGCTGAACGGGCAATAAGGTGGTCTCCAAAAGTTGTCGCGTTCTTGATCCTCTGCTTGTGCGCGCTCGCGGCGACCATATCCCTGAGCGCCAGCTTTGCGATGGTCTTCACCACAATGAACCTGGTGCTTTTTACGAAAGACAGGGTAAAGAGCGCCATGACCGTAATTGCGGTCGCCGTCTTGGTTGCTGCACTCTATTACATATTTCCGGATGTCGGGGTTGCCAAATTCCTTGTCATACGCATGGAGAGACTAGCCGCCTTTAGGGAGGAGAGCGCCACTTCTCACTACACGAGCGTTGTTCTGGCTGAGGACGCGATCAAACGGTTTGAGCCGGCCGAGTACGTCTTTGGCACATTTGTACCGCGCAATCAGGCTTTAGCGCCAGAAACATACTACCTGAGGACATTTTACCTTCGGGGGGGCGCCAGCCTGGTTATTCTCCTGGCTATCATCGGCCTGTCGCTATTCGAGAGCCACCATCGGTACCGCGCGGTCAAGGGAGATCGCGAGAGGAGAGGCTTGTTCCTAGCCACCTTCCTGGGTGTCGCCGGGATCGCGTTCGCTTGTTTGTTCATTCCATATCTTGACAGCTTCCCTTCGAATTTCTATTTCTGGTTCCTCGTAGCGATCATCTGGTGCGAACCGATGAGTGAAAGAGAAATCGCAGCAATGCACGCAGCCCGGCCTCAGCAACAGGTTGTGGGCGGAAAAACGCGAAAGTTGGCGCCTGGACTTGCGCGATTATAATCTGAGACGGGAGGTGGAACGGGGAGGAAGACAAGCATGCGCAAGTTGTTTCCCTGTCTCGTTCTGTTCTCGCAGTTTAGGGCCAAGGGGTGACTCCACATCGTGCGGAATCTCAAAATTGCTTTCGTCCTTGCGGCGGCTTCCCTTTCTCTGCAGGGTAGCCTCACGGAGGGTTACAGTCCACTATGGGGGCCGATCCCTGCGCACAAAAACTTGTCGCAATCCGTGCACCTCTTACCGCACTTGCTGCGGCATCTTGGCGCCGCTCTTCAGGAAAGCCGCGCGCCGGCGCTTCCGGGGGAGTCCGGGAATATTCGATGGGCTGAACATCACCAAGGAAACGACTTGGGCGCGCAGATTAATGCCGCAGATGCCAGTCTGGGGCGTGAAGCCGGGGAAATCCGGGTAGGCCGGGCAGGCACCGTGGAAACTCGAGTCACTCTTTCTTCGAATCATGTCCTGCGCCTTCTTGCGCCGACGACGTGGAATGCCGGAATCCAGGTACAGAATGGCAATTCGGTAGTAGGCGAAGGCTGCGCTACATTGATCACTTTGTCTTTCCCTTCGCCCGGGCCGTTCATTTCCGGGAAAAGCACTTACAATCTGAAAGTGTCGAATCTTTGTGCCCAGGCCCCGCGCGAGTCGCCTGGATCTGTGTTGGTGAAAGTTGACGAGGGACAGGAAGTCGAGGTGACGGGTTGCCACACAAACAACATTCGCCTTAGTGAGTTGAACTCCTCTTCTGACATCAAGCTGATCGGGAATACGGCATTCTCAAACCGCAGTGATGGCCCTTCGGGGGCAGCCGTTAACATTACCTTCACGCAGGGCGTCGTCGCGAACGACAACTTCATTCAGGGCTTCGTGCATGGCTTCCAGTGGTGGGGTGGCGACGCGAACCCCAAGACAGGCCAGGGCGCCGTGACGAACAAGCGCGGAGCCCGCGATCTCTCCTTCATTGGCAACAAAATTACCGATGTCGGGGGAGGGGGGATTTGGGGCAGCATGGGCGAGGGCGTCGTCGCTTCTGGCAATATCATCGAGACGTGCGGCGACGTATGCCTCGACTCGGAAGGGAGCAATTCCGTCGTCTTCTCGAACAACTACGTAAAAGACGGGGCTAATGGGGCCATTGCTACTTTCTATTACAACCGGGACGTTCTGATAACCGGCAACACCGTGGTTTCCAGTAGCTGGGATAAACCGCTGCTTCGCACCTATACGACCGGCCAAACCGCGCCTTATGATCGCGACACGCAAGTGGTGGGCAATCATTTTACCTGCCTTGATACTACTCCGTGCTTCATTAGTTCAACGAGCGGACTGCCGGAGAGATTCGTTTTCAAAGACAACACGTTGCGAAATGTCACGGTGTTCCTTTCCGATGCGAACCCTAAGCATATCGTGGTGATTTCCGGTAATGACTTCCTGTTTGATGTGGTTGCTACCAGGGTGCATGGAGCCATTTGGGCGGGTCGTACGTACTCGTTGTCGCCTGGCGACCCCGGTTACTGCGACATCTCGAATAACACGGTGCGCTCAAACGTAGAACAGCCTCCCGGAAGTGCAGCCATTTTCGTGTATCAGGACGATCCAAAGATCGCTCCATTGACCGTTGTTGAAGGCAATCGCCTGGTTGGACTGCACCCATTCCCAGTTGATATTTCGGTGGAGGGGGGAAGCAAGAACCCTTCCGTGACACCTGTTTTTCTGATTCGGAACAACCTTATGGGGGCAGGCGTATTCTCCCGTCTGGATCAGGCGAGCCCCAGATCAACGGTCAAACTGGAAGGGAACTATCGTATGGATTTGTCCTCCATTCCTGGTCAATGAATCGCGAAAGGCCAGGGCGGTTAGCGAACCACCCCGGCTCGATATAGGAGCTTACGTGGGCAAGTTGAGAGGATGTTGGGTCGACAAGTCTGAGTCGCGAGCGGAAAAGAAGCGGCCACTGAGTTCAGCCAGAAGGGCGGTGCCGTTCCGCTGCGCTCTTAGAGTTTTCTCAGGCCCCTCTTAAGTGTTTTATCCTCACCAATTGTCGGCGCAATGCCGTCTCTACGGGACGGAAAGATGGAGCGCGTAATTGCAATTGATGCCAGAATGTCCGAGCATTCCGGTATCGGGACCTATCTCAGGAACTTGCTCACGCACCTGGCAGCTTTGGAGAACGAATACGTGTTTGAAGTGATTTGCCAGCGGCGGGAAGCCTTGGATGGCCTGCCGCCCGCGAGGTTCCGATTCGTCGCAGCCAGGTCGCCGATCTACAGCTTGAGCGAGCAATGGGAAATAGCGCGGCTCGCACGGCACGCTCAAATACTCCACAGCCCGCACTATAACGCCTCACTGCTGTATCGAGGCAACCTGGTAGTGACGATTCACGATGTTATTCACTTATCGGACCCGACGATCGGACGAACTCTTGCTGCGTGGTTCTATGCTCGGCCGATGTTCCACCTGGTGGCGAGGAAAGCTGATCGCATCATTGCCAATTCAGAATTCACAAAGCAGCAGATCGTTGAACACCTCGCGGTTTCACCTTCAAAAGTGAGTGTGGCTTACCTGGGGGTCAGCGAACGCTTCCGCCCACAGGACCGCAAGGAGGCTCTTAGCCGCGTCTCCTTTTTGCTGGGCGTTAGTCGGCCTTATATACTTTTTGTCGGCAATCTAAAACCCCACAAGAACGTTAAAACCCTCATCCGGGCATTCGCTCAAATATGCGCTCACAGTGCCTTTGATCTCCAACTGGTAATCCTTGGTGATGACCGAAAATGGAAGGCAGGTTTAGTCGATGAATCCATGAGCCTGGGGCTCGGGGAGCGAGTCATCTTCGCTCCGCATGCCCCGCGCCAGGACCTTCCGTGGGTGTATGCGGCGGCCGAGATATTGGTGATGCCGTCCTTGATCGAGGGATTCGGCCTGCCTGTTTTGGAGGCTATGGCCTGCGGGACCCCAGTAGTATGCTCACGGGCTGCTTCCCTGCCCGAAGTGGCGGGGGAAGCGGCCGAGTATTTTGAACCGGCGAGTGTGGATGACCTTGCAATGGCCATGGAAAGGGTTCTAAGATCAAGCCAGCTTCAAGTAACACTGCGCTCGAAAGGTCTGGAGCGAGCCAAGCTCTTCTCCTGGGAGGAATTCGCGCGCAGACACTGCGAGGTGTATCGGGAGGCGCTGGGGACCTGAGCAAGGTTATGCCATGACGCTTGTTTCGAAGAATGCTGTTGCTGCCGTCAACGCGCCGCTCGTTGGAGAAGATGACAGTAGCGTACAGCGATGGTCTAATTCGCGTTTTCTCATCGTGGGGAGCGTAGTCCTTTTCTGTTTCTGCCTCGCCACGAGAATCCCCTTACGGTCCAAGTTGCTATCCGGTTGGGACCCCGTCCAATTTGCGCTTGCTATCCACCATTTCGATATCGGCCATGACCAGCCCCAGCCACCGGGGTATATTGTCTACGTCGGACTGGCAAGAACGCTGTTCCGGCTTGTCCATGACGACAACTTGACGCTCACCGCGCTCTCCGCGCTCTTCTCCGCCCTTTCAACGGTGCTGATATTCGTCCTTGCCTTTTCGATGTACGATCGGCGCACTGCGCTGCTAGCGTCCGCTGTGTGGGCTACGTGTCCCCTCGTGTGGTTCCATGGACTAATCGGGGAAATCTATGCCGCCGCCGGCTTCAGCAGCCTGGCAGTTGGTCTTGCTGTCTTCTTGTTGTTGAGGTCACCAAGCGCGTTAGCGGCAGCATGCGCAGGCATTGTCTATGGTCTGGCCACCGGCCTTAGGCCAGACCAGCTTCTTCTGCTCGCCCCCCTCTTCCTTTTTCCCTTCTGGCGCTCTGCTCTGTGCCGGCGCTGGGTGCCCCTCGCATTCTCATCCGCATTGGTTGTCTATGCCGCATGGTACATTCCCACAGTCATTTCCGCCGGCGGCTACAGCAGGTACAGCGGGCTTGTGGGTACCCAATTCTCCGACGCTCTTAAGAGGGGGAACATCTTTTTCGGCGCTTCACCAGAGGCGCACATCTGGATGTTGATAAAGTTGGTCGGCGGCGTGGCGCTGGGGTTGTTACCGTTTCTAGTTGTTCTCGCTGTGCTGTGCATGCTGCTCAGGCCCAACAGGGAAGCGGATCAGATAGAAGGGGACCAAGCCCTACTTCTGGTTGTCTGGGCCGTTCCATTTCTACTGTTTTTCAGCCTGCTTTACATTGGGAGGGTCTCCCACTGCCTGGCCTGCCTGCCACCTCTGCTTCTGCTGGTTTCGAGGTGGGCTGTCCTCACCCTCTCCGCGCCGAATCGAAGCGGCAAGAACCAGTTTTGGCTCCTCCTGTTCTTGGCCGTTCTCGCGAATGGGGGTGTTTTCTTCCTTACCCCCAGGTTGCCCGAACCCAAGGTCGCATCCAAATCTCTCAGACTGTCCAGACTTGTCCCTGAGGCGTTGAACCGCTCATTTATTTCCTGCGTGTATGACCAGCTACGCTTCGACCAATCGGTGAAAGAGAGATACTTCGAGGAGATCCGGAGGCTCCTTCTGCAAGGTGATTCGGCGATGCTCTTTATACAGCTTGGACCACCAGACTGCCTGAACGGCCGGATCTTTGAATACTACTTTCCCAAAGTACCGTTCTATACAGCCCTGGGAGATAGCGATCCGATTCCCGGATTTCGCCGTCCGCCCCCGGTACAGCAAGGCGGCTCTCTCAACGAAGTCAGCCTGCTGAACGCGAGCGAAGGGGGCGAACGCGGGCCGACTTTGGAGGTCTCGAGAGACCGGGTACTGATGCTCTGCTCGAAAGGCCTGTTCCTCGAGGTGAATGGACAAGGCGGAGGCGCGCGGGTGGTCAAAACCGAAGACCGGGACGATCGCTTAGACATCTACCAAGTTTACGACCTGCGTTTGGCTCCAACATCTTCGATAGAGGTTAGAGCGGGTCGCCAATCTGTATCGATTGTGGAACGCCCCTGATCCTGCCGCAATTTGCCAGGTGCACTTATGGATGACGCCAAACGACCCGAGGAAGACAGCTCCGAGAGCGGGCAAACTCAAGGCGCGCAGAAGCCGGACCCCCTCGCGAGTCTTCGGGTGGCCATTGTCCATTACTGGTTCGTAAAACTCCGGGGCGGGGAGCGTGTCGTTGAAGCCCTGGCCGACATCTTTCCCCAGGCCGATCTCTTCACCATGGTTCTCGATCCGGATGCGCTTCCTCCGTCGCTACGCTCGCGCAATTTCACGACCTCGTTTCTTCAGAAAATGCCGGGTGTCAAGCTCCACTATAAGAAACTCTTCCCTCTCTTCCCCCTGGCGCTCGAGGAGTTCAATCTGGACGATTACGACCTGGTGATCAGTTCGGAGTCCGGCGCGGCCAAAGGCGTTCTAACTCGACCGCGCGCCTGCCACATCTGCTATTGCCACACACCTATGCGCTATATCTGGGATATGTACCATCAGTATCGCGCCAAGCCAGGGATGGGAGGAGTGGCGCGCTTGGTGTTTTCCCTCTCGGCGCATTACATGCGACTCTGGGATTATGCTGCCGCTGCGCGCGTTGACTATTTTGTGGCGAATTCCCAGAATGTGGCGGGCCGCATCGGCAAGCATTATCGCCGCAAGGCAACGGTGATCAATCCACCTGTGGACGTCTGCGCCGGGTATATCTCGCCGGAAGTGGACGACTACTACCTTACGGTAGGTCAACTTGTGGATTATAAGCGTGTCGACCTGGCGATTGAGGCGTGCAATCGCCTGCGGCGGCCTCTGCGGGTTATCGGCGAAGGTGAAGAGTTTGAGCGCCTGCGGACTCTGGCCGGCCCCACCGTCAAGTTTTTGGGACACTTACCCGACCAGGAATTGCGGGAGAATTACGCGCGCTGCCGCGCCCTGCTGTTTCCCGGCGAAGAAGACTTCGGGATCGTCCCGGTCGAAGCCCAGTCTTTTGGCCGGCCTGTGATCGCCTTTGGCCGAGGAGGAGCCTTGGAGACCGTAGTTGGCGGCAGCCCTACAGATCCTGGCGCCCCCGAAGCTTCCACCGGCATATTTTTCGCCGAACAGTCCGCCGATTCCCTGGCTGGCGCAATTCGCTTGTTCGAGTCAAACGAGAGCCGCTTTTCGCCTGCCTTTATTCAACGTCACGCAGAACGCTTCGGCGTGTCGCGCTTCAAAGCAGAGATGCGTGCCTTTATTAGCGCTAGAATGCTAGAATTCAGGAATAAGCAGATTGAAACCGGAGGCTAACTATGAAGCCGCGGCGGCGCCGGAAGAGTCGCAGGCTGCGGCTTATGATCGTGTGCAGGAATTCGACTCAGTCGGTCTGAGTCATGACGTTTGATTCCTGACTTTCCTCACGGATCGCAAAAGGGGGAAACTGGTGGCGGACACCGCGCTGATCACGGGAATTACAGGGCAAGACGGGTCATACCTGGCTGAGTTCCTGCTCTCCAAGGGATATCGTGTTTGCGGCTTGGTCCGGCGCAGCAGCACGGTAAACTTCGAAAGGCTGTACCACTTGCAAGACAAGATCGAGCTTATTCCCGGGGATCTGCTTGACCAGAATTCACTGATCAGCGCCATCCAGCAATGCGAACCAAAGGAACTGTATAACCTGGCGTCCCAATCTTTTGTCCCGACCTCCTGGAACCAGCCGACTCTGACCGGCGAATTCACAGCCCTCGGGGTGACCAGGATGCTGGAGGCGATCCGCCTGGTGAATCCCAGAATACGGTTCTACCAAGCCTCCTCGAGTGAAATGTTCGGCATGGTCCGCGAGAGTCCGCAAAATGAAAACACGGCCTTCTACCCTCGCAGCCCCTACGGCGTGGCCAAGCTCTACGGCCACTGGATCACCGTCAATTACCGGGAGAGTTACGGCCTTTTCACCTGCTCAGGAATTCTGTTCAATCACGAATCGCCTCGGCGCGGCCTGGAGTTTGTCACCCGAAAGGCGAGTTACGGCGCGGCGCGGATCAAACTGGGCCAGCAAAAAAAGCTCAAGATGGGAAACCTTGACGCTGAGCGTGACTGGGGATTCGCCGGCGATTACGTCGAGGCCATGTGGCAGATGCTCCAACGGGACGAACCGAAAGATTACGTTGTGGCCAGCGGAGTGGCCCATTCCGTACGCCAGCTTCTGGAAATCGCCTTTGGCCACCTGGGCATGGATTACCGGGATTACGTTGAAACGGACGCGGCTTTGCTACGCCCGGCAGAGGTGTATCACCTGCTCGGAGACTCTAGCAGAGCGCGGCAGGAATTGGGCTGGAAACCCAAAGTGAGTTTCGTCCGCCTGGTCAAAATGATGGTGGACGAGGATCTGGCGCGGCTAGAGGCGGAATGAGGACACTGATTACAGGTTGTGCTGGGTTCGCAGGCTCTCACCTGGCAGAATACCTGCTGGGAAAAGACGAGGAAGTCATTGGCCTTCGTGCTCCCGATGACGACTGTGCCAACCTTCAGCACATCAAGGAACGTCTCAATATCGTTGGCGCGGATCTGCGCGAAATCGGCCGGGTGCGGGAAGTGATCGAGTCACTCAAGCCCCAACGCATCTATCACCTTGCCGCGTCTTCTTCGCCGGCGGAGTCGTTCGAGGACCCGGAGCGGACCTACCATGTGAACTTCATGGGCACCCTCAACCTTCTCTCCGCTTGGCTTCGGGCGGGGATGGAGTGTCGATTTCTTTTGGTAAGCTCCGCCGAGGTCTACGGCATGGTTCCTAGGGAGAAACTGCCGCTACGGGAGGAAATGGAACCTCGCCCCGTCAATCCTTACGCGGGAAGCAAAGCGGCCGCGGAGATCCTGGCCTTGCAGTTCTTCCGAAGCTACGGGCTTCCCATTGTCCTCGTCAGGCCTTTTAATCACACCGGCCCTCGCCAGTCCCCGAGATTCGTCTGCTCAAACCTTGCCCGGCAGGTGGCGGAAATCGAATTGGGTTTGCGCCCGCCCACGGTCGTGGCCGGAAATCTCGATGCTGCGCGCGACTTCACCGACGTGCGCGACATCGTGAGGGGCTACTTCGATCTGCTGGAACACGGCGCCCTAGGCGAAGTCTACCAACTCTGTTCGGGCCATTCCATCTCAATAAGAAGCGTTCTGGGCCTGCTGACCTCCTGCGCCTCGAAACCAATTCAAGTCTCGGTCGACAATCCCTCACTCCGCAAGCACGACGCGCCTGAGATTTGGGGTGATTATTCGAAAGCCAAACTTGCGGTCGGCTGGGAACCTCGTCGCAAACTGACGGATACGCTGCGCGAGCTCACAGACTATTGGAGGGAGAAGGTCAAGCTGAAGGCATGATAATGTCGGAACCTCACGGCGGAGCCTCGCAGACGCAGAGAAAGGCATTTTGATTCCACCCCCTGCACCCGAGCGGCGCAAGTGGGCAAAGTCGTGAATCGGCGAGGAGCTTATTAAACTATGAACATTCTCGTTACAGGCGCAGCGGGCTACGTGGGCAGTGTCTGCGCCGCGGAACTGGTCAGGCAAGGTAATCAGGTGGTCGCCTATGACAATCTCAGCGCGGGACACCGCCAAGCGGTAGCCAGGGGCGCTCGACTTGTGGTGGGAGACATTGCGGATACCGAAAAACTCAAGCGCGTGTGTAAACGGCACCGCATTGATGCCGTCATGCACTTTGCGGCCAGCGCTCTAGTGGAGGAGTCGGTTCGCAATCCTCATTTGTTTTATTCCAACAACGTCAGCGGCACGCTCGCGCTTCTGGAGGTCATGACATCGTTGAAGATCGGACGGCTGATCTTTTCCTCCAGCGCCGCCGTTTATGGCGAGCCTAAAATAGTTCCAATCCCGGAGGATCATCCGACCGGTCCTGTGAATCCCTATGGCGAGACCAAACTCGTGATCGAACGGGCGCTGGCTTGGTACCACAAGGCATACGGAATTCAGTCTGCTGCCTTGAGGTATTTCAATGCCGCCGGGGCGACGGCCGAGTTCGGCGAAGACCACCGGCCGGAGACCCATCTTCTGCCCTGTTTGTTTGCGGCCGCCTCTGGCTCGAAAGGCGTTTTCCAAATTTATGGCGACGATTATCCGACCCCGGACGGCACTTGTGTGCGGGATTACGTGCACGTTCTGGATATTGCTCAGGCTCACATCCTTGCCCTGCACTCTCTTTCAAAACTGGGTTCGCGGATATATAATGTGGGTCACGGTAAAGGATATTCGATTCGGGCGGTTCTGAAAGCCGTCGAGGAGATCACTGGACGCAAGTTCGAAGTCCAAGTGAGCGGACGACGACCCGGCGACCCGGCGGTCTTGGTTGCGACCGCACGAAAACTGCGCCGGGAGTTGAGATGGCAACCCCGGCACTCCGACCTTAAGAACATCATTCGGTCAGCCTGGGCGTGGATGCAGAAGTATCCTAAAGGGTACCGGAACTAAAGCGTTGATCCGACGACGTCTCAACCAGATCGAGTTCGCACTTCGGCTGTCGGTGTTAATGCTGCCGCTTCCCGCCTTTGTGGTCGCGGCTTTCGTTCGCTTTGCGGCCGGCATAATTCCTCTTGGATATGATGCGCGCTATATAGACCCGACTCCCTACTTCGGCTTGCTGCTTTTGGCGGTGTTAGCCTGGGCTGTGGTGGTCGAGCATTTTGACCTGTCCCGCGTTGACCACTTGTTTCCGGCCCGCGACGCAACCCGCAACGCTTTGGTGGCCAGCGCGGCTGCGTATACGGCGGTCACCGCCGCCTCGTTTTTCTATCGTAACGTCAGCTTCTCCCGCCTCTTCGTCGTCATTAGCGGCGTGGCGCTCTTCTTCCTTGTCCTCGTTACCCAGCACGCCTTTAGAGCGTACCTCAACAGCATGCGGCAAAGGGGCGAGAAATGCTCCCGCCTGCTTGTGGTAGGAGCCGACGAGTACGCCGAGCGAGCAGTCCACTCCTTCCTTCAATCCATGGTGATCCCGTGCAGCCTGGAGGGATTCGTCCGCTTGCCGGGACAAACCCCGTGTCCGGGTTGCAAGCCCTTGTTCGAACTCGAGGCGATCGAGACCATGGCCGTAGATCCCCGCCCCGACGATGTGCTGATCGCCGTCCCTCTCCCGCGCCTTGTGGAGGCTTCCACTCTCGTTCGCCAGTTGGAGCGGTTGAGCGTCCCCGTAAGAGCGATCCTGGATCTGGGGCCGGGTATCTCATTTCGCAATACCATCTTCCACACCGGTGATACCACCCTGCTGGATTTGAAAGCCACACCCTCCGAGGCGGTCGCCTACACAATTCTGAAGCGCAGCTTTGATCTAGTCTTTGCGACGGTCGTTGCTATCCTTGCGGCCCCGTTGATGTTAGTGATTTCGGCGGCCATTCGCCTGACCTCTCCAGGGCCGGTTTTCTTTGCCCAGGAACGTGTGGGCTTAAACGGACGATTGTTTCGGGTATACAAGTTTCGGACTATGAGCGCGGGCAATCCGGGAGAGAGCGACACGCGTTGGACCACCAGCGATGACCCACGAAGGACCAGGTTGGGCGCCTTCCTGCGGGCCACGAACCTCGACGAACTTCCCCAGTTCTTCAACGTGCTGAAAGGCGATATGAGCGTGGTCGGCCCGCGGCCCGAGCGACCCTACTTCGTCAAGAAATTTCAGGATGACGTTGCTCAGTATAATACTCGCCATTACCTGAAGGTGGGGATTACAGGCTGGGCGCAAGTGAATGGCTGGCGTGGCGATACCTCCATTGCCAAACGTGTGGAGCATGACCTTTACTACTTGCGAAATTGGTCGCTCTGGTTTGATATGAAGATTATCTGGCTGACCCTGTGGCGCGGCTTCTTCAGCAAGAACGCCTATTAAGGTAAGGCTGTCGTCCTGGGCCAACTTATTCCACCCCTGACGGGTCTAAGCACGGCGCAGGTTTCGAACCTGATTTAACGAATGGAAGAGTTTTGTGGGTCACTATGGCGAACCTCCGATTGTGAGGTCCACGATTCTTAGGCTGGCTTTTCGAGGTGAATAAGTGAAGCGAATCATTCAATGGAGTCTTCTGCTGGTCATTGCAGGGTCCATCCTGGCCTTCGGGGCTGTGCAACCTCCCACATATAGCGCCATGGAGGCTGCTCTCTTCCTCTTATCCGCAGTGGTGCTGATCAAACAAACTAGCGAAGGGAAAATAGACGTCCCTGTTCCGCTGTGGATTTTTCCGTTCCTGGCCCTCGTCCTTCTACAGATGATTCCCCTTCCGGGAAAAATCGTATCCTGGCTCTCGCCGAACCGTTTGTTCTTTGACGTTCAAGCTGCCCTCGCCCCGGGGGCTGCGCACTGGGCTACTTTGACCATCTACCCTCACAACACGCTCTTCGGCTTCTTCAAACTGCTCGCCTACCTGGCAGCCTTTATTTTGGCCGCTTATTCCTTTGAGCCCAAAGAAGGCAGGAGTATCCTGGCGCCCGGCCTGATCGTGCTGGGAACATTTGAAGCCGGCTATGGGATTGTCCAGTATCTGACCGGTTACCAGAAGATCTTTGGCTTTACGAAGCAATTTTACACCGAGGAAGCCACCGGGACTTACATCAATCACAATCACTTTGCCGGGCTGCTGGAGCTTGTGATCCCCTTTGCGGCGATGATGGTTTTCTACAACCTGCAATCCCGGCCCGGCCAAGGTGGTGCCGAAAGGTGGCGCGGGCGGCCCGGCAGGACTGGATTTGATCCACGGATCGTTTTCTACGCGTTCATCGTGGTCTTGCTGCTCATTGGCGTGGTCTTTTCGCGCTCGCGCATGGGTATTTTCTCAGTATTGACAGGTCTAATTCTAATGGGCCTGTTGGGCCTTCTGGGAGAAGGGCGTCGGACCTGGATGGTTATCACCTTGCTGGTTATAGCCTGTTCGATGACTTACGCCGTTTGGATTGGCCTCGACCCCGTGGTCAAGCGATTCGAACTGATCTCACCCGGGGGCATTGAAAACCCTTATTCCCGCATATCCATTTGGAAGCAGGTCGACGGCATCCTCAGGGATTATCCTGCTGTGGGTACAGGGTTGGGAACATTTCCGGTGGCCTTCCGCCGCTATCAGACTTCCTTGCTCGAACTCCAGGTCGACCACGCGCACAACGATTATCTGGAAGTGGCTACTGACACGGGAATCGCCGGCGCGGTTTTGCTCTTCCTCCCCATCCTGTGGCTGCTGATCAGGATGATCCTGGCTTATGCCGGAGCGCGAAACCCCTATCGCCGCTCCGTGCTTCTGGCGTGTATAGGGAGCATCGCGGCCTTACTCGTTCACTCTACGATGGATTTTAATCTGCAGATCCCGGCCAACGCCTTGCTTTTTGCGGTCGTGCTGGGCATCGGATCCAAGGCCACTATTTCCGGAGCTCGATCCAGGAGTGTAGCCGCATGAAAGGCATCATACTGGCGGGTGGGATCGGTTCCCGATTGTTCCCGCTCACGCGGGTTACCAACAAGCACCTGCTGCCCGTGTATGACCGCCCCATGATCTTTTATCCCATCCAGACGTTGGTGAATGCCGGGATCACGGATATCCTCCTGGTGACGGGAGGACAGAATGCCGGTGACTTCTTGCGCCTGCTGGGCAATGGAAAGGACTTCGGCCTCCAGCATATCAACTATACCTATCAGCAAGGCGAAGGCGGGATTGCGGACGCCCTCCGCCTGGCGGAGTACTTTGCAGCCGGCGAGAAGATCTGTGTAGTTCTCGG
>Ga0187888_1000729_pt1 | contig 34817 bp, 23 predicted proteins | sample June2016WEW_7_40_FD_132987 | JGI IMG/M metagenome (GOLD analysis project Ga0187888, IMG submission 132987) | Peatland microbial communities from SPRUCE experiment site at the Marcell Experimental Forest, Minnesota, USA - June2016WEW_7_40 | ecosystem: Environmental > Terrestrial > Soil > Wetlands...
ACGGGCGGCGGGAGCAGCCACCTCGTGCGCGTTCCCGTGGCAACTCATGCAGGTTTCGGAACTATCCGGTTTCCCCAGGGCGGAATGAGCGTGGTTTGCCAACTCCCCCGCGACTTCGCCATGACACGTAAGGCAGGAGGCGGACGCGACCTTGGCCGTGTGAGGGAGCTTGGCCGCTCCGGCGTGGCAGTCCACGCAGTGTAGGTCCTTGTGAACACTGTGCGCGAGCGATTCCGGCTTCACGGTGATAGGTTTGCCTTGCGAGTTCGTCAAGCCCGTGGAGGCTCCATGGCACGCAAGGCAGTCGTCGGAGGCCCTGAGGGCCCCCGGGCGTGCAAGGAAGACAATGACTGAACTGAGAATGACTAGCCTGGTCGGACTCATTTCTAAGATTCCCACCTCTTAGTACGTGAACGATATCAATACGCTCCGGATCGAGCCCGCGTCGGACAGAGTCTTTTGCGTCGCCTTTTTGTCAGCGTCCGACTGAAGGTCAAACTGCGAATTTCCACCCATAAAGTCGGGCTGCGAGGGACAATTTGAATCCGAGCTAGAGACCCGGAGGCGCTTAGGGACATAGTGTTGCAGTTAGAGTGCCGTTTACGCTGCTATTTTCAACACTCTGAGGATGACATAATATCACCCCGGTCGGCCTTGGGGCCAACCTCCCTCTCTCCAAACATGCGTTGCTCAGTTATTGCGAAACTTGGAAGCTGAATTCCGCGTCAGGCCCGATCTTGCTACCGGCGGGCGGGGATTGCGTCAAGATGATGCCGCGCGCACCGCTTGCCGCAACGACGGAGGTAACGCCCGCCACTTTGAAGCCTGCCTTCTCCAGGCTGCGGCGAGCTTCCGCAATAGATTGGCCGACGAACCTTGGGCACAGGTATGCGGCAGGCTCCTCGCCCAGAGAAACCAGAATATTCACGGCGGGGCTCCTGAGCTCGGCGCTTTCAGGTAGAGGATCCTGCGCGACGACTTGGTCAGGTTCGGCGCTGGGCCAGTGTACGCCCACCACATCGCCCAGTTCGAGGTTGCGCTGAACGGCGGTGATCCTCGCCGCCCGGATGCTTGCCCCCACGAAATTGGGGATGAAGACTTGGGGCAGACCCAGGCTCACCAGAACGTGCACATGCTGGCCGATCTTAATGCGGGTTCCCGGGGGAGGCATCTGCGACGCTATCGTCTGCGCTGGATATTGAGTGTTGTAGAGCTTATCTTCGACTTTCATCTCAAGACCCAGCCCACTGGTCATGCGTTGAGCATATTCAGAGGTCAGTCCCACCAGGTTGGGCATCGTCTCCTGATGCCCGCGAATGGTAAGCCGGATAGTGGTGAGGGCGCTGACCAGCGCCACGGTTACCAGCACTGTGGTTAGCAGAAAGAGGCGAAAAAGGGTCCGAACGCGTTCCCGAACGCTCATCTTGACGCCTTATTCTACCACGTACCGGGCGCGCTACCTTAAATCAGTAAACCCCATGATCCAACCGCCCCTGACCCCTCCTTAACCAAGGAGGGGAACTCGAAACTCCGCTCCTCCGTTGAGGAGGAGTTGGGGGTGGTGGGTCGTGCCCCGGCGCATCGTGCGCCTTGACTAAGCTTAACCCAAACCAGTACTATGTGGCTCCAACCTAATGGAGGTGCAGCATGTCCAAAGGCTCGTCCGAACCGACTCTCTGGAAGAGTTTAGAGACTTTCCGAATTGAATTACCCTCGTGGGGGTTCGCCAACACCGGCACGCGTTTTGGCAAATTCACCCAACTGGGCGCAGCCACGTCCACCGAGGAGAAGTTCAGTGATGCCGGGCAAGTGCATCACTTTACAGGCATCTGTCCCACCGTGGCCGTGCACGTCCTCTGGGATTTCCCAGAAGGCCTCAAGAGCACGAATGAAGTGAAAGGGTACGCCGCCCAATACGGCGTTGGTGTCGGCGCGATCAACCCCAACGTCTTCCAGGATCAGATTTACAAATACGGATCGCTGGCGAATCCCGATCCCGCAGTGCGCCAAGCGGCATTGCAGCACATCCTGGATTGCATCGAGATCGGGAAGCAGACAGGGAGCCGGGACATCTCCCTGTGGTTTACGGACGGATCGTGCTATCCGGGTACCGCCAATATCCGGCAGAGGAAGCAGTGGTTCGCAGAGGGTTTGAAGGCCAGCCACGCGCAGCTTTCATCGACGCAGCGACTGCTGGTGGAATACAAACCTTTTGAGCCGGCTTTCTATCACACGGACATTGCCGACTGGGGCATGGCTTTACTGTTGGCGCGCGCGGCCGGTCCGCGCGGGAAGGTACTTGTGGATACGGGCCATCACTACCAAGCCCAGAATATCGAGCAAATCGTGACCTGGCTGCTGAGCGAGGACATGCTGGGCGGCTTCCATTTTAATGACCGTCGATACGCTGACGATGATCTGACGCTGGGTTCGATCGATCCTTACCAGATCTTTCGCATCTTCCACGGAATCCTCTACTTCGAGTGGGAGGCCGGACGTCGCGCGGACATCGCCTACATGATCGACCAGAGCCACAACCTGAAAGGCAAGATCGAAGAAATGATCCAGACTGCGGTGACCGCCCAGGAACTGTATGCCAAGGCTACACTGGTCGATCACGAGAGCCTGGCTCGCCACCAGCAGAAGTGCGAACTCATCGACGCCGAAGAGTGTCTCAAAGCAGCCTTCTCAACGGATGTGCGACCGGTGATCCGTGAGTGGAGACGCTCCAAAGGCCTGCCGGAAGACCCCTTGGGTGCTTTCCGCGAGTCCGGCTACATGCAACGCATCGAGCGTGAGCGCGCCGAGCGGAACCAAGCCGCGGGCGGAAGCTACGCGTAGCGCGTTGTAGGGGCAACCCGTGTGGTTGCGCGAGGTCGGTCACAAGGACCGCTCTTACAATCTGGCAAGGAATGACGACCATGAAAACCTGCACACACATTGTGGCAACTGATCTTGGAGCAGAGAGTGGCCGTGTGGTCCTTTGCCGTTGGACGGGGGAGGAAGGAATTCTGGAAGTGGTCCACCGTTTTCCCAATGGCGCACGTGAAGAGGCGGGCCACCTGGTATGGGATTTGGACCGCCTCTGGCAGGAGATCGTCAAAGGGCTTCACCAGGCCGCATCCAAAGCCGCGGGCCGCATCGCCAGCGTTGGCGTCGACGGCTGGGGCGTGGATTACGTTTTGCTCGACCGAACGATGAATCGCATCGGCCGATCCTACTGCTACCGCGACGCCAGAAATCTCCCTCAAATGGAGCGCGTTTATGCGCTGATTCCGCAAAAGCGCTTATACGAAATCACTGGAATTCAACTTCTTCCTTTCAACACGGTTTTCCAGTTGATGGCCCACATCGCCGAATTCCCTTCGGAGTGGGATCGCGCGGCAAAGTGGCTCACCCTGCCGGAGTATTTCCTCTTCCGGCTCTCGGGAGTTGCGATGGCCGAGTACACCGAAGCCAGCACCACTCAACTCCTCGATGTCCACAAGCGGTCATGGTCAGAGGAGTTGACCCGGGCGCTTAAACTCAACCTGGAGAAGTTCCCCTCCATCGCGCCGCCGGGGACGCCGCTGGGGAAGATGCGCAAAGAACTCGCCACGGACCTTGGCCTGTCAAACGTGCAAGTCATCGCGCCGGCTTGCCACGACACCGGCGCAGCCGTGGCAGGCATTCCTTTCCCGCATGAAAAGCTGGCGTTCATCAGCTCCGGGACATGGTCCCTGGTGGGCATGGTGGTTCCCAGCCCGGTGGTGACCGCGGACTCCTATGAACAGAACTTTACCAACGAAGGCGGGGCTGCGGGCAGCATCCGATTCCTGCGCAACGTGATCGGATTGTGGCTGCTTCAGGAGTGTTTGCGCGAGTGGAGAACACAAGGGCTGGAGTTGACGCCTGCCGACCTGGCGCAGCAATGTTCGGAAGCTCCCGCGATCGGGCCATCTTTCGATGCGGAGGCGGAAACATTCCTTGCGCCGGGCAACATGGTTGCCCGCATCAATGCCGCGCTCAAAGCGCACGGGTTCGACGAGGAGACTCAGCCCAAGGAGATTGCGGCCATTATTTTCCGCAGCCTGGCGCGGCAGTACGCCAAAGTGATCAAGGACCTTCAGGCGATAACCGGCAAGCCGATTGAACGCATCTGCATCGTGGGCGGCGGCGTCAAGAACGAAACCCTCAACCGTCTGACCCAGGAACTAACGGGGCGGGAAGTTCTGCGGGGGCCGAGTGAGTCCACAACCATTGGCAACATCGCGTTGCAGATCGCTGCGCTCGAAAAGACCAAATCCCTCGACCAGATTCAAGCCATCAGCGCGCGGCTGAAGTTTCCCGGGTAGTTGTGGAGTTGAGGGTGAGGATTCGGGACTCTTTCCGCTGTTAGTTAAGGGACAGAGTGAAGGTCATTCCCGTTCGACGCTCGACTCTTGACTTTTCGACTCCTTGACTCCCGGACTCTGCGCCCCTGGAGACCCCCCATGAACCTGACCGAGGCATTGGCGCTGGGATTCGGTTCAGGTCCCATCTGCGTTGCTTCCTGCGGACCGGTCCTGTTGCCGTGGCTGGGAGCCGAACCGCGCAAGCTGGGGCCCACGGGCCGGCTGTTGGCCATTTTTCTCGGCGGGCGCCTTGCGGGGTACCTGGGATTCGCCGTGCTGGCCTGGGCGGCCGGGTTAACCCTGCCGCTTGATCTGCGCTCGCGTAGCCTGGTGTTCGGGCTGGCCAACCTGGGCCTGGCCCTGCTGCTGGGTTTCTCGGCGTGCTTTCCTCGCCGTGCCTGCGCGCCACCCGAAGAACGATCCACCCGCCTCTATCAGATCGGCGCCGCGAATCGCTTCCGTCCGCCCGCTGCCCTCACCCTGGGCTTGCTCACGGGGCTCAATCTCTGCCCGCCGTTCGTTGCGGCCGGCGTGCGCGCGGCGACGACGCATAGCCTCCCCGGAGCGCTCGCCTTCTTCGCGCTCTTTTTCGCCGGGACCTCCGTGTGGTTTCTTCCGGCGCTCGGGGTCAGTTGGTTGCGCCGATTCACCGCCGTTCCGACCCTGGCGCGTATGACCATGGCCGCTCTCGCCATTTATTACGCCTACCTGGGAGTTGTGAGCGTGACCGCTTGGCGAATGGCGCCAGCCCGGGCCGGCAGTCTTTTCATATTTCTCAGCGGGATGGTGTCCCATGCCTGATACTGCTCCTATGAGCGCGTCCGATCTCCCCCGCGGCATCGGGCGCTCGATTCTTCTCTGCGTACCGATGGCCCTGTTTACGCTGCTGTTGTTTACGCCGGTCATCCAGCAACCGGGCCGCCCTGCCAAGCTGGCGGCGCTGGTTACCTGGGTCTTTATGATCGCCTTGTTCTTCCTGATGATGCGTACCCGCGAGACCTATCGCTGGCGCCGCGTATTCTTCATCGCTTTGGGATTCCTGTTCCCGGTGGGCTTCATCTGGGACCTCATCGCCCTGCGCTCGTCGATGAGCATCCCCCTGGAACGGATGCTCTCCGGCGACACTCCTTTTTGCTTCATGGTGATCCCCATGACGCTCGTCCCCGCCGCGCTGACGAAAACCATCATCTTTCCGGGCTCGATCCTGCCGACGCCTTCGAACCCGCACAGCATCGCCATGATGGTGGCACTTTGGCTGCTTGCCACCGTCATTCTGGGCAAAGCGTGGTGCAGCTATGGGTGCTTCTTCGGGGGGCTGGACGAAGGTTTTTCGTCGATCGCGAGGAAAGCGCGCCTTCGCAAGATCAACCCGCGGTGGCGCCTCGCGCCGTGGGCGATTCTGGTGGCCATCGTGCTCCTCTCTGCGGCTACCTTTGAGCCCACCTATTGCATGTGGCTCTGCCCGTTCAAGGCGGTCACGGAGTTTCCGCAGGTGCGCTCCACCCAAACCGCGATCCAGTTCGGCGTCTTCATCGCACTGTTTCTAGGGCTGGTGGTTGTGCTGCCGTTCCTTACCAAGCGGCGCACCCAGTGCGCTTTCTTCTGCCCGTTCGGCGCCTTCCAGTCGATCTTCAGCCGGACCAGCATCTTTGAGGTACGGATCGACAAAGAAAAATGCGGGTCCGGCTGCCTGTTGTGCCAGAACAATTGCCCCACGATGGCCATCGACCAGGAGTCGATTCGCGCCGGCAAAACCCTCACCTCCTGCATGCGCTGCGGCGCCTGCATCGACGTTTGCCGGAAGGACGCTGCGGTCTGGCACATCAAGGGCACGCCGGTGGGCCTCAAGCCGGAGCGCGCGCGGCTGCTCTTTCTTTATGCGGGGTGGCTCTTCGCCACGATGTTTGGCGGCAGCATCATCGCCCATTCTCTGGAGAGGCTCATTGGTCTGGTGATGTGAGGAAAGGCCTTACCACAAAGGTCACAGAGTTCATGGAGAAAAGCTTTTATCTCTCCGTGATCTCTGTGACCTCTGTGGTGGATCGGTTCTTCGCAGGGAATCAGGAGCATGCCATGAAACGCCTGACTACAATACTGGGTTATACGGTCGCGGTGTTGACCATCGTAGTGGCGGTGGTGGGGCCGATGTTCTGGTTCGGCTTCTTCAGCCGCGCCGCCGCCAAGACCTCGTTGCGGATTAACCCCACCTATACCGGAGGCGAGCCCGCCCGCACAATCGCCCGGGACGCTTACCAGATTGTGATCTACAAACCCGTGCCGAAGCGCGCCCCGCTCTCTGCCACCGGGTCGTTCGTGCAAATCGTTTGGAAACCTGCCTCGGCGCTGCCGGCCACCGTGTCTGAGCCGCTCGATCTGGACGGCGATGGCCGGCCGGATTGCGAGGTTTCTTTCCAGGCGCCGCGCGATCCCAAAGTGAAACTGCTGGTCAGCGTGAAGCCGTTGAACCATCTCGTCAAGCCTATGAACGCCGTCTCCAAAGATTCGTTCGCCTCGCTCATCGCACGGGTGAACGACACGATTGTCGTTCGCGTGCCACTGCGGTGAGGTGGGCAAAACACACATGTCACCGCAGAGACACAGAGGGCATAAGATATGGGCTTCCCTCAGTATCTCAGCGCCTCGGTGGTTCATTCGACGTGATTTTGATTCTTGACCCCCGCCGAGTTTTCTAATAGCGTGAGAGCTTCGAGAGGTTTCGGATGTCGAAAACTCGTGCGGCGTTGTTTGTGACGTGTTTAGGTGACCAGTTCTTTCCGCAAGTTGGAGAGTCCGTCGTCAAGATCCTTCGGCGCCTGGATGTCGAAGTCACCTTCAATCCAGCCCAAACTTGCTGTGGCCAGCCGGCGTTCAATACCGGTTACCGGGATGAAGCCCGCGTCGTAGCTTCCAAAGTTCTCGACCTTTTTGATGATGCGGACTACGTGGTGTGCCCTTCCGGCTCCTGCACTGCGATGGTGCGCGTGTTCTACCCCGAGCTGTTCGCCAACGACTTGGATCGCCTCAAAAAATGCCAGCAACTTCGCGACAGGTTTTTCGAATTCTCGGAGTTCCTGGTGAACGTCTTGAAGGTTGAGGATGTTGGGGCGAGCTTCCCCCATCGCGTCACGTACCACGATTCCTGCCACCTTCTGCGCGAGCTGGGCGTCGAGCAGCAGCCGCGCAAGCTACTGAGCAACGTACGAGGCATCGACTTCGTGGAGATGGAAGGGTATAAGGTGTGCTGCGGCTTTGGGGGGACGTTTGCCGTCAAGTTTCCCGAAGTTTCGGCAGCCATGGGCCAGGACAAACTTGGTTTTGCCACCGCGACCAAGGCCGAGTACCTGGTCGCCAATGACTCCGGGTGCCTGATGCACCTCGCAGGGATGATTCATCGCCAGGGATTGGCGCTCAAGACGATGCATTTGGCGGAGGTGCTGGCGCAAAAGTAAACGGGCGACCCCCTCACCCGGCCCGCGCCGGCTGATGAAAGCGCCGGCCGCGGGCCACCCTCTCCCCCAAGGGGAGAGGGAATTGGATATCGCTTGATTTGACCTTCGACTCTTGACTTTCGACTCTCGACTATGTCCGACACCGGTGTTCACAGTAACGAAGTTCACGAGCTGGGTAACAAGAACCTTGCCGACCCGCATCTTCAGGAAGCTTATCGTTCCTCCACGCTACGTCTTTACACCCACCGCTTGGAAGCGATCAGCGAAGTGCCGGGCTGGGAACGGCTGCGCGAGCGGGCTCGCGAGCTGAAGCGCGAAGTGATCGAGCACCTGGACTTTTACCTCGAACAGTTCGCCGACCACGTGGAGCGGAACGGCGGCAAGGTTCACTGGGCTGAGACCGCCGACGAGGCTCGCCAGATCGTTCTGGAAATCGCGCGGCAATGCGGAGCGCGAGAAATTGTGAAGGCGAAATCGATGGTGGCGGAGGAGGTGGAGCTGAACCACGCTTTCGAGGCGCAAGGAATTCACCCCGTTGAGACTGACTTGGGCGAGTTCATTATCCAACTCGAGGGCAACCGGCCCGCCCACATCGTGGCCCCCGCCATTCATTTGACCCGGCATGACGTGTCGGAACTCTTCGCGAAGAACCTTCAGTCGGAGCGCACCGAGGTGCCGGAACGTCTGACGAAGATTGCGCGCCAGGCGCTGCGCGAAAGGTTTGCCCGGGCGGAAATGGGAGTGAGCGGCGCCAACTTCCTGGTGGCGGAAACCGGCACGGTGGTGTTGATCGAAAACGAGGGGAACATCCGTTTTTGCACGACGGCGCCGCGAGTGCATGTGGCGCTGGTGGGCATCGAGAAACTGATCCCGCGTTTTGCGGATCTGGGTGTCTTCCTGCGCATGCTGGGGCGTTCCGGCACGGGGCAAAAGCTGACGACCTACACATCTCTACTCAGCGGCCCGCGGCGGCCGGGTGAGGACGGCCCGGAGGAGATGCACGTGGTGCTGGTGGACAACGGGCGCGTGGCGACGCTGGCGGATCCCAAGATGCGCGAAGCCCTTTACTGCATCCGCTGCGGCGCCTGCCTCAACACTTGCCCAGTCTACCGAAAGATCGGAGGGCATGCTTACGGCTGGGTCTACAGCGGCCCTATCGGGGCGTTGGTTACTCCTCAATTCACCAGCCTTGAGCAGGCGCGGGAACTGCCCTTCGCCTCTTCGCTTTGCGGCGCCTGCCGCGAAGTCTGTCCCGTCAAAATCAACATTCCCGACCTTTTGCTGCACTTGCGGAGTGAAGCTCAGGAACATGTTCCAGTTCCCCGGGCCAAAGGCGCGCTGCTGCACGAGAAGACCATGATGCGCTTGTGGGCCTGGGCATTCTCGCGCCCCTGGGTTTATCGGCTGGGCGGGCGAATGGCGCGCTGGGGCCAGTTCCTGCTCGCTCGCTCCGGTTGGATTCGGAAGGTGCCGCTCTACCCCGCATCCCGCTGGACCGATGCGCGAGACATACCAGCCCTGGCAAAAAAATCCTTCCATAACCGTTGGAAAGAGCTATGAATGCCTTAGCCAGAATCCCTCCCCCGCCTCTCAAATTCTGGGTCGACGGGACGATTCGAGTAGGATCGTCTGAGGTGCGTATTGACCTTGTAGTGCAGCATTTCAAACAGGGCGCCACCGCTGAGCAAATCCAACAACGCTTCCCCTCGCTGGCCCTTGGGGACGTCTATCGCGCCATCATCTATTATTTGGAACATGTGGAAGGGATTGAAGCCTACCTTGCAGAGCAAGAGGAGCGGCAGGCGGAGGAAGACGCGTAGCGCGGACCTGCTTTTCAAGGTGTGCGGCGCCTCTCGCGCCGCGACAGACCCCCTCACCCGGGCCGCTTCCCGATAAAGTGCATCGGGACAGCGGGCCACCCTCTCCCCCAAGGGAGGGCTGTGCTTCTCAGTTCTGAATCCTGACTCCTGCCCTTCAGAACTTCACCCTAATGGTTTTGACCTCGTGAGGCGCCACCGGCACTTTTATCTTCTTGCCTTCGATGACGAACGACTTGGGCGCAACGTACTTATCCCACTCGAGCATATCCGTCTCGCGGGCGGCTTGCGGGGCGCGATTGAAGCTGAGGACGGAGTCGGCAGCTTTACCGCCGGTCTCATAGAGACGCACGATCAGCTCATTTGAGTCTTCGGCCTTCTTCACCGCCTCGACCACGACATTCGCGGGCTCGACATTTAGGGCGCTAAAGGTCCTGCCAAGTTCGCCGGCGTGCGCCGGTTCGAATTGCACCAGCAACGGCGCATTGTAGGCAACGCCCAGCCGCGTCGGCGCCAGAGCTTGCCAGCCTCCGCGATGGGGGACGAGTGCGTATTTCACGTGATGGATACCCACCAGCGGTTCATCCGACTGGTCCGACCACATCTCCGGAGTGTCAGGATAGCCGCGGCGCGGCCCGCGGACGAGGCTCATGCGGAGCACATTCTGCTCGAAGGAGAATCCGTATTTCGAATCGTTCAGCAGGGTCACTCCGTGGTCCCCGCCCCGGTCGGTCACGTCCGCCCAGCGCTGCGCGGCTAACTCGAATTTCGTCCGGTCGGCGATCTCCCAGCCGCGCGCAGGCTCCTCGAGCCGGGTATTCGGGTCTTCTTTGAAGGTATAGTCAAAGCGCTGGATCGACCCGAACGGAATCTCGTAGGTTGCGAAGGCGCTCGAAACCCGAAGCGGGAAAGCAACCTTGGCAAAGCGGTAGTGCTCGTGCCAGTCGGCGCGGAATTCGAAGTCCACGCGATCCGCATGGCTGTAGAGAACGATATCCTGTACGAATGCCGACTTGCCAAACTGCTTCTTGACTCGCACCACGGCCCGCACCGGCCCCTGCTCGATCACCTTCACGCTTTCGGATTTGTCCAGCTTATGAACGTCGCCCAGGTAAATATTCCAGGCCGGCTCGCCGCCGGGCGCGTCGGGCGGGCGATCCTCCCAGACTTCGAGCGCATTGCCCTCAAGCTCGTCGGGCAGGAAACTCTCCTCGCTTCCCTTCTTCTTCAGCGATTTCAAATTCCCGGTGTTCTCGTCGACTTCGATTTCGATCTCGCTGTTGGCCAATTTCAGCCCCGACACCACCAGATCGGTTTGGAACTCGGGCTTGTTCGGGCTTGGAACCAGGCGATACTCTTTAAACCCAAGGCCGGGAACTTCCTCTGCGAAAAAAATGGCTTTGTCGGCGCCGTCCCCATTAATGATTTGATAGGGAACGAGCCGCCCGGCCGGATCGACGATTTTAAACGAGGCGGGTAGCGCGAGTAGGGTGACCAAGTCCGTCCGCGCCCAGGTCGAGGGGTTGAAGACCAGCAGAGCGCGACCTTCGCCCTCCGTGTTGGCCCGGTGTGCGATCGAAGCCAGCGCCACATCGAGGAGTTTGCCGCCCTCGATTTTGAGGTCCGTGTAATCGGTCGCCGCGTCTCGATAGACTTCCCCGACGGCTGAGCCGTCGATGTTGTCGTGGACCTGGCCGAACAGCAGCTTTTCCCACATTGGCTGCAGCGCCGCCTGCGGGTAGGAGTGGCCGAACTCAGTGGCCACAGCCGCGAACTTCTCCGTATTCATGAGCAGGACTTCGCAGCGGCGATTGTCCCGCTTCACCTGCGAATCGGTCGTGAAAGTGCCGCGATGCGTTTTGACGTAGAGTTCGTCATTGACGACTGGGAAGCCGGCACTGGCGGGCAGCGCCTTGATGGTTTCAAAATATGCCTGGGCCTTGGAGAAACGGACTTTGGGAAAGCCTGGCATGTGCATCAGCTCCGTAGCCCGGTTGACCATCTCCGGCATGGGGCCGCCGCCGTGATCGCCCTGTCCAAAGAGGATCAGGAGCTTGTCCACGCCGTGCTTCGCTTTGAGCTCAGCTAATTCCTGGAGCATCTCGTCCGGGATAACTTCCTGGTTGTAGTCCCCCACGGTGTGGAATGCCAAGACGCGCGAGCCGTCAGAAGCCTGCCACCAAAACAAGTGATAGGGGAACGGCACGGGGGGATTGTTCCGCTCGACTTGCCATTTCAGCTTGTGAGTGACGAAGTAATCAATGCCGCACTTGCGGTAGATTTGGGGCATGTTCCAGTTGAAGCCGAACACATCCGGCAGCCAGCCCACATGGACGTCGACGCCGAAGTTGTCCTTGAAAAAACGCTTGGCATAAAGATGCTGGCGCACCAGCGACTCGCCATTGGGAATGTTGGTGTTGTGCTCGACCCACTGGCCGCCGACAATTTCCCATTGGCCCGACGCCACCTTTTCCTTGATCCCCTGAAAAACATCCGGGTAGTACGTCTGCATCCACTTGTAGAGCTGCGCGGCGCTCTGAGCGAAGATAAAGTCGGGGTGCTCGCCCATGATGCGCATGACGCTTCGAAAGGTGAGCGGGCAGACCTCGTGGATGGTTTCACTCCTCGGCCATAGCCAGGAGGGATCGATGTGTGCGTGGCCAACCAGGTAGAACTCTCCGTCTTGGGAGTATAGATTCGTCGCCATGCAAGAAAGGATGGCAAAAAGCAGGAGAGCGTGACTGAACCGCTTGAACATTCCTAATCTCCGTCGAGTGCTGATTTGGTGCATCCGGGACGATGGCGATGCAAGATTGCCGCTGCTGAGAGGTCCCGAGCAGCAATATACCTCGGAGGCAAAGTACGGGCAACCCTTGTGGTTGGCCCAAGGGCGTCGACAAGGTCGGCCCCAGCGAGCGGTTGTGCTGGGAGCCATGGAATGCTAAAGTGCCTGGCGATAATCGCTCACTGTTACAAATTGGCGCGTAGCCGCCAGCCTGGTGACGACGGACAGCGGAAGGAGGACCCACCATGAGTACTTCACCATTGAGCCTGATGAACAGTTCACCGCCTGCGGACGTTCAGTTCGCGAATCTGGATGGCCGCCGGGTTCACTACCGCAGCTTCGGCTCCGGCGCGACTCCCGTGATCTTCCTTTCCGGCTGGGGGTGCGACACCTCGCTATGGGTAAACCAGGCTCCCGTGCTGGCACCGCATTATCGAGTACTGCTCATCGACCTCCCAGGTCATGGGGGCAGCGACAAGCCGGACATTCCGTACAGCATCGACCTGTTTCTGGGCGCGGTGAACGCCGTGGTCGAACAGGTGCAGGCGCCGAAGGTTGTTGCCGTGGGGCATAGTCTGGGCGGGATAGTAGCCTACGAGTATGCGCGCCGCTGGCCGAAGAAGATCGTCGCGCTGATCTGGGTCGACGCCGCATTCAGCATGCCCATTGATGTCGACCAGCAGATCGCCGGGCTCCGCAAGCGTGCGGAAGAGTTCCGGTCGCCGGATTATGAGGCTAAGGTCCGGAGTTTTGTCGACCAACTGTACGTCCCGGAGACCCCCACGGCTATCCGAGAGACAGTCACCGAAAGTATCCTCTCGACTCCCCAACACGTACTGGCAAGTTGTATGGAGGGTCTTGCCGACCCCCGACTCTTCCAGCACGAGACGCTTGACATTCCCGCCTTCGCGATATTCAGCGCCTTCTGGAATCCCGAACGCTTCGTCGACCTCATTAAGAAGACCCTGCCCCGATTACAGTTCGAGCTGCTGACTGGGGTCGGACACTACCCGATGCTCGAGAAACCGGAACAGGTGAACGCGGCGCTTGGGCGCTTTTTGGCGACCCCTGAGCCCGTGTGAAGGGCCGATAATGGAGATTCGATTGAGATGTCCTGGATCAAAACCAGTGCTTTTATTGAATTGAAGCACACGGGGAGGATCTCCGTCAGGAAACGGGCGACCAGAAACTGGACGAGCACGTCAAGCACGATTATCGACGGGCCGGGCTTTCGGCCCGACAAAAGGCTCTGTGCCAGTTCGCAGTGAAGGTGACGCGCGCGCCCGCTGCCGTCCGCCGCCGGGATATAGGAACGCTGCAAAAAGACGGCCTCTCGGATCGCGATATCCTGGACGCAGTTCAGGTGATTTCCTACTTCAATTACATCAACCGGGTTGCCGATGCACTGGGAATTGAGCCGGAGCCGGAAATGGCAAAGAGAGGGAACAGGGAATAGGGAATAGCAACTTTTGCTAGTTCCTTACTCCTACCCTCGCAGAATCCAGCGACCCAGCAGGCCCAGGCCCGCCAGGAACTTCACGGCATCCAAGCCGGTGAAAGCTCCGTGCAGCGCCCAGAAGCGCGGCATGACGGGTGGGGGTGGGGTGCGGGGAACAAAATCGATGCTTCGTCCCAGTGAAATGATCATCGGCGTAAGGGCGAGCGTGAGGATCAAGACCAGACCCAGCATGAAGCAGACCACTCCGAAGCCAAGCACGTCTCGTGGGGTCGCGCGCCACAAGAGCAAGAGCAGCACGCCGCCTAAAACGATCTGGGCCAAACCGTAGCCCCAGAAAAATGAGCGGTTGATTTCCGAAGCCAAGTGGCGCAACACCACCCGAGCCTGTCCCTCGGCCATCCCCCTGGTAGCTTCGCTGAATTGAGGGTTGGCAGTGCGGAGAACGCGGTCCACAGTGGAAAATGACTTGGTCGCGGCGAACCACATAACAGGCGTCAGGATGAGCCATGCACTGAGGATGGCGACTTTGAGCATGGGGATTCGTCCCATGGAGCAGTCAGTCTTTCGCTACGAGGTCGGGCAACCCGTCAACTCGCGGGGGCGCCCCTACAAAAGCTCGCCACTGCCTTGGAATTCGGTTAAGCTGGCGTTTAGAATTATAGCTCATCATGACTAAACCCTATGACGCGATTATCATCGGCGGTGGCCATAACGGCCTTGTAACCGCCGGCTACCTGGCGCGCGCGGGGCTTCGCGTGTTAGAGCTCGAGAGCCGACGCGTGGTGGGGGGCGCTTGCGTCACGGAGGAAATCTTCCCCGGCTTCAAGTTCTCGACGACTTCCTATCTTTGCAGCTTGCTCCAGGACAAAGTCATTCGCGAACTGGAGCTGGAGCGATTCGGGTATCATGTCTATCCTAAAGACCCGGCCTTCTTCAGCCCATTTCCCGACGGGCGCTATCTGCTGATGTGGTCGGATACCCGGGCGACGTGCGAGGAGATTGCGAAATTCTCCACTCACGACGCTGAGGTTTACCCGCACTATGAAGATCACATCGATCGGCTGGCGCGCTTTATCGAGCCTCTGCTGCTCCAGTCGCCACCTGGCCTGGTCCCCCGAGGGTTCGATGATTGGCGGAGCCTCGCCAGGCTAGGGTTGGGGCTCAACAGGATGCCGAAAGAGGAACGCGTCGGCCACCTCCGCATCCTGACTCAAAGCGTGAAGGATTTTCTCGATCCGTGGTTCGAATCGGAGCAGCTCAAGACGGCTCTGGCCACGGATGGCGTGATTGGTACCAAGGGTGGTCCCTACACGCCTGGGACAGCCTACGTCCTTATGCATCATTGCATGGGAGGCGTGGGTGGAAAGCGTGGACTGTGGGGATTTGTTCGTGGAGGCATGGGCAGCATCACGCAGGCCATGGCTGATTCGGCACGCAGCCGAGGTGCGGAAATCCGCACCGAAGCCCTCGCGGAGAGGGTGCTGATCCAAGGTGGCCGCGCCGTCGGCATCGTGCTGGAGGGCGGCGAGGAAATCCGTGCCAGGATTGTCGTGTCCGGCGTGGACCCCAAGCGGACTTTCCTCAAACTTGTCGAGTCGAGTCACTTGGACAAGGAATTTCTGGGCGCCGTCAGAGCATTCAAGAGTGAGGGCGTATCGATGAAGATTAATCTCGCCCTGGATGGCCTGCCGGACTTCAAGTGCCTTCCGGGCTCGCAGCTCGCGCCGCACCACAAGACCACGATCCATATCTGTCCCACGCTGGAATACATCGAGCGAGCCTTCGACGACTCAAAGTATGGGCGCCCCAGCCGGCGGCCAATGCTCGAGATCACCATTCCAACCACTTATGATTCCTCCCTCGCGCCGCCGGGGAAGCACGTGGCAAACATATTCCTGCAATACGCGCCTTATACGCTGTCTCCAGAGGTCGCCACCAGTTGGTACGGTCTTAAGGACAGCTACGCCGACGGCGTGATGGACCTCATCGAGGAGTATGCTCCGGGATTCAAAGGGTTGGTGCTGCATCGCCACGTACTCTCCCCGCTGGACCTCGAAGAGGAGTACGGCCTGACGGGCGGGAATATCTTTCAGGGCGAGATGGGCACCGACCAGCTTTATTTCCTTCGGCCGGTTCCGGGCTGGGCGCAATATCGCACGCCCATCCGCGGCCTCTATTTGTGTGGCTCGGGCACGCATCCCGGAGGAGGAGTGACGGGAGCGCCGGGCCACAACGCGGCGCGAGAGATCCTCAAGGATTGGCGGAAAGCATGAACCGGGTCTTCATTCTCCACTATCACGAAATCTGGCTCAAAGGAGGGAATAAGAACTACTTTCTCAGCCGGCTGCGCTCCGCCGTCAAGCAGAGCCTTGCCGACTTGCCCGTCCAATCCTTGGAGAGCCTTGCCGAACGCTTCCTGCTAGTCCCCGGGGATGAATCGGCCGCGCCCGCTATCCTGGAGCGTTTACGCCGCGTCTTCGGACTCGCCTATATCGCCTCGGCGCGCGAAGTGCCGAGTTCGCTTGCGGACATGGGTCCCGTGGCTTGCGCTTTGATGGCGGAGAAGAATCCGCGCAACTTCGCAGTCCGCGCCAAGATTGCAGCCACGGGATGTGGCATGCATTCCATGGACCTGGAGCGCCAACTTGGGCGAGTCATCCTGGACCATCTGCGCGCAATGAACCCCAGCGTCCAGGTGAATCTTAGCAACCCCGAGGCGACTTGCTGGGTCGAAGTGGTGCCCGGGAAGACACTCCTCTATGTCGACCGTGTGGACGGTCCTGGCGGTCTGCCGGCCCTCACCAGTGGCCGGCTCATCGTGTTGCTTTCGGGCGGGTTCGATTCCGCGGTGGCGGCCTACAAGATGATGCGTCGCGGTTGTCATGCCGCTTTCGTGCATTTCTACGGAAACCCCTCGCCTTCGCGGGATTCATCAAGAGGCGTGGCAGAGGAGATCGTTCGGACGCTTACGCCCTACCAGTTTACTTCCCGGCTCTACCTGGTGGCTTTTGAGGCGGTGCAGCGCCAGATCGTTGCGAGCGCGCAAGAGAGCTTTCGCGTGCTGCTGTACCGGCGCATGATGGCGCGCATGGCGCGAGAGATCGCCCGCGCCGAGCGCGCCATGGGCCTGGTGACCGGCGATAGCGTGTCGCAGGTGGCCTCGCAGACCTTGCATAACCTGGCGGCCATCGACCACGGGCTCGACTTGCCCCTCTACCGCCCGTTGGCAGGCGACGACAAAGCTGAAATACTGCGGTTGGCCCGGCAGATTGGGACCTACAAAATCTCCTGTGAACCCTTTGAGGACTGCTGCCCGCGCTTCATGCCTCGCGCCCCCGCCATCTTTGCCCAGACCGAGCAGCTCGACGCGGAGGAGGCAGGAATCGACATCCCTGCCTTGGTCAGGATGGGTCTCGAATCCACCAGCGTATTGAATTTCAAATTCGAGAGGGGATTAGTCACTTCACGCGAGGCGACGTCGAGGCGCTTCGAAAAACTCCTCTACGCCCTTAAAGCGACAGCAGACCCAAACCAAGCTGCTGCACATTGAAAGTCAGCATTCGTCACCTCCGCAGAAGCGGGGGTCCAGGGTCAGTCAAGGAACCACTGGATTCCCGCGGGCGCGGGGGTGACGTGGTTTTCGATACCGCCGCCACGAATTTGATCTAGCTCACACCTCAAGCACCCTGCCCTAGCATAGAATTGACCGGCCCGCCGAGGGCTTCTATAATTGTTAGGTGTATTGGAGAAGTCGCGGATGAGAACACTTTTCCTGGTTCTTCTGTTGTTATGCCTGCCGCTGGGACGGATTTTCGCCCAGCAGCCTCCCGCCGAGCCTGCCAGCCCCACCGCCAACAAGCCTCAAGTCGCCGGCGACCAGAGTCGGATTCAGGTGCGCGTTGAGTTGGTGCAAATGCTCGCGACGGTTACTGACAAGAAGAACCGGCTCGTCACCGACCTCACTAAAGACGATTTCAAGATTTTCGAAGACGGCAAGCCCCAGGAGATCCGCTTCTTCAGCCGTGAGACGGATCTCCCTTTGCGCATAGGGATGTTGATCGATACAAGCAACAGCATTCGCGACCGGCTGCACTTTGAGCAGGACGCCGCTGTCGATTTCCTTACGGAAGTTCTGCGCCCCGGCAAAGATTCGGCCTTCGTGGAGGCTTTTGATGTGGAGCCCCAGTTCATTCAGGACTACACGGACGACGTCGAAAAACTCTCGAACGCCATTCAGAGTCTGCGAGCGGGTGGGGTTACGAGCCTCTACGATGCAGTTTACCTTGCCTGCAAGGAGAAACTTTATATCTTTCCGCCCCCAGAGCCTTACCTGCGCCGGGTCATGATTGTCATCAGCGACGGACAGGATAATCAAAGCGTGCACACCCGGGACGAAGCCATCGCCATGGCGCAGAAGGCCGAGGTTACTATTTTCACAATCGGCACCAACCGCAGCGGCGCAGAAGGGAAAGGCGACCAGGTCCTGAAAATGTTGGCAAAGGATACGGGCGGCCATCCCTTTTTCCCCTTCGAGGCGGGTGATTTGGCCGCCAACTTCAAGGAAATTGCCCGCGAACTCCGCAGCCAGTACAGCTTGGCTTACGTCTCAACGAATACTTCCCACGACGGAACCTTCCGCAAAATCGCTATTCAGCCGGTCGACAACTCCCTGCGTGTCCGCGCTAAGGACGGCTATTTCGCGCTGTCTCAGTAGGGAACAGGGAACAAGTTACAGCGAAAAGGCACTAGCGAACCCAGAATCAGCTATGCGCCCGCGCTTATTCGCTGTTCCCTATTCCCTGTAACCTGCTCCCTACTCCGTGGGTGCGTAATAACCCCGCCGCGCCTGCACCTTGTAGTCTGAGTTGTGAACTTGCACTCGAATCTTGCGGAAGGCTCCATTGTGCTTGGTGTTGGTGGGCGTATATCCGATCAGGTACTGAGTTCGCAGTTCGTTGGCGATTTCCTGAAAGGCCGCCGCCGTATCCTTGGTTTTGTTCACTTGGAGGACGCGTCCGCCCGTATCCTCGGAAAGCTTCCTTAGAACCGAATCGCCGCTGAAACCAATCGAGCGTATGCCGTAGAAAGGACGGTCGACGATATTGACGGCATAGTTGATCACATCCGACTTTTGCGCCGCCTCAAGGGCGGTCTCGATCTTGACGTTGCTGCCCTGATCTTCACCATCGGTCAGGAGAATGAGCACCTTGCGCCCCACTTCATTCCTCAATAGCTCGTTCGATGCAAGGTAGACGGCGTCGTAAAGGTGGGTGGCGCCACCGGCGTCACTGGTGGGAAAGGGCCCCGGCATCACCCCATGGCCACCGCCATTAATCACGGTTTGATCGATGGCGTGGGCGAGCAGCTTTTGATCGGCCGTGAAATCCTGGAGGAGCTCCACGTCGACGTCGAAGTGCAGGACGAAGGCCAGGTCCTTTGGGCGCATCACCTGGTGCAGAAAAGCGTCTGCTTGCTCCTGCTCGATGCCCAACACCCGTCCCTGGCTGGGGCTGGTGTCCACCATGATTCCCATGGTCAGAGGTGTGTCCGTTTCACGTGAGAAATAGCGGATCTCCTGGGGCACTCCGTCTTCCTGAACTTCGAAGTCCTCTTTCTTCAAGTCCGCGATCAGGTGCTTCTTCTTATCCTCTACCACCGCATACACGTTCACCACTTCCGTCGACACCTTTAAGGTCGCTGGAGGCGTCTGCTCGGGGTTCTGCTGGCTCGAACCGGGCACACTCGTCAGCGCCCAGAAGAGCATTCCGAGAAGGAGGTAGGTTCGCTTTCCGCTTGCAGTCGAGTACTGCAGGACGGGCGGCGGCTCGCTGACTTTCGATATTGTTGCCATGTCTTTTGGATGCAATTCTAAAGTTCCGCGTCGTTGCCTATTATATGCCTGTTTAGAACGTCAGTCATTCACAACCATAAGAGTCCGTGCCGTTCCGAGCGAACGAGGAATCTCGCCCTGATCTTTCGTTTCCGGTGCATCCGGCGCAGAGCGAGAGTCCTCGCTCCGCTGGGAATGACATTTCAGGCTCTCCGGGTGCCGTTGGCGTCGCGTGCGACTGCGTAGAGGAGGTCAACGAAGCCCAACTCAGACATCGATCACTCGAAAAACTCCCGGCCTATTTCTATTTTTCAATGAATCGAATCCCGTTTTTGTATTTTTTTTCATGCAAACTTCACTTTCCTCTTGACAAGATAATGCGGTGTCACTATACATGAGATTGAATACGCGCTCCGCCAGCAACGCTGGCGTGAATTTCAAAAAGTTTGGAGGAGAATAGAATGGCAGCGAAAAAGAAAGCAAAAAAGAAGAGGTAAGTTCTTAAAATCCGAAAGGAACTCTCGGGGATGCAGCGATGCATCCCCGAAGTTTTTTAGGGGCCTTTCCCTCCCGGTCTTCAGACCGCAGCCAGATCTCTCATTCCTCACCGAGTTCTCAAAATCACGTCATTCCCGCGGAAGCGGGAATCCAAGGCGTTCCGGACCAACGATGGACCCCCGCTTTCGCGGGGGTGACGACGTCCGCGATTTTCATTAATGTGGGTGGTTCGAGGACCCGCGAGGACTCGGAATAGCAGCTGATTTCGAAGCAGCGAGGAACCGAACGGCTATTGAGTATTGACGGTCGACTGTGGACCTTGCTCCTGTGCGCTTTCGCTCTCATCCAGGTTCCCTTCCGCGGCGGTCAGGGTGCGGGGCGTCTCGTCCACTGGTTCAATGACAGGCAGCTCATCGCCTGTGGCGGCTCCAAGCTCTTTCAGTCTTCTGGCCGCAGGCAGCACGCGCCCTTCCAGTGAACCCACCGCCTTATTGTACGAATCAACCGCTTTCGTCAGAGCCGATTCAATCGCTTGGAAGTGAGCAAGGAAGGGCCGCAGCCGATCGTGGAGTTCCTTGCCCAATTCGCTGATGACGCGAGCATTCTCCGCGATTCGTTCCTGCCTCCACCCGTACGCTACCGCCCACAGCAAGGCAATAAGTGTCGTGGGAGTGGCCAACACTACGCGCTTTCGAAGTCCGTCCTCAATCAGGGTGCGGTCCTGCTCGAGTGCCGCACTGAAGAATGACTCCCCGGGAAGAAACAGCACTACAACCTCTGGCGCGGGCTCCAACTGTTCCCAATAACTGCGCGCCGCCAACTGATTCATATAGAGGCGCACGCTTTGGGCATGTTTTTCGAGCGCCTCCTTCCGCTCCTCTTCTTTGGTGGCGGCCGAGGCATCGAGAAAAGCCTGGAGCGGGACCTTGGCATCAACGGCGATACGCCGGTTGCCAGGTAGCCTTACGATCATGTCAGGGCGCAACCGCCCTGACTCGGAAGCAAAGGTTTCCTGCTCGGTGAAATCGCAGTGCTCCGACATACCCGCCAACTCGGCCACGTTCCGAAGGGTCATTTCACCCCAGCGGCCCCGGGCTTGGCTCCCGCCCCTTAATACGATAGCCAGCGAGGAGGTCTTTTCCTGCAATTGCTGGTTTGTAGCGGCTAGGTTACGGAGTTGCTCATCCAGCGCGCCGTAAGCGCTTTGCCGCGCTTTCTCCATCTCCAGGATCTGCGCTTCATAACGGCCGAGGGATTCCTTAAGCGGCGCAACCAGCGCATCGATTGCCTGCTGGCGTGTATCCAGGTCTCCTTTCGCCTGAGCTTGAACGGTCTCAAAGGTGCTTCGTGCCAAGGCAATAAACGCTTGGTTGTTGCTCTTGAGCGCCTCCGCCGACAACGCCTGAAACGCATCCGACAGGTTCTTCTTGGCCTCTCCAAGTAGCTTCTTCTGCTCTTCCAGGCTCGCCTGCGCTTCCTGAAGCTTGGTCTCTGCGGCGACGCGCATTTCGCCCTCAGTCTTCATTCGCTCGCGCAAGGCCGCCAGATCCTCCAACTGTTGGTGCAATTGCTCGAGTTCGGTCTGGGCTTTGACCTTTTGCTCGCTCTCACCGCGCAGTTGTTGCTGCAGGCTGAAAGTTTCTTTTTCCTTGGCTTCGAATAAACCGTGAAGCGCGGTCAGTTGCGCCCGCACTTCGGTGGCGGTAGCTTCCGCCGCCTTGACGCGGCCTTCCGCTTCGACTTGTACTCTTTGAATGGTGGCTCCGGAGCGGGCCGTGGCCCATAACCAAGCGATGACCCCTCCCAAGATTACGCCGACGATGATAAAAATGATTGAGGTCATAGAGTTTCCTTATCGGTTCGCAAGTTCCCGGGCGGCGCAGACGTGCCGTCGTTTGGCATGTTCGCGGAGTCTTGACTCCAGAGGGACGCGTACATCCCGACGCAAGGCGTCGGGACGGCTGCCCCGGCCGCCAGCCGTCCGTTTCTCCCGTGAAGTGGGAGGAAGAATTACTGCTTCATTTTTTCCCACCAGGTCAGGGGCCTGACGAAGATGGTCACCTCTCCAGGCTTTGGCGAAGCTGTGGCTTTGCCGCAGGTGTTCGTGGTAACTATTCCCTGCTGAACCGCCTGCTTCATCGAAAAGTCAGTAATGGCCAGCCAGGAGTAGTCCGACCCGTGGACTTGACACAATGCATAACCAGCGTTGATCCGGAGAGAGTAGTCGTATTTCACGACAGGATCGATCACCCCAAATTCTCCGCAGCCTTTCCAGCGGTTATTGATGTTTATTCCGTCATCCTTGTCGGTAAGGCGAAGCCAAGCAATGCAGTTTTTGTCGGTTGGAATTGCCATTGCGTCTTTGCGTTCGTGCCCTACCCATACGTTCACGCAGGTATTGGCAATGGGGCGCCCAGTCCGGCCATTCACAAGCTTAATCCCAATCGTTTGCCCACCAAGAGTCGGCCCAGAACAGCCGAAAACGAGAAACATCAGGACCTGGACTACACTGCTGGAAAATAACCGAAGCGAAAGAACTCTGACCCGAGTCTTGCTGTTCTCTGTCATGGACATGGTTTAGAGCCTCGGATGCCCATTACGTCTATCAATCGATCCGACCTAACGAAATTAGCCTTCGCTTGCAAACTAAAAGTTCTCCTCGTGTGCAGGGCAGATCGGACGGTAATCGCAGAATTTGCAAACAAAACCGGGTGCTGGAGGGAATTGGTTCCCGCGAATCTGATCGGCGACCGTCAGGACCCTGGTCCTGAGGGCTTTAAGGTCTGAATCGGTCCGTGCGGTGTGGACAGTTTGGTTGTTGGACAGGCAATAGAACGTCAAGCGGCGGGGCTTCAACTTCAATTCTTCCTGCGCCGCCAGAGCGTACACGGAAAGCTGCAAGCTGCCGTCGGCATCCTTTTGCGAGCGAGGCTTTCCAGTTTTGTAGTCAATGAGTTCAACTATGTCCTTGTTCTCGCCCGCGCGCGGCGTCATGGGACTGATCTGGTCGATGCGCCCTTCCAACAAGACTTCGCCCAGATCAAGCGAGAAAGATGTTTCCATGCTCAGCGGAAGAATCTCGGTGCGTCCCTGCTTTTCTACGAAGGCGCGCAATTGTTCCAGCCCAATTTGCTTGTAAGTCTGCTCCTGGTACTCGTCTTCGAACCCGGTGTTCCTCCAGGACGTCTCGTAGAAATCCCTCACCGCGTCGAAACTCGCCTTGCCCCTGGCTCGCAGCTCGAAATAGCGCCTTACGGAACGATGCATGATGTGCCCGAAGGTGAGGGAGGCCTGCGGCCCGGTGGGGATCTTCAGAAAATGGCCAAACTTGAACTTGAGGGGGCAGGCCTCGTAATCCTCGATCGAGGAAGCACTTAGGCGCAGCCTTTCCCCCGGCTTGGTCTCCGGCCCGCGGCCCGCCCATGCCGCAAGCGGAGGGTGCACGGCAGGAAGACCGGCCAACTCAACGAAGAGTTCGTGTTGAGCTGACCCTGCGTCGTGCCAGGCCTTGCTGTCATCCTGAGCGGAACGAAGGATCTGCGTAGTTCCGTCGGAGTGGTCGGAACGTAATACAGGCGAACTGCGTGGATTCTTCGCTTTGCTCAGAATGACAGGCGGGGGACTCGAGGGCCGTTCCGGCACCTGCACGCGCGCGATGTCGCGAGCTACTACCACCGGGTCAGAAACCATGTCATCGATGAGTTTCGACGGCTTTTTCCCAGGCGCCGCCACGCTGGAAACATAAAGGCGGTCCTTGGCGCGTGTAAGCGCCACAAAAAACAACCGGCGTTCCTCTTGCGTGTGGATATTCTTGGGCGGCAAAGGCCCCTTGCGAAGCTCGTCAGGAAACTCAATGACTGCTTTGCGCTCGACGCTGGGAAAGCGGCGAGAGGCCACGCTGAGCAAAAAAACCACTGGGAACTCCAGCCCCTTGGCGGCGTGGACGGTCATCATCTGGACCGCGCCGGCGCGGTCTTCAACGACAGGCGCCTCAATCTTTCCTCCCGCCTCGAGGTAATGCTCGAAATAGAAGAGGAATTCATGCAAGTTCCTGGCTGGTTTCCTCCCCTCGTGTTCCTCTTCCCACTGAGGGCCGGCCAGGGCCGGGAATTTCGCGAGCTTCTCTTCCCACTTGCGCAGGAACTCAGCGAACGCATTCACGTATCGGAGGTCCCTTTCGTCAAGAAACGAGAGTATTTGAAGGCGCTCACAAAGCAGGCTGAACAGCGAAGTCACGGTGACATTCTGGGCCGCCCAGTGCAGGTCGTGAAGGAGTTGTTTCAACGCCCCCCAGTTGGTAGCTTCGAGGGGGTCGGCAGCAGGGGCGGTTCGCGAACCGCCCTTGCTGAATGTGGCGAGGACATCGTAGAGCGAGCAGCGCCGCCGGTCCGCCTCGACGCGGACTTCGAGGGCGAGTTCTTCCGGAAAGTTCCAGCGCGGAGCCAGCAGCACGCGGGTCAAGCTGATATTGTCGTGGGGCGAATGGATCAAGTTGAGATAGGCGAGAAGGTCGCGAATAATCACTGTGGAAAGAACCGAAAGGCCACGAATGGCGAATGGTATTCCCCGGCGCTTGAATTCCTCGACGAGCCGGTCGCGATAGCTATGCGCACGGTACAGGACGGCGATGTCGCCATAGAGAGCCCCGTCATCGAAGAGCCGCTGTATTTCATCGGCAACCCAATTCGCCTCGCTAACGTAGTCTGGGCTAGTGGGCAGATAAACCGGGCGGCCTTCTTCACGTTCAGGTATCAATTCAGGCTTGCCGGGATACCGGGTGCCATTCTTTTTGATCACCACATCCGCGACGTGCAGCACACGCTCAGTGGAGCGGTAATTGCGATTCAAAAAGATAGTTTCGTGCCCCGGGAACACCTTCCCAAACATGTCGAAGGCACCATGGGAAGCGCCGCGAAAGCGGTAGATCGCCTGGTCGTCGTCACCGACGGCGGTGATGTTAAAGGGCGGAGCCACCAACCGCCTGAGCAGCTCCACTTGGGCGTAGTTTGTGTCTTGGAACTCATCGACCAGGACAACACGGAACTGATTGCGGTAAGCATGGCAGACTTCGGGCTCGCGGTCGAGAAGGCGCACCGCCTCCGGAATCAGGCTGCCGAGGCTGGAACTGCCCGCCCGCTCGATCAGACTGCGGCTATTGCGGAAGACGCGGGACAACTCCTTTTCCTTTTCAATCTCCTCCCCTTCCAGGGCCCGTTCCTCGGCGCCGAGTTTGCCGGCTTTCTCCAGGAAAGCTCTTTTGGCCGCTTGGACATATTTCTCGAAGTCTTCCGGCTCGATGAGCTCGTCTTGGCAGCGAGAAAAGAAATCATTAAGTGCGTGCAGGAATGCCCCAGGTTCAGCCAACTTCTGAAAGAACTCGAGCTCGAGACGGTCCAGGCGCTGGCGGAGGAAGACCCACACATCCTCTTTATCCAACAACATGCGCTCGCCGGGCCCGACGCCAGCGTCAACGTTCAGCGCCGTCGCGACCTTCAGGTCTGCGCCGGAAGATGCCTGGCTCAAACCCGGAGCTACATGCGTGCTTTGGCTGCGGACCACTTCGTAGGCAAAGGCATGAAAAGTGGAGATGTGCGGGTTGGCGGCAAGATCTGGCAAGGCTTGGCGGACGCGAGATTGCATCTCGCCGGCAGCCTTCTCTGTAAAGGTTAAGGCCAGAATGTTGCGCGGTGCGAGGCCGGGGTAATGCTCGAGCAAATGAACAATTCGCTGCGTTATTACTCGGGTCTTGCCGCTGCCCGGACCCGCAATCACCAGCAGCGGCCCGTCGCCGTGTTGAACCGCCCGAAGTTGTTCAGGATTGAGCAACATGCAAGAATTCAGGATGCAGGAGTCAGAATTCAGGATTCGGGGAAAACCCGAATCCGTCTTGAATCGTATCCTTTCCTTATGAACCAGGCAACCACATTTCGCCTTTTGCGCGTGCTTGCTGGCCGTGCCAACTCATGCATCGCTATGTATTTCGGCCCTAATCCTGAATTAGGAATCGGCAGTGTCCTATTTCAACCTGTAGCGCTGGCCTTGAGGCCAGCAATTGCCGACCCTTCGCTTCGCTCGGGGCAGGCTCTAAAGGCCGGCGCTACGTTCAAATCACAACCGTTTGTAGGAATTCTAGCAGTTGACCATCCCACGGTGACTCGGTTATCTTGGGTTTTCAGTGTGTGCGGCTGAAGCCTAAGAACTTGTGCGGGCAGCCGCGCTCCGGAATCGGTTGGCCACGTTGATAGTGGGTTCCGCTGGTAACCAAGCCGGCGTATTGACCGTCCATTTATATTGCGGCATTCCTCGGGGGAAGAGTGTCCGTCGAAAAGGCCTAAACCCAATGGCAAGTAGGATTTCGAATGAGGACCGGCTTACAATCTGCACTAAATAAGGATTGAACCATGAGTACGCCCAGTACACTAGAGCGAAATGACGAGGCCCAGATTCGACCAAATGCTTCGCCACGGGTTCCGGGCAAAGAACCCAAACGGCGTTGGTGGCTTTGGCTGTTGGCGCTGGCGGTTTTGGCTTTTGGAGCATACCGCGTTCACAAGGGGATGGTGGTACCGCAAGCCGCGAACACCAACCCGGCAGGGGGAGCGCCGGGGCGGAATTTCGGCGCCGTTCCGGTGGTTGCCGTACCCGCCGTCAAAGGCGATATCGGAGTTTATTTCCCCGGGCTGGGTATCGTTACGCCGATTCATACTGTCTCGGTAAGAAGCCAAATTGCCGGTTACCTGATGCAGGTGCTCTACAAGGAAGGCCAGCTTGTAAATAAAGGCGATCCGTTAGCGGAGATTGACCCACGGCCGTATCAAGTCATGCTCGAGAACGCGGAAGCAGGATTGGCAAGAGACCAAGCCACCCTCGACAATGCTAAGGTGGACCTGCAGCGTTACCAAACACTCGTACCGCTCCGCGCCGTTCCAGAACAACAACTGGCCACTCAAACCTCTCTGGTGAAGTCAACCGAAGGAGTCGTCAAGGCGGACCAAGCCCAGATTGACACCGCTAAGCTCGACCTCGTTTATTGCCATATTACGGCCCCCATTACGGGGCGCGTTGGCTTGCGGTTGGTTGATCCCGGGAACTACGTCACTCCGACCGACGCCACGGGATTGGTCGTTATTACCCAAATCGAGCCGATCAGCGTGATCTTCCCGCTTCCGGAAGATCAACTCCCGGTCGTTATGGAGCGGGAGCGCGCTGGAGCCCGGCTCCAAGTTGAGGCATATGACCGTGCGAACACCAAGAAAATGGCCACAGGCTGGCTGGACACGGTTGATAATCAGATCGATCCCACCACGGGGACGGTCAAGCTGCGCGCCAATTTCGACAATCGAGACGGAGCACTGTTCCCGAATCAGTTTGTCAATGCCAAGCTGCTGGTCCAGGAGAAGCGCGGAGTAACCCTCATCCCCACGGCGGCTGTGCAACGGAACTCCCAACGGACGTACGTTTTTCTGGTGAAACCTGATTCCACCGCGACGATACAGACCATTACCATCGGAACCTCCGAAGGAGATGAATCGGAGGTCACCTCAGGGCTGAAGCCGGGTGACGAGGTGGTGATGACGGGCGTCGATAGGCTGCAAGAAGGAACGAAGGTCAGGCTTCAGAAGACGAAACAAGAGTGACGAGTGACCAGTGACGAGTGACGAGGAAGAGTACTACCGATCACTTGTCGCATGTCACTGAACACTGCATTCGAACGAAGGGGCGCATGGAACAGTGAGGAGGATTGAGGGAAGAGCGATGAGCAAAACGCGGCACTTGCTCGTCACACGTCACTCGTCACTCATCACTGCAATTAAACAATGAGTCCGTCTCGGATCTTTATTATCCGGCCAGTAGCCACGTCGTTGCTCATGGTGGCCATTCTGCTGGCGGGTGCTGTGGCATTCAAGCAATTGCCAATTTCGGCACTGCCGGAAGTAGATTACCCAACCATCCAAGTCATCACCTTTTATCCTGGAGCCAGCCCGGACGTGATGGCGTCTTCGGTGACGGCGCCGCTGGAGCGGCAATTCGGGCAAGTGCCCGGGCTCCAGCAGATGACCTCGACCAGCTCCGCCGGCAGCTCCATCATCACGCTACAGTTTAACCTCAGCCTGAATATCGATGTGGCGGAGCAGGAGGTGCAGGAGTCGATTAACGCGGCCGGAACTTACTTGCCGCCTGACCTCCCCACCCCGCCGATCTACAGCAAGAGCAATCCGGCAGACGCTCCGGTTCTGACCCTGGCGCTCAGTTCGGATACCTTGCCCTTGTCGAAAGTTGAAGACCTTGCGGATACGCGGCTGACGCCGAAGATTTCGCAGTTGCCGGGAGTGGGCTTGGTGAGCATCAGTGGCGGGCAGAAACCGGCGGTGCGGATTCGCGCCAATCCCACCTTGATGGCCTCCTACGGCCTTAACCTCGAGGATCTGCGGAGCGCCATCGTCGCCGCCAACGTGGACCAAGCCAAGGGCAGCTTCGACGGCCCGCACCAGAACTATCAGATTGGCGCTAACGACCAGTTGATCTCCAGCGCGGATTACCGGCCGCTGATTGTGGCCTACCGGAACGGCTCGCCCGTGAACCTGACCGACGTGGCGAGCGTCGAGGACGATGTCGAGAACGTCCGGCAGGCCGCCTGGATGAACGACACGCCTGCGGTTATTGTGAATATCCAGCGCCAGCCGGGGGCCAACGTGATCGCCGTGGTGGATCGCATCAAGGCCCTGCTCGATCAGCTCATGAAGGCGGTGCCATCCTCCGTGAAGGTCAGCATTCTGACCGACCGGACTACCACGATTCGCGCCTCCGTTCGCGACGTCGAGTTCGAGTTGATGCTGACGGTGGGTCTGGTGGTGATGGTCATTTTCCTCTTTCTGCGCAACCTATCCGCCACCGTCATTCCCAGCGTCGCCGTTCCGCTCTCCCTGGTGGGCACCTTCGGGGTGATGTACTTGCTCGGCTACAGCCTTAATAACCTCAGCTTGATGGCCCTGACCATTTCTACGGGGTTCGTGGTGGACGACGCCATCGTGATGATCGAGAACATCACCCGCTACATCGAAGAAGGCGAGCCGCCTCTCCAGGCGGCACTGAAAGGCTCCGCGCAGATTGGTTTCACCATTGTTTCCTTGACGATATCCTTGATTGCGGTCCTCATCCCCCTCTTGTTCATGGGCGATATTGTTGGGCGGCTCTTCCGCGAATTCGCGGTTACGCTGGCGGTTACGATTCTGGTCTCCGCGGTCGTCTCTTTGACGCTTACCCCTATGATGTGCTCGAAGCTGCTCAAGCATTCCCCAGAGGCCGATCAGACCCGCTTCTATCGGATCACCGAAAAGGGCTGGAAGGCCATCATATCTTTCTATGACCGGACGCTTCAGGTGGTCCTGCGCCATCAGACCACGACGTTGCTGGTGGCCGCAGCGACACTCGTCCTCACCATTCTGCTCTACATCTATATCCCCAAGGGTTTCTTCCCGATTCAGGATACCGGGGTCATCCAAGGCATCTCGGAAGCCTCGGAGACGGTGTCTTTTCCGGAAATGGGCACCTTGCAGCAAGCGCTGGGCAAGATCATTCTGAAGGATCCGGCCGTCGAAAGCCTCTCCTCGTTCATCGGGATTGACGGGACCAACACCACGCTCAATAGCGGGCGCATCCTCATCAACCTGAAGCCGCTCGACGAACGAAAGATAACCGCCAGCGAGGTCATCCGCCGCTTGCAGCCGGAGCTCGCTCAGGTACCGGGAATCACTCTGTTTATGCAGCCGGTGCAGGATATCACGGTGGAGGACCGCGTCAGCCGCACCCAGTTCCAGTACACCCTCGAGGATCCTAACACTGACGAGCTTTATGCCTTTGCCCCCCGCATGCTCAGGAGACTGCAACAGTCCCCGTTGTTGCGCGACGTGGCGAGCGACCAGGAAGAGGGCGGGCTGTGCACGAATCTGGTGTTCGATCGCAGCACAGCCTACCGTTTCGGCATCTCACCCTCAACCATCGACCAAACGCTTTACGACGCTTACGGCCAGCGGGAAGTGTCCACCATCTACACTCAGTTGAACCAATACCACGTGGTCTTGGAAGTGGATCCGTCTTATATGAAGAATCCTCTGGACCTGCGCGACCTCTTCATTCGCACCAACGGAGCCAGCACTACCGGATCCACCGGGTTGATAGCGGGCGGTTCGTCCGCCGCACAGTTGTACGGACCAACCAGTTCGCTGACTGCAGCCAACACGAGCCTCTCGAACTCAACCGCGTCTTCGGCTAGTTTCTCTTCCAGCATCGCCTCGAACAGCGCCTTCGGCGGTGCTCAGATCGCTTCCACCTCACATTTCCCCAACGGCGGTCAGGTTCCGTTGTCAGCTTTCACGCACGTGGAAGAGACCAACGTTCCCATCACGGTGAATCACCAGGGCCAGTTTCCAGTGGTGACGCTCTCTTTCAACCTGGCTCCGGGCGCTTCCCTGGGAGACGCGGTGACGGCAGTCAACAAAGTGAAGGACGAGAGTCACATGCCCGCCGCCATTCAGGCAGCATTCCAAGGTACGGCAGCGTCGTTCCTGGCCTCCCTATCCAACGAGCCCATTCTGATCCTGGCGGCACTGGTTACGGTCTATATTGTGTTGGGAGTTTTGTACGAAAGCTACATTCACCCCGTCACCATCCTCTCCACGCTGCCTTCGGCAGGTGTGGGCGCCCTGCTATCACTCATGATCGTGCGGACTGATTTCAGCGTGATTGCGCTGATCGGCCTCGTCTTGCTCATCGGGATTGTCAAGAAGAACGGCATCATGATGATCGATTTCGCCTTGGACGCGGAGCGCAAGGAAGGGATGACGCCGGTGAACGCCATCTATCAGGCCTGCTTGCTCCGATTCCGGCCCATCATGATGACTACGATGGCGGCGCTCCTGGCCGGCATTCCCTTGGCGCTGGGCACCGGTATGGGTTCGGAACTGCGCCGGCCTTTGGGAATCACCATGGTCGGCGGACTCCTTTTGAGCCAGTTGCTGACCCTTTATACGACCCCGGTCATTTATCTCTGGTTTGATCGCTTGGCGCATGGCCTTTCCGAGTGGCGTGGTCGCGGGAAGGCAGCGACGAGTGGCGAGTGACAAGTGACGAGCAAGATTGGTGATTTGTGATGGGTGATTTGTTATTGCCCTTTGCCGGTTTTCGATTGCTGATAGTGGAACGGTGTTCGCCGATTGTCGACTTTTCACGTCTGCCAATCCAGGGTCGCCAATCACAAATCACCCGTCGCAAATCACAAATGCGCGGCTCTGTGCTGAATTGGCATGAATATCTCTGAACCATTCATCCGACGGCCCGTGGCGACGACGCTCCTCGTCATTGCCATCCTTTTAGCGGGCGCCGTGGCTTTCCGGTTGTTGCCGGTGGCGCCGCTGCCGCAGGTGGATTTTCCCACGATCTCCATCTCGGCCGGTTTGCCCGGCGCGAGCCCGGAGATCATGGCCTCCTCGGTCGCCACCCCGCTGGAGCGCCAGTTTGGGCGCATTGCGGCGGTCAGTGAGATGACTTCCTCGAGCGCCCTCGGGTCGTCCAGCGTCACCTTGCAATTCAATTTGGACCGGAATATCGACGCCGCGGCGCGCGATGTTCAGGCCGCCATCAATGCGGCCCGCGGATACCTTCCGACCAATCTTCCCAGCAACCCGACCTATCGGAAGGTGAACCCGGCTGATTCGCCTATTCTCATCATCTCTCTGACGTCCGAGGTCCTTTCCAAAAGCCAGATTTACGATTATGCCTCCACGATCATGGCGCAAAAGTTGTCGCAGGTGAGCGGGGTGGGGCAAGTTTTCGCGGGGGGCGCCGCGCTGCCCGGGGTGCGCGTGGGAGTGAACCCCACCTTGCTCAACAAGTACGGGATCGGGCTCGAGCAGGTTCGGGGCGTGCTGAGCAACGCGAACTCGAACACCCCCAAAGGATACTTCTCCGACGGCCATCGCATGTGGCAGGTGGGGGCCAACGACCAGCTCTTCCACGCGGTAGATTATCGCCCGCTGATTGTGGCCTACCGGATGGGCTCGCCCGTGCGTCTCTCCGATATTGCCGAAGTGGTGGACGGGCCGCAAACGATCATGTCCTCCGGCTATACCAACGGGAAGCCTTCCATTTTGCTCGTCATCTTTCGCCAGCCGGGCGCCAATATCATCGACACCGTGGACCGCGTCCGGGCCATGCTGCCGCAGCTCAAAGCGGACATTCCCCCGTCCATTAATACGGGCATCGCCATGGATCAGACCCTGACCATCCGCAGTTCGGTGCGGGACGTGGAGCGGACGCTGATCATCTCGGTGCTTCTGGTGATCTTGGTGGTTTTCGTCTTTCTGCGCAATGCGCGGAGCACGTTCATTCCCAGCATCGCCGTTCCGGTGTCCCTGGTGGGGACTTTCGGGGTCATGTACATGCTGGGCTATAGTATCGATAACCTTTCCTTGATGGCCCTCTGCATTTCGACCGGGTTTGTCGTGGACGATGCCATTGTGGTGATCGAGAACATCACCCGCTACCTGGAGAAGGGCATGGCGCCCTTCCAGGCGGCCCTTAAGGGCGCGCAGGAGATTGGCTTCACCGTGCTGACCATGAGCATTTCGCTGGTGGCGGTGTTTATCCCCTTGCTGCTGATGGGGGGGATCGTCGGCCGGTTGTTTCGCGAGTTTGCCGTGACCCTGTCCGCGGCCATTCTGGTTTCCTTGGTGGTCTCGCTCACCGCGACGCCTTCCATGTGCGCGCATCTCCTCAAGCAGCATGAGTCCCACGGCCGGATTTACAGAGCCTCCGAACGAGCTTTCAACGCGGTGGTCGGGTTTTATGGGAGAACCTTGGCCGTGGTCCTGCGTTTCCCGGCCACCACCCTGGCCGTGTTGCTGGCCACGATCGCCCTGAATGTTTACCTTTACATTCATGTTCCCAAGGGGTTCTTCCCGCAACAGGATAACGGGCGCATGATGGGGTCGATCATCGCCGATCAGGACACCTCCTATCAGGCCATGGACAAGATTCTGCGGCAGATGATTGGAATCATCACGGATGACCCGGCCGTGGATGCCGTAAGCGGTTTCTGCGGTGGAGGCGGCCCGGGTGGCGGGGCCATCAACCAAGCGCGGATGTTTATCATGCTCAAGCCCCCCGCCCAGCGAAAAATCACTGCCGACCTGGTGATCGCACGTTTGCGCCCGAAATTGGCGGTTGTCCCAGGCGCGACGCTTTTTATGCAGTCTTCGCAGGACATTCGCGTCGGGGGACGCTTCGGCGCCGCCCAGTATCAGTTCACCATGCAGGGTGATAATCTGCGCGACCTCCAAGCTTATGGCCCGCGCATGTTGGAGGAATTAAGGACTATCCCGTTGATCGTGGATGTGAATACCGATCAGCAGAATAGCGGCTTGCAAAGTTACGTACAGGTTGATCGCTCCACCGCCGCCCGCTTCGGCATATCGTCGCAACTCGTTGACAACGTCCTTTACGACGCCTTCGGAGAGCGCGAAGTCTCAACCATCTACAAGCCGCTCAACCAATATTATGTGGTCATGCTGGTGGGGCGCGCATTTTGGCAGAACCCCTTGTTCCTGCGCCAGGTTTACGCCTATGCGCCGAACGGGCAGGAGGTCCCCTTAAGCGCGTTCTCGCATTTTAGTTCCATCACCGCGCCACTCGCGGTAAATCACCAGGGTCTCTCACCCTCGGTAATGATTTCGTTCAATCTTCAACCAGGTGTGCCCCTGGGGGATGCGGCGGAGGCTATTCTGGCCAGGGCCGCCAAGGTTGGTTTGCCCTCGACCATCCACACTGGTTTCGCAGGGACCGCGCAAGCTTATCAGGATTCACTTTCCAGCGAGCCGCTGCTGATCGCCGCCGCTCTCGCTTCGGTTTACCTCGTCCTGGGCATCCTTTACGAAAGCTACGTTCATCCCGTTACCATTCTCTCCACCTTGCCCTCGGCGGGGGTGGGCGCGCTGCTGGCGCTTTTGCTCACGCGGACCGAGCTCACGGTGATCGCCATCATCGGAATCATTCTGCTGATCGGACTTGTGAAAAAGAACGCCATCCTGATGATTGACTTTGCGCTGGGCGCCGAGCGCAACGAAGGAAAGTCTTCCCGTGACTCGATCTACGAAGCATGCCTGTTGCGCTTCCGGCCCATCATGATGACGACCATGGCGGCCATGCTCGGCGCCGTGCCGCTTGCCCTCGGCACCGGCATGGGCTCGGAGTTTCGCCGTCCGTTGGGAATCGCCATCATCGGCGGCTTGGCGGTGAGCCAGTTGCTGACTCTTTACACGACCCCGGTGGTGTACCTCTACTTCGACCGCGTACAACATTGGTGGTGGAGGCACACAGGTGCTCGGCGTCTCGAAGATAACGGATCGGAGATTACGAAGTCCTGAGATGCAAACTATGATCCACCGTAAGGCCAAACGGCTTGTTTCTTGCTGCCTACTGCCCACTGCCTACTGCCTACTCCTTTCTGTCTTCTGCCTTCTGTTCTTCTCGGCTGCTTGCATGGTCGGACCGAACTATCAACGACCCAAGGCGCCGGTTCCTCCCGCGTACAAAGAAACGCCCCCGGCCGG
>Ga0187888_1000739_pt1 | contig 34577 bp, 34 predicted proteins | sample June2016WEW_7_40_FD_132987 | JGI IMG/M metagenome (GOLD analysis project Ga0187888, IMG submission 132987) | Peatland microbial communities from SPRUCE experiment site at the Marcell Experimental Forest, Minnesota, USA - June2016WEW_7_40 | ecosystem: Environmental > Terrestrial > Soil > Wetlands...
CACGCCCACTTCGAGGTCGTGAATCTACTCGCGGAACCCTCATCCGCCGCGCGAAAGCTGTTCTCAAACTCAAAAAATGTCGCTGGAACAATTTCGGCTATGCTTTTCAGCAGCCTGCTAGATGGCGATTTAGAGCCGTAATGAGTTCAGGCGGTAAGTGCTCGGTTGGCTGCCCCAGTGTAAGGCTGCCACCAGCAGGCCAGATACCGGTAGCGATGTTCCGCCAAGGTTCGCCCCGTGAAAATTCGGATCTCCAAAAGCAGATCTGGCATACGTGCACCCTTGCCACGGACGCGCAAAAGCCACTACATTCCGTCTATGATTGCATTCAGCGTAACGCTGGGCCGCATCGCGGCGGCGCACTTAGCGTCGTCCGGGAAATAATACCCCCCGATGTCCACAGGCTTGCCCTGCGCCGCCAGCAACTCCTGAGTAATCTTGCCCGCGTTCGCCCCTAGCGCTGCGGCTACCGGCGTGAAGCGTTGCTTCAACTCCCCGTCCTCGTCCTGGGCGGCGAGTGCCTTTGCCCACGCCAACGCGAGATAGTACGTCGAGCCGCGGTTGTCGATCTCGTTCACCTTGCGCGAAGGCTCGCGGGCGTCTTCGAGGTACTGGCCGATGGCCTCGTCCAGCGTTTTCGAAAGCAGCGCCGCGCGCTGGTTGCCGGTTTTTGTCGCCATCAGCTCCAGCGAGGGTACCAGCGCACAGTATTCACCGAGCGAATCCCAGCGCAGATGCCCTTCTTTCACGAACTGCTGCACGTGCTTGGGCGCCGAACCGCCCGCCCCGGTTTCTAACATTGCGCCGCCTCTGAGCAGCGGCACGATCGAGAGCATGCGGGCACTTGTCCCCAACTCGAAGATCGGGAACAGGTCGGTGAGATAGTCACGAAGCACGTTCCCCGTGACGGAGATGGTGTCCTCGCCCCGGCGAATTCGCTCCAGCGAGAATTTCATCGCGTCGTCCGGCTTCATGATCTTGATTTCCAGTCCCGAGAGGTCGTGTTCGGGTAAGTAGGCTTTCACCTTCTGAATGATTTGCGCATCGTGGCCACGATCCGGGTCGAGCCAGAATACCGCCGGCGCGCCGGTTGCCCGCGCGCGTGTCACCGCCAGCCTTACCCAATCGCGGATGGCCTCGTCTTTCGCCTGGCAGGCGCGGAAGATATCGCCGCTCTCGACGCTCTGTTCGAGCAGCGTCCTGCCGCCGGCATCAACGATGCGAATCGTGCCGTTGCCGGGCGCGGCAAACGTCTTGTCGTGCGAACCGTATTCTTCGGCCTGCTGCGCCATGAGCCCGACGTTGGACACGCTGCCCATGGTCGCCGGATCGAACTGTCCGTGCTTCTTGCAGTCCTCGATCACGGCCTGATATATGGTGGCGTAGCAGCGGTCCGGGATCATGGCTACCGTGTCTTCGAGCGCGTCCTCTTTGTTCCACATCTTGCCGCCGTCTCGGATCACGACCGGCATCGCTGCGTCGATGATCACGTCGTTGGGAACATGCAGGTTGGTCTTACCCTTCCGCGAATCGACCATCGCCAAGCCAGGACCCTTGTCGTAACAGGCTGCGATATCGGCCTCGATCTCGGCCTTCTTCCCGGCCGGAAGCTGGCCGAGTTTGTCGAGGACGTCGGCCAGTCCGTTGTTGACGTTGGCGCCGATTTTTTGGATCGCGCCGGCATGCTTCTCCAGGGCATCGGCGAAATACACCGCCACACAGTGCCCGAACATGATCGGATCGGAGATCTTCATCATGGTGCACTTCAGATGCAGCGACAACAGAGCATTGTCAGCTTTGGCGGCGGCCATCTGCCCCGCATAGAATCTCCGCAGCGCCGCCACGTTCATCACCGCGCAGTCGATGACTTCGCCCTTGAGCAGCGGGATGCTTGGCTTCAGCACCTTCACCGCTCCGGCAGGGTCCACGAATTCGATGCGCACGTTGGTTGCGGCGCCCACCGTGGTGGATTTCTCGCTGCCGTAGAAGTCCTTGTCACTCATGTGGGCGACACGCGTCACGGAGCCGGACTTCGGCCAGCTTTTCATCATCTTGTGTGGATGCTTCTGGGCGAACTCTTTCACCGACCTCGAAGCACGGCGGTCCGAATTGCCTTCGCGCAATACGGGGTTCACCGCCGACCCCAGGACCACGGCAAAGCGGGCCTGCAGCGCGCGCTCCTCCTCGGTCGACGGCTGCTCGGGATAGTCGGGTATGTTGTAGCCCTTTCCGCGGAGTTCCGCAATCGCTTCCCGGAGCTGCGGAATCGAGGCGCTGATGTTGGGGAGCTTAATGATGTTGGCCTCCGGTGTCTGCGCCAGCTTCCCCAGGCGGGTCAACTCGTCGGGAATCTTCTGGTCGTTCCGAAGACACTCAGGGAAGTTGGCGATAATACGTCCAGCGAGCGAGATGTCAGCCGTTTCGATCTCCACCCCTGTCCCCTTGAAGTACGCTCGTAGGATGGGCAGCAGCGCGTACGACGCGAGTGCGGGTGCCTCGTCGGTCTTGGTCCACGTGAGCTTCATGTATTGGTCTTAGTGTGAATGAGTGTAGAGAGAACGCGGTCGCAAAGCGGGACGGTCCTAAACTGAAAGCGTAGGATAGCATGACTAACCCGCTGAATCACACCTCAATAGCCTTGATGATTCCTGGTTGAGGGCTTGCTCTTTTCCACGGCCACTGGCACTCCAGTTGCCAGAACACGACGCTCATGCTGAGGATTTGGCCGCCTGATCGATCAAGCAGAAAGAAAGATTCCTCATGAACAATAGAAAATGCACTACCATCGGCGAGGTTTTCACCATCGCCGCGGCCTTGACACTCGGGCTGGCGATCACACTTACGGCAAGCGCACAGTACAAAGGATGCTCGAACGCTAGTCTGCGGGGCAGCTTCTCGCAGACGGGCAGTGGCGTCATTACGTCTCCACCGCAATCGCCTTGCGAACGGCCACCAAGCCTCCGGAACTTCAGGGAATATTGTTGAAATGACATTATATTCAAATACGACCTGGGTAAGCGTTCCCATGAAAAGCGACATCCCATGAAAGGCGCTCGTAGCTATCTCTAGGTGGCTATGCAGCCCGCTAAAAACCGTCGACGTGGGCGGCCCGCCGAGGCTGTACGCATACTCCTGATAAACGCCGCTCACGGAAGGCACGCGAGTGTATGGTCGGCTCACCTCGCCAGCAGAAAAACAGCGTTCTCAATAACATCAAATCCCGCGAGGTCCGCGCCTTGACACCACGCGCCACGCTACTTTACGAGCCAAACCAGCCACTTACGGCTGCCCTCCAACCTGGAGCACCTCCTGCGAAAGTAGAATGCTTTCAGAACTCCGCACGCCTTCCAAGCTCCCTGAATCGCTCCCGTCCCGTCGAAGCAAACCGAGAAATGCGTCACCAAACACAAAAAGACCCCTGATGCGTCCTCACAAGCGATGTGTTCCCAAAAAGTGATCCGTCTCCACAAAGTCCAAGCTCGCGCCGCCGGGTTCGTTTTTCGAAAAACAAATGCGCCGCGCCCCTGCTACTCATCTCCACCCCCTCGGCCTCCCGGCCAAAAAGCTCTGCGACGCGTCTCAAGTCTTGCTATACTAACCGTTTAACGCTCCGTACGGCGAGGTGTTCGTGTGTTTATCAGCGTCAAGGAGCTGGAACTTAAGAAGGTCCATTTCGATGTGGCCTTCCCACCCGGTGAAATCGAGTTTCAAGACGATGGCGACCGGTTAAGTCAGGCTACCCCGCTCCAGGCGGAAGGTTCCGCGGAGCTTCTTCCGCATACGCTCGGGGAAATTCGGGTTCGCGGACATCTGGCAGTCACTATGCGCTGCGATTGTAATCGCTGCCTGGAGCCGGCCGAGTTTCCGATCGATTCCCGTTTCGATCTGTTTTACCGCCCGGCCGAAGCGGCTGCGGACGACGAGGAAGTCGAAATTGATGAGGGAGAAGCCGAAATCGCCTTCTATGAAGGCGGCGGCGTCGAGTTGAAAGATGTTTTGCGCGAGCACGTTCTGCTCAGCATGCCAATGCAGCGGGTTTGCCGCGCCGAGTGCCAGGGGATGTGCCCCATCTGCGGACAGAATCGTAACCTGATAAACTGCGGATGCGAAGCCAAGTTCGTGGACGAACGCTGGTCCGCTCTCAAGAAAGTTCCAGTGAAAGGGACATCGAAGTAGTTAAAGAGAGTTAGAGAGATCCGAAGCATTTAAAGAGTCCGAAGCCTTTAAAGAGAGAGATATGCCAAATCCGAAACGCCGACACTCCAAGGAGCGCACCTCCACACGCCGGGCCCACGATCATTTGAAGGTCGCTGGCCGCGCCGAGTGCCCGAATTGCCACGAACCCAAGCTTCCGCACCGCGCCTGTCCGCATTGCGGGCGCTATAAGGGCCGCGAAGTAATCGAGGTAGCGGAAGAATAGATCGCCCTGCGCCACGCGCGGGATAAAAATGGACACCGTCATTCCATGGTGACGATAGCGGTTGACGCAATGGGCGGCGATGACGCCCCGAAGGCCGAAGTCGAGGGAGCAATTCGCGCGGCCCGGTCGCTAGGTGTACGAGTGATCCTGGTCGGTAAGCAGGACGTTGTTGAGGCCGAGCTGGACAAGCACGCCGATACCGACCATCTACCACTCGAAGTGCACCACGCGAGCGAACAAATCACCATGGAGGACAGCGCCGCGAAAGCGGTGAAAAACAAACGCGACAGCTCCATCCGGGTGGCTGCCCGCCTGGTGCGCGATGGCGCCGCCGACGGATTGGTTTCGGCCGGAAACACGGGGGCCGTGATGGCCACCGCCAAACTGGTGCAAGGCATGCTCCCCGGTGTGGATCGCCCGGCTATGGCGGCCGCCTTCCCCACTCTCAAAGGCAAACCGGTGATCGTGGTGGATGTGGGCGCCAACGTCGACTGTTCGCCGCGCATGCTGGCGCAGTTTGCCGTCATGGGCGACATCTACTCGCGGGTGATCTTTCACACCGGGCGGCCTCGCGTGGGGCTGCTTTCCATCGGCGAAGAAGAGCACAAGGGCAATGAGCTGACGCGCGCCGCCACTCCGCTGCTCAAGGCGCTCCCCATTCACTTTATCGGCAACGTGGAAGGCCGCGATATTTACGCCGGCGATACGGACGTAATCGTCTGCGATGGCTTTATAGGCAACGTGGCCCTGAAGGTGAGTGAAGGCCTGGTGGAAATGGTTTACCAGATGTTGCGCGAATCGCTGGAAGCCACCATCACGCGCAAGATCGGTTACGTGCTTTCACGCACCGCGTTTAAGGAATTCAAGAAGCGCGTGGATTATTCCGAGTACGGCGGTGCACCGCTGCTCGGAGTCAAGGGCGTTTGCATCATCACCCACGGCCGCTCCAATGCCAACGCGATCAAGAACGCCATTCGCGTGGCTGCGGAATTCGCCGAAGGAAAAGTCAACGAACGGATCGAGTCGGAGCTGGCCATCGGTCAACTGGCCGGCTTTACCGCCTCCGCAAAGGCCGACTAATTATGTTGCGTCCGCTAGTATTTTCGTTCTTCGCGCTGGCGGCTATGGCCGGTGCCGCCGAAGACCCGGTACAGTGGACGCTCACCTCCGACGCCAAATCCGCCGCGCCCGGATCGCACGTCCTGGCCAAGTTCACAGGGACTATTCAGCCGCACTGGCACGTTTATTCGATGACCACGCCGCCCGGCGGCCCAAATCCGACCACGGCCAAAATCGCCGATAATCCGGCCGTTGCCGGGTTCCAGATTTACCAGGCCAAGCCGGTACGCAAACTTGATCCGAGCTTCGGCATCGATACGGAAACATTTTCTGGTCAGTATGAGCTGCTATTCGATATAGAGCTGAAAAAAGACGCCACAGCGGGTCCTGCAAGCATCACGGCCAACGTGCGGTATCAGAGCTGCAACGATACGATTTGCCTGCCGCCCAAGAAAAAATCGGCCCTGGCGTCGATCGCGATCGATCCTTCCGCTCCGGCCGCGGCCATCGTGATTCCCTCCGGTTACACATTAGTGCCCACCGCCGCACCCGCACCCGTCTCCACCGCAGCCGCGCCAGTCTCCCCTGCATCCGCGCCAAGCGGGCCGGCAGCGCCGGCCAGCAGCGGCCTCGGCTTCTTCCTGCTCGCTTTTGGTGCGGGCCTGGCCGCCATCTTCACGCCCTGCGTCTTCCCCATGATCCCGTTCACGGTGTCGTATTTCCTGAATCGTCAGACCGGTGGAAAACGCGACGGCGTTCTGCAGGCGGTCGTATTTTGCCTGGGAATCATTGTTCTGTTCACGGGTCTGGGTGCGCTGATGAAGGCCATTGCCGGACCGTTCGGCGTGGTGCAACTGGGCAACAGCCCCTGGGTGAACGGATTCATCGCGCTCGTGTTCGTCGTGTTCGGATTGAGCCTGCTCGGCGCCTATGAGCTGACTTTGCCTTCGGGCTTGCTGACAAAAATGAACGCGGCTTCTGAAGGCGGCGGCTATCTCGGCACGCTGCTCATGGGCCTCACCTTTACGCTTACCTCCTTCGCTTGCGTCGGGCCTTTCGTAGGTCCACTTTTGGCGGCTTCGGTGCAGAGCAGCCAGCCCATAGCCGGCATGGCCGCGTTCGCTACCGGTCTCGCTTCGCCGTTCTTCGTTCTAGCTCTGTTCCCGTCGTTCCTGCAAAAAATGCCCAAAAGCGGCGGATGGCTGATGCGCGTGAAAGTAGTGGCCGGGTTCGTGGTGCTCGCCATCGCGATGAAGTACTTAAGCTCGGCCGATCAAATCCTGCAAACCGATTGGATCTCGCGCGAAATGTTTCTCGCGGCGTGGATCGTGCTCTTCGCGCTGCCTGGTCTCTATCTCCTCGGCTTCCTGCGCCTCGAAGGCATCCAGCCCGACGATCATCTGGGCGTCGGCCGCGTGCTGGTGTCCGCGCTGTTCCTTACATTCTCGATCAGCCTGTTGCCCGGACTCTTCGGCGCATCGCTCGGCAATGTCGAGGCATTCATCCCGGTACAAGCCAAACAAACCGCGCTGCTCGGCGGAAGCGGTGAATCCGGCGCACCTGTCTGGATGAAGAATCAATATAGGGAAGCGCTGGCGAAAGCCCGCGCCGAGAACAAGCTGGTCTTCATCAACTTCACGGGCTATGCCTGCACGAACTGCCATTGGATGAAGGCCAATATGTTTCCGCGGCCCGAGATTACCGGATTGTTGAAGGATTTTGTACTGGTGGATCTTTACACCGACGGTACCGACGCGCCCTCCGAGCAAAACCAGCAGCTCGAAGAAAAACGCTTCGGCACCGTGGCTATTCCGTTTTACGCCATTGTCGATCCGGACGAGCGCACCATCGCGACCTTCCCCGGGCTCACGCGCAACGCCTCCGAATTCGTGAATTTCCTGAAGAGCCGCGCTACCGGTGTCGCGTCCACCGGGCCAGGTGCAGCTCCGCCGCGAAGCTCTCTTGTTCGCGATCGTTCGCTGCCTGCCATTCATCCAGCGCCTTTCGCTTGAGTCGTTCCAGCAGTTCGGCCTGGCGTCGCGCCTGAATCACTGTTTGGCGTTGCTGTTCCACTTGTACGCCCACTTGGCGCTCGCGATTTTCGATATCGCGAATTTTGCTCCGGATATATAACCGGTATGAATCCAGGCTCTGCAGCTCGGTTCCTTCCATCCTGAGCTGCCCCAGGACTTCCTGCTCGCTGCGCGCGCGCTCCAGCACAATGTTCTGTCTTTGTTCCCTCAGCGCCGACGCATTCCCACGCAATTGCTCCAGCTTCATCTCTTCGAGCGAGGCTTGCCCGTCGCGCCAGCGCCGCACCCGCTCCAACGGAAAATGGAACCGTTTCATTGCGCCAGCCGGGCCAGTTCGCTTAATCCGGCCATGGTCTTTTCAAAAGGCGCTGGTTCGTCACTGCTCTGTTTGAGGAAGTCGAGCAGCAGAGGGCGCACGCGGATAGCTGCGTCCAGCTTCGGATTAGCGCCACTGGCATAAGCGCCCAGGTTGATCAGGTCTTCGGAGCGCTCGTGCGTGGCCAGCGCCTCGCGGACTTTGATGGCCGCCTCCTTTTGCTCCGGCGTACACAAGCGCGGCGCAAGCCGGCTGACCGATTGCAAGATATCGATGGCCGGATAATGTCCCGCCGCGCCGAGCTCGCGAGATAAAACAATATGACCGTCCAAAATAGCCCGCACGGCGTCGCAGATAGGCTCGTTGAAATCGTCACCCTCCACCAGCACGGTGAAGAAGCCTGTGATGGAGCCTTTGCGAAACCTTCCCGCGCGCTCGAAGATCTTCGGCAGCAGATGGAAGACCGACGGCGTGTAGCCTTTCTGGCTGGGAGGCTCGCCGGCCGCCAGTCCGATCTCGCGCTGCGCCATGGCGAGCCGCGTTACCGAATCCATTACCAGTAGCACGTCTTTTCCCTGATCGCGAAAGTATTCCGCCGCCGCCAGCGCGACAAACGCGGCCCGAATCCGCAGCGGCGCCGGGCGATCGGAAGTGGCCACCACGAGCACCGATTTCTTCAGGCCCTCCGGCCCCAGTTCGTGCTCGATGAAGTCCCGCACTTCGCGGTTGCGCTCGCCAATGAGCGCGATCACGCTGACATCGGCGTCACTCGACCGCGCCATCGCGCCCAACAAAGTGCTCTTGCCGACGCCACTGCCGCCGAAGATTCCGATTCTCTGTCCCTTGCCGCAGGTGAGCAGACTGTCAATGGCGCGGATACCGGTTTGAAGCGCTTCTCCGATCGGTTCGCGCTCCAGCGGGCCGGGCGGCGTCGCGTAGAGATCATAGAGTTCTCCGCCGCTGATCGGACCCAGATTGTCGAGAGGTTTTCCGAATCCATCAATCATGCGGCCGAGCAGTTGGGGTCCGGCCGCCATTCTCGCGTCTTCCTTACGCGCAACGATGGGATCGCCCAAGTGCAAGCCATCGGTCTCTTCGAGCGGCATCGATAGCACGTGTCCCTCGCGGAAGCCGATCACCTGCGTGCGGATTACGCGCCCGTCGCGCGCGCCGATTTCGCAAAAGTCGCCCACCGCCGCTTCCGGACCTTTCGACTCCACCAGCAACCCAACCAGCTCAGTGACGCTGCCCGTCCAACGGCAGGTCTCCAGGCGCGCGAGCTTGTCGTAATAAACCTGGAAGTTCATCCGGATCCCCCCGCTAGATCCGCGAAGCCGCGCTCAATTTCGGCGAGCTGCGTATCCACCGATGCATCGAGTAACCCGCGGCTGGATTCGAGGATCACGCCGCCCGGCGCCAGGTTCGCATCGGCCAGCACCTCCACGCGATGGGGCAAACCCATTTGCTCGAAGAACTGCCGCAGCATGGCGGCGTCCTGGCGGGACACGCGCACCTGATGCACTTCGCCCGCCTCTATCTTGTCGAGCGCCGCTTTCACCAGCCCGAGTAATGCCTCCGGCGCCACCGTCAGCTCGCGATGCAGGATACGGCGCGCCACCGCCAAGGCCAACGCCACAACGTCCTGTTCGGCTTCCCGGCGATAGCGCGGACGCGATCCGGTGATGTCCTCAATGCTGCGCGCCAGCTTCATCTGCATCGTTTCCACTTGCGCCGTCCAACTTTGGCGGCTGGCCATTTGTCCTTCTTCAAAACCTTGTTGGTGGGCTGCCGCAAGACGTTGCTCGATATCGCCGGTATTCCGGGAACCAGCCAGCGGGCCCGGTTCGGAAATGTAGCCGGCCGCAGGTTGGCCTTCGCCGGCGATGGCCTCTGAAGAAGAGACCCGCCGCCAAGCCACCGGCTCCGTGGCGATCGCCTGGCCGCCGCGGATGAGCCTAGACGACATATTGTTCGCCTACCGTACCCTTGAGACTGATGGTGCCGTCGGCTTCCAGTTGCCGGATCACGGCAATGATCTGCTGCTGCGCCGCCTCCACTTCCTTGATCTTGATGGGCCCGAGCGATTCCAGATCTTCCTTCAGCATCTCGGCGCCGCGCTGGGACATGAGCTGCAGGATGTGGTTCTTCAGTTGATCGCTGGTGCCCTTCAGCGCCAAGGTCAGAATCTTGCGGTCCACCTTGCCCAGCATTTCCTTGATGGCCTCCTGGCTCAGCAGCAGCAGGTCTTCGAAAACGAACATCAGATGCCGGATGGTCTCCACCAGTTTCGGATCGTTTTCTTCGATGGCTTCCAAGATATCCTTGCTGCTGCCCGAATCCAGCCGGTTGAACATCTCCGATACCGCCCGAACGCCCCCATAGGATTCGCGGCTCAACTCGCCCAGCGATTTCAGCCGCTGTCCGATGATGGCGGCGATCTTGGAGACAATCAGCGGCGAGATCTGGTCCAGGTGCGCCATTCGCAGCGCCACATCGGCCCGCAACTCCTGGGGAAGCGAGATCAATAAACCAGCCGCCTGTGAGGCGTTGAGATGCGAGAGAATGAGCGCGATGGTTTGCGGATGCTCGTTATGAATGAACTTGGCGAGCTGCTGCGGATCGGCCTTTTGCAGCGTGTCGAAATTCGCCAGCTCCGACCCCAGCGTCTTCACCAGCCGGTCCACCAACTTCCGGGCGTGCTCCGGCCCAAACGCGCTATTGAGCATCTTTTTTGCGTAGTCGATGCCACCCTTGAGAACGTATTCGTGGGCCATCGACATCTGGTAAAACTCTTCCAGAACTCCTTCCGCCTGATCGTTGCTGATAGAGGTGATGCCCGCCACCTCGTGACCGATGGCTTGCACTTCTTCCTCGTCCATCTGCCGCAGGATATCCGCAGTGACCTGATCTCCGAGAATGATCATGAGAATGGCGGCTTTGCGGATACCGGGAATATTGGGCGTCGAAGGGGAATTCTCGAGATTTTGAATCATGGCGTCAGCGCTTGATTTCTTTCTAGCGCTTCACTTCTTCGCCGGACTCGGCCATCCAGGCCCTGAGGACGTGAGCCATGCCGGCGGAATCTTTCTTGGCCTGCTCGGTGATGTGCTTGGTCAGCACCGCGGTTTTCTGAGTAACAGGGGGCAGCGTCAAAGAATTCAGAGCCTCCGTCTCTTGCCTCTGGCGCTGCGCCGCCTGCTCCGCGATCCGGTTTTCCATCTGGGCCTGGAGTTGACTGGGCGTGGCTCCCGGGGCAAGCTCCGACGGCATTTCAGCTGGGGAGCCGCGCGGGTTCTTCCGCATCAGCCGCAGGATAAGGAAGAGTAGCGCCAGCAGCAGCGCCGCTCCCACTCCCACTCCGATCACAAAGATCCGGTTTTTGAGAAACTGGTCCTGCCAGGTGGGTGGCGGCGCGGGTGCGGGTTTGGCCGCCGGGAGCTGTTCGGGATTCAGCGTCGATTCAAATGGCAGCGTCTCCACCACCAACTGGTCGCCCCGCTCGGTGGACAAACCAATGACGCCCGCCACCAGATCGTGAATCGCTTTCAGTTTATCCGCCGAAGGCGGTTCGACGATCCGCTTGGCCTTGGCTCCAACACCTTCGTAGCGGACATTGGAATCCACCAGGAGGGAAACCGACATTCGCTTGATGGCGCCCTGCGGCTCACGAACGTGGCGCACGGTGTGGCTGGATTGGTAGTTGATGTTTTCGGTTCGCCGCGAGACGACGCCACGAGTGGCTGGGGCCGGGCGCGGGGCAGACGGCGGAAGAGTGGAAGCGGTGCCCGGAACGCCCGCGGCCACCGTACCGCCGCCACTCATGTCCTCGGTCTTTTGGGAATTAACCATGACCGACTTGCTCGGATCGTAGGTCTCCTCACTCTGATCGGCGCTGGTGAAATCGCATTCCACCGACGCGCTGGCTCGAAATTTGTCGGCGCCCAGAAGGGGCTCCAGCGTGGCGTCGATTTTGACGAGAAGATCGTGCTCCAGCTTTTGCCGGTATTCGAGCGCGGCCTCCGACGGCTCCGGATCGTCCGGTGAAGAAGCCTTGCGCGCCCGGTTGAGCAGATTCCCGCGCGTGTCGAGCACGGTGACCGCCTCCGGGAGCAGTCCGTCCACGGCGCTGGCTGCGAGCTGGCAAATAGCCGCAACGTTCTGGGGCGACAGTTGCGCGCCGGGACGAAGTTTCACCAGCACGCTGGCTTTGGCGGGCTGGCGCGAATCCAAAAAAAGCGAGTCTTTAGGAAAGGTGATGTGGATGCGCGCCTGCTCCACTTCGGCCAGCGACATCACCGAGCGCTCCAACTCGCCTTCGAGCGCGCGGTGATAGTTCACCTGCTCGGTGAAGTCGCTCAGCCCGAACGTGTTCTTGTCGAACAGCTCGAAGCCGATCCGCCCGCTTTTGGGAAGCCCAGCGCCCGCCATCAGCAGGCGCAGTTCAGCCACCCGGGCCGAAGGCACCTGCACCACCGAACCGTTCTCCGACAGGCGGAATTCCGATCCACTTTCGCGCACCTTCGCGAGCACGGCCGCGGCGTCTTCCGGCGCCAGCGAGCTGTATAGCGGGCGGAAGTCGCGCTCGCGGTTCCAGCGCGAGAAAACCGTGAGTGCCCCAATTACCGCCGCGGCAGCCAGAACCAGGGAGAGCATCTGCTTGCGGGTCAGGCTCTCGAGCAGTTGTTTGATCTGATCCATTCTCTTCTAACTGGACCCGCCGTCTACATCTGCATGCGCATGACTTCCTGGTAGGCCGAAAGTACTTTGTTTCTGACCTGCACGAACAGATCGAACGACATGGCTGCCTGTTGGGTGGCCAGCGCCACCTTATGTACCTCTTCGTCCTCGCCGTTCAGAAATTTACCGATCGTAGATTGCGCGTTCTGTTGAAACTGATCCACGCGACCAATCGCGTCGGCGAGCTCGGAGCTGAATCCGGTCCCGGATTGTGCGGAACCAGCGGCAGGCGTGAGCGCTGGAATGGTTGCGGGAGGCCGGATGGAAGTGATGGGGAGAGACATGCGGAATTCACCTGAGAAGATCGATGGAATGCTGAACCATATCCTTGATCGCCGACATGGCCGCCACATTGCCTTCGTAACCACGCTGGGCGCCGAGCAGATCCACCATGTCCTCCGCGGGGTTCACGTTGGGAAACGCTACGTAGCCGTCCTTATCGGCGTCGGGGTGCGAGGGCTGATAGCGCTTCTCGCCTTCGCTCGGATCTTGGATCACCTCGGCCACCTCGACACCCGCAATCCCCTCCGTCATTTCGGTCTGGAAGACCGCGGAGAACGGCGAGGTTTGAGGCGAGCTTTGGAATACCACGTCCTGTCGCCGGTAGGGGCCCCCTTCGGGGGTGCGTGTGGTCTCTGAATTCGCCAGGTTTTGCACCAGAAGCTCGGCGCGCGTACGCTGGGCGGCCATTCCCGACGCGCTGACTGAAAGGGCGGAAAGCAAGCTCATCCGGATTGGCCCTCCTTGATCGCGGATTCCACTATTTTCAATTGTGCCTTCATCAGGTTGGAAGCTACGTTGAAGCGCAGCGCGTTCTCCGACAGCAAGCGCGCTTCGCGGTCTAAGCTGACGTTATTGCCATCGCTCTTTACGACCAAACCGGGGGTGTCGGCGACGTTGGGAGATTGCCCCTGTGCAAGACTCAGGAACTCGAACTGAAAATCGATGTCTTTGGACTTGTACCCCGGCGTGTCTATATTGGCGAGGTTAGAAACTACCAAGTTCTGGCGAATACTCAGCAAATCCATGTAGTGTTCGAGTTGATTGGTGACGCGGTCTAGCACCAGGCGGCGAATGCAAGAGGCGGACCAAAGTGAGGATCTTCTTTATCAATCACTTGCGGTTCAAGTTGGGGGTGTCACGACCGATGGGAAGGACAAAAATTTGCCAAGGCTAAGGAATTGGCGGGGAGGGCGAAACACACTTTTGAATCTTCTTTGTTTACAAATAGTACTAGTATGAGTAATGGTTCAGGGGACTAGGGAAGGCCTTCTAAGGTCAATCCTCTCTTATATCTAAGTGGCTTCACGGGGCTAGTTTAAGCGTTACCTGAGATTGAATACGTACCAGTACGCCTGTAGAATCTAGATGCGGATGGTCGATACACTATATATGAGCGACACCTTTACGACCGTGGAAGACAATGGAGTTCGTCACACTCCTGCGGAGCCGAGGAAGGGCATGATTCGAGTACTCATCGCCGATGACCATCCTATTGTCCGAGACGGCCTGAAGAAACTCCTCAGCCTGGAGGAGGACTTCACGGTAGTGGGCGAAGCTTCGGACGGATGCGAGGTGCTGGACCGGGTACAGGAACTGGATCCCGATGTGTTGCTGCTGGATCTGCGCATGCCCAATCTGGACGGCCTTTCCGCTTTGCAAGCTCTGCAGCAAACCAACAAGCGCACGCGCGTGATCGTGCTGACGGCGTCGGAAGATAAGAACGAATTCGTACAGGCCATGAAACTGGGATGCTCGGGGATCGTGCTGAAGCAAACCGCCCCCGAATTGATCGTCAAGAGCATTCGCAAAGTTCACGGCGGCGAGATCTGGCTGGACTCGCACACCACGGCGGCCGTGATGCGACAGTTCGCCGCGCCCGGAGAGGTTGGCAGCAGCGGCGGGTCAGGCAAAACGCGCGAGCGGTCCCCGCTCAGCCAGCGTGAACGCGAGATCGTGCAACTGGTGGCGCAGGGTTACAAGAACAAGGAAATGGCCGAGAAGATGTTCATCAGCGAGCAGACGGTGAAGAACCACTTGCACAACATCTTCGACAAGCTGGGTGTCTCAGATCGCTTGGAACTGGCGCTCTATGCCATCCACAAAGGTCTCCACTTGGCCGCTGAACGCTAGTGTCCACGTTCTCCTCCCGCGCGGGCTGGCGCATTTGTCAGCCCGCTTAATCCCCTAGCCTTCCCTACCGGCTCCGCCTCAGCAGTTTTCTCAGTCCCTTTTGGTACTTTCCACCCATTGAGGGCTATAGCCCTATGGGATTAAAGTGCTTGGTACGGAGCATACCAGAGAATGCGCACTACGCTTGTAGTTTCGTTGCTTTGCCTCGCTGGAGCGGCTACGCTCCCGGCTCAAGTGCCCGTCATGCACACAGTGCTGCCCGACAGCGGCAAGATCGGATCGGTGCTGAAGATCCAGGGCGACTTTCTCGGCAAAACCAGAGTGGACGAAGTCTATCTGACCGACCATACCTTCGACATGAAGGTCAAGGTTCTGGCGCAGACCGACGACTCGATCGAGTTCCGCGTCCCGCCCTTCGTCAAACCGGGGCGTTTGCAGCTTCTGGTGAAGACCACGGGCAGAGAGCCTCTGCTGTTGGAGCAGCCCGTCTATATCACGATCGAAGAGTTGCAGGCAAAAGACGAGTTGCAGGCAAAAGACGAGTTACAGGCAAAAGACGAGTTACAGGCAAAAGACGAGTTGCAGGATAAAGAAAAGCCGAAGGACAAAGGAGAGCCCAAGCAGACGCTAGCGGCTAATTCCGCGGCGCCTGCCGCTCCCGCGCCTCCCGCCAACGGGACTCACTAATTCCCCGAAAGAGCGCGAACGCGCTCACTATTGTTGCTGTTGCTGCTGGTGGGCGGACTCCGCGTCCGCGGCTTCTTCGCGCAAGGCCTGGGACCAATCTTCGACGCCCAGTTCGGGATCGATGGGCGGCGCGTCGGACGGGGCAACGTGGACGGCCACCAGCAACTGGCTCTCCGCCGATCCTTTGAACACGCCTTTGGTAGGAGGGACGTCGGCGTAGTCGCGCCCTACCGACGTGCGCACATGCCGGTCGCCCGCCATTACATTGTTCGTGGGATCGAATCCCACCCATCCTAAGCCCGGAAGCAGCGTCTCGACCCAGGCATGCGTTGCACCTTCGGCGGAGCGCGACTTGTCGCCGGCCTTGTGAAACAAATAGCCACTGACGTAGCGGCATGGAATGCCGATGCGCCGCGTCAGGCCGATCATGATATGGGCGAAGTCCTGGCAAACGCCTTGGCGGCTTTCGAGCGCGTGATCGATGGGTGAATCCACCCGGGTGCTCTTCGGAACATAGGCGATCTTCGAGTAGAGCAGCGCATTGAGATTCAGCACAAACTCCAGGGGATCGCGCCGGCGGGCTTTCTCGCGGGATTCCACATCCAGCTCGTGTGCGAATTGCTCCAGCAACTCCGTGGACTGGCCGAAATGGCTGGGCATCAACATCTCGATATAGTCGCCCGCGGCGATCGTCTGGTCCAAGTCGTCCCACGCGTTTCCGCCGAGCGAGGGTGGTAACGATAGCGCCGGCTGCACGTCGACCAGCGCGTCGGCGACAATAGAGAGCTGCCGATGCCGTCCCGGGACATCGAAGTGATGCACCGTATTGCCCAGGTAGTCCCGATAGAATTGCACCCGCGCCTTGGGCTGGACCACCAACTGGAACGAGAGACAGCGCTGGGCGCCATCCGAGCGCGGCTGCATGCGCGTCTCCATCAGGCTTTCGCTCACGTGCGCGCTATAGCGGAATTTTGTCAGATGGCGAATGGAATAGTACATAGAGAAGTCAGAATTCAGAAGTCAGAAGACAGAAGACAGAAGACAGAATTCAGAAGACAGAATTAATGGTAGTTTCATGCTTCGATCGCGGCCTCGACGGGATAGGTGATATAGACTTCGTAGATGGCGGTGTGAATGCGAGCACATTGCCGTTGGATGTCGGCAAAAAACTCAGCCAGCGTGGCGACCACTTCTTCCAGAGGCGTGAACATGAGACCGGCGGTCAAGCGGCCCGCGATCTTGGCCACCCGAGGGGAACGCTTGCTGGACGCGGCCTGGTTGATGGCTTCGAGCGAGCGCTGCAGATGGTCGGCCGCGAAGCGCACCGAATGCGGAAATTCGTTATTCAGCAGGAGAAACTCTGCGACGCGCTCCGGGCGCAGGTCGGCCGTGTAGACCTTGCAGTAGGCTTCAAAGGCAGTGCAGCTTCGAAGCAGGCCAATCCATTCCATGTGCTCGCCCGAGTCCATCGGCTGCCCGGCCCGAAACTGGTGGAAATAGGTATCGAGCAGGCGCGAGATGGCGGCCGCTCGCTCGATGAACCGCCCCACCTGGATGAATTGCCAGCCTTCGCCATGATTCATGGTGGAGTCGGTGACGCCCTGCACCAGATGCGAGCTTTCGAGAATGACGGCCAGGAAATCCAGCGGCTGCGACGTCCATAAGCCAGCCGATTCCATGCGCTTCACCTCATGAAACAGGCGGTTGAACTGTTCCCACATCTCGGAGCTGATTTGCTCGCGGACCTGGCGTGCATTTTCGCGCGCCATCGCAATGCCCCCGGTGATGTTGCGCAATGCATAGGTCTGCGCGCGGGTGAACGGATCGCTGTTTTCGGTTACCGAGCCGGGATGGCCCAAGCTACTCAAGACGCGCAGCCAGCGGCGATCAGACGAGCGCGGGTCCTGCTCCAGCATCAGATTGAGCTGAACGCCGATCACGCGCGCAGTGTGTTCGGCGCGCTCCAGATAGCGGCTCATCCAATAGAGACTTTCGGCGACTCGAGAGAGCATAAAAGACCTTCTAAGAACCCAGAATACAGAAGTCAGAATTCAGAATTGTGGAGTCCACATTCTGGATTCTGAATTCTGACTTCTGTCTTCTGACTTCTTTTTCTCACTGCAACACCCACGTGTCCTTACTCCCCCCTCCTTGCGATGAATTTACCACTAGCGATCCGCTGCGCAACGCCACGCGCGTCAATGCGCCGGGCACGATGGTCACTTTGTCGCCACACAAAATATACGGACGCAGATCGACGTGCCGGGGCTCCACGCGGCCATCGAAGAAGCACGGCGCGCGAGAAAGCATCAGCGTAGGCTGTGCGATGTAGTTGCGGGGATCGGCTTCGATCCGCTCGCGAAATTCCGCGCGTTGTTCGGCCGTGGAGTGCGGCCCGATGAGCATCCCGTAGCCGCCCGATTCGCCCACTGCTTTGACGACGTACTTCTCCAGATGAGCGAGCACGTGCCGGCGCTCGGCGGGCTCGGTCAGCAAATGAGTCTCGACGTTGGCGAGAATCGGGTCTTCACCCAGGAAATACTTGATGAGCTTGGGCACATACGCGTAGAGCGCCTTGTCGTCCGCAACGCCGGTGCCCAGCGCATTGGAGAGCGTCACGTTGCCCGCGCGATAGGCATTGAATAATCCGGCGACACCCAACGTCGAATCGGATCGAAACGCCAGCGGATCGATGAAGTCGTCATCCACGCGCCGGTAAATCACATCGACGCGCCGTAGCCCCCCAGTGGTGCGCATATAGACCACGTTGTCGTGCACCACCAGATCGCGGCCTTCCACCAGCTCGATGCCCATCTGGCGGGCCAGATAGGTGTGCTCGAAATACGCCGAGTTGTACACGCCGGGCGTGAGCAGCACGATGTACGGCTCGCCGCGGCCTTCGGGCGCGAGCGACCGCAGGGTAGTCAGCAGAGCTTCCGGATAATGATCGATGGGCCGGATGTCGGTGTGGCGGAACAATTCGGGGAAGATCCGTCTCATGACCTGGCGCGACGTCAGCATGTAAGACACGCCGCTAGGGACACGGAGGTTGTCCTCCAAGACGACAAATTGGCCGTTCGGAAGCCGGATCAGGTCCGTACCCATCACCGCGACATAGATATTCCTGGAGGCCGTGACGCCACGCATCTGACGCCGGAAATGTTTGCAGCTATAAACCATCTCGCGCGGGACAATACCGTCGGCGAGACAGCGGCCTTCGTGGTAGATGTCGCGCAGGAACATATTCAGAGCGGTGATTCGCTGCGTGAGACCGCGCTCGATAGTCTGCCACTCGGCGCTGGTAATAATGCGCGGTAAAAGGTCGTGCGGAAAGATACGTTCGGTGCCCTCATCGCGGCCATAAACAGTGAAGGTGATTCCCTGGTGCAGAAAGGACACGTCGGCGGCCTGTTTCTTACGCCGCATCTCTTCGGCAGGCAGCCCCAGCAAGAGCTCATAGAGCGCGCGATAGTGCTTGCGCGGGTGGCGATCGGCATCGAACATTTCGTCGAACGCATTGTCGAGATGGTAGTTTGCAAACGGACCGGAAGCGATGCGCGGTTCGTCAAATCCAGGAGTAGCCATGGTTTGTCTAGCTTTGGTTGTCCAGCTTGGGCCTAGCTTCGACAGGGAAGGATGTAACTTAGATTATCACAACTGTGGATTATCACAATTGCGTAAACTGAAGGGTTGTTTTCCCTTCTTCTTCACCCCTCGCCCGGCCGCGAAGATATGCTTGTCGCGGAACTTCAGGAATGCGGCACGGCGGGCCTTACCGAGGAGGAGGCGGGTGTCCGCGCGTTCTTCGAAAGAGATGACGATGTTGTGTCATTACTGCAACGTTTCGCCGAATTGTTACCCGAGTTTCGTGAAGAACAGACCACAGATTGGGAGCGCGTCACGCGCGAAGCGTGGCCGCCGATTTGTGTTGGCGAGCGATTCTTTTTAGTGGCGCCTTGGGATACCTCTGAACCTGCTCCGCCGGGCCGCCTGCGCCTGGAAATTTATCCGGGGATGGCTTGCGGAACAGGCCGGCATCCGGCGACGCAGCTTTGCTTGCGGGCCATTGAACGGTGTGTGCAGCCGGGCATGCGGGTGTTGGACGTGGGCTCCGGATCGGGCATACTTTCGGATGCAGCAAAGCTCATGGGAGCGGATCGCGTGATCGGTTGCGACATCGATCCCGAGGCGGTGGGCATCGCGCGCGAGCGCGTGACCGTTCCGATGTTCGTGGGTTCAGCGGATGCTGTTCGATCGCGATGGGCCGACGTGATTGTCGCGAACATCGACGGCGCGACGCTGGAGCGCATCGGACCCGAACTTGAGCGCGTGCGCAAGCACGGCTCTACGCTGATTCTTTCCGGCTTCCCGGAGTGGGATATTCCCGAAGGATTCTCTCCGAAGGAGACCCTGAGCTTCGAGGAATGGCGCTGCTTCATCTGCTAACAAGGTGATAGTCTCGATCTTTACAAGGGAGTTCACTCAATGAGCACGCAGGAATTGGAATCGTTGATCAACATGCTGCGGACCGGAGGTCCAGACCTGGCTGCCCCGCCCCCGCAAGCGCGTGAGAATTTTGAGGCGATGCTGGGGGGAATTCCGATCGCCGAAGACGTGGCCTTCGAGCCCACATCGCTGGGCGGCATTCCGGCGCGGTGGTCCTCGACGCCAGGCGCGTCACAGGAGCGCGTGCTGCTGTATCTTCATGGCGGCGGCTACGTGTTGGGCAGCTCGCAGGGTTACCGGCCGCTGTTTAGCGAGTTGGCTCGCGCGGCTGGAGCGCGCGGATTGGCGCTCGATTATCGTCTGGCGCCGGAGCATCCGTTTCCCGCTGCCGTGGACGACGCGATAGCGGGCTACCGGGCCTTGCTCAGCCAGGGAATCGCGCCCGGCTCCATCGCAATCGCCGGTGATTCCGCGGGCGGAGGGTTGACTGTCGCGATGCTGGTGGCCGCGCGCGATGCCGGTTTGCCAATGCCGGCGGCAGCGGTGGCGATTTCTCCCTGGGCGGATCTGGAGTGCACCGGAGCGTCCATCGTAAGCAAAGCCGCCGACGATCCGTCATTGAACCGCGAAGGATTGATTGGGATGGCGGCGAACTATTTGAATGGGGCGGCGCCTCGGACCCCGCTGGCATCTCCGCTTTACGCCGACCTCACCGGGCTTCCGCCGCTGCTCATCCAAGTGGGGTCGGCAGAGGTTCTGCTGGACGATGCCACCCGGCTGGCTGCTCGTGCAGGGGCGGCGGATGTTGAAGTGCAGTTGGAGATTTGGCCGCACATGCCGCATGTTTGGCATGGTTTTGCGTTCCAACTGAGCGAGGGGCGCGATGCCATCGGCGCTGCCGGCGCGTTTGTCGCGGCGCGATTCCAAAGGCACCGATCGCAAAAACATCACGAGACGGTTGCGTGAGCTCGGACTACAAAGTCGCGATCCTGGGCGCGGGCCTGGGTGGATTGGGATTGGCCCACCTTCTGCTTCAACAGGGCGAGCGTGCCTTCGTCATCCTGGAAAAGTCGGACCGGGTGGGCGGTACGTGGCGCGATAACAGTTATCCCGGTTGCAGTTGCGATGTGGCTGCCCGCTTCTATTGGTACTCCTTCGACAAGCAGCCGGATTGGACTCGCGCCTTCGCTTTCCAACCGGAAATTCTGGGGCACATCGAAGAGATGGTAGAACGGCGCGGGCTCAGGGAGCATATCCGCTTCGGCGCTCGAGTGGTGGAGGCGGCGTGGGACGAGGCCGCCCAGGTCTGGCGCATTCGGACCGCATCGGGAGAACAGATCGTGGCCGAACATTTCGTATGCGCCTGCGGCCAGCTGAGCCAGCCTACTTTTCGGGGGATCGAAGGCCGGGAACATTTCGTTGGCATTTCGTTTCATTCCGCGCGCTGGCGGCACGACGTGGATCTCACCGGTAAGCGCGTAGCGGTGATTGGAAGCGGGGCGAGCGCGGCTCAATTAGTGCCCGAAGTCGCGAAGATCGCGGATCGTCTGACGGTGTTCCAACGCACGCCGCCCTACGTGATTCCTCGCGAGGACCACCCGTTTACCGAGGAAGAGCGCCGGCTCTATCAGACCGATGCGGCCTATCTCCAGGAGAGCCGGGACGCAATTTATCGCGACCTGGAGAATCGTTTCGAGACATTGAAGCCGGGATCGGAAGTTGCGCGGGCGGCCGAAAAGCTGTGCGGCGATTTCCTGGAGGCGCAGGTACACGATCCCGAATTACGCGAAAAGCTGAGGCCGCGCTACACCATCGGCTGCAAACGGCCCATTATCAGCGACGATTACCTGGCGACATTCAACCGGCCGAACGTGAGCCTTATCACCGAACGTCTGGAACAGATCGAGAAGAACGGCGTGAGAACAGCAGATGGGGCGCTGCATGAAGTGGACGCCATTGTCTATGCCACTGGTTTTGAATCGCTGAAGTTTTTGGACGGCCTGCGCATCGTCGGGCGGCGTGGCCGGTTGCTCCATCAGGACGCGTGGCGAGAGGCGCCCGAAGCTTACCTCGGCATGCTGGTGGCGGGCTTTCCGAACTTCTTCATCCTCTATGGCCCTAACACGAACCTGAACCACAATTCGATCATCGCGATGTTCGAGGCCCAGTACGGATACATTCTGCAAGCGCTGCGGTTGGCTGAAGACAGCGCCGTGGCCATCGACGTGCGTCCGGAAGTGATGGCGGCCTTCAATGAACAGCTCCAGCGTGGACTGCAGGAGAGCGCCTTCGTAACTGGATGCAACAGTTGGTATCGCACCAAAGAAGGTCGCATCGTGACCAACTGGTGGGGCAACGTGGAGGCGTACAAGGCCCGAACGGCGCGTTTGGATCCAGGGGAATATGAGTTGCTCGGGGCAGGCAGGCCGGCGGAAATGGCCAGCCCTGGCCGGGGCTTCTAAGCAAATCGCCCACAACGAAGGCGCGGGCGAGCTTACTTCGGTGCAATGAGGTGCACCCGCACCTCTGTGGGCTAGCTGGCGCGTTTCTCGTGCAACAGCATGTCTACCGCATGTTCCATGGATCCCGCCAGCGTGATCTCTCCGGAATTTACGAAAAAGATCTGATCCACGTTGTCGATGGTGTTCAAGCGGTGAGCGATGATAACTCTCGTCGTCGAGGGCGGCAATTTGAGCAGAATTTCCTGAAGCAGTTCTTCGGTCACGGTATCGATGTTGGCCGTCGCTTCGTCCAGGATCAACAGTTCCGGCCTTCTGAGCGCAGCTCTCATGAATGCGATGAGTTGCTTTTGCCCCAGGCTGATGCTATTTCCACTGGTGGTGACCACGGTGTCAAGACCTTCGGAAAAGCGGGAAATCAGGGTTGAAAGATTGGACTGCTCCAGAACCTCGGCGAGTTGTTGGCTTGAATAGTCGCGATATGGCTCGTTGCCATAGACGATGTTGTCTAGCACGGTACCGCTGAAGAGAAATGGGTCCTGAAGGATGAAACCAATCTTCTGGGCGCGCTCTTCCGGGGTATACGAACGGATATCGCGCCCATGCAGCAGAACCGATCCCTGCGTGGGGTCGTAGAGGCGCGCCATCAAGCTGGCCGTGGTGGTCTTTCCGCCGCCCGTGGGACCGACCAAAGCATAGGCCTTGCCTTGTTCCATCTCGAAGCTAACGTCGCGCAAAACTTCTTTTCCGTCGGGATACTGGAACCATACTTGGCGGAAGGAGAGAACCGACTCGGAGTCCGGCATCGCGGCCTCCACCACCGGCAAATTCGATTCCAGCGCCAACACTTCGGAAATGCGATCCAGCCCGGCCATGGCGAGCTGGAACGACGACCATACCGTAGCCAACTGGCGCATTGGACCATAGAGGTTGTTTACATAGAACAAAAAGCCGATGAGCAATCCGATGGTGACTTGCCCAGCCTGGATCAGGTAGATTCCAAAAGCGATCACGATGAGTTGCGCCAGATGGGAAGACAACCCATACAGAGGCATGAAGACGTTGTTGGCATAACCCGCCGAGACGGAGGCCGAGAAGTTCTTCTCATTGGCTGAATTGAATTTCCAGCGAAAATAGTCGAGTCGATTAAACGCAACAATCACCTTGAAGTTATTCAGGCTTTCCTGGACTTCCGAGCTCATTCCTCCCAGTGACTGCAAGCTGCGCAGGTTCTTACGCTTGATCCAGGACGAGGTTCCGCGGGTAAAGATCAGGACACCTAAGGCGGGCAGCAACGCGGCGAGGCCGAGTTTGATATTCAGGCTGACCAGGAAGATGGCCGCTCCCGTGATGAGGAAGGTGCTGCCTACGAACTGCATAAACGCCTGGGACACAAACTGATTCAACTTGTCGGTATCGTTATTCAAGCGCGAAATCAGATCGCCGGCCTTGTTCTCGTTGAAGAAGGCGACCGGAAGATCCTGGAGCTTTAGAAACAGAGCATTGCGCAGATGATACAAGACTCTTCTGCCGACGCCGCCCATGGTAAGGACTTGTACGTAACTCGCGATAGCGCCTGTGACGTAAATTGCAAAAACGATCAGCGACCCCATCCACAAACCATGCATGTTCTTCAACCGGATATCGGTATCAATGATCCGCACGATAAAAACAGGCGCCACCAACGTGGCCAACGAGCTGAGCACGATGGCCAGCAGTGCGCCTATGAAATGGCTTTTCTCTTGGGCGAACAGCGGAATGAATTTCTTGCTCGATTCCCGCAATGATCGCTTGGGACGGGGACCTCCTGCGGCCGTTTCAAGCTTGTACTTCATAGTGGCTCGTGCTGCGCTGGGAGTCGTAGAGTTGGACATATTCGGGCGATGTCTCCATCAATTCCTGGTGTGTTCCGCTGGCCAGGACTTCACCCTCCATTAGGAGGATAATCCGGTCGTAGTCGACCACGGATGCAATCTTCTGCGTGACCGAGATGAGCGTGATTCCGGGATAGTTCTTGTGCACATTCTCTAATATGGCTCGCTCGGTAGAGGAATCCACGCGGGCCGTGAAGTCGTCGAGGAGCAGCACCCTGGGATTCAACGCCAGGGCGCGGGCCAGCATAACGCGTTGCTTTTGTCCGCCGGAAAGGCTGGTTCCCCGCTCTGAGACGACGGTTTCCAGTCCCTGGGGCAGCGCGGCGATAAAGTCGTTGAGTTCCGCGGTTCGAATCGCTTTCTCGATATCCGGTTTCTCGACGCTGGTGCTGAAGGCGATGTTTTCAAAGACTGTCAGGTTGAAGATCACGCTGTCTTGAAAAACAAAACCGACGCGGCGGTGCAAGGCTTCCTTGTCATAAGCGTCAATGGGCTCGCCATCGTAAGTGACGGTACCAGAGGAAGGCTTGAGAAGTCCAATGAGCAAGTAAAGAAGCTGCGTCTTACCTGCGGCGGTGGGACCGATGATGGCCGTCTTCGTTCCACAGGGCACGCTGAACGAGACATCTTTCAAAACCATCTTTTCGCCGAACGACAGAGAAACATGATCCATGCCCACGTCACCGCGCAAATCGGCCACAATCTGGCCGGCTTTCTCCTCTTCGGGAGTGTTTAAAATCGCGCCGATGCGCATATAAGAGGCGGATGCCTGCGCAATGACATTACTCATGAATCCGATGAGAATGATGGGGAAGATCAGGATGGCAAGGTAAGAATTGAAAGCCGTGAAATCGCCCAGACTCATGCTGCCTGCGATCACGTAGTGGCCTCCGAGCACCAGGATGATGACGGTGGCCACATTCACGGCGAGGGTGATGGCCGGTATCAAGGTGGCGAAGAGGCGCAGAATGCTCAAGCCGAGGTCTCTCGCTTCGGTGTTCGCCTGCAGAAACTTCTGGCATTCGATCTGCTGCGTGTTGAGAAGCCGGATGAGCGATGCTCCCAGGATGCTTTCGTTGATTACCCGATTCAGCCAGTCGATAGCTTCCTGCGACTTCTTGAAAAGAGTGCGGACTTTGCGCAGCACTAGCTGAAATGTGATGGCAATAAACGGAACGACGCCCAGGATAGCGAGTCCCAGCCGCCAGTTAATAGAAAGCAACAGCACGCTGGCCCCAACGATCAGGAAGAGCGAAGCAATGATGGAGGCGATGGCCTGGGACACAAACACCTTGACCGCATCCACGTCGGACGTAAGATTCGTCAGCAGCTTGGCAGGCGTGAGCTTTTCCACCCAGGCGAAAGACTGGACGGAGATTTTTGCCGCCAGGCGCGTCCGCAGATCCTTGGCCACGCGTTCCGACGCCCAGATCTGGACGCCGTTCTGCGCGTAAGTAAACAGAAACACCAGGAAGCCGACCACCAAAAATTGCACGACCACGGTGTTGAGAACGAAGCGGCCTTGCGTGTACGCGTCGATGGCGTGAGAGATCAGCTTCGGCACCACCAGGTTCAGGGCGTTTCCCGCGATGGTTAATACGACCAAGAGGGCGATCAGCAATCGATACGGCTTGAGAAGAAGCAGAAGCCCCGACGAGGGCGGACGCTTGCGTTGAGTTTTGGCTACGCTTTTGGGCATGAGAGTTCGACGAACGGGTTCAGACTCACTGGTTACACAGATGATAATGGGGCGTAGGATACTATCCTGACCCACCGGGGGGACGATTTGCAAATGGGCGGGTAGTGCCTGAAAGGCGCGTTGGTTGAATTTACTTCGATGGGGGATGGACAGCCAAATAGAAAAACAGGATTGCGACAAGGCCCCATAAAAATCCAAGACCCCTGAAGAAGGAAACGGGAAACCTCCCCCAAGGAGCGCGCTTGTTCAGTATCTTTACGGCCTCTGGATTACGAAAGCTGCGAATGGTGAACCACACATACAATATCCCCATCAGTAGGAATGGAAGCCGGTGGATCAATGGCGCTCGCTTTATTCTACGCCAGAAGTTCTACCAAATCCCAAACATGATCGGTGATCCCCGCTTGCATGGCGGGGCGTCACGCCTGACTCACCGGGCGACGATTTGCAAATGGCCAGGACGCTCCAGCAATGCGCCGGATAAATTCGTTTGGCCGCCGATCAACGCTGATGAACACGGATTCAAAGAAACAATAACTATCGCACCGGGACGAAGCGGCGGAAGAAACTGTCCGGCTTCCACTCGGGCGCCTGCGGCGCATCGGCGACCTTTTCGAGCAGCGCCATAAGAATGCCATTGAATTGCGCGGCTCCCTCCAAATCCACCGGCTGGGTGGCATCGTCCGACACGCCATGATATCGGGTGCTCAGCCAATCCTTGAAGGTCTTTTCTTCCGGACTGCCCGGAATCCAGCCGAATTTGAAGGCCAGAGCGGGCACGCCCATCTTGATAAAGCTGTACTGGTCGCTGCGAATAAAGCGATTGGCGTTGGGTTCCTTGTCCGCTTGCACCTCCACGTTGGCCGCCGCCGCTACCGCGCGAATGTCGTCGCCCAGCGTGGATTCGTTCAGGCCTTGGACTTCTAAGTAATGCAGCGAAAACAACGGCAGAAACATATCCATGTTGATGTCCGCCACGATCCGGCCGCGCACTGTGGGCCGTTCGGCGAAATACTGGGAACCGAGCTCGCCTTCCTCTTCGCCAGTGACCGCGAGAAAAAGAATGGAGCGCTTGGTCTTACTGTTTCGAATTCGCAGCGCGCGCGCGATCTCGATGAGCGAGGCGATGCCGGAGGCGTCATCCATGGCGCCGTTGAAAATGGCGTCGCCATTCACTGGTTCGCCGGCGCCCAAGTGATCCAGGTGAGCGGAGAGGATCACGTATTGGTTCTTGAGCTGGGGATCACTGCCAGGTAGCAGACCGGCCACGTTCCTGGAGCGAACCTGTTCGTTCTTGGTCGAAATATGGGCGCGCACTTGGGCGGTGAGCGCGAAGTGCGGGAGTGGGCGGTCATGATCGGCGGCTTCCAGAATCTCGCCGAGCGTATGGCCGGAGCCCTCGAACAGCTCGTCCGCCTTGGCGGGATTCCAAGTGGCGTCGAAACTTCCTCTGCCTTCTGAAAAACTGGGATCGTCCAGCGACATGCGCGCCTGCAGCCGGTTGGCGCTCATGCGCGCCCACGGTACTTCCATGGATCGCGGGTTCGAAATGCTGATGGAACCCAGGGCACCCGCAGCCTTCAGGGCTTTGGCGCGCTCCTCGGTGGAAGAGTGGTGGGAGCGAAGGTTGCCCGGTATATTGGCTGGACCTCCGCCAAATAGACCACGACCGCGCTGCGCAGGTTCGATTCGTTCAGATCGCTATAGCCGGCTTCAGGAATATTCAAACCGTACCCGGCGAACACGAGTGGAGCTTCTAGATCAGGGATGGGCTTGCTTGCCCAACGCAAGAGAGCCTCGTCACCAAGGATGGCCGGAGTCGCTTTTCCATCGCGAACCAGCGCGAGGCTCGATGCGGGTTCATCGAGCGTTGCTTTGACGAACTCCACGGACTGGGAGTAAGAGGAACCCGCGCCGGGGGCGAGACCAGCGCGCTCAAACTGGTTAACTACATAGTCGGCGGCGGCGTTGTAACCTTTTGTACCCACCAGGCGGCCTTGCAATTGGTCGCTGGCAAGGAACCGGACGTGCGCCCACCAAGCTTTCCCCGCCGCTGTCCAGTCGGTTTCGGCCGAAGCCGCCGCAGCGATCAGGAAGAGTGCGAGGACGACTGTCGAACGCATACCCCAGTTTAGACGCACAGCATGCAGGATTTGGCCGCCGATCAACGCCGATAAACACGGATTCCAAAAACAAAACCCTGCGGAGCTTGCACGCCGCAGGGTTGTTAAGGATGAGGAGAAGGTATCTGTTATTCAGACGCTGGTCGGCGCTTTAAAGTTGGACGGTCGTCGTCATCCGATGAAGATGCCGGTGTTTTGCCATCTTCGTCGGTACCCACCGTGCCGCCACCCGATCCGGGAGCACGCCGCAGCGTGGGACGGTTGGCATCGGCCGGGTTATCCACCTTGCGCTTGTTGTGCATCGCCAACAGGCGTCCCTTTACATCGTTGAACTCGGACGTCGTCAGCACGTACTCTGGCTTGGCCTTGAGATATTCCTGAATGTTCTTCTGGGCCGCTTGAATGCGAGAATCAGTCGGCGGATGCGTGGAGAAAAGCTTGGATACGGTTCCCGGCTTGCGCTTTTCCAAAGTCTCGATCTTCTCGAAGAAATCAACAAACGCAGTTGGATCGTACCCGGCCTTGTACATGTATTCCAGGCCCAGCAAGTCCGCTTCAGACTCCATGGCGCGCGAAAACTTCAGGAAGCCCACCGGGACCAGAACGCTAGCGGCCTGATAGATTCCATAGCCAGTCCAGCCGCCCATGAAGATCAGCGGGATCATACCCAATTGCGCGATCTCCCCGCGCGTGGCCTGCCGTGTTCCATGACGCGCTGCCACGTGCCCGATTTCGTGCGCCATCACACCGGCCAACTCCGCTTCATTGTCCGCCTTGAGAATGAGCCCGGAGTTCACAAAGAAGAAACCGCCCGGCAATGCGAAAGCGTTCACTTCTTCGCTGTCGATCACTTTGATGGTGAAGGGAACCTTGGCGTCGGAATTCCGCACCAGGTTCTGGCCCACGCGATTGACGTACTCGGCAATCACTGGGTCATTGATGATTTTGGCTTGACGTTCTACTTCAGAAGCGAGCTGCTTGCCAAGCGCAATCTCTTTTTCGAGCGAGTAGAAGTTGACACCCTTGCCGACATCCCGATTGCCTATTTGATCGGGGTCTTTCTCAGGGTTCTCTGCGAAAACGTTGCCCGGCGCTACCAACGCCAGAGCAAGCGAAAAACTCAGGCTAGCGGACAACAGGCGTTTCATCCACAGACTCCTACCTCTGAGTATAACCGACATTGTTTAAACGTATAGTGGTCTTTATGGGTTTCGACCAAGAGGCAGTCACCGCCGACCCACTCTGGAGACAGTACCGGGACGAATTCCCGGTGACGCAAAACCTGATTTATCTGAACCATGCCGCCGTAGCCCCATTGCCCCGGCGGTCGGCTGCGGCGATGCAGGGGCTGGCGGAGGACGCTCTCCAATTTGGCTCACTCCATTACGATCGATGGTTGGATGCCTATGAGGGCCTTAGGGTTGTGGCCGCCCGTCTGATTGGGGCCAATCGCGGCGAGATTGCTCTGATCAAGAATACGTCCGAAGGCATATCCACCATTGCCCAAGGGTTGGCGTGGCACCCCGGCAATCGCATCGTCGCGTTCCGCGAGGAGTTTCCGGCCAACTACTACCCTTGGCTACGCCTGGAAACCCGGCGTTGTTCGGTGGACTGGCTTTCCGTAAATGATCCTCTGGAAAAGATCGAAATGGCCTGCGAAGGCGCCACCTTGCTGGCCATCAGTTTCGTGCAATATCTCAGCGGCTTTCGGGTGGATTTGAATGCGATGGGCGAGATCTGCCGGCGGCATAACTGCTTCTTTTTCGTGGATGCGATCCAAGGCCTGGGCGCGTTTCCCCTGGACGTGGACGCCGCGCACATCGACGCCTTAGCGGCCGATGGGCACAAATGGTTGCTGGGCCCGGAAGGATGCGGGATTTTGTATGTGCGGAAGTCCCGCCAGGACTCCATCTTTCCCGAGGAGTTCGGCTGGACCAACGTGGCGGGCTACAACGATTATGCCTCGCGCGACATGGCATTGCGGCAGGATGCGGGACGCTACGAATGCGGAACGTTGAACACCATTGGTTGTTATGGTCTGCGGGCATCGATTGAACTATTGCTGGAAGCCGGGGTGGAACGTATCGCTCCTGCCGTGCGGGCTCTTGCCGATCAACTGGCTGCCGGCGCCATGGCGAAGGGCTATCAGCTTCTGGGTGATCGGACATCTGAAAACGGCGCGGGCATCATCGCCATTCAGAAGCCCGGATTAGACAGCCGCAGAGTGGTGCACGAGCTGAAGCAGAAGGGCATCCTGGCCGCGCCGCGCCAAGGCTGGATACGGCTCTCGCCGCATTTTTATATCAGCCCGGAGGAGATCGATCGCGTGATCGAGACGCTGCCTTAGCTCAAAAAGCAATCCCGACCAGAAACTGAACCTGATTGAGGTTGGATGCCGCGAGGTTAGTGGCGGGCGCTGGGACGCCTGGTGATCGTTTGGCCGTAAGTGAGGTTGGCATCGGCGCCCCAACGGATGTAACGCAGCTCAGGCTCCAGGTGCAGTCTCCTGAATTTGATTTCCACGCCAGCGCCCACGGTGAAACCGGCCTTCGACAAATAGTTACTGACAGCCCCTCCGGTTGCGCGGAAACTTGGGCCGGCCTCGACATAAGGCTTCAGTAGCGGAAACGGCAAAAAGTGGTACTTTGCCAGGATCGGAAACTCCCACGAGCTGATGAGGGTGGAATTGCGGAAGGTGGATGTTCCATTATTGATTTCCTGCGTGAGGTCCAGCGGATGATAGAGCGCGTCCGCTTCCACCGAAAAGCCCAGGGGCAAATGCAGCTCGACCATGGGACCGATCAGGTATTCGTCCGATGCGGAGAATTGCCGCACGAACTCGCTGCCCGACGGGAAGTGGTCACGTCGGAGAAAGCGCCAGTAAAGGGAACGCCGCCTCGGATGCCGATGGAAACTGGTTGGGCGAAGGCGGCTTGGCTCAGGAGAAAAATCGCGGGCAGGAAACCCCTCATGAGACTCCCCGCTTAGGAATCCAGCCCAAGTGGGTGCTTGGGAACCTCATCGCGAGGATTGCGGGGCTTTCGAAAAACAGTGCCGACAAGATAGATCACCAGCAGAAGCAGCAACGCTGAAAGCGTCATACTTCCCGCCAGCCACCAATGCGATTCGTAGCGCCATTGCCGCGAGATGCGCACCCATAACAAGGTCAGAACAACGATGCTCAACACCAGGCGGAGAAGCTTACGCAGCGACATTCTTCGCCTATTCTAATCGAGTTGTTTTAGTCCACGGGGACCCACGAACGATCAGGATCGTAGCTTGTAACGGAGGTGGCCGGGTGCGCTCCGCGATCCTTCTCATACACGATACCTTCCTGATTCACGATGAAGGTGTGGATACCGGTAACGCCATACGTGGCGGGCCAAGCGACCAGCGCGAAACCGCCAATCATGGCTTTCCCCAGCAAATAGGGATGCTGTCCACCCGGAGCATTCGGGCCTTGTTCCTTCAATACGCGGAAGAAATAGCCGTGATAGGGCTGGGTGGGGTTCTGCCCGGCCGCTTCCGCGAATTCCTTCGGAACTTCCGAACTCGCGACGGTTTCAGCATACTCGGGCGTGCCGGCCGCGGAACGCTTCTTCGCCGCGTAGGATTGCTGCACGCCAACATATGCGGCGCAGGCCTGGATGGCGTCCAATTCATTAGCGCCCAGTTGGCGCGCGCGTACTTCCACGGCGCCGCGTGCAGGATCAAAACGCCAATGATCGCCAGCGTGCAGCAGTGGAATTGGAAATGGCCATTCTTGATCGCCGATCAGGAGAACCATCACATGCGAATTCATCGACGATTTTTCGAGATGATGTTTCTCGGCGGCAATCTTCGCGAATTCCTGACGCTCCGCTTCATCTTGCTTGGGATCACCAGAGGTCAATATGCCTTTAGCGGACGATCCCAAGACCGCCCGCAAAGTGGTTGTATCGTTCTTGGACGCAGCGTCGATCAAGGCCTGAGTGGCCGCTTCGGGAGTATCGAATGTCTTTTGTGGCTCCGGTGGTTTTTGTGGAGTCGCTTTAGGCGACTGCGCGTAGACGACACTCGCAGTTGCGATGAGAAAGATGCTCAAGATTTTTGTAGTCATGTTACCTCCGGCCTCCGCCACCACCACGACCTCCGCCTCCACCGCCTCCATGGAATCCGCCGCCACCACCACGACCTCCGCCTCCACCGCCGAAACCACCGGAACGGCCCATGCTGGAGAATCCGTGATCGCTCTGCATGCGTGTCGCACCTCCGTTTTGGATACCGCCAAAGGCACTATGCCCAGCGGCAGACGATCTCGGGGCGAAACCGCCTTCGGCGCGTCCGCCTTCAGCGCGGCCAGCTTCGGCGCGACCGCCTTCGGCCCCACGAACGCCTTGATCGCCGCGGAATCCGGCGGTGCCACGAAATCCGGCCGCGCCTCCGAACCGGTTAGCTACAGCACGGTTGGCATAAGGCACGCCCATCCGATGAGCAGGATTGTGAGCCCACACGCCGCCCAGGCCGCGATGGAAATCGTTAAATCCATAGCGATGGAAAAAATTGCCGTTCAAGAGAATCCGGCCCCCGAACCAATCGGGACCCCAGCCCCATCCAAAGCCGCCCCACAGCCCCCACCCGCCCCCAAAGTAAAAGCCAAGATCGATGCCCGGGAAAAATGAGAAGCCGACGTCGAGGCCGGGATAAAACAGCGGCGGATAATAGCCGTAAACAGGCGGTCCCCAAACCCACTCTGGATTGTAATTCGGGACGTAGACTTCCTCCGGATTCGGAGGCGCGATCTCTATCGCCGTTTGTCCGTTTTGGTTTTGGGTGGTCACGGTTTCTTGAGGAGTGGACCGCAGCTTACCGTTCGCTTGGGCCTTGGCACGCAACTGCTGGACCGCATTCATCACGTCGGGCTGTTGGGCCAAGAAGGCGTTGCCCAAGTCTGTGGTCCAACGAATATCTTGATTCAGGCGCGCTAAAACATCCGGAAAAACAACCAATGCTTGCACGCTGGGATCCCAGTTTTGCTGTTTCGCCGCGTCCAACAACTGCTGTCCGCGGAGGTTACGATTCTGTTGCAGCCACTGTTGAGCCTCCACCACCTCGATCGGATAGGTGCTGGCCGCCAGAATCTCGCTGAGCAAAGTATCTGGATAAAGAGCGATGGGCGCTACTAAGTCCTGGAGCTGCTGAGGATTCAAGGGTTGCGCCGGCGGCGGTCCTTGCTGCGCGCCCTGGTCCGGAGCCTGCTGCTGCGGCGGCTCCTGTGCAAATAATGCGGTCGCCGATACTGCCGGCAAACTAAAAGCGACGACCAGCCTGAAGAGCTTCATGCTTCCGGCCTCCTTCGGGCCCAAAAACATACCCACAATGTATGACGCCTCCTGGCCGATAGAGTTCCGAAGGAAATTATAACGATATCTGTAACTGTGTTCGTGTCGCATGCGCCAGTTCGCCCATGAAGGATGAGAAGACACGCAGAGATTTCCCGATCGCGCGGCCGGAGCAATCGCGCTGGAATCGTCGTTATACGCTGCAGGTAAGGCGGATTTCACGCTTCGCATTGCGTCCATCTCGGCCGACTTGGCCCGAGGCAAGACAATTCAGACCGTCGCCTACGACGGAAGCGTCCCCGGCCCGATTCTCCGGATGAAGGAGGGCAAGCCAGTAACAATCGACATTTTCAACGACACGGACGTTCCAGAATTGGTCCACTGGCATGGCCAGATGATCCCGGCCAAGGCCGACGGCGCCGAAGAGGAGGGCAAGCCCGTTCGTGCCCGCGCATGGCCATCTGCGAGTCGCTTTCACGCCGAAGCCGGCCGGTACGCGCTGGTACCACACACACGTGATGGCGATGACCGACCTCACTCGAGGTGCTTATTCGGGGCAGTACGGATTTCTGATGGTGGAACCCAAGAGCGAGCCCGGCCATTACGATCAAGAGATCTTCCTGGCCGGCCGCCACTGGGATCCGGTAATCCTGCATCGCGGCGAGCCAAACAACGACTGGACGGTGGATTACAAACTCTGCACCTTAACCGACAAAGCTCTGGGATACGGCGAGCCGATTCGTGTCCGCCAGGGTCAGCGTGTTCTGTTTCACATTCTCAACGCGGATGCCACGCGGCAACTCACGCTCGTGCTCCCCGGCCACCGTTTTCAAGCGATCGCGCTGGATGGCAATCCTGTGCCAACGCCTACCAGCGTGGAGTATTTGCAAATCGCGGTAGCGGAGCGGATCGACGCGATAGTTGAAATGAATCAGCCGGGCGTGTGGGTGCTGGGTTCAGCGCGCGATCCCGATCGCGCCATTGGGATGGGTGTCGTTGTCGAATACGCCGATCGCAAAGGCGAGCCGCAATAAAAACACCACTTGGGACTACAGTATCTTTGGGACGCAGAGGCAGCGTCCCGAGCCGGACGGAAAGTTCGATCTCACCTTCAAGATGCTGGCCGATGAGGGGAAGGCCTTCAACCGCTAGCAGGCTGCTGAAAAGCATGGCCGAAATTGTTCCAGCGATATTTTCTGAGTTTGAGGATAGCCTTCGCACGGCGGATGGGTGTTCCGCGGGTAGATTCACGATCTCGAAGTGGTCGTGA
>Ga0187888_1000743_pt1 | contig 34536 bp, 39 predicted proteins | sample June2016WEW_7_40_FD_132987 | JGI IMG/M metagenome (GOLD analysis project Ga0187888, IMG submission 132987) | Peatland microbial communities from SPRUCE experiment site at the Marcell Experimental Forest, Minnesota, USA - June2016WEW_7_40 | ecosystem: Environmental > Terrestrial > Soil > Wetlands...
ACTCGATCCCCAACTCGCGTTTCCCCCGGTCATAGCCGATCGCAGCAATGCTCGTCGAATCCACCGCCACACACTTCATCATGCCAGTCTAACTGCGACAGAGTTTATGAGACCACTTCTAGACTTCGACGAAAAAGCCGTGCAGCAGGTCGTCTCCAACATCGACGAGCTGCGGAAGTCTTTGCCTGTCCAGGTGCAGAAGTGTCTTGCGTTTTTTGGTGGCGTTGATCGGAGCGTTGGCGGGTACGAGGGGCTGATGGCCGCGCAACAATGCCTGCCAAATAATGAGGTGCGCGACAAGTTCGCAGCGGAATACTCCACGCTCGGAAGAATATGGGAGGCGTTGTCTCCTGACCCCGTACTCAGTCCGTACGAGAAAGACTATCGCTGGCTCACGCAGGTGTACGAGTCGGTGAAGCCGCCCAGCGGCAGCGGGAAGTTGCTTTGGCACGCCTTGGGGGCAAAGACAATCGAACTCATCAACGAAAACGTTTATATCGAGTCCGTGCGCGACGATGTTGAGACTCTGGTGATGGACGCCAAGGTACTAGAAGAGATTCTGAAAGACGCAGAGCCAGGCAAGAAGGCGTACGAAATTGAGATCAAGATCGTTGCCCGACTTCGCAAGCACGGCAATAATCCGAAGTTCACTGCGCTTGGTGAGCGGTTGGAGAAGATCAAGGAGCGGCACGAACAGGGGTTTCTCACTAGCTTGGAGTTTCTGAAAGCAGTCCTAGAGGTCGCTAAAGAAGTGGTCGAGGCTGAGAAGACGGTTTCGTCCAACGACGAGCGTGACCGCGCAAAAGAAGCACTCACTGAATTGTTCAGTGCGGCAAAAAGCCGCAATACTCATATCATCGTTGAACGTATTGTCGCCGACATCGACGATATCGTGAAAAAGGTTCGTTTCCCCGATTGGCAGCATACCAGCCAGGGCGAGCGCCTAGTCCAGAAGGAACTCCGCCGCACGCTTCTGAAATACAAGCTGCACACCGATCAGGAGCTGTTTGATAAGGCCTATGAGTACATCAGGCAGTACTACTGATTCCGCATGAAGTCGAACGCTTCATCGTTGCTGTCGATCACCTGTGCAGAGCGAAGTTCGGCTGGTGAGGAGCGCTCGGTGTGAAAGGCATTCTCGAGAGTCCCCAGCAAGGGGGCGACTGTCTGGCAGATTTCATCGCCAAGACACGCAGCACGGATTCTCCTACGTTGTGCGACTTGAGCACTGTATTGCCTGCCGGTACGGATAACTGCGCCAAGATGCGCAGCCCGGTCAATTGGATCATTCCAATCAGCCCTTTACGAGGAACAGCAAACCCGCTGCAAGCAGCGTCAGTTCGATGATGACGACAAAGACGCGCTCTGATAGCCGGTCGACGATTCGCTTACCTGAGAAGGAACCGCCTACCATGATCGGCCCGAGCGCCAACCCAGCTAACACTGCGTGTAGCGGTAGGATGGCGGACTGTTTGTACGCAATCAGTTTGGCGACGTGCATCACCACGGTTGAGAGAACTTCTGTCCCGATGTATGCGCCTTTTACGAGGCCATACGCCAAGAAGAAAGGAGCCATTAGCGGACCCACGCTTCCCAGCAATGCAGAAAGGAAACTCGAGACGGCTCCGATAGCCGCGAACGATTTGAGCGGTGGCTGCCACTTGGGGCCTCGCCTTATGTGACGCCATACGACGATCAGGATCAGGAACACGCCGAGCACCCTTGTGAGTGCCGCCAAAGGGGCACGAGCAAACAGCATCCCGCCTAAGATGGCCGTTGGTACGCCGCCCAGAGCAAACCAGAACACAACCTTCCAATCCAGTTCGCGGCGGTTGAACCAGACCCTGCTCCCATTTCCGATGAGCTGTGCGACAGTAAGGATCGGAATCGCCTCGCGTACTCCGAAGACCAGCACGAGCATCGGAAGCAGCACTGCTGCTCCGCCGAAGCCGGTCACCGCCGCCAGCATGGCGGCAGCGAAAGCCACAACTGCGAGAGCGCTTAAACGAACCGCCTCATGCATTCGTCTTTACCTTGTCGGAGGGCATCCTTGATAGATCTTGCGCCGAAGACGCTTTCCCGGCAATTGCAATGCGCGACAAAGATCATCGCTGATGGAGTCGCCGAACGCAACGACTGCCGCCGTCTCGCGCAGCATTATCATCTCCACACAGCATCAAGAAAATACCAGGATCCGTGTTGTACGGGGACAGCCTCGTCTTCGCGTTCTCTCTTGGCGCCAACTCCCGGCGCAGTGAGAATATGAGGTAGTGAGCGCTTTGCATGCCATATCATGGGACCGCTCTCGCCGACGAGAACCGTCGCCAGCGCCACAAAGGGCACCTGGATGCGGCTTCACGGTTTTGGTATCAGGCCTGACCAACTCAGTCCTTGCGGCTTGGCCGGCGGCGGGTACGCACCGATGGCAATAAAAGGAGAGCCCCAGGAAAGCGGCGACTGACCGGCTTGAGCCAGAAAACCGGGACCGAAGGCGAACCAAATCATCTTCCAAAAGATGCCGGGCATGGAAAGGCCGTTCCCTCCTTCCTCGCCTGCTAAAAATCGCTCTACAGATTTTGCCTTTTGCCCTCGACACTCGCCACATCGATGAGTAATCTGGCGGTGCCTTGGGAGCGGAGCGCTTCCAGAAGATCCAGGACCTGCGCTTTCTTTCTTACCATTTCAGCACAACATGGGAGGTATGAGGCAATGAAGGTCGTCGGAGGGTATACGAATTACGGACAGTCTATCGGCATACTGATGTTGGACACGGCTTTTCCGCGCATTCCTGGCGACATCGGCAATGCCCTGACGTACGAGTTCCCAGTGCGCTACAAGATTGTAAAGGGAGCCCAGCCGGAGCGGATTATGGGACATTCACCCGAAAAACACTTGCTGGATCCGTTCATTCAGGCGGCGAAAGAACTGGAAGCAGAGGGGGTAAAGGCAATCACCACGAGCTGCGGTTTCTTGTCCCGTTTCCAAGCGGAGATCGCGAGCGCGGTCAAAGTTCCGGTGTTTACATCTGCACTAATGTTGGTTCCGCTGGTCCATGCCATGTTGGGAGGTACCCGATCGATCGGGATTTTCACCGAAAGAGCGAAATATATGAATGAAGAACATTTTCGCAGTGTGGGATGGTCATCGTCCGATATTCCGGTCGTCGTCAAAGGCATGAAAGACGATGCAATATTTCCATCGATCTTCATCGGTAACAAGGGCTCCCTGGATACTGCTGTTTTGTCCGCTGAAATGCAGGAGATGGCTCTAGAGTTCATTGCCGAGAACCCGCAGGCTGGAGCTATCGTTCTGGAGTGTACGAATATGGAGCCGTTTTCTAAGTTGATTGCCCAAGTAACCGGAATTCCAGTCTTTGGCATCAATACCCTTGCCAGTTTTGTTCAGCAGGCGATCAACCCTCCCCAGTACGAATGAGATGCTCACCGTGGGCAGCTCACCTTCACAACTACGGCTGGGAAGTACGGAGAGCCACGGCGTGATCGATCATCCACAATACCGCCGCATGCTCTTCCGCCGCTTCGGCACTCCTGACGTGTTTGAGTGGGACGCCATCCGACCACGTGCACTCGCTCCTGGCGAGGTACTCGTTCGGGTCCACTTTATAGGCGTCAACTATGCCGACATCATTGCCCGCCGGGGATATTACAAGTGGGCAGGGCGGCCTCCAATCTGTCCCGGGTTCGAGGTTTCGGGCGAGGTGATCGAGGTCGGCCCAGACGTGCAGGTCGGCATCGGCACCCCCGTTATGGCGGTGACGAAGTTCGGTGGTTACACGGAGGCACTCATTGTTCCGCAGGAGCACGTTTTCCAGTTGCCTAGGGGCATGACGCTCCAGGAAGCAGCCGCCTTTCCCGCCGTGTACATCACTGCGTACCATGCGCTCGTCGAGGTTATGCGCATCCGCAGGGGTGATGACATCCTCATCCAGGCCGTGGCCGGAGGCGTGGGCATTGCGGCATTACAGATTGCAAAGCACTACGGACTGACGGTGTACGGTACAGCCAGCAGCGATGCCAAACTGGACTATGCGAAGTCGTTCGGCCTCGACCACGGCATCAACTACCTGCGAGAGGATTTTGAAGCCGCGGTACAGCGACTCACCGGTGGTAAAGGAGTGAAGTTCGTGCTCGACTCGCTGGGCGGATATGGACTTCGGAAGGGCGTACGTTGCCTGCAGCCCGGCGGTCATGCTGTCACAATCGGCGCAGCTCAAATCGTACCCCCGACGCAGTTTCGCCTTGGCGAATGGGCAAGGATTATTGGCGCCCTGCTGCGCGGCGGCCTTTTTCACCCATTTTATTTCATGGAGCGAAACCGCGGTCTCTCGGGCGTACAGATCCTATTGTTTTGGGATCAGGTGCCCTACCTGCGTGGCATCGTCGAGCGCCTGTTGGAAATGTATGGCGCTGGGGCAATTAAGCCGCCGATCTCGGAGATCTTCCCACTAAGCGACGTAGCCGCCGCTCACCAATTAATCGAATCGCGGCTGTCGAAAGGGAAGGTGCTGCTCTCGACGTAATCAAGTGGTTAGGTTGGGCTTTTTCCCATATAAGGCTACGGTTTCGTTTGATCCCAATGATACTGAGACGAGCTTGGCTGTCAAGCGAGTCGTACAGTTGAAGTAATCTTCAAGCACCACGCAGACGCGGAGATGACAATCATGAAAATCGCCAGCTGGAATGTCAATTCGATCCGTGCGCGGCTTGATCATGTCAAGGCGTGGCTGAAGGCGCGCAAGCCGGATGTGCTACTGCTGCAAGAGTTGAAAGGAACGGAGTTTCCGACCACGGCGTTTGAAGATCTGGGCTATGAAAGTGTGGCGGTGACGCAGAAGGCGTATAACGGCGTTGCGATTTTATCGTGCCATCCAATCGAGACGATCAATACGACGCTCGCCGGCGATGAGGCGGACAGTCATGCCCGGTTTCTGGAAACGACGATCATGGGCATCCGCGTCGTCAATATTTATCTTCCGAACGGCAATCCGGTAGGGAGCGATAAATTTGCGTACAAGCTGGCTTGGATGGATCGACTGATTAAGGAAATGAGCGCCTGGCAAAGAGAAAACGTGCCTGCACTCATCGGGGGCGACTTCAACGTCATTCCGGAGGATATCGATTGTCACAAACCTTCAGCGTGGATTCATGACGCGCTGTTCCAGCCGGAGCCCCGAGCGCGGTACCAGGCACTGCTCAGCCTTGGCTACACCGATGCCTTCCGGTCGCTGCATCCAGGGGAGGGCGGGCAATTCACCTTCTGGGATTACTTCCGGCAGGCGTTCGAACATAATCGCGGCATCCGCATCGATCATTTCCTGCTGTCGCCGAGGTTGGCCGAACGGTTAAAAAGCTGCGAGATCGATATGGAACCGCGGGCGCAGGAGAAGCCGTCGGATCATGCCCCGATCATCGTCGAATTGCAGTAGGCAGGTAGATGACTCGTATCTCGGAGATCGAATCGGTTATGCCCACGAGTTACCGTATCCGAGGTTCTCGCAGCAAACAGGGTTTGAAGCGTTTCCCTACCTTCTCTCTATTCTTCATTTTTCTCTTCTTTATTTTCATTTCCAGAAATTTAAAGGGAAGAGACCGAAACCCTATCAAAGTACGTTTTTCCCAACAAAACTGGGAAAATCATCAGAAGGTCTCTTAAGGTTTATAAGGTCTGGAGGAAATGGTGTTTCACTCCGGCAGCGAGAAACCGTGTTTATCGACGTTTTTGCTTTTCGCCGAGACCTTGTATATCCCACGTTGACCACCCCATGTTGACCACCCCATGTTCCGGCTGCAGTCGAACCTGCTACCCACGCAGCAACGTGCCAGGCAAGCTACCGTTCTCGAGGCGGGAGCCCAGATTTGCTGCCACGTAGAGTATGGCCGACCTGCTGGTGATGCGCCTCGGCCGCGAGCGCTTCACCTGGGGCAGTGCCAGCCTGTTGAAAGCCGGAGAAATGAGGACGCGCTATGTGACCGCCATGCGCCAGGCCGATGGCCATGACATCACGGCGCTGCTCGCCTTTGCCCGGTCATAAGGGCTGATGATGCCTGTTCGCCGGCGAGACAGCCCCGCCCTTTACGCTCACCTGCGACGCTTCCGCTTGCCGGGCCAAGGGATAATCCCATCCAGTTCCTTGAGCAATCCGTCGTCCCCCGCAACTTCCGGCTCGCGGCCTTCGTACTTTGGTGGCGGCACTTCCTCATCCTCGAACCACAGTAGCGTTATCGTCTGGTCCCATCGCTCTAAATGCCTTGCTTCTTCAAGCACAACTCCGCCGCGTTCCCAATCGCTGAACCAAACATCGGCGTCGATCTCCTCCGGCCCGTCACACGGCGCGCCGCCCCGAACACTTTCCGACAACGAACCGTGAGGTAAAAATGTCCGAGGTGGAATCCAGGCATTTGCGGCACGCAAGGACGTGGATCGCGCCGCGTACCTCACCTTCCCCTGCTCCGAAAGCACAAAGGCGCACGGCGTGCTGACAACGGTCACAAAACGAGAACCGGTGGCCATGCTGGACGCCTCAAAGCGGCCGGCTAAATCGTCCACTGAAGCGAGGCCAATCAAGGCTTTTTCCGCAAGAGGCTTGAACAGACGGATCGGGAGAAGGAGTTCTGCGGCAAAGACATCGCAACTGATTTCATCAGGAGACTTTGCGTAGCTCCACCACGGCAGGGCTTTGTGGTCGGACGGAAGCCCCAGCTCGATGTGCGCGAGCTCGTGGCATATCGTGAATCTCTGACGCTCCGGCCGGTCGTTGGCATTAACACAGATAAACCACCTGCCGTTATTCTCGAAGGACCACCCAAGTTCATCCGGTTCAAGATCAGTCTCCCGACGAATAACGGCGCCCTTGCGCTCGGCGTACGCCTCGACCGGCACCGGTATTGTTTTCGGATCTACTTCGGAGACAAAGGCACGCGCCTTCAAAACCACCGTCAGTTCATCCACGACTGTTCTCTTCCCCCAAGATTCTTCGCACCCGTTCGATCAACTTTGGGAAGTCCGGTCGGCCGGTTCCACGGAAGGCTGCGCCTGCTGCAGAGGCAAAAATTTCGTACGTCACCGTTGGGTCCTTGAGCACCTGCGCCACAAGTGCGGAGTCCGTTTCCGTGTGTTTGGCAAGATACCGGAGCATGTCGGCTTCGCGCTTGCCAACCTTCAAGGCGCGGATCAGTTTCGACAAAACGTCTTCCGATGGCGCATCCTTGCCACCGGTTTCCAGCCGGTAAATGTAGGCGTGATCTACCTCCGCGAGCTGCGCCAGCTCGCGGAGGGACAGGCGCCTTTCTTCACGCAAACTCTGAAGCAAAAACCCTAACGCCGGTTGTGGCATCGATCCTCCTTGACAGGGCTGTCTGAGCTGCTTATACTGTTGTCTAGTGGGACAACGGAATGCCGGAAGCTCATGGGAAACCGGTTTGTTCTATTTCAGCCTCTGAGGTTCCAGTTGTCCTGCCAGACAGCTACTATGGCATTTTCGTTCCGAAGCGCGCAAGTCAGCCGGGCGGATGACACCGCCCAAAGAGGAGAATACACCGTGTCCGAACAACACCACGAAGTTGAGGAAAAGCGCCACATGCGGATTCATATTGATCAAAAGCACTACGAGTCGCCAAGCCCGACCACCGGCGAAGCACTTTACATGCTTGGCAACGTCGCGGCGGGGATGGAATTGTACCGGGAAGTGAGCGGCGACAGGGAAGACGCCCCGATCGAGAAGGGGTCGGAGACCGTCCATCTGAGGGAGGACGAACACTTCCATAGCGGCCCCCCTAAGACCTACAAGGTTTACATAAACGGGCAGGAGAAACTGGTCGCGACGGGGACAATGACCTTCGAGGAAATCGTCGCGCTCGCCTTTCCCAATCCTCCAACCGGGCAAAACATCTTGTTCACGGTGGGATATGAAGACGGCCCCCACGTGAACCCGATGGGAAGCCTCATGCCGGGCGGCAAGATCAAGATCAAGGACGGGATGATTTTCAATGTCACACCCACTGATAAATCGTAGCCCTGACCTGAAGAGGCTGCAAAACGAGGGCTATGACCTCGAAATCAGGTCCGGATTCCTGCTCGTGAAGGGCGTTCCCTACGTGAACTCCCGCAAGGAGATTCAGCGTGGAACGCTCGTCGCGAATCTGGTCCTGGCAGGCGACATGACGATACGGCCCGACAACCACGTTGCGTATTTTACCGGGGAATACCCCTGCAACGCCGATGGGACGGAGATCGCGCAGATAAAGTGTGAAAACCGCGAACAAAAGCTTGCCGAGGGCGTGGTCATCTACCATTCGTTTTCAGCGAAGCCGAAGCCGAACGACTTTTACCCGGATTACTATGCGAAGATGACAAACTATGCGGCGATTCTGTCCGGCCCTGCCCAGCTCATCGACCCAAATGCAAGGCCGCAAACCTTCGTGGTCGTCGAGCCCCAGGCGGAGCAGCGGGAAACGCCCTTCAATTACATCGATACGGCCTCCAGCAGGGCCGAAATCGATGTCGTCACGGCAAAGCTGAAAAAGCTAAAAAGGATCGCGATCGTGGGCCTGGGCGGCACAGGCTCTTACGTTCTGGACCTCGTCGCGAAGACACCGGTATGGGAAATCCACCTTTACGACGGGGATACCTATTTGCAGCACAACGCCTTCAGATCGCCGGGCGCTCCCTCCCGCGATGAACTGGCGGCGCAGCCTCTCAAGGTGATTTGGTTCAAAAACCTGTATTCGAAAATGCATTCTGGAATCGTGGATCACGCGGTCTATCTCGACGCCGCGAATCTGGAGGAGCTGCGTGGCATGGACTTCGTATTTCTCTGCCTCGACAGCGGCGAGTCCAAGAATCTGATCGTTGGCAAGCTCGAAGAGTTCAACGTTCCCTTCACCGACGTGGGCATGGGCGTCCAGCTGGATGACGAGGCCCTTGGTGGCATTGTCCGGGTGAGCACCAACACACCGCAGAAGCGCGACCATTTCCGGAGCCGCGTTTCCTTCGGGGACGGTGCGGCGAACAACGAGTACAACCGCAATATCCAGATAGCCGACCTCAACGCCCTGAACGCAGCCTTGGCCGTCATTAAATGGAAAAAGGTATTCGGTTTCTACCGCGATATGAAATCGGAGCATCACAGCCAGTTCCACATCGACACCAACGCGCTCCTCAACGAAGACAGGCCGCAATGAAGCAGAAAATCGTCCTCAAACATGAATTCGTTGAGTTCATTCCGGAAGCACTGAAGGACGGCACGGTTTACATTTCCATCCGCTTCGCCACGGTATCGCACCTCTGCGTGTGCGGCTGCAAGAACAAGGTTGTCACGCCACTGCGGCCCACTGACTGGAAGCTCATTTTTGACGGGAAGACGATTTCGCTCCATCCGTCGATCGGGAACTCGAGCTTCCCGTGCCGGTCGCACTACTGGATCACCAATAACAGGGTGAAATGGGTAGAACCGTGGTCCCAGGAAAAGATCGCTGCCGGCAGGGCCTACGACCGCCAAGCGAAGGAGAGATATTTCGACGCCGCCAAGACGGCAACGGATGGTGTGCCCAAGGATACCCCAAGGACGGTGGAAACCGGCAAGCCGGAACCTGGTCTCCGGCAGAAGTTGAAAGAGTGGTGGTCCATGCTGCGCAAGTAGGAAAGGAGAAGACAATGGCAAAACAACCTGGTCTTGACGATCGGCACCGCGATACCAACGGGCAGACTCGTGAGAAAAACGGCAACACCCGCATCGACACGCTTCGGGATACCTACGGCGATGATTTCGCCGCCGGCATCCGTGGCGATGCCCATCTGAGGACGCTGCTCGACCGTACCAGCAGCAGTTCTTTGTCCGATTATCTGCGGAACCGGAATAAGTAGCGAGTGACATTGGCGGCCTGAAGGCAGGCGGTGATGCCCGTGGCCCGGAAGCTGTCGTTGCCGGTCCCGGTCATCGGTGCGCCTTCTCCGTGTCAGTTAGGCCCTTTGCTGAGAATGAAGGAAACCCCCGCGCGTTCGTCGAGTAGCGCCAAGTCTAAAAAGTGAAAATTCCATTTCAGCTTCGGCTTCGCGGGAACCGGCACGCCGGCCTTTTCGTAGAGGCTCCGGACGTATGTTGGATCATCAAGCTTTGGGTCCATTTCAGCAATAATCCTGGCATATTTCATCGAGAGCATAACGAAGTGCAAGGAGTGGCCTGAAGTTGTAATCATTGAAGGTATGTACACTGTGCCTGGAGACAGGCCTCGCGTCGAACGATTATCAAAAATCTCCCATAGGCGGTTCCGCTCGGCGGTCATTGCCTCTTTCGGCTGCGTCGGCTCGAACACGGCGTGGTTAAAAATTCCAACGACCGTGAACATATCCCGTGTGACATGCGCGAAAAGCATGTCGTCAGATCTCATTTGGTTCGTTGGAGCAGCATCAAAATGGAGGTGATGATAGCCCATCACGTTCAGCAGCATATCTTTGTCAGCCCATCGGTCAGCGTCCGGCGGTGGAGCCGATAAAGTCGGCGTGAAGCCGCGGGTATGGGGCTGAAGTGAAAGGTGGGGCAAAAGATCATCCCCATTTACTACCTTATTCAGCAGTGCTTGAATGTCCGCTTTGAAAGATAGCCATCTCGGGTCGCTTGACGCCGTTGGCTCTGCAACGACTTTTCGTGAACGCGGCGCAATGTAGCGGATAGCCCAGTTCGCGTAAGCGATCAGAACTTCCCCGAGAGACTTCGCTTCGAGTACCTGAAGTGTAGCTTTATCGTTTGGAAATTTTGGGATCTCCTTGGCCAGATTGAGACGAAACGCCTTGATTCGCTGGGGTTCTGGCAGTGTCATTAGAGGGTCCACTCGATTAAATCAGGATACGCTCCACCTCATCGAGGCTCATTTCATCGTGCCGGCGGTCGTAAAGCTGCGTCGTACGGGTGCTGGCATGGTTCGCCATGGCGGCGGCCTTCTCCAGCGTGCCGCCGTTTTTCAGATACGCCGTAATGCCCGTAGCCCGAAAGCTGTGATTGCCGATCTTCGTCTTGATCCCGGCTGCTTCAGCTCGCCTGCGAATCATGTCGTAGGCATTGGCTTGGGGCAGGGCGGTGCGGGTCAGCTTGCCCGTACCACGGCCGATGGTGCGAAACAGCGGCCCCTTCGGATCGTCCGCCAGCCCTGCACCGTTCACATAGGCCGCGAGGATATGCTCAAGGTTATGGTGGCAAGGCATAGCGTGATCCTTGCCGCCCTTCTCGTGCAGCCGCACCCATAGCCGCCGGTTCTGAGTGAACACATCCTCGACTTTCATCCCCAGTGCAGCGCCGACTCGGGCAAAGCTGTAGACCATCAGCGCGATCAGCGACCTGTCCCGCAATCCTGGCGGGGTGGAAGCGTCAATGCTGTCCAGCAGACGGCGCGCCTCTTCGGGTTCGAGCACCGGTGTCTTGCCGCTGCGCACCACATGGCGGGGCCCGCGCACCGAGGCTGCCGGGTTCACCGGCACCACTTGGCCCGTTACCAGCCAGTCGAACAAATGCCTGATGGCGGCCAGCTGCTGCTTGACGGTCGGCGCCGAGACGTGGCTTGTCTGGCCCTCGATCCAGGCCGCGACGTGCAGCGGCTGCACGGCGGCGATCGACGCCACGCCCGCGTCTTTGCACCAGGTCAGGAACTCACCCACCGCTCGCGCATAGGCGCGCCTGGTGTGCGGGTTGCGGATCTGCGCTGCGAAGAACTCCAGAAAGCGTATGCGTGCGTGGTCGCCGGCGGCGCTGACCAGGACGGGAAGCACGGGGCGGGTGGGCTGGGAGAGGGGGACAAGCTGGTTCATAGCGGCAACTCGTCGTGCTTCTCGATCAGAGTGCCATCCGGGGCATATTTGCGCCAGCCGGTGCTACTGTGCGGGCCTCTCGGCTGGAAATGGTCCCAGCTCTCATAGCGGGCGACGAGTTCACCACGGCCGTTGCGCTCTTCGTGTTCCCAATCGTCGTCGTAATTTCCGAGGTGCGAATGAACCAGCTTCAGCGTGTTCCCCGGCTGGATTTTGAAAATCTCATCGAACGTCGCCACGAGCCACCTTCCAGCTACATAGGATAAAGGACATTATCATATATAGTCAAAGGGAAACTTCGAGTGCGGGACCGGAACGTCCCGTTTTAAGTGTCCGGGCTAGGCGCAAGATTCTTCAAGGCAAGGCAGACCTCGGGATCGCCGCCTCCGAGCCGGTGCCCATGATATTTTCAGGATAACCATGAGAACGTTTATTTTTGGTGCCGGTGCCTCTGTCCACGCAGGATACCCACTTGCGGCTGATTTGTGGCGCGCTATGGAGGCTTGGACGCGAGCAACTTTCCCGAAAGGTCACGATTTTTGGAATGCGGTCGATACGATGAATGCGGAATTCGACCTGTGTAAGTCTTTTGAGCTGGTGCTCACGGATTTGGATGATCGAATAGCGCCATTTTTGAAGGAAAGACCAACAACGCCAGAAGGTATCCGGGAGAAGGTAATGCTTGTGGGCCTTCAAGTTGCTGTGAAGGTCATGATCCCGCTCTACTTCAACTCATTGCGTTCCCAGCCTGCAAAACTTTACGGGATATTCGCTGATCATGTGCTGGTACCCGGGGACTCGGTGATCACGTTCAACTATGACTTGGCGCTTGATCGTGAGATGAAACGCGCCGGTAAATGGAGCGTTGGGAACGGGTACGGTTTTGAAATCGACCGTGTCTCCTTTGAGGGCTCGCCGTGTACGCTTTTCAAACTGCATGGCAGCACGAATTGGCGGGGCGAAGTATTCCAAGGCAGGCTTGGTTCTGGTCAAGTGAATCCAGCAGATTTGTCCTTGGGACAGCGCCCTGTTATTGACCGTTCCGAATTTGAATATTTAGGGTACAGCGACGCATCTGATCCGCAGTGCCATAACGGGGGTGTAAGGATTGAAAGTCTAATCATGCCCACAGCCAACAAGAAGTTTTTCACTGAGACATCCTTTGGCCGGGAGTGGGAGGGTTTTTGGAATTTTCTCTGGCTCCAAGCTGGGGAAGCACTTAACAGCTCAAATGAGGTTCATCTGATCGGATACAGTGTTCCAGAGTATGACGCTCGCGCCAGGAATTTGCTTGCGCAAAGAATCGATAGAAGTGCCGCAACAAGAGTCTGCTGCCACAATGCTACAGCCGGTGTAATCGAATCGCTAAAGAAGCTAAGGAGTTCAGAAAATATCGACATTCAGCCTGCCTGCGCCACCACCTTCGAACGCTGGGTTTCCTGCATGAAGCCGGAATGAACACGCAACACCCGTTTATCAGACGCAACTCTTCATCTGCACCTGGGCATTACGCAACTGAACCCGCCCACACCAAAATGATGGGGTGGTTCGCCGGTCTCGGGAAAGGCGGACATGTGCCCGATCTAGAGGCCGGCAGCATGCTTGTCAAGCAACTTCTATTCTTGGCGGATGCGCAGGCCTGTGGGATCTTGCCCTTGGAGGTTCTCGCAGCAATAAGGTTTGAAGCCTCTCCCTACCTTCTCTCTATTCTTCATTTCTCTCTTCTTTATTTTTATTTCCAGAAATTTAAAGGGAATAGACCCTAACCTTATTAAAGTACGTTTTTCCCAATACTATTGAGAAAATCGTCATACGGTCTGTCAGGGTTTATAAGGTCTGGAGGAAATGGTATTTCACTCTGGCAACGAGAAACTGTGCATATCGACGTTTTTGCTTTTCGCCGAGACCTTATATGCCCTACGTTGACCACCCCGTTTTCGGGCTGCAGTTGCCTTGCTATCTTCTCGATCTCGTCTCGCCCGCGCCGCAGTTGCATTGTTACTCCCGTTTTGTCGTCCACCCCTGCACTTCAACACGCGCGTCGCGCTTTGGATAGAGGGGTTTGCTCGGACTCTAACTTGTCAACAATTTACTAAAGGTTCAATTCCAATTTCTGCGGCTAATTGATTAAGTTCCGCGATGACACTATCGGGTAGGTTGAGAGATCCAGTCGACAGAGTGTGTTTCTCCCTTTTCAGTTCAATTTCACCGGGAAGAAAGGTCTCTTTTGTACCCTCTGCTTTCCTGCTGTTCTTAATGCCTAAACGAAATTCCTCAACGCGCGCCAGATACTCCTCAAACGGTACAAATGCTTTAATATCAATCGCAATCATCATATGAGAAGTGCTTTGTGTCTTCGATAGATCATATAGGGACGACACATTCCAGGCGAAACACCCGCCAAGAATACCTGTCAGTATTTCCAGTGCTACCGCCAAGCTGTAACCTTTGGGTCCAGCCATCGGCAGCAACATTCCTGCAAGCGCTTCCTCCGGCTCGTCGGTTGGATTTCCAAATTTATCGGTGGCCCAATCTGTGGGAATCTTCTTTCCCTGGTTTTTTGCCACGATCAATTTCCCGAATGCAACATTGCTCATGGCCATATCCGCGACTATGGCATCGCCTTCAGTCGGTGCTACGATCGCGAACGGATTGTTGCCGATCAGCTTTGCGCTCCCGCCGGGAGCAGGCATTAATGGTGTGACATTGCTGGCTACTATGCCAATCATATTCCGTTTGGCTGCCTGAAGTCCGTACTCCGACGCCATTCCAAAGTGTCCTCCATTTTTCGCCAGTACCGCACCGATGCCGTAGCGAGTCGCTGCTTCAATCGCGATCTCCATCGCACGATAGGCAATCAGTTGTGCGACGGAGAAATTGCCGTTAATGACTGCAATAGCTCCGACTTCCCGTTCGATGGTGATATCGGCTTTAGCCTTCAGTAGACCGGCCCTTATACGTCTGATGTAGATAGGGAGCCGGTTTAGACCATGGCTACTTACACCTTTCAGTTCAGCCGTAATCAAGGAGTCTACGATGAGCATCGCTTCACTGGTAGGCACATCACATCTCGCCAGGAGCTTACGACAGAAAACTCTTACGTCATTTATGTTCATATTTGTCCCTTCGGAATCGTGCTGCAAGCTTGAAAGTTTCTTGAGTGCACTCTGTCCGCAGGAAGGTTATTCGTTACGGGGGCATCAATCCTGTCCGGACTCTGTAGTTATGTCTGCAGGTGCCGATCGCACGGTCGGCCAAAGGCATCAGGGATTTCGCCTTTCCGCAGCTCGGCGCACAAGAATTAGCGGCGAGGCACGTGTCTGAACCCGCCTCTCTGCAAACCGGACTTTGGCCGGCGCCTTGTGGAAACAAGGCGAAATCTTCCACTTGGTAACTATGTTACGCACTCCTCAGTAGCTCTCTGCAAGAAAATCGAGCGCGAGTTGCGCCACGCGACCAGGGTCTTCGAGGTGCGGAAAATGTCCAATACCAGGGAGCAATTCTAGCTTTGCCACCCTGGCATTCACCAGTCGGCCTCTCGTTGCCTCCACCATTTCTTGTGACACTAGCCAATCTGCTGTCCCGCGCACAATAAGTACCGGACACCGCACGCGAGTCATGAGATTCCGAATATCACAGCGTGTATAAGCACGCAGATCGCCCTGTTGAGCAGCTGGCACGAGTGAGAGCACACCCCATTCCGAGAAGGAGCGCCCTGCAGCCGTGGCCTCGTCGCCGACCAAGCTCATAGAAAAGTCCATATTGTAATGCATAAGGCTGATTTGAGGGTGGGTCATAAGGTCGAGGGCCACCTCCGGAAAAGTCGGCGTGTAATCAGCACCTTCCAGCGCAATCGCCGCGTGGACTTCGTCATAAGAGGCTGCCATAAGCAACGTAAGGTTGCCGCCGAGCGAGCATCCCATAACCGCGTACTTCTCACGTATGACCGAACTTGCAAAGCGATGAAGCCAATCCGCAATCGCATGCGCATCCTGGAGACAAGCGTTGCCCGTAAGCGGCCAGCTCTTGCCATGGCCTGGGAGATCGGGCGCAAAAACGCGATAATGTGGCGCCAAGAGTTCCATGACACCATGCCACTGGCGGTTGTCACGCCCCGCTGTGTGGATCAAGAGCACCGGGGAACCCGAGCCACAGGACTCGAAGTAGATCCGGACATCGTCAATGTTCGTATAGCGGCCTGTGATTTCATCCATGGGTCACATCCTTCTCGTAGACGCGGACGGCAGTGCGGAATAGTTCCCACAGCGCCGGCGTCGCCCACGCTGCTGCAATGATGTCGCCTTGCAGGTGCAGCCGCCCGTGCATGACGTTCACTGCCATTGCGTAAGGAATTTCACCGCTCATAAGGCGTCGCCATTCGTCTGGCGGCCCCGTGATACGGAGCGTAGTTCCCCGTAGTGGCGCCCCCGAGAGCAAGTCTACCCGCCCGCGATGGAATTCGATGACCCGAAGCGTCTCTCCAATCTGAAAAGTGAGCGTCAGTGCCTCAAGGTACATCGCCTTGGCGCCTAACGCCGGGTCTGTATTCGCCGATCGTACTACTGCCTGCCAATACTCAGGTCCCGCGATATCCATAGCCTTCTCCTTGTCAATGGGAACTATAGCGCTTGATTAGTTCTTGCGAGAAAACAAGCCCCAAGCCGGGCTTTGTGGTTAGCCTCACCTTGCCTTGCTCAATTTGCAATGGTTCTTCGAAGAGATTGTCCCACCAGCCTGGCAAGTATTCGGCGAAGGTGGCGCCGGGAATGGCCGCGACGAGGTGGATGCTGATCTCGGTGAAGGTGTGCGACGATATAGGCAGATGTCGTGAGGCCGCCACCCCCGCAATTTGCATAAACTCAGTCGGACCGCCGCAACGCATCAAGTTGAGCATCAAGTTGTCGCATGCTCTGGACTCAATGAGGGACACATGGCCAGGAAGCGCGAAAACGGATTCGCCCGCTGCCACCGGCATATCAAGCGCTGCTGCAACCTGTGCACAACCCGCCACATTATGTACCGAGACCGGCTCCTCGAGCCAAATCACGCCGAGTTCCTGGAGCTGACGCCCGGCAGCTATGGCATCGTTGACCGACCAGGATTGGTTCGCATCCACCATGATGCCGAAGCCATCACCCACTGCCTTACGTAACTGCGCTACGCGTTGGATGTCTGTATTCCAGTCCGGCCGGCCAACTTTGATCTTGCACTTTGTAAAGCCACGTTGCTTAGAAGAAAGTACCTCTTCAATGACCTTTTCGATTGGATCAGTCAAGAAGCCACCCGTCGGGTAAAGCTCGACTTCTTCGCGTACAGCACCAAGCAATCGATAAAGTGGCATCTTCATCTCTTGAGCAAAAAGGTCCCAAAGCGCTGTATCAATGCAAGCAAGCGCCATTACAGGTGGACCAGCCTGGCCGATGAAGTTGATACGAAACCACAAATCGCTCCAATGTTGACGCAAATCCTGGACATTCTTACCGACAAGCGTCTTGGCTAGGTCGAGCACCATCATTCGGATCGCTTCTGCCTGGTAGGGGGCAAAGTTGAACGCGTATCCCAACCCCGTTAGTCCCTCAGCTCGAATCTCGAGAAGGATGTTCTCCAAGGTTGCGTAGGTGTGGTTGCCGGTCCGGAGCGGACGTTCGAAGGGAATAGAAAGGTGGTGCACTTGAAAGCTTTCAATTTGTGCCATGGCCTTCGCGTCCTCCATCCATTGACCCCTCGGTCGCGATGCTACCCAGATATGCATCGATGACCTCATGCTGAGTGAGCAGATCGGCAGACAGACCTTGCATTACAATCCGGCCGACGCTCAGTACGATCGTGCGCTCGGCAAACGTCATAGCTAGACGGGCATTCTGCTCGACAAGCAAGATAGTCTGGCCGCCGGATTTGAGCCGAGCGAGCACTTCGAAAATGAGATCCACCATCTGCGGCGCAAGTCCCATCGATGGCTCATCTAACATGATGATCTTCGGCTGACCGATGAGCGCCCGTCCAATGACGAGCATCTGCTGCTCACCGCCAGAAAGACTGCCGGCTTTCTGAGCGCGCCGTTCCTTCAGCTTTGGTAACATGTCAAAGACCATCGCGAGGCCATCTGAGACCCCATGGGATCCAAGCCGCTGTCGACCCAGTAGTAAGTTCTCCTCCACGGTCAGTGGTCCGAAAAGGTGCCTACCCTCCGGCACCAATGCCACTCCACAACGGGCAATTCGGTAGGCCGGCAAATTTACAAGTTCCTTGCCGTCAAAAGTTATCTCGCCGTGAGCGGGTGGGACAAGACCAGAGATAGCCCTGAGGGTAGAGGTCTTGCCGGCGCCGTTAGGACCGATGAGCGATAGACTCTCGCCCTTCTTCAGCTCGAATGAGACGCCACTTGCCGCAACAATACCGCCGTAGCGCACCTCTAAATCCTTGACGCAAAGCATTTAGGCCTGTTGCCTCCCCAAATACGCGGTAATAACCGTTGGATTTGCGCGCACCTCTGCGGGGGCGCCAATACTGAGGAGCTTGCCGTTGTTGAGCACGACCACTCTATCGGCGAGATCCATAACGAATTGCACATTATGCTCGATTAGTAGTACGGTGATTTCCTGCTGGCGCATTTGGCGTATAAGGGATGCGAGTTCCATCCGCTCCTGCGAGTTCAACCCCGAGGCCGATTCGTCCAACAGGACAATCCTGGGCCTTGTCATAAGGGCCCGGGCAATTTCTAGCAGCCGGACCTTTCCAAGTGGGAGCGCGGCGGCGGGCATATCGCGAGCCGCCCAAAGATTGGTGCGCTCGAGCGCCTCACGTGCTGCCGAGCGGGCGACTCGTTCACTCCCGGCGCTGCGGGGAAGGGAGAGCAGTTGGGCGACTAGTCCTCCCCGAATGTGCAAATGCGCCCCGACTAGTACATTGTCAAGCACGGTCATATCGCGACAGATTTCAGGCGTCTGAAACGTTCGGGCGATGCCTATACGCGCGCTGTCTTCTGTGGGACGACCCGAAATGACACGTCCTTTGAGACGCACCTGACCCTCGGTTGGTGGCAAAAACCCGCTGATCACATTGAATAATGTGGTCTTGCCGGCGCCGTTAGGACCGATTACCGCGGTAATACTTCCTTTGTCAACGTCAAAGCTCACATCTTTGACGGCCCATAGGCCACCGAACCGCACGCTCGCACTTGCAATTTCAAGGAACATGTCAGTTTTTCCCAGGCGCATCCAGCGCGGCTTTCGGTAGCAGCCGTTCCTGTATCGAGACGAGAATTGCAACCAGGCCGCCCGGCTCAATCGTGAGCAGCACGATCACAATGGCGCCAAACGCGATACCGTAAGCGCTCTTCAGCACGTGGAGCCATTCCGGCAGAAAGGAGAGGAGAACGGCACCGATTCCTGCTCCCCAAATCGACCCGACACCACCAATTACCAGCGCAAGCAGGAGATTGATTGAGGTGTCGATAGTGAAAGAATCAGGACTAATATAACCAATGTAGTGGGCATAGAGCGCGCCAGCTAGGCCGGAGAGGCCAGCCGCGAGCGCAAACACTTCCGCCTTGAGCTTCGAGATATTGACTCCGACGGAACGTGCGGCCGCCTCCGATTCGCGCATTGTCTGCATCGCGCGTGCGTAGGGCGTGCGTACCATACGAAGCGCAAGCAGAAAGACGATAATAGCAATGGTTCCAGCGAAATAGAACATGCGGAGCGGCGAGTCTATTGTAACCACGCCAAGGTTGATAGGCGGGATGCCCGTGAGGCCGGAATACCCGCCCGTCACGTCCTCCCACTCCACTATGATGGCATGCACAATGAGACCGAAGGCCGCAGTAACCATCGCAAGGTAGTATCCGCGAAGGCGGAGCACCGGCCGGCCGATCACGTAGCCAACCGCTCCCGCAACTATTGTTCCCACAAACATGCCAGCAATGGGCGGAAGCCCAGTACGCAGCGCTAGCGCGGACGAGACATACGCACCGATTGCATAGAATCCAGCCTGTCCAAGTGAAATCTGCCCTGCATAGCCAAAAAGAAGAGAGAGCCCGATCGCTTGTATCAGATTAATGTCGGAGAAAACCAATAGGTTAAGCGTCGCCGATTGATTGAAAGCGACTGGCAAGACTAGCCAGACAAAAGCAATTAAAAGGGCCCGCTGGGTCGAACTCATCGCGCAAGCACCTCTGTGTGACGGCGTTCCTGCCGACCGCCGAAGAGACCAGACGGCTTCGCCATCAACACTACGATTAATACAATGAGCGCTACCGAGTCTTTCCACCCTGAAGGTAGGAACGCGACTGAAATGGACTCAATTAGTCCGAGCATAAGCCCGCCGACGATCGCGCCACTGCTGAGCCCAAAACCACCGAGGGCGGAGGCCGCGAATCCCTTGAGCGCAAGCGTGAATCCTTCGTCGTAAGTCGCATTTGTAAGCGGGGTAATCATAGCGCCGGCGATGGCGCCGAGCAACGCCGAGAGAAAGAAGCTGATACGCACCATGAGCCGCACGTCGATGCCCATGAGATAGGCGCCCTCGCGGTCAATGGCGCAAGCGAGCATCTCTCGCCCTAGCGACGAGCGGGCATAAAAAAGCTGAAGGAGGCACATAAGGACGATGCCAATTACTACTACATAGAGCGCCTGCAGCTGGATGACGGCTCCGAAGAAGCGCAGCGGCAAGCCTTGCGTGAAAGGCGGAAAATAAAGGGGATTGGGCCCAACTGCGAGGAGCGCGCCTGTCTTCAGGAATACAGAGATTCCGAGCGTGATCATGACCAGTGTCATAACGCTCGCGTGCCGGACCCGCGAGATAGTCGCAAAATCGATAAGAGCGCCAAGTCCGCCGACTGCAAGCGCCACCGCGATCAGGGCGACGGCGGTAGGCCAGTGCCATTGCGTAATGGCGATTGCAGCCAAAACGCCGCCTAACATGACGAACTCGCCCTGGGCAAAATTTATGATGTCAGTGGCGTTAAAGATAAGATTGAAACCGAGGCCGACGAGGGCATAAACACTCCCGATCGTTACCCCGCTCACGATGAACTGCATGATCGTGGCAATGCTCATAGTCCCTCGTAGGCTGCAGGCCCTTTAAAATCCGTGCTGCACACCATACATCTTTCCCTTTCGGACTTGTACGATCCATATAGAGTCAACGCCAAGCCCATCGTGGTTGCCCGCTGAAAAACTATAGCTACCCGAGGCGAGCCTAAGGTCATGGATAGACTCCATGGCGTGAAGCATGTCCGGCTTTGCCCCTTTGCACAACTCGAGCGCCTTTGCGTAAATATGTAATGCATCCCAGCCGATTGTGTCGTAGATGAAGAGCTGGTAGTTGGGACCGTGTTTGGCCTTGAGCAGCTTGGATAGCTGCTCCTGACTAGGTGTTACCTTGTCAGGTGCGGTAAGCGACATCAGATATAGTCCCTCACTAGCCGAGCCGGCCGCCTCAATGATGCCGAGGGTCGCGACGCCTTGGCCGCCAATGATTGGGGCCTTATTGCCGAGCTGCTGCGCATTGCGGAGTGCTACTGCCATGCTCGATCCGCTGCCCCAAAGTAGGATCGCCTGCGGCTGTTTGGCAAGAAGTTTGATCCATTCCGGTGTGGTATCGGTCGCCGCGTAATCAATCTTCTCAGCGCCGACGAGTTCGACCCCGGTTGCCTTCACGAGGCCCTCCGCCGCATGATACGCGTCGGTTCCGTAGGCATCGCTCGTGTACATTACGCCTATCTTGCGAGCGTTCAGCTTTGTTTTTGCGAACAACAACGCTGCCTTGACCTGGTCCTCGTCGTTGATTTGGCAGCGAAATATGTAAGGATTATTCATCCGCGTGATCGAGATTGTATTATTGAATGCACACAGCGGGACTTTCGCGTTTTTAACAATTGGAGCTACGGCTAGGGTGTTACTGCCCTGATTTGGCCCAATGATTCCATAAACACCAGCATCGATGAGCTGACGGACGTTCGCAACCGCGACATCAGGCTTACTCTGGTCGTCGCGTATCAGGAGTTTAATGGGATGGCCATTCACACCACCGTTTTTATTAATGACCTCAGCGGCGAGCTGGATGCTTTCGACAACAGGAACGCCAAGCGAACTCGCAGCGCCACTCATGGGCTCGGACACTCCGATCAGATAGGGAGCTTGGTCAGCCGCTAATGCTGGGGACATTGTGAACATGAGCATTACCGCAGCGGACAGTACAAAGACTTTGATTATGTTTTTAGCCATGACTGATCTCCTGTTTGTCGTAGCATCCGAATCGCCGCAATAAGCGATCGGCGTTATGGTAAAGCACGTTTTCAAGCGCTTCGGGCGTGAAAGGAAGGTTGCGGAGCCGAGCGAGTGCCAAGTCCACAGGAACAACTGGAAAGCAGCTCGCGAACAGAATCCGATCGGGGATGATGGTATTGGCGGCTTCAGCGAACAGTGTTGCGCCAGGGAGATGTGAATAAAGCGAGGTATCGATGTAGACGTTCTCATGCCTAAAGGCAATCGCAATCGTCTCTGTGACCCAGGGCCAACCGCAATGGGCGATGACAATCGTTAGCTCGGGGAAATCGGCGGCTACATCGTCGACGGCCCGCACATCGCCATGGTCCAGTCGCGGGCCAGCGAAGGGGAGCGGTCCGCAGGTTATGACAATAGGCACGTCCAATTCGGCGCACTTGGCATAGACGGGATAGAGCCTCCGATCGTTTGCCGCCACGGGGCCGCCGAACGGATCGATTGAGACTCCCCTGAGACCGAGTGTCCGCACCGCATGTTCAACCGCTAAAACAGACTTCATGCCACGCAGGGGATTGATGCCCGCGAAGCCGATGACCTTACCCGGAAAGCGGCGTGCGGCTTCCGCCACATATTCATTCCCAACATCGTGTCCCTCAGTGTCTTCACTCTGGCGGCCGGTAAAAACGAGACACTCTACTCCTTGGGCTTCAGAAGCTGCGACCCACCCCTCAAGAGTCGTCGTCACGGGAGGGGTGGTACCGAGTTTTCGCATTACATTCTTTGTTAACGGATGCTGAAGCGCTACGAGATACTCGGGGGTATTCGGGCGAGATCGAAAATCTATCATCCGCATGTGGCTATGACCATGGAAAGTATTCCAGAATACCCGGCCGGCTCCTCGGCCCTGTCAATTAAAATCGCCTTCTTGATCACTCGTCCTCCTTCGAACATAACTTCAAGCCGCTACGGCGATCGGCTCGATAGTGAATCATTCCATCGCCTCAAACAAAACCTTCTTGTTCAGTTCGCTCCCGCCGTTATTTCACTTCCTGAACCAGTCCGCGGAATTCGTCCAGAGTCACGATTCCACGATTCTTGGCGCCCCGTCTCTTGACTTCCGCCAGAAGCCCGTCGACCTTGTCCGCCGCGACCGTCTTGCCAATCTGGTTCAGCGCATATTCAATCGATTTCTTGCCGCTCTTCTTGCTCAGGTAGATGTCGCGCGTGCGTCCGACCACTTCCGGAGCGTAGCCTTCCACCGCCGGCGGATAGATCATCAACTGTGCCACCACCGATCCAGTTTCCTTGACCCATACCGTATCGCCCACAACTGACTTCAGCGGCGATACAGGGATCTTGGTCACAGCCGCCACCATTTTGCTCAGGGGGTACAGATGGTCCAACTTGATGTTCGTCTTGACGCGATACAGACCGGTCAGGGCCAGCGCCATGTCGGCAATGTCCGCATTGCCGCTCTTCTCTCCTAACCCGTTCACCGTCACGTGCACCGAATCTGCGCCCGCCTTCAAGCCGGCAATGCTGCAGGCCGACGCCAGTCCGAAATCATTATGGCAGTGAATCGCCACCGGAATTTTCAGCCAGCTCTTGACCTGGGAGGTCAAATAAAACATCGCTTCCGGGGTAGCCACGCCCAGGGTGTCCACCAGCACGACTTCGTCCGCCCTGGATTCCTTTACCGCTACCTCGTAAGCTTGCTTCAGGAAGCGCAGATCCGCGCGCGAGGCGTCCACCGCAAAGAACGAACAATACAGACCTTGCTCTTTGGCAAACTTGATGGCATCGCGAATGCGCGTCAGCACCGTCGCTTCGTCTAACTCCCACGCCCGCATTTTGGCCGGACTGACCGAGATCTCACACACCACGGCCTTCACGCCGGTTTCCACGCAGGTCTTAAGATCGCCGACATTGCAACGCGAGAAACCCCAGATTTCCGCATTCTTCACTTGCTTGACGATTTCAATGACCGCTGCTTTATCATCCGGCGTACTGCTGGGGAAGCCGGCTTCGATGCGGTCCACACCCGCATCCGCCAAGGCTTTGGCAATCCGCACCTTGTCTTCCGAGCCAATGCTGACGCCGATCGATTGCTCGCCGTCGCGCAGCGTGGTGTCATAAAACACGATCTGCTTGCGCAGGTTGATAAGTTCTTTCGCTACTTCCGGAATATCGTTATACGGACTCAGCCACCATTGTTCTGACATTTCATTCACACTCCATTCTTAGAAAGTAAGTTTGCTAATCGACCAACCACCTGAGCCGTTCACCCGCTGCTCACTAGAGCCATTACACGCTATAGCGTGCGAAGAACGTGTCGATTGCTGCAAACACATCATTCGTTTCCACGTGAAGGAAGTGGCCGATGCCCGGCAGTTCAACGAACTCGGAGCGTTCCAATCCTGCCCGCGTCTCCTCGACGAGTCCGAGCGGGACGATGAAGTCATCCCGCCCGCGAATCAGTAGTACCGGGCAGGTCACCCGGCCCAAGTCACCGCGCACATCATGCCGCGTCCAGGCGAGCATGTCGTTGGCATATAACGTCGGATCTCTCTGACGCGCCAGCCATGCAAGTTCCTCGACACGCTCGCTCTCGGCCCGGTTCCCCGTAGCTCCGATGGTGCCATAATATGCCTGATCGCTCGAGCTAGGTGTTCCGGAGTCCTCCAGGCCGAAGCGAATAATTCGCTCCGGGACGGTCGACGTTCGGGCTGCCCCGTCACAGACAACTAAAGCTGAAATTTGAGAGGCATGATGCACACCAAGATCGAGAGCGATGTTCGCGCCGATGGAACAACCGATAAAGGTTGGGTATTGGAGGCCGATAGCCTCGCTGAAGTTCCACACAAGCTCGGCAAAGCCATGTATCGAGTTGATCGCTTTCCAATTGTGCAATAGCGATTTTCCGTGGCCGGGAAGATCGAGCGCGATTGCGCGATAACCGCGTTCGCTGAAATGCGGCAGCGCGAAGCGCCATTGAAGGGCCGTATGCCCCGCGCTATGGATGCACACCACTGGCTGTCCCTCTCCGATCGCCTCATAGTAGAGCCGATGGCCACCGACCACCACGTAGCGTCCGACGATCTCACTCATTGCACGTTGCATGTTTGCTGCTCCTGGAATAATCGGCGAGCCGTCTCCAAGAGAATGTTCACGGCCTTTGTCATCCGCATACCTTCTAACGTATTGCCATCCACGACAAATCGGCCTTCTGCGATGAGACGGCGATAATTGTTTCTGGAGGAAGTGAGCAATGCGTGCCACGCTGCCTCATCGCCCGTGATCGAAAATGTTGAGCCGAATGGCGGCGGCTCGCGCAGTACCCGGATAACGCGCCCCATGAAGACCTTGAGCCAGAACTTCGCGCTCCCCACCGCCAGCGTCAGTGCGCCATCGAAAAGCTCGGTAGCCTGGTTGAAAGCCAAGTCGGCGTTCACCTCGTCGGCGAGTGCTTCAAACCAATCAAGCGACGGAAACAAGGTCGGTTGCCGCTCTCTTGGTCGATTAACTACGGTGTGCGATAAGGGATCAAACGGCTCGACAATGAGATTGTCGCGCTCGAAGTCGCACGGCGGCGAGGTAATCGCCACATATGTCAGTATCTGCCCACCTGTATTCACAAGTTGATGAATCACTCCTTGCTGAGCGAAGAGTAGATCGTGGGGCCTAATCGCCGTTGTATGACCGCCCGCGTGGAAGACGCCGACGCCAGAGACGATATACCAAGCCTCGTCGGAGTGATTATGTACGTGTCGCGGCGTGCCTATTCCCGGTTCAATCGTCACGTAGCTCATGCGAAATGTCGCCGAACCTCCGCGCTCGGGGTCGAGCGCGCGACGCAAGACGTAGCCGGGAAAGGTCTCCCCAGTTAGCTCAGGACCGCTGACGACAGCATTGTTCGCATCCAGTATTTTCATGGAAAGTTCTCTCTCACCGCACTGTCTGAAGACGCCCGTTCTCAACACGTACCAACAACAAGGCGTTGGGGCCAAAACCATCGTGGTCGTTCTTGCTATAGCAGAGGGGACCGTTCATGTACGTCCCATTGAATGGACAGATATTCTCAAGAGCGTCGCGAATGCTTTGCCCAGTTACATCACCGTGAATGTGCTTAACCGCAGTATCGAGAGCGATGATTCCCGCCGCCGCGAAGGCGGCAGGGAAGCCGTCAAGTTGCTGATGCTTCGAGCTGATGAGCTGAGCAAGTGGTTGTTGATTCGCGCCGGGACTATCCCAGTTCACCACCGTCACGAACTCCATGCCATTGGCAGCTGGGCCGGCCGCCTTCAGAAATGCTGCCTGTGCCACGCCGAGCGTTCCCACCAGCTGTGCCTTCAGACCGATCTGCTTTGCAGCCCGCACGAAGCCAGCGCTTATGGTGGGTACCGCCGCCATGATTAAAACTGCTTGTGGATCTGCGTTACGGATTTTGGTTGCTGCTGCCGTGAGATCCAGTGTGCCCAGTGGCGCACTCACCGTGGAAACGACGACAACCTCTGGATGGTGCTTAAGAACCTCGACGGCGTGATCATATTCGTCTTTCCCAAACGCATCTTCTTGATAGAACAGTGCCACCTTGTGGACATGTGCCTTGAAAATTCCTCCTTCAAGGGCGGCATCCACGTTTGAGTTGCTGCTCGTCCCGGAGCGGAAAACCCAGGGAAAGAACGAATTTGATTTCGACGTTACCGACACCGTAGAAAGAGGTGCCAAGACCGGCACCTTCGCTGCAGCGGCGACCGGCATCAGGGCGAGAGTTGAGCTGCCAGTAGTTGCTCCCAGGATAACCTGGACCTTGTCTTGATAAATTAGTTTATTTGCACCGCGGACAGCTTCAGTCGGATTCGTCTGATCGTCATGGAAGACTAACTCGATCTTGTGACCGTTGATCCCGCCTTCCGCGTTGTACTTAGCCGCAATGGCCTCGGCAACATCGCGCTCCGGAATGCCAAAAGCCGCAGCCGGGCCGCTCAAACTGGCTATCACACCCACTTTTATCGTATTCGAGTCAGCGAAGGCGCGCGGAGCAGAAAGTATGTTGGCGAGTACGAATACGGAGATCGTAAGAGCGATCCGGAACCTGTTGAACATTGGCCCCTCCTTATTTTTTGAAAATCGGCTCATGCATTCACAGCACCTGGAACATCGAAATACGCTGCTGCGATTTTGTCAATGTCTGTTATATCTTTGCGAAAGCCTGAAGCAACGGCCTTGCCCTGCGAGAGGACGATGTAGCGATCGGCAAGGCGCGATGCGAAGTCAATGTTCTGCTCGGCAAGTATAATCGCTAGATCCCGCGTGCGGAGCTCCGCCAGCGCGTCCTCCAGCAACTCGAGGACTGATGGTGCCAAGCCTTGGCTCGGCTCATCCAAAATCAAAAGCGTGGGGTCGCGTCCGAGCGCAACTGAGATTGCCAGCATCTGTTGTTCGCCGCCGCTAAGCATGGCAGCGCTCGTCGCAATCCGTTCCTCAAGGGATGGGAAGAGTCGAACAATAAATCGCGCAATACGATCGCGCTCCGATTTGGGGGCAAGGCGCAAGCCAATCTTGAGGTTATCCGCAACCGAGAGAGTCGGGAAGATATTGCGTCGACCTTCTGGCACGAAAGCCAACCCCGCAGCCGCGCGAGCGTGGGCCGGGAGATTCCCAAGCTGCTTTCCTCGGAGTTCGATCCTTCCCGCACCTTGCACAACACCCGCAATCGAACCCAACAGGCTGCTCTTACCAGCGCCGTTAGGGCCGAGAATCGCAAGAACTTCGCCTCGAGCGAGCTCGAGATCGATTCCGAAAATCACCGGAATGCGATCATAGCACGCGGTGACGCCATCACACTGGAAGATCGCCGTAGCGCCATGAACGAGTGTTGATTCAGGTGTGTTCATGTCGATACCGGCCTTTCTCTCGCTGAACGCGCTCCGAGATATGCTTGGATGAACCTAGGATCACGTTCGATCTCAGAGACCTGGCCACGCAGCAGCTCGCAACCACGGTTGAGGACAATGGTCTCGTGAGCGAGGCTCCGAACGAGCGCGAAGTTGTGCTCCACTAGCAAGACCCCGACGCCCTGCGCGGCGAGCTTTGATATCTGACGCGCAAGCATCGTTTGTTCAGCACGCGTCAGCCCAGCTGCGGGCTCATCAAGCAGGAGGAACTTCGGGCAACTCGCGACTGCACGCGCGACATCGACAATTCGGACGAGTCCCATGGGAAGCTCACCCATGCTATGGTCCTTTAGCGTAAACAATTCGAAATCGCGAAGGGTTTCTTCGCTGGCTAAATCGACCTCATTTTCTTGACGATTTGCCTTGCGCGTGCGCAGGAGTATGTCGACGGTCGTGGTCGTCGATCGGGGGTAAAGCCCACAGAGCACCGCCTCTTTTACAGTAATTCTGGGATCCACGCGCGGCGTTTGAAACGTGCGCGCAATACCATGGGCGACGCGCTTGTATTGTTGAACTCCGCGAAGGCTATGACCATCAAGCAGCACGTCTCCCTTTTCTAACCGAGCGAGCCCGGATATGGCATTGAAGAGCGTAGTCTTACCGGACCCATTGGGCCCGATGATCGCGACGATGCGTCCCGGGTTTAACGTGAACGAGACATCCCGTAGCGCAACAACCCCACCAAAGCGGACTTCGATCTCGCGCGCTACTAGGCTCCGTCCAGTCCCATCGGGGGGATTGGCGGGAGACCGGACGGGTACTTCGGGCTTAGCGGGGGGATTGGCGGAAGATTGAACCCGTACTTTGGGCGAATGCGGGACGGCCTTTGTAAGCCGGTTAGTAACGGCCCGCCAGCTAAATCCCGTAATGCCGCGTGGTGCAAGGAGAAGTGCGCAGACCAAGACCCCACCGTACACCATGCCTTGCACCTGTGATGCTGGCAAGTGACTCGAAAGCAACATCAGCAGGGCGGCGCCGATGACAGGACCGATCACAGTGTCTGCGCCCCCAACGACGGCCATCAAAAGCACGGTGATAGAGGTAACGATGGTTAGCGAGTCGGGGCTCACGTAAGTGATGTAGTGCGCGTAAAGCCATCCAGCGAGACCCGCGAGACCTGCGGAAAGCGCAAAGAAGGTGGCAAGGAGACGTCGAACATTCACGCCGTCGGCGGCGGCACGCATCGAATTATGCCTGGCAGCATTGATTGCGCGTCCGAACGCTGAATCCATCAGGTTACCGTAAACTAGGAGCACCACCACAACGACGCCCCAGTACATGAGGTGAATTGCTCCGTGTGACTCGGCAAACGGAACTCCCGGAATGCCCGAGATGCCGATATAGCCGCCTGTGAAACTGCCGCCCTCGCGCAGGATGATCTCCAGAACGCCGCTGAGCGCCAGCGTCGCGATCGAGAGTGGCAGCGGCGTCAATCGCGTAATGGTGTACGCCATCGGATATGCCAGCAAGATCGGTAGCCCGACGGCAAGGATGAGGCTTACGTAGTGAACATGAACATAATGCGTCGCGAGAATCGCTGTTACGTAGGCGCCGATGGCGGCGAAAGCACCCGTGGCAATCGATGGAATTCCGGCCTGGCCGTAACTCATCCCGGCCGATAGTGCCAAAAGCGAGAAGATTGCGATCAGCACGGAGTTATCTAGCCAGTAGCCGCTTCTCCACACGAACGGCGTCGCGATCGCGATTGCGATTGCGACGCCGATGCCTGGAATGTAGCGCTGCGAGATTACGAGCTTCATGCGCGGTCACCTACCCGCATCGTCATGCGAGCGCCGCCCGCAAGCACAATGAAGATAAATACGAACGGAATCGCTGTCGCCCATGCAGCTGGAAGGTAAGCGATGCACAATGCCTGCGCCAATCCAATCGCAATGCCACCGAGGAATACGCGAGCTGGGCTGTGCAGCCCGAAGAGAATCGCGGCGCTAAACGCGGTCGTGGTCAAATTTAATCCGGAATCATACCGCATACCTGAGGTGTTAAGAATCAAAACCCCAGCAACACCGGCGAGAACGCCACCAAAGAGGTAGGTCGCATACCAGATTCTGTGCACGGGAATGCCGACCAAGAGCGCACCGAGCGGATTGACAGCGCTAGCCCGCATCGAGCGTCCGAACGGCGTGCAATACAGAAGGAATGACAATGCGCCCAAGATGACCAATCCTACGGCGAGGTTAATGATCGCTTGAGGGTTGACGCGAATGCCCGCCAGATCCCAAAACTCTGAGAAGTTCTGCCGTAAAATTGCGTCACGCCCATACGTCGTAAGAACAAAGGACTCCAGAAAAATCGATGCGCCGAAGGTCATCAGCACGATGGTGATCGGGTCAACCTTGCCGAGTCGCCGATTCATCCGCAATGCAATTGCACCCACGATCGCAGACGCCACGAGGGCACTCCCAACTCCTAAAAGCAACCCAGCTGCGCCATCCACAATCATGGCAATACTCGCCGCGAGAACAGCATACGCGCCAACGGCCATGTCCACCGTATCTGTGGTCGCAAAAAGCAAGCCGATCGGTAGTGCCACGAGCGCATAGGATGCTCCGAGCAAGACGCCTTGGCTGATCAGCTCAATGACATGGACGGTGGTCATGGTCTAGTAGCGGATGCCCTCGCCGAGGAAGTAATGGATCGCCTCGATCCAGGTAACGATCCCGCCTTCGAGCGCAGCGACGGCTAGCGTCTCAAAGATCTCTTCCTTTGTTGCACCCGCAGCGGTCGCGGCGCGCAAGTGAAGTTGTATGCCGTAAGGGTACTGTTCAACACTATTGATAGCAACGAAGACCAGCTCTTTCAGCGTGCGTCTCACGTATCCATCGGTGAAGACGAGTTCGCGAATCAACTGATGGCCAGCAAAAAACTGTGGGTGATATTCAGCCAACGACTGAACCCAGAGCGGCGGTTCGGTAAAGTAACGCAGGTACTTGTCGAGGATATCCCGAGTGGAAGTAGCTGGATCGCCAGATTCCGAAGTTTTCTCGTCTTCGGGTGAGTATTGCTCCGCCACATCAAAGAGTTCCGCGACGATGGCGCGGCCCTCGAGATACGCGAGCGCACCGCGCGAGACAAAACACGCGAGCAAAATCTCCTCGATCTCGTGCTCGGTCGCTCCGAGATTGATGGCCCGGCGAAAGGCTTCACGCGCCGGATCACGGCGCCGACGTGCTGCACATGTAGCACCAAGCAATAGGAGTTTGTCCTTCGTAGAAAGCGCGCCCGGGGCCAAAGCGGCACTGAACTGCATCTCGAGTGCTACGCTGACGCTCTTTCCGTGTGTCGCCCCAACACGACTCCCCGGAACAAATTTTGTCGGATCAACTGTTTCTAAAGGAGAGTCGGACGACTTGGACATAGCACCATCTCTGAATAGTTCGTGCACGGGTTTTGCCATGATATAGTCGCTTGCACATTCCTGGAACGCCACACACCTTAGCACGCGAAATTATATATTGTAAATAGTTTTGTTATTTTTTGTTTTGTCCATGTGGAGCTCATCACAATTCGGCGGTGCCAACAGTGAAAAGGACCTGCCGACGTCTTGCGCACCTGCGTGCCCTTACTTGGCACAACCCCTGCCCAAGGGGGAAACCCCATGCTTTGGGCGATTTTGTCGTGGATTGCTAGGCTTCGCTGACCACCTGCACGCGAGTCTGGATTTTCGTATGCCGAGACTAGCCGCCGATTACTGCATCCGTGAGTTTGGTGATCGAGTTAGGCCTCCGACCTTCCGGCGGGCAGGTGAAGATTATTTCTACGTGAGCGGAAAGTAGAGCGTTGGCATTGCGCTTGACATGCAATAATGGGGTTGCGGCTGCGGCGTATTCGCTGGGGGCTAACGTGTTCAGAGATGCCGACTTGACGCTGCCTACATTCTCTACGCCGTTGAACAACCGCTTGGCCATCACGGGGGCCTTGGTGTCGTTGCTTCTCAGGTGCACGCCGGAAGCACCCTCCGGAGATTTGTGAAGAAGACAAAGAAGAGTGTCGGTCGACATACTGACGGTATAGCGGGGTCGAGGCTAGTCAACCCGTATTCAACATCGAGCAAGGCGAAGAACGAAAAGGGTTGGAAATTCCAACCGATTTCTGCATCTCGCGCCTACCAGGAAGTCGTCGACCAAATCACATATGCAATTCGCTCCGGGGCATTTTCTCGCGATGAGCGCCTTCCTGTCATCGAGGATCTTGCGCGCAAAATGCGCGTCAGTCGTCCGACTATCGGCGAAGCGGTTCGCCTCCTCTCAAAAGCAGGCGTTGTAGAACCTATACGCGGCCTCTACGGCGGTATTCGTGTCGCCAGCGATCAGATCCCTAAATACATCATAAGTTTGACATCCGCATTGAGTGACTCCAAGCTGAGTGAACTCATCGAAGCTCGACGCGCGATCGAACCGTCGATCGCGCTCCTTGCAGCCAAACACTCGACGGAGGAAGACTTCGAAGAGATGGAGCGGACCATCAAGCAGCTTGAGGATCACGCTGAAGATGATTACACGATCCGAATTCATTACGATCATCTCTTCCACTACGCCATGGGAAGGGCAGCTAAGAGCCGAGTGCTCGCTCGTTATCAACATGAGATCTTGGAACAGCTTTTCCTACGGATGCGGGGGGACTTTGCGGAATTCGAAGATGTCGGCACCGTGGTCGCCTTGCATCGCGACACCCTGCATGCATTACGAACGCGCGATCCCGAGCAAGTCGGATGCATCATGGATCGGCATCTGAAGTACATTGAAGAGTGGGGAGCCAAGCCAGAACAATCCACGCTTCGACGAAAGCGGGATCGTCGTGAGTTCCACGAATAGAGGGCACAACGATCGATGAAAGTGGCTCGTATGTCGTATAGTTCGTATGACCGATTTTGGAACAGAAGTTAGATCTCTGTGACCTGCCCCCGAAACGCTTAACCACTGAGACCTGGAGTTCTCCCGTGCTGATGTCCAGCGAAGCACACGCCGCAACTACGGCAGCAATGCCAAGCCCTGTAGTGCCCACACGTTTATCTACAAGCCTAACCTCAGAAGTGACCTGATCGCTAATGTGTTGTGCACCGTGAAGAACATTGGTCTTCATTGGCGGAAAGTCCATTCCGAGAACTGGTTCGCTCCACCCGGCAGCAATCGGAGCAGCAGAAAAGGCAACGGAGCTGCTGAATCCCCTGAGTAGAGGGTCGCTTATAGCGACTCGGGCGAACGTGCAGGCCGTAACCTGAGTGATAGGATGAACGCACTTGACCAGATCTTTGGCTGGCTGATGATTGCCTTTGGGGTAGCTCAGTCAGTTACGAACTTCCGCATCCAGTCGGCCAGTCATCTCACGTTGTCGATGTCGGGAACCGCGGCGGCCATGATTGTCGGCGGGTTCCTCAACGTCTCGCGCGCCCGGCACAGTGATGGGGACTGCGGCGGAGCAATCTATCAGTCGACCACCTGGGTTTGCACCAGGTGCTTTAGTTCTTGGGTTCCGTGGTTCTTCCAGGCTAGCGACAATCCGCCCAGATCGCAATGGCTATTTCCTCGTCTGAGTGCAAACTCAACATTAGTTGTCGGCTCACAAGTGCCCGAGATGAGACTTGATACTATCGAAGTTCATCATGTCGATCTTGTTGACGATGACGGCTTCTGGGCTACGCTTCGCGCTATCACCTTCATGAGCGTGATAAACGATAATAAAGGAAAAATGTTTGGCCTTTATAAGGTAAGATGGAACCCACGTCAGTAAACCATATATGATATTTATCAATAAGAAATAGCCAATCGTGTCGGCCCATATGTTCCAGGATAGGAATACTTCACGATTAGTCTCAATTGGGCGAATTTTCTTGGCTCTAATTAATGTATCTAACCAGCCGAAAGAGCGCTCGTTGCGGACAATGGCAGTTTGGGAGTTAACAGTGGCATCCCTAATGTATGCGATCTCGCCCTGCGAGCAGAACGGGCTGTCTTCCGGCTGGTTCTTGATGAGGAGATATAGGGCCAGTGACGTAAACAATCCAGGTACGGCAAAGAAATAGAACACGTGGCGCCAGCCAAAAGTCAACATTATCCATACACCCACAGGCGGAACAATTACCGGTGCAAACTTGGCCGCAGCGAAGTAAACTCCATTCGCTAGCCCCTTTTCGTGTGGTGGAAACCAGTTGTTGATGGTTGTTGAAACGCCCACTGGGCAGGGGCCCTCGGCCATCCCTAGTCCGACTCGATACAGCTTAATCATGGCAGCTGACCCGGCCGTACCAATCAGGCCGGTAAATAAGGAGGTTAGTACAAGTGCGAATGAGATTAAACCGCGAACCCCAAACTTGCTGTACCAAAATCCTGCCGGTATTTGAGTGATCGCGTAGCCGACAAAAAACATGCTGGCCAATGATCCAGCCTGGAAATTGCTTAATGGGGGTATTTACTTGACGCCACCGAACGCAAGATGTAGTGTCCGGGGCTGTGAGCGAGGATTACCCGAGGACATTGCTCGAGGTGGAACGGCGCTTCAGCCGCGAGCAGGCCTGCGCC